>Ga0153918_1000090_pt1 | contig 77059 bp, 69 predicted proteins | sample TSFL002MetaG_FD_104687 | JGI IMG/M metagenome (GOLD analysis project Ga0153918, IMG submission 104687) | Attine ant fungus gardens microbial communities from Florida, USA - TSFL002 MetaG | ecosystem: Host-associated > Fungi > Mycelium > Unclassified | place: USA: Florida, Paynes Creek Historic... | reverse complement strand
GCAGATGATATCATCGCACCTGCAACAGTAGGTAAGTATATGCATCAGCATCTGCCTTATAGCAGTCTGAAACAAATGGAGGCTCGCGGACATTGCCCTCATATGAGCCATCCAGATGAGACGATACAGCTGATCGGCGATTATTTAAAAGCACACGTGTGATATAGGAACGAAAGGGATAGAGGTGACCCTCTTAGATGGACAAACAATTGAATGATGCACCATGCGGTTTCCTCGCTTTGTCAGAAGAGGGGTCGATCATAGCTGCCAACCGCACCCTTATCAAGATTCTGGATTATGAACCGGAGCAGGTTATCGGCCAGCACATGAATATGATGTTGACCATTCCCGCACAGCTTTTCTGCCAGCTTTATTTTTTTCCGCTTTTGAAATTGGAGCATCACATCGAAGAAATATACATTTCCCTGAAAGCTAGAGATGGAGAAGAAATTCCCGTCCTTATCAATGCTATTGCGAGACACGATAGCGGGGCTTCTGTCTTTGATTGTGTTCTTATTCCAATGCGAAAGCGAAATGAATATGAAAATGAGCTGCTGATAGCCAGAAATGAGGCCCAGGAAGCTTTGCTTGCCAAACAGAAAGCCAATGCGGAGTTAGAAATTGCCTTGGAAACGCTGAAAGCAAAACAAGAAGAACTTCTTGAGATCAATAAACAAAATCAACAATTTAAATTAAACACCAAAAGAGAGCTTGAACTCGCCAGAAAGATCCAGAAAAACTCGTTGACTGAACCAATTGTAAACGATCAGGTTCAGATTGACTCTTATTACAATGCATCGAGTGAATTGTCAGGTGATCTTTACGGATATTATCAAATCGATGAACACCGTTACGGCATTATTATCCTTGATGTGATGGGGCACGGAATTTCATCTGCATTGATTACGATGTCTCTTCATCCTTTGTTTCAGCGCCAGATCACGCAAGGTCTCAGCCCCGTTAAAGTTATGAAGGAATTGGACCGGCACCTTCACAGCTTGTTTCAAAATGATGAGGAAGCAAGACATTATTGCACTGCTATTTATCTCGAGATTGACATAGCACGGCAAAGAATTGATTATGTCAACGCAGGACATCCGCCGGCACTTTGGCAGGACGATAGCGGAACTCAACATCTGCTTCACGCGACTTCGCCTCCGATCGGAATGTTTGAAGACTTAGTATTTCAGTCAAGCAGCCTTTCATACACGGAGGGCGGAAGATTGCTTCTTTATACAGATGGCGTGATGGATCCTACGGCTTCATGTTATTTATATGATTTACTAAAGGATCATCCTGATTCGCCGATCGCTGACCTGAAGGAGAACATCCTTACATCACTGCAGCATCAAAAGGAAGCCCATCATAAGAGTGATGACGAATGTTTTATATTAGTTGATGTAAAATAAAATGATCCATGAGACATAACAATGATTTGTTACATCTCATGGATTTTTTGTTTCAGCGTTTCTTTGGAATATGTCCTGACTCCGCATATTGAAACACCTGCAAGGAAGGCAGCGGGTGTCCATTAAAATCAAATAAAGCTTGATTATCTACAGCACTTCCCCCATACCACTTCCCGGCGTCTTCAGGGTCGTATTCAGCAGCGTAGCTGGAAGCCCACCCTGACCCGTATGTTTCCCATAACACTTTGTTTTTCTCTATCTGTGTTTTCGGTCCGACCGGAATCCACGCAGGCTCCCAGTAGAAAACACCAAGTCCTGCTTTGCCCGTATTCGCCACTGCCTCCATTACATCTCTTACTGCAGTTGCCTGGCCTTGAACAGAAATTGGATATGGCAGCGTCTGCCCGCTTTTTGGTGCTGTATTTCCATGCCCATCGCCATCTTCAGCGGTATAGGTGTACGATGTCTCCGCCACCATGACTTTTTTGCCGTAAGTATTGGCAACAGCCTTCAGCACGGAGGTCAAATTTTGTAATGTCCCATGCCAGAAAGGATAATAGGAGCTCGCAAACACATCATAATCCACTTTGTTTTTGCTGAGTGTTTCCGCAATAAATGAATACCTTCCAGCCGTTTCAGGATTGGTAAAATGCAGGGCGACCAAAATATTTGAATTTGTCTCCCTGACCGCTCGGCTTCCTTCATTAAATAATTGGCACATCTTCGTCCAATCAGTCTCACCGGCAAATCCTCCTGTTGTTTCATTTCCGACCTGAACCATGCCGATGTCAACGCCTTCCTTGATCATCTTTTGCAGGCTTTGTTTCGTATACTCATAGAGCTTTGCTTTTTTTGCTTCAAAGCTGAGATTCGCCCAGGCTTTGGGCACCTTTTGTTTCGCTGGATCGGCCCAGAAATCAGAGTAGTGAAAGTCGGCCAGCACCTTCATTCCGTTCGCTGTCGCTCTTTTTCCGATTTCGATGGCTTTTTGAACATCATTGTTTCCCCCGCCATACCCGTTGCCATTTGAATCATACGGGTGATTCCAGATGCGGACGCGAACATAGTTGACCCCAGCCTGTTTTAAAGTTGTAAAGATATCCTGGCGTTTTCCGCTTGTATTGTAAAAGGTGACACCGCTGTTTTCCAAAGCAATAACGCTGGATACATCTGCCCCTTTGATAAAGTCCTTGTTCATCCCCTCTACTTTTTTAACAAAAAGATCCTCTGTCCGAAGCTCTGACACGTGCTTCTCCTTCTCAATGGCAGCGGCATATCCTGTTGAACTACATGCACTCCACACGATGGCAGCCGCAAAGAACATTTTCACTTTGCTTTTCATGATTTCATCCCCCCAAGACTTAGTAAGCGTTTTCACTCTATAGAAAAAAGAATCCGCCCATATCGAGCGGAGCATCAGCCTAATGTGTGTTTACGACAATTCTCACTTCATACTTTTCCATCGTCAGGTCGCCTGACAATATGTCTCCTGTCATTATGTCCTTCACACTCTGATCAAACGTGACCAGCTGTTTTTCTTCCGTGAAATTCATGACAAAAATATAATCATTGTCCTGATCCTGCCTCGCTTGTACGGAGACGCCTTTTCCGTGCCGAACCGGAAAAACTGGAGAAAGAGACAGGTCTGTGATCAGACCCTCATAGAAATCACGCTGAAATTGATCCTCCAAACGCGCGCCGATAAAATACGCCTTGCCCTGCTGATACTCATGGCTTGTGACCGCTGGCGTGCGCGCATAAAAATCTTCTTGATACACCGCTTCCACTGAAGCTGTCTTTACATCAATCACGGTTGCATAATCCTTCATTTCATATATTTGGCTGCGGTAGCTGACAGCGTTTCGATCCTTCGGATACAGGGTGTCCGTTTCAAGAGGCTCAACTCCAAATATAGCTTGAAGATCCGGATGCCATCCGCCTGTGTATGTTAAGTCATGCTCATTCACAACCCCGCTGATATACGTCATGACTAAGGTGCCGCCATCAGCCGTAAACGCTTTTAAACGGGAAATGGTGTCCTCGCTGATTAAATACAGCATCGGGACGATCAGCAGTTTATATGGTGAAAAGTCTTGTTCTTTCGTAATGACATCGACAGGGATATCGTGTTCCCAGAATGTGCGGTAATGCTGCTGAAGCGTTTGCGGATAACGTTTTGTCGCCTTCGCAAACCCCTGAGCATCCTCGAGCGCCCAATGATTTTCCCAGTCATATAAAATAGCGGTTTGAGCCGGCCTCTTCGTTCCGACAACTTCGGACAGCCGTTCCAATGTCTCGCCTACCTTGGCCACTTCTTGAAAGACGCGGTTCTTCGGGCTATTGTCATGATCCACAACCGCTCCGTGTAATTTTTCTGATGACCCGCGTGATTTGCGGTATTGGAAATAGAGAACGCTGTCCGAGCCGTGGGCTATCATTTGCATAGATGACAGCAGATTCATGCCCGGGCGCTTCGCCTTGTTGACGTTATGCCAATTGACCGCGCTTGGCGTACACTCCATTAATAAGAAAGACTGCTGCTTCAAGCTTCGGTACAGGTCGTTGATAAAACCGACCTTCATCGCTAAATCAGCTGTGCTTTCCCAGTCATTGTGCCAGACAGGATAAGCGTCCCAGCTGATGACATCGACATGCTTTGCAAATTTGCTGTAGTCGAGGCCCTGATACGGGATCAAATCCGGTGTGTCAGCCATAAAATTCGTTGTGATAGGGATATCAGGCGTCAGTTCTTTCAGCGGAATGATTTCATTTTTATAAAACGAAATCGTTTGATCGGTGACGAACCGGCGCCAATCTAAATTCAGGCCATGCAAGCCATTTTCACCGATCGGCGAAGGGCTTTCAATTTGTGACCAGTCATTGAACGTATGGCTCCAAAAAGGAGTCCACCATGCATGGTTCAATGCCTTGAGGCTGTTGTCATATTTCGATTTCAGCCACTCCCGGAAAGCATGCTGGCATAAATCACAGTGGCAATCTCCCCCGTATTCGTTTGAAATGTGCCACATTAACAGCGCCGGGTGATGTCCGTATCGTTCTGCTAATAAGCGGTTGATGTGCCGTGTCTTTTCTCGGTAGACTTTAGATGTGAGGCAGTGGTTGTGCCTTCCGCCGTGCAGCTGTTTGACGCGGGAGGCATTGACGCGCAAAACTTCCGGATAGGTTTGCGACAGCCAGGCCGGACGGGCTCCGCTCGGCGTTGCTAATATGACCCGGCCGCCTATACTGTGAATCCGCTCAAAAATATCATCCAGCCATTCAAATTGATATACGCCCTCCTCCGGCTCAAGTGCGCTCCATGCAAAAATACCGACAGAAAACGTATTCGTATGAGAAAGCTTCATCAGTTTGATATCGTCAGCTAAAATATCGGGCCGATCCAGCCACTGATCGGGGTTGTAGTCTCCCCCATGGAGCATAAATTTCGCTTTTGTTACGTGCGTTTTTTCAAGCTTTGACATCACATTCTCCTCCTTTTTCTCTTAGCCCTTCGTTCCGCCTGCGGTTAGTCCGGACACAAAATTCTTTTGCAGCATGATAAAGATGATGGCCACCGGTATGCTGATAAGCAGGGCTCCGGCCGCAAATGTCGTATAGCTGGCCCCCATGACATCATTCACTAAATTGAATAGACCGACGGGCAATGTATATGATTCAGGCGTTCTCAATATGGTTGAGGACAGCACAAAATCTCCGAGCGGACCGGTAAAGCCGTTCATGGCCACGACTGCCGCCATCGGTTTTGATAATGGCAGAATGATCTGGAAGAAAATTCTGGTGCTGCTGGCTCCGTCAATCTTGGCGCTTTCGTCTAAATCCATCGGAATGGAATCCATGTACCCTTTCATCAAATACGTATTCATCGGGATCAGGCCGCCGATATAAAGCAAGATTAGCAGCCAATGGCTATTGATCATTCCCAAGATTTGCGCCAGCACAAACAAGGCAATTAAAGCTGAAAACTGAGGAATCATCTGCAGCAATAAAAAGAGCGTTAAAGCGTATTTCCTGCCTTTGAAGCGAAAGCGCGAAAACGCATAGGCTGTAAATGTCACACAGAGCAAAGACCCTGCCATTGTAAACAGGCTGATCTTCATTGAGTTGACATACCACTGCACATATTGAAGGCTTTCTTTGCCCGCAAATAATTCCTTGTAATGGTCGAATGTCGGATGCTTCGGAATGATGGATGTACTGATTAAGCTGTTGCCAGGGTTAAAGCTTGCGCCTGCCGTCCAAAGGAGAGGATACACAATGATGACCGCCATAAAGGCTAGCAACAAGTAAGAGAAAAGGAGACGGATATATTTTCTGACTTTCATATCTGCCAGCATACCTTATGCCCCCTCTTTAAAAGACTTTGTCTGTCTGAATTGCCACAATGCGATGGAGATAACAAATACAGATAATAAAATGGTTAAAGCCGCAGCAAGAGAATATTGGCTGGACTGCATTGTCAATTTATAAATCCATGAAACGAGGATATCTGTCCCGCCGGCTGTTGATCCGGTTACAGCCGGACCTCCGCCATTGAATAGATAGATAATATTAAAGTTATTAAAGTTAAACGTAAACTGGGTAATGATAATCGGAGCCATTGCAATGAACACCATCGGAAGCGTGATGTATCTCAGCTTTGAAAAGACAGAAGCGCCATCAATCGTAGCTGCTTCATACAGATCGTCCGGGATGGATTGCAATACGCCTGTTGAGACGAGAAAGATGTACGGAAATCCGAGCCAGCCCTGCATGAGAATCAACGCAAGCCTCGACCAATTGGCATCTGTCATCCACGGAAGCGGATCTATCCCGAAGAAAGCCAAGATGTCGTGATTCATCGCACCGAAGCTATCATTAAACAGTCCCGCAAAAATTAAAATCGTCACAAAACCGGGAACGGCCCATGGCAAAATCAGAATCGTCCGAAAAAAACGTTTAAACCGAAGGTCTTTCTGGTTAACAATGATCGCGAGAAAAATCCCCAAGCTGACTTGCAGTGTGGATGCAGCAAGTGTCCAAACCACCGTCCAAGCCAGTACATCAAAAAAAGTCGACCTCCAAATATCAACTGTGAAAATATTTGCGAACGTTTGAAAACCGACCCAATCAATTAATTTTGCAGGAGGAGAATGATACAAATCATAGTTTGTAAACGCTAATGCAAAGCTGAATAAGATAGGAAAGATCACGGCGAAAATTAAAATAAACAAAGATGGGCCGCTGACGACATAAGGATAGCCCTCAGAAATGATATGCTGGTATTGTTCCTTTAAGGAACTTAATGGCTTGTTTTCATCACGCTGTTTTCCGCTTTGGAACGCATCGCGAAGATTTACATAATACACCGCAAGGCCAAAGCAGGTCACGATGACAGCAATAATTCCTTCCGCCAGCAGAAAAACGGAATTATCCCGCGGCACTTCTGTTCCCAGTGTAAAGATTCCCCAAAACCCCATATTGAGCAGATCTCCAAAGACCGCAAAAAACGATGCGCCTAAGAAAAGAAAGACAATACCTTTTATCCATTGCTTGTTATAAAATTGCCCGAGTCCCGGAATGATAGAAAGCAACAAAGCGACTTGACGATGCTGCACCGTTTTCACCTCTCTTACAATACAAATCTAGCTTTCTCTTTATTTTCCGCTGTGCTTTGCCTTAATTTGTCCTTTGGCGGTTTCAGCGGCTTGATCCAATGCTTGTTTCGGATCCGCCTTCCCTGTGGCAACCGTCTGTAATGCTGAATCAGCCGGCGTCCATATTTCATTCATTTCCGGAATATTTGGTGTTGGCTCTGAGAAACGGGATTGTTCAGTAACTGCCCGTGCCGCCTCGCTTTTCATAATAGCCGGGTCATTGGCTAGGGATTTCACAGCAGGAACTTCTTTCGTCTCTTCATATCGTGTTTTAGAATTTTTTTCATTTGCCAGGAAAACGGCTAATTCTTGCGCCAGCTCTGCATTCTTTGAAAATGCACTGACGTTGTAGCTTTTGACGCCGATAAAGGAGCTCATGTTTTTCCCATTTTCCAGCTTCGGCAGTTTCGTAATGCCATAATTGATTCCTGCTTTCGAAAAGGCTTCTACATTCCATGGACCAGAAATAATTGCGGCGGCTTTTCCTTCTGTGAACAGCGATTCCAATACGTTAATCCCTTGTTCTCCAATAATGCCAGCCGGGAACAGGCCATCTTTGTAAAACTTCTGAATCAGCGCCGCACCTTTGACAGCTCCTTCATTATTGATTCCAATGTCTGACGGGTTATAGCTCCCATCTTTGGCCTTTCCAAAAATGTATCCGCCATATCCGCTCATCACACTTTCTGCATAATAAATTTGATCGAATAGGGCTAAAAAGCCAAAATTGCTGCCGTCAGCAGTCTTTTTGGAATAGTCGTACCACTCTTCCAGCGTTTTGGGCAATTCCTTTTCTGTGATGAGATCTTTGTTGTAAAAAAGCACAGTCGTTTCGACCGCTTTTGGCAGTCCATAAAGCTTTTGATCTACCATTTGAGACTGAATGGAAGCGTCAGTATAAAGTGATTGAACGTCTTTTTTGACATGTAATTCCTTGAGTAATCCTTCCGTGACAGCGGTTCCGATTTGGTCCCCTGGCATTGTTAACACGTCAGGGCCTGTGCCGGCCGGTCCGTCCATTCGCAAATCTTCAATCTGCTTGGCATACGGTTTTTCAACGACTTTGACCTTCACATCATGCTCTTTTTCAAACGCAGCAACGGCGGCTTTAATGCCGATGCTCTTTTCTTTATCCTCCCATACAACAAGCTCTGATCCTTTCGAACTCGATTTGGCGCTGCTGCTTTCCTTTGGGCCGCAAGCCGCCAAGGATAAACTGACAGCTGCGCAGAGCATGAATACGGAACACTTTTTTGCCATTTTCATTGATTGTCACCCTTTCGGTAGGAATGAAAGCGCTTTAAAGATAATATAGCACGCCTGAGAAAATGTGTAAACAAACTATTTACTTAACAGAGTAAATTTTTTTACCTAAATAAAAAATGACTTAGTGTCCTAAGTCATCCTTAATTCATACTCTTCCTGACGATTAATTCTGCGCCCACATATAATGTTTTTACCGTTCTTCTCTTGTCCTGCACTTGTTCAAGCAGTAATTGAACAGCATTTTTACATAATTCATGTATATCAATATGAAACGTCGTCAGAGGAGGCGAGACATACTTCGCGAAGCTGATGTTGTTGATACTCACAATGCTTACCCTGTTTGGTATGGCAATTCCTTTTTCGTTCAGGGCTTGCAGACAGCCCACTGCAATCGGGTCCGCTGCAATCATAAAAGCAGTCGGAAGCTGATCGCCTAATGTGTCGATCGCTGCTGACATCAGGCGATAGCCGTTTTCTACAGAGAATCCGCGATGACAGAAAATATAGCGCTCATCCAGCATGGCTTTTTCCCTCATATAGGATCTGAAGGTTTGTTCACGGATGTCCATTTCATCCTGATTGGTATTCGGATTTTTGTAAGTGCCGCCGATAAAACCGATGCTCTTATGCCCCTTCTCAGTCAGGATGTTTACCGTCTTCCTTGTCATTTGTGCCAAATCGGGCCTTACCGAGTCAAAATGATCGGGATCAGGAGTTGAATCGATGAACACGCCGTTTTCAGTGAGATTTCTGAGAAAAGCCAGCTCTTCATCTGAAAATGTGCCGACGGCAATAAACCCTTCCGTATGTTCAGGAATGCTCTCGATTCCATCCGCTATTTTATAAGTGGTCATATCGACATTGAATGCTTTCGCCAGTTTCTCTACTTCTAATCTCATCGTTTTAAAATAGACATCTTCTAATTCTTCTTTATCTGTCAGCCAATATAAAAACGCAATATGTTTCACCAGCGGCCTTACTGTTTTTTTGCGGTAATTGAGCTTTTCCGCCGCTTCATAGATTTTCTCCCGTGTCTCATCAGGAACAGAAAGGCTTTCATCGTTATTTAAAACGCGGGAAACGGTTGAGATTGAAAATCCCGCTTCCTGCGCGATATCTTTAATTGTCGCCATTGTATCTGCCTCCATTATTCAGCTCGCATTGTTTTAGTAAAATATTTTACTTTCTTTTTCACAAATGTCAAGTGCACAAAGCCCTCTGGCTGCCATGTAAAAAGACTGAACCATTTGCGGCTCAGTCTCAGTTGTTCGTATCATTCGGAACCGGCGGAATTGCCCGGGAAATGAGTTGGTTATTGCACATTTTCCTCGAAATATCCCGAAAGCACATCTTCCACATTCGTCAAATGCGCCAGCATGGCGGCTTCCGCCTGTGCACCGTTCCCGGCAGCCACAGCATTGTAAATCCGTTCGTGCTCCTCATACAGCCGCTGAACGGAGGTCTTCTTGGAAAACAGCCAGATTTTCCTCGTTTCCCTCATTGTTTCCAGCAGCAATGATGACACGTGATTCATCAAGTGTTTAAGAAGTTCATTTTGAGAAGCGTCCGCAAGCGCAAGATGAAATGCAAAGTCTGCTTTCTCTCCCAGCTCCCCGTCCGCTTCAATGCTGCCCATTTCCTTTAGTGCATCCTGAATTCTTTCGAGATCTGCTTCTGTCCTTTTTTCAGCCGCTAGTGAAGCCACGCCGATTTCAAGCAGTTTTCTGACCTCGAGCAGCTGCTTGACGTCCTCTTTTTTCATCAAAAGGGCGGCTGAGAGCGGCTGAGAAATTTGATTGAGCTCAAATTCCTTCAGGTACGTGCCTTCTCCCTGTTTCATTTCGACAAGCCCCATCGCTTTTAGCGCAGAAAGTGCCTCGCGAACCGCTGAACGGCTGACTTGAAAGCTCTCAGCAAGCGCCTGAACAGAGTCCAGTTTATCCCCCGGCTTCAATTCGCCGTTTTTGATCATATCTAATAGTGCATCCGCTACTTCTTCATATATTTTTTTTGTTTTAATCTGTTTGTATTTCAATGCAATTCACCCCGTAACTTGTAGGTCTGGCTGTTTACGATCTATTATACTCTGTTTTGTGGGCCGCCAAAAGATTTTGACTATTTTGTCAAAAAGTCTTGTACTTTGATTTTTTTCAAAATATAATGCTAGGTAACTGGTCTTATTACCCAGTCATCAGATGATCATATCATCTATAGAAACCGCTTACATATGGCGCCAGTTTATGTTTCAAGGAGGGGTTTGGGATGCAATGGACACAGGCATATACGCCTATAGGGGGAAATTTGCTATTATCAGCGCTTGCCGCACTTGTACCGATTATTTTCTTTTTTTGGGCACTCGCGATTAAACGGATGAAGGGGTATACAGCAGGCTTGGCCACATTGGGGATCGCCCTTATCATTGCTGTATTGGTTTATCGGATGCCGGCGGAAAAAGCGCTGATGTCCGCGACACAAGGAGCCGTATACGGATTGTTGCCGATCGGCTGGATCATTGTGACGTCTGTTTTTTTGTATAAAATCACTGTGAAAACGGGACAGTTTGATATCATTCGCAGCTCTGTTCTCTCAATTACTGATGACCGACGGCTTCAAGCTCTCTTGATCGCTTTTTCATTCGGGGCTTTTTTAGAAGGGGCAGCAGGCTTCGGAGCGCCGGTCGCCATTTCTGCCGCGCTGCTGGTCGGTCTCGGCTTTAATCCTCTTTATGCTGCGGGGATCTGTTTGATCGCCAATACGGCGCCGGTTGCCTTTGGGGCAATTGGGATTCCAATTACAGCCGTAGAAGGGCCGACAGGGATTCCGGCGATGGAGATTTCGCAAATGGTCGGGCGGCAGCTGCCGTTTTTATCCGTATTTATTCCTCTTTATTTAATCATCATCATGAGCGGGTTCAGGAAAGCCTTGGAGATCTGGCCGGCGATTCTCGTATCTGGTGTTTCCTTTGCTGTTGTTCAATATCTCAGTTCCAATTTTTTAGGGCCTGAGCTGCCCGATGTTTTGTCAGCTCTTGTTTCAATGGCTGCGCTTGCTGTGTTTTTGAAATGGTGGAAGCCGAAAACAACATTCCGGTTTGCCGGTGAACAAGAGTCGGCCGCCTCAATTGAAACGGCGCGCACAAATCCGGCGGCGCCTGCGTACAGCGGCGGACAGATTTTTAAGGCTTGGTCGCCATTTCTGCTGCTGACGGCGATGATTTCCGTATGGGGCATTCCATCTGTCAAATCCGCGCTGACCGGGCATTATGAAGGCTCTGCGGTGTTCTTAAAGTGGCTGAATGCTGTTGGAGAAAAACTGACTTTTTCCCCAGGTGTGCCTTTTTTGAACAATCAGATTGTCAATGCTGACGGTACACCGATTGAAGCGGTTTACAAGCTTGAGGTGCTTGGTTCAGCCGGCACCGCGATATTGATTGCCGCAGTGCTGTCAAAGTTCATCACGGCGATTTCGTGGAAAGACTGGGGAACCGTTTTTAAAGAAACAGTCCAGGAATTGAAGCTTCCGATTTTGACCATCGCTTCTGTCGTTGGTTTTGCCTATGTCACCAACTCCTCGGGAATGAGCACGACACTCGGGATGACACTCGCGCTGACAGGTTCGATGTTTACCTTCTTTTCGCCCGTCCTCGGCTGGCTCGGCGTCTTCATTACCGGCTCGGATACTTCCGCCAACCTGCTGTTCGGCAACCTGCAGAAAGTCACCGCATTATCAGTCGGCATGGACCCCGTTCTGTCTGTGGCCGCCAACTCTTCAGGCGGTGTCACAGGAAAAATGATTTCACCGCAGTCGATAGCGGTGGCGTGCGCCGCGGTAGGACTCGCCGGAAAGGAGTCAGATCTTTTCCGCTTTACCATTAAACACAGTCTGTTTTTGCTGCTGCTCGTCTGTATCATCACCTTTTTGCAGCATCACGTATTCAGCTGGATGATTCCTTAAAAAAATCCTCCCGTCTAGGGAGGATTTTATTTATATCGCTTTCTCGCTGCCGATGACGGAATATTCATTTGATCGCGATATTTTGCCACGGTGCGTCTCGAGATTTGGATGCCGTGTTGTTCATACAGCAAATCGACAAGCTTTTGATCTGATAGCGGTTTTGTTTTGTCCTCTTGATTGATCAGGTCTTCAAGATGCATTTTGACTGCATAATTCGACGCATCTCCCTCTCCTGAAGCCTCGGCTTTTGCTGAGAAAAAGAGCTTCATCTCAAACAGCCCGTAAGGCGTTTGTATTGTTTTCCCTTTAATGGCCCGGCTCACAGTTGATTCATGAAGGCTTAGACAGTCCGCCACCTCTCTCAGAGTCAGCGGCTTCATTGCGCTTCGCCCTTTCAGAAAGAAATCCTTTTGGCGTGTGATCAGTTCATTGATAATTCTCGTGATTGTCTGTTTTCGCTGCCTCAGCGCGCGGCTCAGCCAGCGCCACTCCTGATATTTCGCAGATAAATAGGAGACAGTATCCTGACAGGAGCCGGATGATAAAAGCGTTCTGTACTGCGGATGCAGATCGATCTCGGGAAACGAGCGGGTATTCAGTTCCGCTGCGATGTGCCCGTTTTTTACAGTGATAAAAATGTCAGGCTCAATATACACATCTTGCTCTGGCCGGGCAAACAGAAGGCCAGGTCTAGGATGAAGAGCCGCGATATCATCTGAGATATCTTGAATGGTATGAAGCGGAATTCCCGCCTCCGCTGAAAGCGCTTTCCATTTTTTTTGCGCAAAAGCATCAAAATGAGCTGAAACCAGCATTTCCGCTTGTTCATTTCTGTTCGGCAGCCGCTGTAATTGAAGAAGGATGCATTCCTGCAAAGATCTCGCACCAATTCCAGCCGGTTCTAATGACTGGAGTTTTGCCAAAACAGCCTCCGTTTCCTTAGCCGATACAGATAGGCGCCGTGCTGCCTCCTCCACATCTTCTTCCAAGTACCCGTTTGAATCAAGCGAATGAATCAGATAATTAAAAATCTTTTTTTCAGTGTTGGTCAGATTCATATCGAGTGACTGCTGTTTTAACGCATCCTGCAATGTTTTTTGCGGATTACTTAATTGAAGGCCCGCTTCCTGTGCATTCATCCTGTTTTTGTTTGTTTTATGGTAAGATAGTGGCGGTGTGTCTGTTTCCTTTCGTTCAATAAGAGGGTTTTCCAGTGAGAGCTCATCAATGTACTCGGCGAGTTCTGCCGAATGATAGCCAAGCAGCGTGATGGCCTGCCTGAGCTCCTGTGTCAGTTGAGGCTTTAATACTTGTACTTGCTGAAGTTTCATATCCATCTTGCTCACTCCCCTTTCTTCATTGTACATGATTGAGATCACACCGTATACATTTATGAAAAAGGAGCTGCCAAAGAAATGTCTGAACTTTTTTCCGTCCCTTATTTTATTGAGAATTTAAAACAGCATATTGAAATGAATCAGTCTGAGGATAAAATCCACGCGATGAACAGCTACTACCGTTCCGTCGTCTCAACACTAGTGCAGGACCAGCTGACGAAAAACGCAGTTGTCCTGAAACGGATTCAGCATTTAGATGAAGCATACAACAAAGTCAAACGTGGAGAATCAAAATAAACCTTCCGCTCACATGTGAGCAGGAAGGTTTTCCTTCTTTGAGGCGTCTTGGATGAGCCGGGTGCTCGGCACTCCTTCCATCCAGGTATGAAAGTAATTGGCGTTTTTCCCATAGGAATTATCAATGACCGTGTTTTCTTTTTGAAGAAGAGAAGACAAGATGTGGCCGTGCAGCCTTGATGTTTCCACCGATTCGTAACGGCTGAAAAACCGAATGGCTTTTTGGACGATATAATCCGAGTATTTTCCCCATATATACGCAATGGGCAAAGGGTTGCCTGCTTTTTTATTCAGGACGTTCAGCGTTTGGAGAAAAGCAATCGTCCGGCGGTCTGAAGCTGACAGGACCGTGCGCCAGTCATAGCTTTCCGCTTCTGCGTGTTCCTGAAGCGCCTGGTTTGCTTCATGATCTGTTCGGATAAATCTCAGCTTTTGATTGAACGGCTGCTGCGTGGGAATGACGGGAAACAGCTGATGAGCCATATCAGGCAGAAGCTGAATGTGATTTGTTGTAAAATAGGCCTGTGCCGTAGCATAGGAGGCTTTTTCCCTTGTCATGATGTGAAGGTTCGCATGCTTAGAAAATATCTCTGCCGTCCGTTTGAGGTTGTCTTTGTTTTGAAAATAAATCGATTGCGGCAGGATCACAATTTTGTGGTTCGGATAGGTTTGAACGATTTTCTCTCTAAAGCCTTGATAGTACGGATACAGATCCCCGAAGTTTCCGCCTCCCTGGCAGACGATGATCAGATTCGGATCAAGCTTTCGCCCGACTGGAAAATTGTCAGGATTCCAGCGTTTTCTGACCCGAATCCCGTGTTCTTTAAAGAAGGCTTCTGTTCCTTTCATAATAAATAAATCCCCTACATTCCCATATAGAGGATAGTCAGCATATATAATCTCTGATTGTTTCGGTATGACGTCGAGCAGCCCGGACAGTTTCTGTTTCAGGCTGATCATCGAATGCTTGCTGTCCATTTCTTCACCTCGGCAGTTTGGAATAAGTGCAGTAGCACTTCAATGACCCGGTCTTGCTCATCTTCTGTCATATTGGACCCCGATGGGAGACAGATTCCTCGCTTGAACAAATCTTCGCATACGCTTCCTGTATCTTCATGAGAATAAAATAAAGCCGGATCGAATAGCGGCTGGGTATGGAGCGGCTTCCACAGCGGACGGGCTTCAATGTTTTCTTCAGCAAGACGTTGAACTATGTCATATGGGCTGAGCCCGTTATCAAGTGTGAGCGTGGTGAGCCAGCGATTGGATACGCCTGCTGCGTACTCCGGCATAAAGCGGACGCCGTCTATGTGACCGAGCGCATTTTTGTATCTCGTGAAAATGGTCCTTCTTGTCTCCACTCGCTCATCCAGCACCTCAAGCTGGGCAATGCCGACGCCGGCTAAGATATTGCTCAGCCTGTAATTATGTCCAATTTGACTGTGCTGATAATGAACAGCCGGCTCTCGTGCCTGCGAAGCGAGAAATCTTGCTTTTTCAATTGCGGCTTCATCATTTGAAACGAGCATCCCTCCCCCTGATGTGGTAATGATTTTGTTCCCGTTAAATGAAAAAATGCCGAAGCGCCCGAATGTTCCGCTTTGCTTCCCTTTATAGACTGTTCCGAGAGATTCGGCTGCGTCCTCAATGACAGGAACTCCGTATGCATCGCACAGGCTTACGATTTCATCCATTTTCGCGCTCTGCCCATATAGATTGACGGCAATCACCGCTTTTGGCAGTGTTCCATTTCTTTTCGCTTCCTCCAATGCTCTTTCAAGGGCTGTCGGCGACATATTCCACGTATCAGGCTCAGAATCAATAAAGACGGGCACCGCTTTTTCATATAGAATCGGATTGGCGGTTGCTACAAATGTGAAGGACTGGCAAAACACGCTGTCACCTTCTTTTACCTCAAGTAAACGCAGCGCGAGATGAATCGCCGCCGTTCCTGAGCTGACCGCAGCAGCTGCTTTTACACCGACTCGTTCTGCCAGCTGTTCTTCAAATGAATTCACGAGCGGCCCAAGCGGCGCAATCCAGTTTGAGCGAAAGGCTTCCGAAATATAGTGCTGCTCCCTGCCGCTCATATGAGGGGGAGATAAGTAGATTTTTTTATGCATAGAATCATCCTTTGTTTGATGTTTGAATGGAAGAAATGATGCGTGCCGGAGCACCGGCCGCCGTTACCCTGTCCGGTATGGGACGGATCACCGCGGAGCCGGCTCCGACAATGCTCCAAGCCCCGATTATGATCTGCGGTATGACGGATGCACCAGTTCCGACGTGAGCGCCTTCCTGAACGGAAACCGCTCCTGACAGCGTGACACGCGGGGACAGATGAACGTAATCGCTGATTTGATTGTCGTGCTCTGCCACTGCACCCGTATTGATGATGCAGTGGGCGCCGATGCGCGCATCCGCCTGAATGATCGCGCCCGCCATAATCACTGTCCCTTCCCCAATGACAGCCGACCTGCTGACGATGGCTGACGGGTGAATCAATGTAATAAAATCATCTTTCCCCAGTCCCAGTCGCTCCGCCAGCTGTTTTCTGACACTGTTATTCCCAACAGCAATCAGAAACAGCACATCAGGAATGAGCCTGCGCAGTTCAGTAACGGCTTCCGGCGGTCCTGTGTACCATTCTTTTCCGTCTTCGAACGTTTTGAATTTATCATCCAGCACCGCGGCTAAGCGCGTATCTGAGCGGGCGTTTATCAGCTCTCTGATCACCTTTCCGTGACCGCCGTCACCCACAATGGCCACATTTTTCATGAGGACACATCTCCGCTTCCGGTAAACCGTTCCGCGGTCACATGATTGGTTTGCTGAATCCCTTCTGAAACAAGGACCTTTCGCACCGTCAAACATAAAATTTTCAAATCGAGAAAAAATGACCAGTTGTCAACGTACCAAACATCTAATTCAAATTTCTTTTCCCAAGAAATCGCGTTTCTGCCATTGATTTGCGCCCAGCCTGTGATACCCGGCTTCACCTCATGGCGCCGTGCCTGTTTTTCTGTATAAAGAGGCAGATAGTCCATCAAAAGCGGCCGCGGCCCGACAAGGCTCAGATCGCCCTTCAGGACATTCAGGAGCTGCGGAAGCTCATCAATGCTCAGCTTTCTGATCAGCCTGCCCGTTTTCGTCAGCCGGACTTCATCGGGCAGCAGATTTCCCTCACCGTCCCGTTCATCGGTCATTGTCCGGAACTTATATAGGGTGAACGGTTTGCCGTGCAGGCCCGGCCTTACTTGCTTAAAGAAGACAGGTGATCCTATTTTCAGCCTGACAACGGCGATGGTGAACAGAATGATCACACTTGTACAGCACAACAAAAAAATGGCGGCCGTCAGATCAAAAAGTCGTTTCAGGATCAAAGATTCACAGCTCCTTTCGTTTTTCGAAACCGTTTTAATACCAGCTGTCTTTCCTCTTTTGTACAAACGAGCGTAAAAGCGAAAACAGCGTAACAAAAGCTGACTGTCACTCCCGTCGCTATCAGTGACGGCCAGCCGTCAATCTTCACAACGAACTGTATCGCCTTACAGACCGTCCAGGCAAATACAGCGGCTGAAAGAGGCCCGATTATGCCTTTAAAGAACACGTGCTTTTTGTAGCCTGTAATGCGGGATACGTAAAGCGGCGTAAAGATGGCATTTTTTAAAATAAGAGAAATGGCCCCTGCCAACGTTATGCCGTACAGACCGAGATGAGCCGGCCCGCTCAGCGTGACCGCCAGCACCGCATTCACCGCACCTAACAGCAGGGTAACAATCGCCGGTGTTTTTTGTTGATTAAAAGCGGTCCATATATAAAACAGCGGCATAAAGGCGAGGCTGACAACCAAGTATCCGGCATGAATAAATAAAAGCGGTGCTATCGTTGAAAAGGACGGTCCGAGCCAGATTGTCAAAAAAGGTCCCGCCAATCCGCCCAATAAGGCAGCAGGAAGTGCAAGCAAAAGACCATTGAGCCTTACTGCCTTATTGGCGTAATTCATCAATCCTTCCATATCGCCTTTTGAATAATATGAAGTCATGATAGGCGCAAACAGGGATGCGACCGTTCCGGCCAAGCTGCGCAAAAGCAGCGGAAACTGGATAATCGCCGCGTATTTCCCGGATGCGGACGCCCCCAGCATCAAATTGGCGGTTAACAGATCAATCTGCAAAAAAAGCAGGACGCCGATTTGATTGACGGAGCTCCATGCGCCCGCTTGAAACAGCTCCTTGCTAGTGCGGAATGAAAGATCCTTCATACGAAACGAAAACCACGGAATCAGCTTTTTGAAGAAATAGAAAGACAGCACAGACGCAATGACAGCACCAGCTAAAGCTGCAAGCTGGATCTGCCAGATTTTCGGCGCAAAGCATGCAAACAGGAGCAGCACAGACAGCACCCGTATAAGCATTTGCACCGCCTGAATGGAACTGGTGATATAAAGGCGGTTGGCATAAAATGGTGCAGCACCGAAACCCGCCATCAGAAACGTTAAAATAAACAGCACACTGCCGATTAAAATCGACAAACGCACATCTGCCAAAAGCGCTTGCGGCACATTCATGACGCGGTCAATAAAAAAAGCCGAACCCGCAAGCGGCAGCAAGAGCAGCAATGAAATCAAAACAGAGGCGGCTAAATAATTGCTGATATACGCATTTGCTTTCTCCCGCTCTCCCCTGTGGGCAGCAACAGAAAAGAACCGAACAACAACCGAGCTGAGCGCCACGGTGATAACCGAAAAGTAATTAATCACATTTTGTGTCAAGTGAACAAAGCCAAACGCTTCCACACCAAGCGTTTTGACAATAAAAGGCGTCATCCAAACCGATAGGAAAACGGACAAGAGAAAAGCCGTGAGATTAGCGCTGAAATTTATCGTGAATTTCATGCCTGCTTCGCACTGCCTTTCATTGTCCCCCGCTGCTCGAAAAACAGCTTGATGAGAAAAGTGAGCCGCCATTTACACAGTGCTAATACCAAGCGCTCTCCTCTTAATAATTTCTCATGCTGAAACGGTGTATGTCTGACAGCCTGCCGCACCATGTCATAGGATAAAATCTGTCTGATCTTCTTTTTGATGTCTTTCGGCGAATTCGGAGAAGCACAGGCATTTGCCAAAAGCATCGGAAGCTGATGCCTGCAAATGTACACATTCAAATCTTCTTTACATGCGCCTGCTAAGCCATAGTGATTGTAGAATGCGATTTTAGCCTGATATTGTTTTTGAAGATGTTCATCCATCGCCGGCTTATAAGGAATTTCTGTCAGGCTGTTCGGGTTTTCACGATAAATGTACAATCCTTCATCAAGCATTTTCACCCGCTCCGCTTCGCAAAAAGCGGACAAATTGAAGGGAGAGTCTTCAGCAAAACGGATGTCTTCATCAAACAACAGATTCGCCCTTTCAAAAAGCTCACGACGGTAAAGATAACGCCATACATACCAGATAAATCTCGTTTCGTGAGCATGTTTAAGCTGTTCAGTCATTTCTGGTTTCGTCAGCACGCGGTTTGCCTCAAGCTGCGGTGGCACATATGTCCGCCTGTCCGATGACTGCTTGTAAAAACCGCATCCGACGATGTCAAGCTGATTTTGCTCCGCTTCTTCAGTCAGCCTCTGGAACATGGCGGATGATACATAATCGTCTCCGTCTACAAAGCCGATGTAAGTGCCCCGCGCGGCCTTTATTCCCGTATTTCGCGCTGAACTAAGCCCGCCGTTTGCCTGATGAATGACCCGGATTCTCGCATCCCGTTTTGCATAGTCCTCTGCAATTTCGCCTGAACGATCCGGTGTTCCGTCATTCACGAGGATGATTTCAATATCCGAAAGCGTTTGGCAAAGCAAAGAGTCAATGCACTCCCCTATAAATGGTTCAACATTATACATCGGGACAATAATGCTGACGAGCGGGGTCATTGCGCTTCACCGCTAATTTTGTCACGCAGACCTTTAAAATACACATCTCTCGGAAAGCCTGCACGGGGTGTTTCTTTTGTTAAAAGCTCATTGACTGCGGCTGTTACGCGCTCTGGCTCCGGATGTTCTATCAGCTTCATGAACGGGATGTCTTTAAGCCATTGATAGCCCTCCATTACCTTATGGTCAAAGGAGCGAATGACAACACACGGCGTTCCTGTCAGCGCGCAAAAAATCATGCCATGAAGCCTGTCAGTGACGACGGCTTCTGCGCTTTGCAGCTTAGACCACAGTGCTTCAAGTTCTTGTTCGCGTGTATCGCGGCTGACCCGGCGGCCGATCGTTGTCGTAAAGGATTGGATCTCGCCGAATTCCTCACATAGCGCAGCCTTGACCCGGTTCCTCTGGTCCTCCTGAAGCACGCTTTCCTGATCCTCGCGCAAACACATATAAACCCCTTCGCGTTCTGCGGGGGTCTTGCTTCTATCTAAATACAGCACCATGTCCGGCTGCTTCAAAATTGTTTTTTCTTGAAAATGCTGTTTCATAAATTGATACGTTGTTTCATCCCGTGCCATGAGCAATAGGCCGGGGTGCGCATTATAAATTTTCTGTGCCCGTTTCAGCTCTTTGCGCCCCTTTTTCGTGTCAGAAAAATGAGCCGTTGCCGGAAGCTGGACAACCCGATAGTCATGGAATGTTTTAATGATGAAGCGGCGCGTCCACTCCTCATAACGGTATAAATCCCCCATATTTCCGCCGCCGATGATAAAGACCATATCCTCCGGATGGCGCGAGCGGATCAGGTTTTTTGCTGATTTGTAAATGTCCTTCATATCGACCTCGACGATGTCAAAGTCCGGGTATTCTTGCTCAAGAAATGCCTTGCTGGCATAAGCAATTGCGTGATCTCCCAAATTGTCATGGGACGGCAGCAGGGTCAGTATGATTTTTTTCTGATGTGCTGCGGCCTTTACTGGTTGATCTGCCGCTCCCAGCCAATATTGGGACGGGTATTTGACCTTTAGCAGCAGCCATTCTGCAAAATTGATTTTCAACGATTGTAACGACATGTCCTCACCCTCTGTTTCTCATTTTGTACTCGATCACCCGCTGATACACAGCCGATGCCATAGCGACGAACGGAATCATTCTGTATTTCGCCATCAGAAGCAGGCATGACCGTTTTGCGTCAAAAGGAGCGGTACCCGTTTTTGAAAGACTTTCTTGAAACACCGGGTCCGCGCATATCACGCCAACATTTCTAAGCTTTTCAAACAGCCGGCGGCTGCCGCTCGTTTTCCATTCATTCAGCATGCAGATGCTGCTGTGAAGAACGATAAAGGTATCAAGCTCCTTGCGATACTCCTCCAGTTTGTTGTTCTCCTGTAAAAACGCCGCATTCGCCTCATACAGCGCAAGTCCTGATTCAAACAATTTTTTCTGATAGCGCTGCACAATGGAGGAAAGGTGAATTCGGTAATGATAGAGCGGCGTTTTTATGTAGGCTACTGAGCGGGCGAAAAAATGAGCCCTGAAGCTGAAAAACTGATCCTCGACATGCTCCAGCTCGCCTCGGAGCGGAAACGACAGCCGATGGGCTTCAATCATGCTTCTTCTGTACAGTTTGTTCCATGAAAACCCTCTGACCTTCCCTTCGAATAACGCCTTGATATAGTGCTCCTTCGGCTGATCCTGATAGGTTTGGGCAATGTCTGAGTCCATGGTTTTGCCAGTGTCCTCAAACTCTGCGGCGTAATTGCAAATGACCAGATCAGTTTTATCGCCTGCTGCCCGGAGCATCTGCTCGCAATAATCAGGCTCAATCCAATCGTCTGAATCGATAAACGCGATAAATTCGCCGCGTGCAGCTTCAATGCCTTTATTCCGAACCGCACCGAGTCCCTGGTTTTCCTGATGAATCACCTTGAACCTGTTGTCCATTTTGGCGTATTCTTCTGCGATATCCGGGCTGGCGTCAGCTGAACCGTCATTGACAATGATGATTTCAATATTGTCCACTGTCTGGTTCCGCAGTGATTCGAGACACGTTCTGATATATGTTTCTGTGTTATAAACAGCGACTAACAGACTAACCGCAGGTGTTTCCATAATGACCGGCTCCTCGTGCATAAATTACCGGGAAAAAATCGTTCTGTAAGGCAGAACCGATGAATCAACCGGCATAAGCAAATAACTGTAAAGAAAATAACAAACAACAATAGCGATATAGATAAGGGCGTTCGATTTTTCATCAAATATCCTGACAAAATAAGGGACTAAGATCATTTGATACAGACCGAAATAAATATTGAATCTGGCAAAAATCACGTCCTTTGTGGCCAAAAGGCCGAACAAAAAACCAAGCAGGCACAAATTGACGACAATATCGATTTGCGGCCACAGACTCCGCAATCGTTCTTTATAGCAAAATGCAAGGAACAGCGGCAGAACCAAAACAGCGATTTTGATCACATTCATTCCATTTGTGTTCGTCATGAGCCATTTTTCATAATGGCTGTATGAGCTGTTTTCAAGTACAACGACAAACACAGAAATAAATTTTTGATATAAAAATGTCATGCCGAGAAATAAAGCGGATAGGCCGAATATCGCCGGAGACCAGGCTTTTCTTCTGACAATAAAGTACACCGGAATCATAATCAGCGCCGACGAATGAAAGAGCGAGCTGACCAGCACAATCAGGAAATATCGCTTCCAGTTCCCGCTGATGATATAACGGATCGCCCAAAACAAAGCAGCTGCGACCATGTATTGCCTGATGCCGTTAAAAGACGCGTAGTAATGAAAGGTTCCCAAAAACAAAAAGACACTCAGCTCAAACGGCCTGCCATAGTCGGCGAGTGTCTTCATAATAAAACTGTAGGTCACGACCGCCACCGTAAAATACATGATTTGAGGATCTTCCGTGATGAAATTCATCAGCCAAAGGAGTGCGGTAAACCCCGGATCTGTCGCTGTTTTCGCTGTGCCGAAACCTAATATCTGCCACACATTTTGATAATCGCCCGCCAATTCGTACAGCAGCGTGTACGTCTGAAAATCCGTGCCGACTCGATAGCGGAGACCTGACACGAGCACAAGTGAAGCGAGCGGAATCCAGATCAAAAGCTTATTCGGCCGATACCCCGTGGCAAGCGAATCATCACGGCCGCCGCACATTTTAGCGAACCAAGACCAAATAAATACAATCCCCATATTGACGGCATATACAATCATCGGTTATGGTCCTTTTCCGTGCTGATGTTGTATACATTCAGCAGCGCTCCTACATTTTGCTGTGCATCGTAGCCAAGTTGAGCGAGTGTTTCTTTGATGAACTCACGCTTCGGCCTGCCTGCGGCGGCCGCCCTTGCAATGGTTTCAGCCCAGACGCTGATCGGCTCAGAAAGACTTAATCTTGTGACAAGCCCGAGACCGGCGTCGACTTTTTCTGTAATGCTGTCTGAAATGATGCATGGAAGCCCCGACGCCTGTGCTTCCACAAGCACAACCGGCAAGCCTTCGTACAGAGACGGCATGACAAATACATCAAATGTGCGCATCAATTCATGGATCCGTTCTTCCGTGCCTAAAAAGAGGACGTCTGAAAGCAAATTCTGCTGCCGCGCCTCCTCCTCTATCTCCCCGCGCAACGGCCCGTCTCCCGCCAGAACGAGCTGAAAGCGAACGCCTCTTTCTTTGAGATGTGCGGCAAGTTTCAGCAGGAACGCGTGGTTTTTCACTTCATGAAACCGGGCCACATGGCCAATGATGAGCCGGTCGGCTGCAATGCCGCGTGCTGCTTTTTCTTCATCAGCCGCCTGCCCATTTGGGGCGAACAACTCAAGGTCAATCCCGTTTGGAAGAAGGTGAACACGCTCCATATTGGACTGTCCAAATAAAAACCTGCCCGCATCCTCTCCGCAGGCACACAGCGCTGTCGCATTTGCCAAAATGAGCCGCCTGAACACCATCAGCTGCAAGCGATCCTTCCAATTGAAGCCGGTCTTCCAAGACGTATTGTGGGAATGGCATACCCTGACTGGCACTCCGGCGAGCCTTGCCGCAAGGGCGATAAAACCCGTTTGGAAATCCGTGTGCGCATGAACGGCGCTGAACGGCCCGTTTTCTTTTATCGCGTTTCTCACATTCCTCACAAATGTAAGGGGATTGCTTTGCCCAATGCTCGGGACATAAAAAAGCCGCCCGCCTAAAGATAAAATCTCTTCATCATAAGCGCACGGATCATTTCGATACGTTAAAAAATCAAATTGCACTTTGCTTTTGTCCATCTTCCGATATAAATTCATTACCATGGTTTCCGCGCCGCCCCTGTTCATGCCACTGAGAACATGGAGTACGCGCTTTTGGCTGCTATTCATGCTTGACAAGCCCTTCCTTTTGGTTCATCACTCTTTTTTTATGGTAGCGATTCATCACGGCTGCAGGCATAAACGCGCGGATTAACGGTTTTGCGATATATATGTAATCAGATAAAGGAAGCTTCAAGCGTCTGCACGCCTGATAGACAAGGATGGCATTGTCAATTGAATACGTAAATGACCGCCGTTTGAATGCATCGCTGTCTTCCCTCACTTTATACAAGGCTTCCTGAAGATTATAGCCCCTGAAGCCCTCTTCAAAAAAGCGAAGCCACAAATCAATATCTTCCATTCGTCTCGTCCGCCGCACCGACCGGTAGCCTTTCAGCGTGCGGTAGGCACTCGCTCTCATCATAATCGTGCCGTGGCAAAATGGAGTCCCTTTTGCCATGATGCCCGGCTCCGGAACAGAAGGCAGAATGCGGGCGCCTCTTACGCCAAATTCATCAAACACAAGCATGCCGGTGCCAACCACCTGATAGTGTCGGTGCTTTTCTAAAAACGCGACCTGCTTTTCCAGACGGCGCGGAAACGAAAGGTCATCTCCGTCCTGACGTGCGATATAATCGCCTGTCGCATGCGAAAGACAATGATTTAATGATGCGGCAAGCCGCTTATTTGTTTTGTTTTGAATCAGTTTGATGCGGTCGCTGTAATGAGCGGCATACTGCTTCGCGATACGGAGCGTGCCGTCTGTTGACGCATCATCGCACAAAATCAGCTCCCAATTTTTATAGGATTGGCTGAGTATGGATTCTATGCTTTCTGCCAAAGTGCGTTCGCAATTATAAATGCCCATAATGACAGAAACTTTCGGTCCTGAGTTCATACGCTTTTCTCCTTTGTATCCATATCCATGTACGCGGAATAAATATCTGCCATTTCTTCCACCGTTCGCGCCTCCGAGAAGCGCAAGGCTGTTTTTCGGCCTTCCTGTCCCAGCTTTCGGCAGAGCTCCGGCTTATGGTAAAGCTGTTCAATCCGGCGGGCAAAAGCAGCACTGTCACCGATTTTGATCAGAAAACCGTTTTCTCCGTCGCGGATGATTTCCCGATGCCCGCGATTATCTGTGGCGATCGCCGGTTTTTCTGCCGCCATTCCCTCAAGCACATTCATACCGAGGCCTTCTCTAATGCTGGATGCGACAGATACATCCGCAAGCTGAATCAACTCATGTATGTCGCTGCAAAAGCCGTAAAAACAGACATTGGCGGAGGCACCAAGCTTTTCAGCTAACGTTTGATACGTATGTTCCATTGCCCCTTCCCCGGCAAACACAAGGCGGAGTGAGGGAATTTTTTCTTTTAGCAAGGCTGCGGCTTCAATTAACTGCTTCTGGTTTTTGTTCAGATTGAGCTCAGCCGGATAAACCAATATAAAATCATCTTCACGGAACCCGTGCTTTTCTCTGAGTCTTTGCTGCTCTATCGGACTGACAGGCCGGAAACGCTCGGTATTGACGCCAATGCCGTGAATTTTCTGCGTCCTTCCGCCCGGCCTTTGAAGTCCTTTCGCCCGTATGTAATCCTCTTCATTAATCGTAATCAGGCAGTCTGTATATGCTGAAAGCCATTTCTCAACCGGATAGTAAAGAAGCCAATTTTTCATCGGTGCCCCTTTGCAGAAGTGAAAGCCGTGGGCTGTGTACAGCACCTTTGTTCCGTGCCGCCGTGCCTGCCTCGCCGCCAGTCTGGCGAGAACGCCGCCGACCGGTGTATGGCAATGGACAATGTCGTATTCATAGGTGTCAATCACTTTCTTCAGCTGCCTATAAACGGCCAGGTTCTGAGGGTCAAAAGGTGACCTGCGAATCGGGATGGAGAATTTCTCATCCACATACGGCAGCTTGGTTTGTCCGTTCGCGGCGACATGAACCTCCCAGCCCATTTGTTTGAACCATTTAAAATAAGGGAGGTGAAAGGCCTTAAAATGATAATCAACAGTCGCGCAAAACAATATCTTTTTCGTCATTTTCACTCCCCCTAATGAACACTGGCAGCCGTCATTTCTTCTGATGTATTGATTGCAGCAAACAGCCTCGCTCTCAGGTCGGCTTCCGGCAGCTCATGAAAATCCTCGATAAAGCGCATCAGCACCGGCCAATCGCCGTCCACCGCTTTACCGATGTGAATTTTTGGAAAGATTTGTTCAGCATGGACTTCATTTTTGTTCAGCAATTCTTCATACATTTTTTCGCCCGGACGAATGCCTGTGAATTCGATTGGAACCTGCTCAGTCGTGTAGCCGGACAAATGAATGAGGTTTTTGGCAAGATCCACAATCTTTACGGGCTCTCCCATATCGAGAACGAAAATCTGACGCCCTTTCGCCAGTGCCCCAGCCTGAATCACAAGCCTTGATGCCTCGGGAATCGTCATGAAATAGCGAGTCATTGCCGGATGTGTTACTGTGACTGGGCCGCCTTTTTCAATCTGTTTTTTAAAAATTGGAATGACGCTGCCGCGGCTCCCGAGTACATTGCCGAAGCGAACAGCGACAAATTTGGTTCTGCTGACTTTCCCAAGATTCATAATAATCATCTCTGCGAATCGTTTTGTCGCCCCCATTACATTGGCTGGGTTCACCGCTTTATCCGATGAAATCAGCACGAATGTCTCAGTTCCCGACATATCGGCTGCTTCCGCGACATTTTTTGTTCCGATAATATTGTTTTTGACCGCCTCTTCAGGATTGTGTTCCATTAAAGGCACATGCTTATGGGCAGCTGCATGATAGACAACATGCGGCTCGTATTTTTTCATCAAGGTAAACATTTTATCGCGGTCCTGCACATCAGCGATTTCCGTATGGAACACAATGTGTTTGCCGAATCGTCCGTTCAGCTCTGTATAAATCGAATGAATGCTGTTTTCCCCATGGCCGAGCAGAATGATTTCCTTAGGCTGAAACGCACTGATCTGACGGCAGATTTCCGAGCCGATTGATCCGCCCGCTCCCGTGACGAGAACTGTTTTTCCTTTGATGCGGTTCGAAATTTCGCTAGTGTCGAGGGTTACCGGCTTTCTGCCGAGCAAGTCCTCAGCTTTTACATCTCTGATTTGTCCGGCAGTTCGTGTGCCAAGCAGCATTTCATCAAAATGAGGCATAATTTTAATGCTTACTCCTGTTCGCACACATTCTTTATATAACACCTGAAGCTCATGGGTGCGGAGTGAAGGAATGGCAATAATAATATAATTAATTTTGAGCTTTTGCACCGCAGGCATGATACTTTCTTTACCGCCGATTACGGGCAGTCCCATAATTTCTAATTTATGCTTCGTTTGGTCGTCATCAATAAAAGCGACAGGTATGATATCAGGTTCATCTTTCGAAAGCAGCTGCCTGACCATCAGAGTCCCACCTGAGCCCGCCCCGATAATCAGCGCGCGGGACGAGGCGCAGCGTTTTTTCCTGATGCTTTCGTTTAATACTCTGGATAAAATACGGGTCCCTCCAATAGACAAAAGCTGAAGCACCCAGCACGCGGTTAACAGACGGAAGAACATCGTGTGATACACAGCATACTGAATGATACCGGTCACAGCGGCGGAAAGCGTAATGCCCTTAAGCAGGACAATCAGCTCGCCAAGTCCGGTGTATGTCCACACCTGTTTATACTGATTGAACAGGAAAGCACACACATGATAGCTGAGGAGCAAGCTGACAGCGGTAAGCAGTAATGCTCCGGAGTCATAAAATTGATAGGAATCTTTTAAAAATTGATATCCTGCAATAACTGAATTTAAAACGAGGTAAGTATCCAGCGCAATAATCATTGACAGTCTTCTCCGGTAACTCAACCTTTTCCCCCCTAATTCTTTTATCGGTTTAGCTGCGGCGGTTTTCGTCTCTCCAAAAAATCGGCAGCAGCTAAACCGACAATACGTCCTATGTATATATGAGATAAGCGGGCATTTAACCCATCCTCACGCCCCGCCAGCGACGACCAGCATCTAAGGCAGCAACTTCAGCTGCCCACAGCAGAGCCGAGTGCCTCCATTGATACAGGTCAGGAGACATCACCTTTACAAAAACTAGTAGGAATAGTGTTCCGATTTTTTCATTTTCTTTTTGTTTAAAAGAGCGCCTAACAGCTTCGCATTGGATTGTTCCAGTGCATCTTTTGCTTTCAGAACGGTATCGGTTTTTGTTTTTCCGCTTAAAACGACGAGCACGCTGCCGTCTGTTTGATTTGCTAGAATCTGAGCATCTGCAACAGCCAAAAGCGGAGGGGAATCAAAGATGACGAGGCTGAATTGTTCATAGATCTCAGATATTAAGTCTCCCATTGCTTTTGAAGACAGCAGTTCTGCCGGGTTTGGCGGGGTCGGCCCGCTTGTCAGTACATATAAGTTATCGATCGGCGTCTTTTGCACCGTCTCACTGAGTGAAGCATTGCCGACCAGCACATTTGTCAGCCCGGTTACATTATCAACCTGAAACGTCTGGTTGATGGTCGGCTTTCTTAAATCGGCATCCACCAGCAGTACTTTCTTTTCCTGCTGCTGCGCAAAGACAGCCGCAAGATTCGCTGCACTGAACGATTTACCTTCACCAGGCACAGAGGAGGTGACGAGGATAGATCGCAAGTTGGTCTGGACAGATGAGAACTCAATGTTTGTCCGAATGGTGCGATATTGTTCCGCAACAACTGATTTATTGTGTAAAACAGATATTTGAGCCAAACCTCGCCTTGCTTTCTTTTTTCTAAAGATCACTCGCTTCACTCCCCGAAATGTTTTATCCCGCGATTCCGCCCTTTGTGGACATCAGGAACGGAGCCTAAGCATGGCAATCCGGTTCTCTCGCTGAGCTGCCGTGCGCTTTTGCAAGTATCATCGAGAAAATGCAGAAAAAATGCCAGTGTAATGCCGCCCATGACAGCAGCGCCAAAAGCCATGACCATATTTCGCAGCCTGGCTGGCTTGATCATCGGGCTTTCAGAAGCCTTCGCCTCTGATAATATATGTACGCCTTGTACATTCATTCTTTCATCTACTTCTTTTTCAAACTTGTTCACTAACGTGTTCGCAATCTCAGCTGCTTTCGCCGGATCGTGATCCTGAACGGCAACGTTGATTATTTCTGATTCATTTTCACTGCTGGTAACCACTTTTCCTTTCAGCGAGGAAGCCGATTCAGATAGGTGCAATTCCGCCTTAACTTCTTCCATCAAGGCAGTGCTTTTCATAATCGATTGGAACGTGCTGCTATACTGAAGATTTCGCTGGATGTCACTGAGATTCGAGTTTTCTTCACCGTCTGATTCATGAACCAGCACCTGTGTCGACGCCTGGTAGGTCGGTGAAATGACCTTAAATTGCACAAAACCCATAATAAGGGTGACGCCGATTGTGATGAGCAGAATCAGCACGAATCTGTGTCTGACAATCGCATATAATTCTTTGAAACTCATATTCTCATTCATGTATTCATAGCCTTCAGCCTTCCCGCGGCTGGCTTCCCGCGCCCCTTTCTGTTAATGATTGGATTATAAAAGAAAACGTTATTATTTAAAAATTGCAAAATAAGCCAATAAGTTCTCTTTAGAGAACAAAATCATGATTTTCCTCTAATTTACTGCACTTCCCTTATTATTTTAAATTTTATAAAGAACAAAAAATTCCTTATAATGAACAAAATAACGACAGGAATAGAGGAGAATTTCACATTATGATTGGAAGAATTATCCGTTTGTACCGTAAAAGAAAAGGCTATTCTATTAATCAACTGGCTGTTGAGTCAGGCGTATCCAAATCCTATTTAAGCAAGATTGAAAGAGGCGTTCACACGAATCCGTCCGTTCAATTTTTAAAAAAAGTTTCTGCCACACTGGAAGTTGAATTAACAGAATTATTTGACGCAGAAACAATGATGTATGAAAAAATCAGCGGCGGTGAAGAAGAATGGCGCGTACATTTAGTGGAAGCCGTACAAGCCGGGATGGAAAAGGAAGAATTGTTCACTTTTACGAACAGGCTAAAGAAAGAACAGCCTGAAACTGCCTCTTACCGCAACCGCAAACTGACGGAATCCAATATAGAAGAATGGAAAGCGCTGATGGCGGAAGCAAGAGAAATCGGCTTGACTGTCCATGAAGTCAAATCCTTTTTAAAAACAATGGGAAGATGATGATCGGTTAAGGGCTAACGTTCGCATCTATAGGGTAAATCTGTTTATAATGGGGGAAAAAGGGAGAGAACACAATGACTCATCAAATAGTAACGACTCAATACGGCAAAGTAAAAGGCACAACGGAAAACGGCGTACATAAGTGGAAAGGCATCCCCTATGCCAAGCCGCCTGTCGGACAATGGCGTTTTAAAGCACCTGAGCCGCCTGAAGTGTGGGAAGATGTCCTTGATGCCACAGCGTACGGCCCTATTTGCCCGCAGCCGTCTGATTTGCTCTCACTGTCGTATGCTGAGCTGCCCCGCCAGTCCGAGGATTGCTTGTATGTCAATGTATTTGCGCCTGACACCCCAAGTCAAAACCTGCCTGTCATGGTGTGGATTCACGGAGGCGCTTTTTATCTAGGAGCGGGCAGTGAGCCATTGTATGACGGATCAAAACTTGCAGCACAGGGAGAAGTCATTGTCGTTACATTGAACTATCGGCTGGGGCCGTTTGGCTTTTTGCACTTGTCTTCCTTTGATGAGGCGTATTCCGATAACCTTGGGCTTTTAGACCAAGCCGCCGCACTGAAATGGGTGCGGGAGAATATTTCAGCGTTTGGCGGTGATCCCGATAACGTAACAGTATTTGGAGAATCCGCCGGCGGGATGAGCATTGCCGCGCTTCTCGCTATGCCTGCGGCAAAAGGCCTGTTCCAGAAAGCAATCATGGAAAGCGGCGCTTCTCGAACGATGACGAAAGAACAAGCGGCGAGCACCTCGGCAGCCTTTTTACAGGTCCTTGGGATTAACGAGGGCCAACTGGATAAATTGCATACGGTTTCTGCGGAAGATTTGCTAAAAGCGGCTGATCAGCTTCGGATTGCAGAAAAAGAAAATATCTTTCAGCTGTTCTTCCAGCCCGCCCTTGATCCAAAAACGCTGCCTGAAGAACCAGAAAAAGCGATCGCAGAAGGGGCTGCTTCCGGCATTCCGCTATTGATTGGAACAACCCGTGATGAAGGATATTTATTTTTCACCCCGGATTCAGACGTTCATTCTCAGGAAACGCTTGATGCAGCACTCGAGTATTTACTAGGGAAGCCGCTGGCAGAGAAAGCTGCCGATTTGTATCCGCGTTCTCTGGAAAGCCAAATTCATATGATGACTGATTTATTATTTTGGCGCCCTGCCGTCGCCTATGCATCCGCACAGTCTCATTACGCCCCTGTCTGGATGTACAGGTTCGATTGGCACCCGGAGAAGCCGCCGTACAATAAAGCGTTTCACGCATTAGAGCTTCCTTTTGTCTTTGGAAATCTGGACGGATTGGAACGAATGGCAAAAGCGGAGATTACGGATGAGGTGAAACAGCTTTCTCACACGATACAATCAGCGTGGATCACGTTCGCTAAAACAGGAAACCCAAGCACCGAAGCTGTGAATTGGCCGGCGTATCATGAAGAAACGAGAGAGACGCTGATTTTAGACTCAGAGATTACGATCGAAAACGATCCCGAATCTGAAAAAAGGCAGAAGCTATTCCCTTCAAAAGGAGAATAAATATGGGGAAAACAGGATACATTGGTGCTGCCATTGTTGTGGCAGCTTGTATCATTATTTTATCGGCCGTGGTATGTTTACGGGACACAGTCTATTACCAGCCTATGCGCTGGACTGGCATCATACTGTTTTTCGTGGGAATTGTGATGGTTCCCGCATACTCAGCAAAAAGAAAACCCGGAAAAGAGAAGTAATTCTCTTTTCCGGGTTTTTTTGTTTATTATAATCTTCCCGCGCGAATATCGTCTGTCATTCCCTCATAAGGAGCCTTCGAAATCACTTCTTCGTTGTCGACTCCTTCATTTTTCAGAAATGTAATTTCCGCAAATTCAGGTACAACGTATTTTGGATACGTTTCATATTTTTCGCGGGATTCTTTCATCAAATCAATGTGGTCATTTTGGTAGCAAACCGTAATTTCAGGATGTTCATGCACCCATTTCGGGAAGAAAATAATGCCATGCATGCGTTTTTCATTTGGCATAAAGTTTAATGAAACATCCGTGCCAGTCGGCTCTGTCCAAGACACTTTATATACGCCTTCTGTCAGTTTGACAATATCCACTTCCTGATCCCGAACCCAGCGTCCGGCAACCATTCCGCTATGAATTCTATAATCAATTGTATGGTCGTTTTTAATATAAATCTCGTATTCCCAGCCGTTTTCATACGTATAAATCATGTGGCTTCCGATAAAGTTTTCCATCTTACACACTCTCCTTAGTCTTTTACTGCACTTCATAAATGTCTAGTCGAACGTAATCAGGGGTTCTTTCTGCGGAACCGATAAACAAGCGGTCATGGAGCCATTGATAGGCTTCACTGCCTGTTTCAAACGTCGGTACCGTACGGAAATAAACATGCTCCGGATCAATAATTTCCCCGGCTGCCGCTTGTTTTCGAAACGGCTCGCTGACTTGCCGTATTCCATTGTTTTCAATGTAAATCAGTTCATGATCTGCTGTTTCGATCACATACCTGGCAGATAAATCGGTTCTGCCGTCAGCGCGAATCATTTGCGAATCGGCACCGCTCGGCAAAATACGTCCCTTTACTTCCCCGGTTATTGTTCCCGAACGAATCGGAATGAATCGTCTCAGTCCCAGGCCTGTCTCACCAATCGTGATAGGCGGATCAACCTTGATTTCTAAAGAGGCGAATGGTTTTAAAACCGGCTTCTTCACGAGAACCACCTCACCTTCAGAAAAAATCATGTAACTATTTACATGTTTAATTTAACACTATTGCAGTTAACTGTCAAACAATAGGAACATAAAAAAACAAGGACTGTTTGAAGACAGTCCTTGTCTGAAGCTAGCTTTGATATGCAAGATATGTGCTGACAGTGCTTTTGGCAAGACAGGCAGAGGAATCTATAATCGGAATCTCACTTTGAGTATGATCTAACACCGCATTTAAATCCGTGCAGGCTGAAATGATGATGTCTGCATGCTGACTGATTTCTTCATATAGCGTCTGCCACAATGCTTTTGAATGCTCCATATGATTTGGCTGTTTGATTGCGGCGATAAGCTGGTTCACAGCCTGCTGCCAATGGTCCTTGTGAACAACTTCTTGTCCATTTGCCTTCAGAACTTTTTGGTAGATGGCGGATTGGATGGTTGGCTCTGTTCCTAAAACCACCGCTTTTTTTGCAGGATGCGGAATCTCTTTTATCGTTTCCTCAACGATATGCAACATAGGAACCGACAATGCCTGCTGAATCTCTTCATAGTAGATATGCGCCGTATTACAAGGCAGCGCAATGAAATCCACGCCTGTTTTCTCGAGCTTTACCGCTCCGTCGATAATCGCTTTTTTCATCTCGTCATGGTCAATTGGACGATCTGCATAGAAGGGCGTCGGGCATGAATAGATCATCATGTGCGGGTAGTCAATATCGTTTGAAGCCCCATACAGCTTCTGACAGTAATCAATCACCTTATCAATAAACGGCGAGGTCGATTTCGGCCCCATTCCGGCTAATATTCCGATCATCAAATTCATTCCTTTCTACTTCGTACGGACCGCTTCTTCCTCTGAGCCATCCTCATAGAGGATAAAGCTTTTCGCAGCATCCTCACCTAATGTAAACTCGACTTCAACAGACAATGCTCGCAGAAAGAAACGGGTTTCCGAGGAAGGAAATAACTCCAGTCTCAGCTGTCCGGCGATCTCCAAATAAAGCCGTTCATTCTCGGTTGTCACCTGTGCAGCCGTCCCATCCTGCAACAGGTAGCTGCCAACATAGCGGCTGTATATCGCCGTATCAATTGCTTTTTTCTTTTTATCAGCAGGACGTTCCGGGACATCATATGGCTGGCCAAATAGAATATGTTCCGCCGCCTTCAGAATCGCTTGTTCATATTCAGTATCCTCTTCCTTATTACTCAAATAGATCAGCGTTTTACGATGATCGATATATCGGATCATCATCGTCGAATAGCCGGGCCATCCTCCGCTGTGGCTGACAATCCGCCCTTTTTCAGGACTGTTTTGCAGCACCCAGCCGAAGCCATAATCAATTGTTTCTCCATTGTTGAGGCGCACTGGAGAAAACGCAGATTCCTTAGAAGCCTTGCTGATGAAATCGTCCTGATATAAAGCCTGATCAAATCGAAACAAATCGCTTGTGACAGAGTTAACCGTCCCATCTCCCTGTATGCCATCGAGATACACAACATAGTTCGTTTCCTCCAGCTCATCAGGGAGGACGTATGTTTCGGAATGTACATCATACACATATCCATATGCATAATGATCAATTCGCTCAGGCGAAAGCCTCCTGTTATACACTCTTGTTTCATTCATGCCTGCCGGTAAAAAAATACTTGTTTTTATAAAATCCGCATAGCTCATGCCAGATGCTTTTTCAATGATAACCGCCAGCAGCACATACCCCGTATTGCTGTACATCCAGCCTTCATTCGGTTCAAAATAACCAGATAGCCCCTCATTCATCAGCATATCGACAATATCCTGATTCACCGCAATCTTGTGTGAATCCCAATTGGCAAAAAACCATCCCATATAATCAGGAAGCCCTGACGTATGGTTCAATAAATGCCGAATCGTTACGCCCTGATACGGAAAACCGGGCAGCCAGCGATCCACTTTATCCTCATAGCCAAGAATCCCCTTCTCCTCCAGCAAGATGATTCCCAATGCTGTAAAAGGCTTTGACAAAGACGCTAACTCAAACAAAGAGTTGGTTTTCAACGGGCGTTTTTCCGTCATTTCCGCATAGCCAAAAGAGTGGTGATATAAAATATCGCCACCCTCCGCAGCCAGAACCGTCCCGTTAAACTGATGTTTTTCGCCTAATGTCTCAAATAACGTCTGAAGATGCTTTCTTTTATTCTGCTTCATTCCTCCACCTCCCATATCTCTGTACGTTACTAACCTACTAATGTTTCAAATATTTCGAAAAATACTTCAGTTAGAGATCCTTTTTAACCCATCACATATACCTGCCGTTCACTATTATTTAGTGAAATGAGATATTATGATATTTTCTGAATTGTGATTAAAAAGGCAACTTTATGCCCATGCAACAGAAGCTATAAAAAATACGGAGAATGAAAAGAAACAGATAGATTTTTTAGTTCTTTAGGCCCGTATCCCGCAAATCCTTTTATGATTTTCTATCAAACAAAAGAGGAAAATAGACCAGTTGCAATCCAAACGAGAGTCTAATAGAATGAGGTCGAAAAGTAAATCGCGCGGGTTTGTTACTGATAAAGCAGGCAAGACCTAAAATGTGTAAAGGGCAAAGTGTATACTTTGGCGTCACCCCTTACATATTTTAGGTCTTTTTTTATTGTGCGTAACTAACTTGCCATCTTCAAACAGGAGGGCTGGAAGAAGCAGACCGCTAACACAGTACATAAAAAAGGAGACATGAACGATGAACATCAAAAAGTTTGCAAAACAAGCAACAGTATTAACCTTTACTACCGCACTGCTGGCAGGAGGCGCAACTCAAGCGTTTGCGAAAGAAACGAACCAAAAGCCATATAAGGAAACATACGGCATTTCCCATATTACACGCCATGATATGCTGCAAATCCCTGAACAGCAAAAAAATGAAAAATATCAAGTTCCTGAATTCGATTCGTCCACAATTAAAAATATCTCTTCTGCAAAAGGCCTGGACGTTTGGGACAGCTGGCCATTACAAAACGCTGACGGCACTGTCGCAAACTATCACGGCTACCACATCGTCTTTGCATTAGCCGGAGATCCTAAAAATGCGGATGACACATCGATTTACATGTTCTATCAAAAAGTCGGCGAAACTTCTATTGACAGCTGGAAAAACGCTGGCCGCGTCTTTAAAGACAGCGACAAATTCGATGCAAATGATTCTATCCTAAAAGACCAAACACAAGAATGGTCAGGTTCAGCCACATTTACATCTGACGGAAAAATCCGTTTATTCTACACTGATTTCTCCGGTAAACATTACGGCAAACAAACACTGACAACTGCACAAGTTAACGTATCAGCATCAGACAGCTCTTTGAACATCAACGGTGTAGAGGATTATAAATCAATCTTTGACGGCGATGGCAAAACGTATCAAAATGTACAGCAGTTCATCGATGAAGGCAACTACAGCTCAGGCGACAACCATACGCTGAGAGATCCTCACTACGTAGAAGATAAAGGCCACAAATACTTAGTATTTGAAGCAAACACTGGAACTGAAGATGGATACCAAGGCGAAGAATCTTTATTTAACAAAGCATACTATGGCAAAAGCACATCATTCTTCCGTCAAGAAAGTCAAAAGCTTCTGCAAAGTGATAAAAAACGCACTGCTGAGTTAGCAAACGGCGCCCTCGGCATGATTGAGCTAAACGATGACTACACACTGAAAAAAGTGATGAAACCGCTGATTGCATCTAACACAGTAACAGATGAAATTGAACGCGCGAACGTCTTTAAAATGAACGGCAAATGGTACCTGTTCACTGACTCCCGCGGATCAAAAATGACGATTGACGGCATTACGTCTAACGATATTTACATGCTTGGCTATGTTTCTAATTCTTTAACTGGCCCATACAAGCCGCTGAACAAAACTGGCCTTGTGTTAAAAATGGATCTTGATCCTAACGATGTAACCTTTACTTACTCACACTTCGCTGTACCTCAAGCGAAAGGAAACAATGTCGTGATTACAAGCTATATGACAAACAGAGGATTCTACGCAGACAAACAATCAACGTTTGCGCCAAGCTTCCTGCTGAACATCAAAGGCAAGAAAACATCTGTTGTCAAAGACAGCATCCTTGAACAAGGACAATTAACAGTTAACAAATAAAAACGCAAAAGAAAATGCCGATATCCTATTGGCATTTTCTTTTATTTCTTATCAACATAAAGGTGAATCCCATATGAACTATATAAAAGCAGGCAAATGGCTAACCGTATTCCTAACCTTTTTAGGAATATTGCTGTTTATCGACTTATTTCCAAAAGAAGGACATGACCAAAAAACAAAATCAAAACAGAAGCCGGACTACCGGGCGGCATATCATTTTACGACGCCGGATAAATGGAAAAATGACCCTCAAAAACCGATCTATTTTGATGGCAAGTATCATTATTTCTATCTATATAACCGGGATTACCCAAAAGGCAACGGCACAGAATGGCGCCATGCCGTCTCAGAGGATTTGGTGCACTGGATCGATGAAGGCGTGGCGATTCCGAAATATACAAACCCGGACGGTGACATTTGGACCGGTTCCGTCGTGGTTGATAAAGAGAACACAGCCGGCTTTGGGAAAAATGCGCTTGTCGCGATTGTGACACAGCCCTCAGCCAAAGACAAAAAACAGGAACAATATTTGTGGTACAGCACAGATAAGGGAAAATCATTCAAATTCTACAGTGGCAACCCCGTTATGCCTAATCCGGGTACAGACGATTTCAGAGATCCGAAAGTCATATGGGATGACCAGGATAACAAATGGGTCATGGTCATGGCTGAAGGATCAAAAATCGGCTTTTATGAATCCGATAATCTTAAGGACTGGCATTACACAAGCGGATTCTTCCCAGAACAGGCGGGAATGGTGGAATGCCCCGACCTCTACATCATGCGGGCAAGCGACGGAACGAATAAGTGGGTTCTCGGTGCCAGCGCGAATGGCAAACCGTGGGGCAAACCAAATACGTACGCCTACTGGACCGGAAGCTTCGACGGAAAAGAATTCAAAGCGGATCAGACTGAAGCCCAATGGCTTGACTATGGCTTCGACTGGTATGGCGGTGTGACGTTCGAAGACAGCAAAAGCACAGATCCATTAGAAAAGCGGTATGCGCTTGCCTGGATGAACAATTGGGATTATGCCAACAACACCCCGACAATGAAGAACGGCTTTAACGGCACAGATTCTGTCATACGCGAACTCCGGCTGAAGGAGCAGGATGGAACATACAGCCTCGTCTCACAGCCGATTGAAGCTTTGGAGCAGCTGACTGTTTCAACTGACGAAATAGAGGATCAGGATGTGAACGGATCAAAAACATTGTCGATAACAGGTGATACGTACCAGCTTGATACGGACCTTTCTTGGTCAGAGCTAAAGAATGCAGGCGTCAGGCTCAGAGAATCAGAAGACCAAAAACGCCATATTGATGTCGGTATTTTCGCTGAAGGCGGCTATGCTTATGTCAATAGAGCAGCCACAAATCAGCCTGACAAAAGCAATACCTATGTCGAAAGTAAAGCTCCTTATGATGTAAGCAAACGTAAGGTGCATTTGAAAATACTTGTCGATAAAACAACGATAGAAGTATTTGTTGGCGACGGGAAAACCGTTTTTTCAAATGAAGTCTTCCCAAAGCCTGAAGATAAAGGAATTACCCTTTATTCTGACGGCGGCACAGCCTCCTTCAAAAATATAACAGTGAAACACTTTGATTCGATTCATGAATAAAAACAGGGGCGGCGCAGGCTGCCCCTGTTTTTTTATTAGGAGCGGTATTCTCTGTTACATATTGGGCATTGTAAGGAATATAAGGCTGGTTTCAAAGGAGGAAGCGAATGTCTAAACAAGGAAATTTTCAAAAATCAATGTCGCTGTTTGATCTGATTTTGATTGGGATGGGAGCCATCTTTGGATCAGCGTGGCTGTTCGCTGTCAGTAATGTCGCTTCAAAAGCAGGGCCCTCCGGCGCTTTTTCCTGGATCCTCGGAGGAGCCATTATTTTGTTAATAGGGCTTGTATATGCGGAGCTCGGAGCCGCTCTGCCCCGTACCGGAGGCATCATTCGATACCCCGTTTATTCACATGGCCACCTTGTCGGCTACTTAATTTCGTTTGTCACGATTGTCGCTTATACAAGCTTGATTTCAATTGAAGTGACAGCTGTGCGCCAGTATGTGGCCTATTGGTTTCCCGGCCTGACCATTAAAGGGTCTGATTCGCCGACCATTTCCGGCTGGATCTTGCAGTTTGCCCTATTATGCTTGTTTTTCCTGCTGAATTATTGGAGCGTCAAAACCTTCGCTAAGGCGAATTTCATCATATCGATTTTTAAATATATTGTGCCGATTACCATCATTATTGTGCTGATCTTTCATTTTCAGCCGGAGAATTTATCTGTTGAAGGATTTGCACCGTTTGGATTTACAGGTATTCAGGCTGCCATCTCGACAGGCGGCGTGATGTTTGCGTATCTCGGCCTGCATCCGATTGTATCTGTAGCAGGTGAAGTCCAAAATCCAAAACGCAATATCCCGATCGCTTTAATCATTTGCATCATCGTTTCAACCATCATTTATACTGTTTTGCAGGTCACCTTTATTGGTGCAATCCCGACAGAAACACTGAAACATGGCTGGCCGGCAATTGGCCGGGAGTTCTCATTGCCGTTTAAGGATATTGCGGTCATGCTCGGGTTAGGCTGGCTTGCAACGCTTGTCATTTTAGACGCCATTCTGTCTCCCGGAGGAAACGGGAATATCTTTATGAATACGACATCCCGCCTTGTTTACGCCTGGGCGCGTAACGGCACATTATTTGGCATATTCTCAAAGGTCAATAAAGATACGGGGACACCCCGCGCTTCGCTTTGGCTTTCGTTTGCCCTGTCCATTTTCTGGACACTTCCCTTTCCTTCGTGGAACGCGCTCGTCAATGTCTGTTCAGTCGCGCTCATTCTTTCATATGCGATTGCACCCATTTCTTCAGCTGCGCTGAGGGTCAACGCGAAGGACTTAAACAGGCCGTTTTATTTAAAGGGAATGAGCATTATCGGGCCGCTTTCCTTTATATTTACAGCGTTTATCGTGTACTGGTCAGGATGGAAAACAGTCTCCTGGCTGCTCGGTTCACAACTCGTGATGTTTTTGATCTATCTCTGTTTCAGCAAATATACGCCTAAAGAAGATGTCAGCCTTGCTCAGCAGCTGAAATCAGCCTGGTGGCTTATCGGGTTTTATATTATGATGCTGATCTTTTCCTACATCGGTTCTTTCGGACATGGTTTAGGGATTATCAGCAATCCCGTCGACCTCATTTTAGTCGCGATCGGCTCACTTGCGATTTATTACTGGGCAAAGTATACCGGGCTCCCAAAAGCCGCCATTGATTACGATAAATAAAGAAGCAAGAGGTTTTCTTGCTTCTTTATTCTTTACAAACATACATATACGCGATAAAATGAATGAGAGTCAGTCATTATTGGAGGTGTTCCTCATGCCAAAACAAACATCGGGCAAATATGAAAAAATTCTGCAGGCTGCCATAGAAGTCATTTCTGAAAAAGGCCTCGACAAAGCTTCTATTTCTGATATTGTCAAAAAGGCCGGCACTGCCCAAGGAACATTCTATTTGTATTTTTCATCTAAAAATGCCCTCATACCGGCCATTGCAGAAAATCTCCTCACCCATACACTTGATCAAATCAAAGGTAGGCTGCATGGGGACGAAGATTTTTGGACCGTTTTAGATATATTAATTGATGAGACATTTCTCATTACAGAACGCCATAAGGATATTATTGTCCTCTGTTATTCCGGGCTTGCGATCGACCACTCCATGGAAAAATGGGAGACGATCTATCAGCCTTATTATTCCTGGCTTGAACAAATCATCAACAAGGCCATTGCAAACCATGAGGTAACGGAAGGCATCAATTCAAAATGGACGGCCAGAACGATTATCAACTTGGTCGAGAATACTGCGGAACGATTCTATATCGGATTTGAACAAGATGAAAATGTTGAAGTGTATAAAAAGGAAATTTTCACTTTCTTAAAACGGAGCTTAGGCACTGCTTAAAAAATGACTGGGTAACACCGCTCATTTTTTAATGCCCTAAAAATGACTGACGTTCATTCATAAAATAGAGAGGTGTTTCATTTGAATTGGGTTCTTGTTTTTATTGCAGGGCTTTTAGAGGTTGTTTGGGCCTCTTCCCTCAAACATGCCGATTCGCTTTTGGATTGGATCATCATTTTTATCTTAATCGCGGTCAGCTTTATCCTGTTGATCCGCTCTTATCAAAAAATCCCGATGGCCGCCGCGTACACTGTGTTTGTGGGAATCGGAACCGTCGGAACATATCTGACTGGAATTGTTCTGGGCGAATCCTTCTCAGCAGCCCAAATGTTCTTTTTAGCTTTATTGCTGGCTGGCATTTTAGGAATGAAATTATTTACGAAAGAAAGCAAATCTCAGCCGGGAGGTGAACAATAATGGCATGGTTTTTATTAGTGATTGCCGGCATAGAAGAAATTATAGCTGCCATTGCCATGAAATATATAGACGGAACAAGAAAAAAATGGCCAATCATTGTGATGACTGTTGGATTCGGCTTATCCTTTTACTGCCTTTCCCAAGCGATGATCGTCCTGCCTGCCGGAGTCGCATATGCCGTCTGGACTGGCATTGGAAGCATTGGTGTTTCGGCGGTCGGGCTCATCTGGTTTAAGGAGCGGTTTCAGCTTTCACAGGTGATTTCACTTTGCCTTATCCTAGCCGGCGTCATCGGCCTGCGTCTTACGTCATCTTCATAAAATCAAGGCATATACAGCTGTATATGCCTTTGCCATTAAGCTTCGTGATGTTTTTGAAGATGAAGCGGCGGCGGGATGAGCCAGCCTTTGTTTTTTAGCAACCTTAAGTATTTTGCGCCGGTTGCCGCTTTCGACATATGAAATTGCCCAAACATCATGGCAATATCCTCACGAATCGATTGCCCCATCATTTTGCTGCATGTCACAAGACCTGCAGCATTTTCTGCTGCCGCGGAAGCCGCCACATCCGGATCGAGAAACCGTGCACCAGGCGGAATATCGTTAAGATCTGCTGTCGGCGGTTCAGGAGAAGCCGGCGGCAGCGCCACCCCGTTTTCTTTCAGGATCGTGCTGACCTGTTTGATTTCATCTTGGCATTTCTCAATAGACTCACGAAGCAGCTTCTTCAGGTCGTCATCACCGACATGATTCAATAGCATTTGGTAATTGCCGACCATTTTATTGCCCGCCATCACATAACTCCACAAGCCGAATACCTCACCGTAATGCATCGGTTCATCCTGCGGATTTCCGCTTAAAATACCCATGCTCATTCTCCTCCCATATTCAATATTGCACATTTCATAACGTGCCCAAGCGGAGGAACATTTATGTTTCAGCGGAAAAGATTTATGAAATGAAACAAAACAAAAAAGACAAGAGTGGCAAGTTGCCAAACCATTGTCTTTCCTGTTGTTTGATTGGACGCACTGAAGGGATTCGCACCCCGACAGACAAGATACCGGAAACCATTCAAGTGCTTTTTAGTATGAGTCATTGATTCTGTCTTTAATAAACTTTAACGAGATGGCGGGATGCTTTGCGGAAAACGAAATACATTTTCGGGGTCATATTTCGCCTTTATTTCTCGAAGCCGCGCAAAGTTTGCGCCATAATATTCTTTTCCGAAGTTTTCAATGTTTTGATCTGGAACATTAACATATGAACCTGCTACATATGGTTGCATCAGCTGACGCACTCTTTCAACTGATGCAAGATTTGAATCTTCTTGTGATTTATTTTTCCAACTAGCCGTCCATTCCGTATAAAATAATGGATGGCGCCAAAAAAAGGCAGTTTCGTCTTTAGGGACTCTGCTTATAGCACCACCCCAATTGATAAAAAAGAAATTGGCTTCTGTTCCAGTAGCATCTTCCAAAAATTTTCTCATGATTGAAATGGGTTCGTCAGACCAAAAATCATGACCCCATGCCGAGGAGAATTTAACACTCTGATCATTTCTGCCAGGGATGGGTTCGTCAGGGTCTAAGAAATCTATAGCATCTGGATAGTATAATGTTTTGATATCTGCTTCTGTTGGAGTTCCCGCATGTAATAAAGGTTTTAATAATCGAATCAATTCAGTTTTCGAACCGAGGAAAATTCCTTCTGCATGACACAAACCATTTATTTTGCTGTAAATTTCAAGGTAGCATCCTAATCGTTCATCTACAAACGGAGCCCATTTCTGCCAAGCTTTAAATACCGTTTCTAATTGTTCCCACGGCCAGATAATATTGAAGACGGTTGCAGTTTTAGGGGCACGATGAACTTTGAATGTATATTGGGTATTATATCCAAAGTTACCTCCTCCTCCGCCTCTAGAAGCCCATAGCAAATCCTCATTGTGAGATTGATCTGCGTGAATAATCCTTCCTTTTGCATCTACCGTTTTCAGCGCGAGAAGGTTATCACTTATAAGGCCAATCGATCGTGAGAGTACACCAAATCCGCCGCCCATCGTAATTCCCCCGATTCCAACTGTTGGGCTATCTCCAAACGGAGCCATAAAACCGTCTCGAGCTAATCCCTTTACAAGCGGGCCAACGGGAATACCAGTTTGAACGGTTGCAATCGCGTTTTCTTCATCTAAGAAAACTTTATTCATGTCACTCACATCAATAACAATTCCTCCACTTACTACTGAAAGGTTCTTATCTAAAGCATGGCGACCGCTTCTGACACGTAAGGGCACTTTATTCTCACGAGCCCATTTAATGGCATTACTTACATCGTATGAATTTTGCGCAAAAACAAAGACAAGAGGATAGACATCCACATAAGGGTTCCAATTCTTAATAGCCTCTGTATAGCCGGGGTCTCCTTTGAAGATTACACGCCCTGTCAACTGTGTTGATCCCATATATTATTTCACTCCCAAAGAAATTCGATTCAGATACTAAAATATGCAGGAGCTGGATAATCGCATAGACAAATGATCTACGAACTATAAATATAATACGCTAAGGCCTTTTTCGTCGGTGAGGTCTGCTGAGAAACATTTTTCAAACAATTTTGAGCAAACTTCCTGTCCAATCCTCCAACAAGCGTTTTTTCTTATCGTTTTTAGGAGCAGTGTCCAGTTTTTTTCGGAGTGAATATTCGTTTAGGCCAAAAGAAAAGAGAGATGAAGAAGTGTTTAGTACCAGAGGTATACATCCATACAACAGACTCTAGATCATCATATACTGAATGTATGTAGAAAGGAGACATCAGCTTTGGCAAAATATCGGATTATGACCTTTGACGGCGGCGGTACCTTAGGTGCTTTAAGTTTACAACTATTAAACAGATTGGCTAGGCAAAACCCGAAGTTAATTAGTCGAACCCATGTATTTTCGGGAAATTCAATCGGTTCATTTACTGCCCTTGCATTAGCAAGCGGAAGATCTCCGAGGGAAACACTTCAGTATTTTGAGGATGAAATCCTACCCGCATTCAGCATTTCCCGGCCAGGCGGACCTGTTTTCAACCAACAATTACCCTATTCCGGTTTTATTAAAGCGGTAAGAAATTTTTTCCCAGCAGATCTTCAACTTATAGATTTAAGAAAACGAATTGTTGTCCCATCATTCAAATTATACTCTCAAAAACTGGACCGTTGGACTCCTGTCTTATTTCACAATTTTCCCGGCTCTCCCTATTTAAATGAAAAAGTGAGTGATGTCATACTGCGGAGCAGCGGTGCTCCCGCGACGCAACGCGCCTATCAAAACTATGTGGACGGATATGTAGTAGCAACGAATCCCAGTACAGCCAGTATCGCGTTTGCAGTTGGTAAAGCCAACGTGCCATTGGATCAAATTGCGGTATTGTCCATCGGAACAGGTGAAGCCCCGACTCGGTTAAGAAGAGATACGAGGGGATGGGGAATGGTAAGTGCAGATAACATACGTCCCGAAAATCTGAAGAACCTTCCTCCAAATTGGGGAGTCCTTTTGGACAGGTCGCCTAATGAACCTTTACTGCCATTTCTTCAGATGATTGCTGGCGGTAATGGGTACTATGAATCCATGGTCAGTGCGAATCTTCTGGGAGATCGTTTTTTCCGGTTAGATCCGCGGATTCCGAACTTCTCCAAAACGGACCCTGCCGTCGTTCCCGCTGTCATTGAAATTGCGAACAAAACCAACTTACAGCCTGCAATTCAATTTATAGAGAAGAACTGGGGAAGCAAATAAATTTTTATTTTAAAACTATTCTCGCTTATCCAATTTTGTCCGAGAGAAGATTCTCAAAATAAATACAGGCAATGGGTAGAACCGGATTTTTTTAAAGGTTTGTTAATCACAAGCTAATAAGATGAATGAAAAACTCAATTCATACTTCTTCTTTTGAAAGTGAGGGTTCAAACTAAAGAATATAATTGAAATGTTACTCTAAGGTATGCAATTCCCTTTTTCACACAAAAAAGACAAGAGCGGCAAATCGCCAAACCCTTGTCTTTCCTGTTGTTCTATTGGACGCGCTCGGAGGGATTCGAACCCCCGACAGACGTGGTACCGGAAACCACCGCTCTATCCAACTGAGCTACGAGCGCAGAATGACTGCGTTATGAGAACGTCAGCACAACTAATTATACGATAATTCCATTCAAATAACAACCCTCTATTTCGAGAGGCCGTTTTTTAAATAGACAAAGCATCTTAATTGGCAATCTGACATACGATGGTTTGAACCCCTGTATTTTTGGGGAAAATGGGAAAAAGAGACGACTTTGCATATCAGGCCAGCTTTTTGTTTGACCTTTATTGACCAAAAATGTATCATGTAACTACATACTTACCTAAAAGGTGAAGGAGGAGCATTATGAATTTAATACCTACAGTCATTGAACAAACGAACCGCGGGGAAAGAGCGTATGACATTTATTCTCGTCTATTAAAGGATCGTATCATCATGCTTGGATCTGCGATTGATGACAACGTTGCGAACTCCATCGTGTCACAGCTTTTATTCTTAGCAGCAGAAGACCCTGAAAAAGAAATTTCTCTTTACATCAACAGCCCGGGCGGCTCTATTACAGCCGGTATGGCGATCTATGATACCATGCAGTTTATTAAGCCGAAGGTATCTACAATTTGTATCGGTATGGCTGCGTCAATGGGCGCGTTCCTTCTTGCAGCCGGCGAAAAAGGCAAACGCTATGCGCTTCCAAACAGTGAAGTCATGATTCACCAGCCTCTTGGCGGTGCGCAAGGTCAAGCGACAGAAATTGAAATTGCTGCGAAACGCATTCTCTTGCTTCGTGACAAATTAAACAAAGTCCTAGCTGAACGTACTGGCCAGCCGCTTGAAGTGATCGAACGTGACACAGACCGTGATAACTTCAAGTCTGCTGAAGAAGCGCTTGAATACGGCCTGATTGACAAAATTTTGACTCACACAGAAGACAAAAAGTAATAACACAACCTGCAAGAGCTGCGTCTCTTGCAGGTTTTTTTCATTTCAAGGAATTGACTCCTTTAAACACTTTTTGTTCTATACTGCTCCCATTCCTCATGTAACAGCTCAAGCGTCAAATCATTCGTCTGCCTCACAACCAGATCAGCACCAAGCATCGGCTGTCCTTGACCAACACCAACCGCAAACATCCCCGCAGATTTGATTGCAGAAATGCCTGCTTCTGCGTCTTCTATTGCCGCGCAATCAGCAGGGGAAACATCGAGCATCGCTGCAGCTGTTAAAAAGATGTCAGGATCAGGCTTCCCCTTCGCAAGAGTCGTCGGATCAACAATGGCATCAAAATCATCGATAATTGCCAAACGTCTTAAAATCTTAGGAGCATTGCGACTTGAAGATGCTAACCCGATTTTTATATTTTCGTTTTTCAATTGACATAGGAGCCTGCCGATTCCCGGCAAAAGATCTTCCGGCGTCAATTTGCTGATCAACGTTTGATAATCGTGATTTTTCCGATGCATAAGCTCTTGTTTCTCCTCATTCGTATACCTAGTTTCCTCACCGCCAGAGATCAGTATGCTTTCAAGTGACTCTTCTCTGCTGATCCCTTTTAGCCTTTCATTCATGTCTCTGTCAAAAGGGATATTGATTTGTTCTGCGATGTGCTTCCAAGCGAGAAAATGATATTCAGCAGTATCTGTTATCACGCCGTCTAAATCAAAAATGACCGCTTTCATATACTAATGCCCATCACAGCTTCATAAGGTTTGAGGCTAATACTCTTTAAGTCAGCCCGCTCCTGCGGATAGTTTGAAATCAGCACTTTCCAACGCTCATGAATCAGTTCTGGAGGCGCTTCGAACAGAGCCTTTTCTTCCGATAAATTCACAACGACAAGAAGCTTTTCCCCTTGATATTCTCGAAGGTAAGAAAAGACCTGCGGATCATTCTCCTGCAGCAGCTGATAATCGCCAAATATCATAATCTTATATTGCTTTCGTAATTGAATGAGCTTCTGATAGTAAAAGAAAATCGAATCTTGATCTTCCAAGGACTCTTTCACATTGATAGCTTGATAACGGGAATTTACCGGCATCCACGGGTCTCCGGCTGTGAATCCCGCATGTTTTCCGGCATCCCACTGCATCGGTGTTCTCGCATGATCCCTTCCTTTTATCATCACGGCTTTGACAAACTCTTTTTCTGACATCGTTTTGTTTTCGACAACTAGTTCACGATATGCATTTTTTATTTCAAGATCATCATACATCTCCAGCGGCATATCGCTGTTGACCATGCCGATTTCTTCTCCCTGGTAAATAAACGGCGTTCCTTTCATGCCGTGCAGAACCGTTGCAAATGCCTTCGCACATTCTTTACGCAGCTTCCCATCATTGCCCCAGCGGGAAATAACCCTCGGCTGGTCATGGTTCTCAAAATACAGGGTATTCCAGCCGACATTCATTAACCCGGTCTGCCACCTTGTCATCGTCTTTTTTAAAGCAATCAAATCAAACGGCTTGATCTGCCATTTCCCATTTGGCGAGTTTTGTTCTGTATCAATATCCATATGTTCAAATGTAAAGATCATATTCAGCTCTTGCCTGCTTGCATCTGTGTACTTTTTCGCCTCTTCAATATCAGAGCCGTTTGCCTCTCCGACTGTCATGCAGTCGTAATGAGAAAGCACTTCCCTGTTCATCTCTTGAATAAACTCATGAAGACGTGGGCCGTTAGAGTGATAACGGCCAACAATATAGCTGCGGCTGTGATCCGTTTCGTAGTCCGGAAAATCGGTGTATTTAGAAATAGAGCCGATCACATCCATCCGCCAGCCGTCAACGCCTCTATCCATCCAGAATCTCATTACATCATAAACTTCCCGGCGAACGGCTTCGTTTTCCCAATTTAAATCAGGCTGTTTTTTCGAAAAGTAGTGCAAATAATACTGCCCTGTTCCTTCATCGTATGTCCACGCTGAGCCTGAAAAGATCGATCCCCAATTATTCGGCTCTGAGCCGTCCGGTTTAGGATCTTTCCAAAAATAATAATCCCGGTAAGGATTGTCCTTCGACTTGCGGCTTTCAGCAAACCAAGCATGCTCATCTGACGTGTGGTTCACGACCAAATCCATGACGATTTTCATTCCGCGTTTATGGACTTCATCAATCAGCTGAAACATATCTTCATTTGTCCCAAACTTTTCGTACATGTTTTTGTAATCGCTGATATCATATCCGTTGTCATCCTGCGGGGAATCAAATACCGGGGAGAGCCAGATGACATCCGCCCCGAGATTTTTGATGTAATCCAGCTTTTGAATCACACCTTGCAAATCCCCGAATCCATCTCCATTGGCATCATAAAAACTGCGCGGGTAAATTTGATAAACGACAGCTTCTTTCCACCATTCACTCATTAGGCGTTCTCCTTTCACATCGTCCCTGTAGGACAACTCGTTCCTCATAAACGTTCATGTGCAGCGGCTCGCCTTTTACAAGCTCAAAAATAACGCGCTTTTCGTCAACCGTCACATTGATTAATCGATTTCGATAATTGATGTTGAATGAATATTCGTCCCATTCTTTCGGCAAAAACGGAGCAAATGACAGCGTCTCATTCGCGGTGCGCATGCCTGCAAAGCCATGAACGATTGCCAGCCAGCTCCCCGTCATTGAAGTAATATGCAAGCCTTCTTCCGTATCATGATTGTAATTATCAAGATCAAGCCTTGCTGTGCGCTTATATAATTCGAGCGCTTTCTTTTCCAGCTTGAGTTCGGCTGCGAGAATCGCATGGACAGAGGGCGATAGGCTTGATTCATGAACAGTCATCGGCTCATAAAATTCAAAGTTTCGCCGTTTTTCTTCCATTGTAAAACGGTCATTAAAAAGATAAATGCCCTGGAGAACATCTGCCTGCTTAATAAAATTGGAGCGGAGAATCTTGTCCCATGACCAATTCTGATAAAGAGGCCGCTCCGCTGGATCTAATTCATCTACTGCTTGCAGGTCTTTGTCCAAGAACGTGTCATGCTGAACGAAAATTTGCAGTTCTTCACTATACGGATAGTACATGTGCTGGATGATTTCTCTCCAGACTTTCAATTCTTCTTCCTGCACATCCAGAAGGCGGCGTTTCTCCGCTGAGATACTTTCGAGACTTTGTAGAGTATACTCCAACGTCCAAGCCGCAATGACATTCGTATACCAATTGTTGTTAACGTTGTTTTCGTATTCATTCGGCCCAGTGACGCCATGGATCATATACTTATTTTTTCGTTTCGAGAAGTGAACACGGTCGGCCCAAAATCTGCTGACTGCCACAAGTACGTCTATCCCGTATTCTTCCATATAGTCTCGGTCGCCTGTATAATTGATATAATTGTAGATCGCATAACAGATCGCGCCATTGCGGTGAATTTCTTCAAAGGTGATTTCCCATTCGTTGTGGCATTCATCACCGGTGAACGTCACCATCGGATAAAGTGCCCCCTTCATCCCCAATTTTGCAGCGTTTCGTTTGGCAGCCTCCAACTGATGAAAGCGATACAAAAGCAGGTTTTTCGTCACCTCCGGCTCGGCTGTCGCCAAATACATCGGAACGGCGTACGCCTCAGTATCCCAATATGCGGCACCTCCATATTTCTCGCCAGTAAATCCTTTCGGCCCGATATTCAAACGGGCATCGCCCCCGTAATATGTCGAGAATAACTGAAAGATGTTGTAGCGTATTCCTTGTTGAAGCTCCTCATCTCCTTTAATCTCAATGTCCGCTTTTGCCCATCTTTCCTTCCATCGATCAGTGTGCCTCCGTTTTGCTTTTTCATAGCCGTACTCAACCACATCCGCCAAAAGCTCCTTGGCTTTTGATAAAAGCTCTTCCTCACGAAAATCACGTGAAGTCGTGACAATCACAAACTTTTTCAATGATGCTTTCGTTTGATAACTGTAGCGATTCTCGACATACATTTCATTCGTTTTAAAGCTTTCATTGACAAAACCCTCCGTCTCGTTTGCCATCGCGGCTAAAACCGTGAAGCGCGGTGTTCCAAATGGATTTTCGATCGTTTTTGCCGCTAAATGGCCGCTGTAAGAATCAGCACCTTTCGCTTCCTCCTGCCAAAACTGTTCTTGGTAGTTAGAATCTTCATTTGCCACATTTCCATCCAGGTAAGGAACAAGCGTAATGACAGCATCTCCCGTCAGGCATTCCGCTTCATAATGAATCGCACAGAGTTCTTTTACAGCAAGGCTAAGAAACCGCTCTGACCTGATTCTGACGGATTTATCCTGAATGCGGACAACAGCGCTTCGCCGCAGAATCCCCTCTTTCATATTGAGTTCTACCTCAAATGATTCGATTGGGTTTTGATGGAGATCGATTTTTTCACCGTCAACATATAGGCCTATGCCCATAAAGTTCATCGCATTAATCACTTTTCCGAAATATTCTGGATACCCGTTTTTCCACCAGCCTACTCGCGTTTTGTCGGGGAACCACACGCCTGCAATATATGTGCCTTGGTGACTGTCGCCTGAATAGCCTTCTTCAAAATTTCCTCTGACCCCCATATAGCCATTGGCAAGAGACGTCAGGCTTTCCAGCAGCCGTGTATGCTCCTTATTAAATGTATTTGTTTTGATTTTCCATTCATCAATCTCAAATAACCGCTGATTTATCATCATTTCCTCCCGAATGTAAGTTTCCATTATCACGGCGGGTTTTGGTCAAATATCTAAATGCAAAAGAAATCATCAAAGTAACGCCACACGAATGGATCATCAATACAGTAATCAAATCAAAATGAACCATGCCGATAGCAGCTGCCGCAAATGCCGGCAGTGCCGAGGCGCAAATCGCCGTAGATACTGCTTCCTTGAATGACGCAATAGAGATCATGTTTGATATTTTTGTGATCCAGAGGCCACCTGCAAGAACAAACGTTAACAAAAGCTGGATCATAAAGATTACCGCATATGCCAGCATCATGATCATCGGCTTATACTGTGCCAACCATAATGTATCGATCAAAACCTCTACATCATGGGCGTTTGGTTTCTCGAGCTTAACGTCCATTTTCGCATAGCCAACAGAAAACCCCGTTTCGTTTTGATCGGTGATCACCAGTTGATCAGGTTGAAATATGACGGCGTTTTCAAATCCAGTTACTTTCAATCGCCCATTTTCACCGCTTGTCTCATATTCATGCTTCATATCGACTGCCATCACATTCTGCCCATCTTCAATCCTCTCAGAGCTCTTCCCGCCTGTTAGTTTTCCGTTCCTGATTTGAAAACCCTGTAATTGATCAGCAAATTGATCATTAACCCCTTGAATCGCTGACGGCATAAAAGATGCAACGCTGAAGCGATCCATTTTCACAAACGAAACCGCTAACGGCGCCATTAAGCAGGCCGTTAAAAACATAAAGAGAAAAGAGAGCTGCAGCCAGCTGAAGGTATTCCCATAGCTGCAAACACCTGATGGAGATGCAGCCGCTTTCAGGCAGCGGATGATAAAGCTTTTATTCTCCAGATTCTTCATTGAATTACCCCTTTGTTCCGCCGGCTGTCAAACCGGACACAAAGTTCTTTTGGAGAAAAAAGAATAGAACGCATATCGGCAGTGCGGCAAGGATGGCACCAGCCGCAAATAGAGCTACTTTTTGCTGCTGCGGATTAGAAATAAAGGATTGTAATCCTACAGCGATGGTCAGCCTTTCCGGTGAGCGAAGCAAAAACTTTGCCAGCAAATAATCGCCAAACGGTGCCATAAATGCCCAAAGCGCTTGCACCGCGAGCATTGGCTTAACAAGCGGCAGAACAATTGAAGTGAAAATCCTCAGATGTCCCGCTCCGTCAATTCGCGCGGCTTCATCAATTTCTCTCGGCACAGTATCAAAATAACCTTTCATCAGCCACGTGTTCATCGGAATTCCGCCGCCGATATAGATCGCTGTTAAAAACCAGTATTGATCGAGTGCGCCTATCAGCATCGCCAAGACATAAAAAGCAGTCAGCGCCGCCATTGTCGGCACCATTTGAATGATTAAAAAGAATATCAGGCTCTTTTTTCTGCCTGCAAACCGATAGCGGCTGTACGAGTACCCGGCAAGTGTCACAATCGTAACCTGCAAAACCATGACCGATAGCGCGATGACAAGTGTATTGCTGTACCAATTGAGATAAAGCGTTTCGTCAAATAGCCGCTTAAAATGATCCAATGTCCAAGAACCCGAAAAATCGAGCTGAAAAACCGCCGAATTTCCCACACGGAAGGCTGATGATGCCGTAATCAGCAACGGATATATAATGACGATACTTAAAAGCGTCAAAAATAAATACGTACAGATTTTATTAAGCATTCTGGCAGTGCTCGCGTTCACCTACATAACCTCCTCATTGCCAAAAGCATTCGATTTTTTGAAAGCAATCAGTGAAATTCCAATGACAATGAAAGAAATTAACAGTGTCACAGCCGCCGCAACGGAATATTGGGGTGATGTGCCTGTTGTCAGTTTATAAATCCACGAAATTAAGATATCGGTCGATCCGGCCCCGGCTCCCGCACTGCCTGGCCCTCCCTCATTAAATAAATAGATGATCGAGAAATTATTGAAATTAAACGTATACTGAGTAATCATCACGGGTGCTGTGGCAAATAAAATCATCGGGAATGTAATATGCCGAAAGCGCTGAATAAAAGTGGCCCCGTCAATCTTTGCCGCTTCATACAATTCACCTGGAATCGCCTGAAGCACTCCCGTTACCATGACATAAATATATGGAAAGCCGAGCCACGTCTGAATCATAATGAGGGCTGTCTTTGTCCAGAAAGGATCAGTCTTCCACGCGATCGCAGGCAGCTCAACAAACGGCAGGTGATTGAATAGTGGAATCACCTGTGCATTCACCGCTCCTATGCTGTCGTTAAACATGTTGGAAAAACTCATGATTGTAATAAACGCCGGAACAGCCCATGGAAATAAGAAAATCATTCGAAATATCCGCTTGCCTTTTATAAAATCCTGATTGACGAAAAGTGCCGTCACAATACCTAAAATGATTTGCAGCGTTGTTGCACAGATTGTCCAGATAACCGTCCAGCCCAGTACATTCACAAATGTTTCACGATAGGAGCCAAGGAAAAAAATATTTAAGAAATTTTTAAACCCGACCCAGTCAATCAGACGATTAGGCGGAATATGATAAAAATCATAGTTTGTTAATGCAACAAACAGAGTCACCAAAACCGGAAAAATAATCACAAACACCATCATGATATATGCCGGAAGTGTAAATAGATATGGAAACCCTTTATCGCCCGCATGACAGATCATATCCTTGGCTGTTGTATTGACTTCCAAACCCGCCGCTTTCATAGCGGCGGTCTTACGCGAATCATGGATATTAAAGATATAGAACATGAGGAAAATCACCGTCACGATCAATTGCAGCGTGCCTTCAATCAGCATAAACAGCGAGTGATCTTCACCGGGAACACTTCCCAATGTCATCAATCCGGTTAGCGCCTGTATACCGAAAACGCATAATTCAAAAGCAAACAAGCCTGTGATGGCAAGAAATAAGAGCCCCTTTGACAATTGCTGATTCGCAATCTGCCCAAGTCCTGGAATGATCGATAAAAGCTCTGCCTTTCGTTTTTGCTTTGCAAGTGTGTGATGTTTATTCATTTTTTCCGCCCTCTATTCTTCCGGACGCTATCCCGCCGTTTTATTTCACATACTTTTCTTTAATATTTTCCTTTATGACGTTTACAGCATCATTCGCTGATGTTTGTGTCGATTTTTTTCCTGAAGCTGCATCAAAAATTAAACTTTCCGCTCCTGTCCATACTTCAGCCATTTCCGGAATATTTGGAGTCGGCGTTGCTGTTTCATATTGTTTAATCACAGCTGACGTCAGTTCATTCTTTTGCTCATCGGCTTTCTTCCTTGCAGCCGTGTTGGCCGGAACTTCGTTTGTATCCTCATAAAAAGCGTAAGCATTGGCATCATTTGCAGCATACTCAAGCCATTTTTCAGCCAGCTCGGGCTCTTTTGTATATTTTGAAGCTACCCAGCCCTTCCCACCCGCAAAAGGGGCATATTCTTCTCCATTGGGCAATGTCGGAATGGGAGCCGCTCCGTAGTTCAATTTAGCCTCTTTATAATTGGCAGCTGACCAAGGACCGCCAATGATCGCAGCCGCTTTGCCTTCTAAAAACATCTGCTGAATAAAGTCGTCTGCGCTTGAATTGTCTTGCATTCCTTTCGGCCAATATGTTTCAAACCATTTCTCCGCATATTTCACCGCTTCTACAGCTCCTTTATTGTTCAGGCCGATGTCCCCGGAATCTGTGCCGTTTTTTCCAAACACATATCCGCCGTATCCAGCCAATAAGCCGTACGACATATAAAAGTCAGTCCATTTTGCTAAAAATCCGGTTGATTTTCCTTTTTCCGAAGCAAACGCGAATCGAGGATCTTCCGTTAACTTTTCAAGGTCTTTAAATGTTTTTGGCGCTGTTTTTAAAAGATCTTTGTTGTAATACAAAATAAGTGTCTCAATGACTAGCGGCATTCCGTACACTTTGCCGTCAACTGTCACCTGCTGCATTTCTTTATCACCAAAGCTTTTTGTATGAGATGGCTTAATGTCAAGCAAATGTCCTTGCTGTCCCAAACCGCCGATCCGGTCATATGCAGCAAGCATAACATCAGGCGCATTACCCGCCGGGCCATCAAGAGGAAGCGCCTCCAACTGTTCGAACATTTGCTTTTCAACAATTTTTACTGTGACATCATTCTCTTTTTCGAACTTTGTTTTTATGCTTTCAATGTATTCTTTATACGTTTCTTCGACAGACACAGTCAGCACCTTTTTGCCATCAGCGCTTGCTGGATTTTTTGAACTTGAGCAGGCGGCAAGGCCGATTGCCAGAAATGATGCCGCCAATATGGCGAACCCCTTTTTAAAAAGAACCATCTCTTTTCCCCCTTCTATTTACGAAACTATAACAATTGTATCGTCCTGTAGAAAGCGGTTACAACAACTTTCGATTTGTTACCGATAACAGAATGTTATACAGGGGCGGCAGCACTCAAAATCAAAAATTCTCCCGACTGAACGGTAATGACATCGTGATGATGAAGCGGCTGCTCTGTCCATGCATCACAGATTTTCTTATTCCTATCAATATTCAACTCTCGTAAACTGACGTGTTGAACCACATTCCCTTGATTAAAGAAATAAATCAGTATTTTTTCATCAAGAGTCCGCGAAAAGCTAATGAAATCATTTTTGTCGTCCAGCAGATTCCACTCAAGATGTCCTTCAGTCAATAAAGTGTTTTCCTGCTTGCGTAAAGCAATTAACCGTTTCATAAATTGCAGCATGTCTTGGTTTTGCTTCTCCTTTTCCCAAACCATACATTTCCGGCATAATGGATCATTTTCGCCGTCCAGCCCGATTTCCGTCCCGTAATAGATGCATGGTGAGCCTGTCTGGGCAAACATAAAGGCCAGCAACGCGCGTGCTTTCTTCTCATCATTGCGGCATCTGGTCAAAAGGCGCTTTGTATCATGGCTATCCAGTAAATTAAACATCACCTCATTGGCCTGCTTCATCCCATTCATCAAATGTGCATTGACACGGTGAGCCATACGTGAAGCTGAGATCGTCTGGTCAGCAAAGTATTCAATCATAGGCTCTGTAAAAGGGTAATTCATCGCCGCATGAAATTCATCCCCTCTAAGCCAGGGTTCGGCAGAATGCCAGATCTCACCTAAAATATAAACGTCAGGCTTTTCAGTAGATACAGCCTGCCTAAATGTCTTCCAAAACACGTGATCCACTTCATTTGCGACATCCAAACGCCAGCCGTCAATGTCAAATTCGCGAATCCAGTACAAAGCAATATCAAGCAAATATTTCTGCACCTCGGGATTAGCCGTGTTTAGCTTCGGCATATCAGCTGTAAAAGCAAATCTGTCATAATTGTCGTCTGTGACGGGAAAAGAGTGAATATGGAACCAGTCCTTATAGCGGGATTGATCTCCGTTTTTGACGACATCCTGCCATTGCGGAGACGCGCTTCCTATATGGTTAAAAACCGCATCAAGCATAATTCTCATCCCCCGCTGATGCAGCTGGCTGACCAATGTACGAAAAATCTCTGGATCCCCGAAATGCGGATCAATAGAAAAGTAATCCAGCGTGTCGTATTTATGATTAGAAGGCGCGGAAAAGATCGGCGTCAGATAAATGCCGTTCACCTCTAAATCCTCTAAATAATCAAGCTTGTCAACAATCCCTTGCAAATCTCCTCCAAAAAAATCATTGACGCCCGGGTCCTTGCTCCCCCACGGCAATGCATTCTTCGGTGACAAGTCTTCTCTTCCATTTGCAAAACGCTCCGGAAAAATTTGATACCAAACCGTTGACTTGACCCATTCAGGCGCTTGAAATGTATCAGCCTCGTGAACAAACGGAAATTTAAAGTAATAATGAATCGTTTCCAGTGTTTTTTCGTTATAAGGGCATACACCCGAACTTCCGAAAAAGATGTCTTCATGATCGTCTGTTACAACAAACGCATATTGTAAACGCCTAAATGGCGGCACCACTTCAGCAAACCAATAGTCATGCATTTCTGTAGCAGCAATTTTCCTCATCGGCTGCTCGTTTGCCGACCACTTGCCGTCGTTGTACTCATAGGGATCACCCCAAATGAATCGAATGTGATCTGCATCACCTTTTTTTGTCCGAATCTTGATATGCACAGTCCGCCCATCATAAGAATAAGCATCTGTGCTGAATGGCTGGTGGTGAATCGCTGCATATTCCATCATGTTTCCCCCTTTGATTTCCGTTTTATTGAAGCCGGCTCATAGTTTGAAAGTATCATGATGAAATTGTGGGAACAATCCTTTTCACCCTGTTACCGATAACAGAATAAGGCGCTTACAGCGTTGATTCTCGTACAATTAACTCTGGTTCAAAAAATAGACTTCCTTGTGCAGCACCGTCTTCATTCATTTTTTTCAGCAACATTTTCGCACAGGCTTCCCCCATTTCAACAACAGGCTGTCTGACCGTAGTCAAGCGCGGCGAGGAGATGCGATCAAGAAACACACCGTCATTCCCGGTAACCGCAACGTCTTCCGGAATTCTCTTTCCAAGGGATTGCGCCGCACGAATGACGCCGAGCGCGATTCGATCAGATGCGCAGACAAATGCGGCTTGATTGTCCATGGATTTCAGCAGTTCTCTTGCAAGGCCCTCACTTTTCTTAGAACTGTTGTCGATCCGAAACATATTCGATTTTTTAAAGCTTTTATTCATCGCCCGTATATACCCCTGTTCTCTTGCACGTTCGAAAGGCTCATCTAAATCAATGCCAAAAAAGACAACTTCCCGCTCCCCCAGCCCCATAACATGGCGGGTTGCCATAAAAGTGCCTTTCTCGTTATTCACATCGATAAAGTCATAGCCCATTTCATTTTGTCCAAATACGACAAGCGGCTTCTCAAACGCTTTTATTACACCTTCAAAATCGTTCTTTCTCAAGCCGGTGGCAATAATGCCGTCACATTGGCCAATATTAAGAGAATTTCTTGTTACAAGCTGGAGAGCATAGTGATTGCGATCCAGCTCCCTGCTGATTCCTGTCAGCAGGTTCATGTAATATGGTTCTGTCGTATCCATTTCCTCAAGTATCAATAGTTTCACAACCTGTGTTCTGTTTTGCACGAGCGCTCTCGCCGCATAATTAGGGATGTAATTCAGCTCTTTCATCGCAGAATGAACAAGCTTTTTCAATTCATCTGTCACCGTCTCAGGGTGATTGATCACTCGTGATACCGTCATTTTCGAAACATTTGCTTTTTTCGCCACATCTGACAATGTTGACATTTTCATCCCCTCCTTATCTGTGCTTATTATCCAAACTAGTGATAAAGTCCTCTATTACTGTTAAATATACGATGCAGGCAAAAGAGAAATAAAAAAGAGATTTCCCTTAAGGAAACCTCACTTTGTTAAAAACACTCGATTTTTCATGGATTCATACGCTAGGTGGCAGACTCATTCTCTCCACTTCCATGAGAAAGTCTCTTTTTTAAATTTCTGTCCACTTTTTTTCTAAAATCGGATAAGAATAATTTTGCATTTGCTCAATTAACTCATCCGGCCGTGACGAGCTGTGAATCAGTTTTAGGTGTGATTCGTTAGAAAACCCTTCTTGAATGCTGTATTTCACCATTTTCATCATTGGTTCAAAATATCCGTTTACATTGTACAGTCCGATTGGCTTTTGGTGGATGCCGATCTGTGCCCAGCACAGCACTTCAAATAATTCTTCATATGTACCGAAGCCGCCCGGCATCGAGATAAAGCCGTCCGCCAGCTCGCTCATTTTAGCCTTTCGTTCATGCATCCCGTTTACTTCAATCAGCTCAGTCAGGTTTTGATGGACAACCTCCCCGCTGAATAAACCGCTCGGCATGACCCCGATTGCAGTTCCGCCGTTTTCCATAATCGCGTCAGCAATCGTGCCCATCAAGCCGACGCGGGAGCCCCCATAGACAAGGCCGATTCCCTGCTCAGCCATATACACGCCAAGCTCTGCCGCTTTTCTTTTATACGCTTCATTTCCCCCAGGGTTTGATCCCGCAAATACACAAATGGTTTTCATCTTGTCATCTCCGCATCTATATATCGTGTTAAACTTTCAAAAACACACTATATATTGTCCCATCTTCATGTGATAATATCAATATGAAATACATAAAGAATGCAGGAGTGATGAGGTTGCAGCTGGCTGATGCAGAAAAATGGATGAAAGAGTTTTACGAAAAAAGAGGCTGGACAGAATACGGACCTTTTATTCGCGTCGGCTTTTTAATGGAGGAAGCCGGAGAACTGGCCCGGGCTGTCAGGGCGTATGAAATCGGCAGAGACCGGCCGGATGAGAAAGAATCGTCACGCGCTGAGCAAAAACAAGAATTGATTGAAGAAATGGGAGATGTCATCGGAAATATCGCCATTCTTGCTGATATGTATGGTGTCTCTTTAGAAGACGTCATGAAGGCCCACCAAGAAAAACTGACAAAACGATTTGAGCATGCATAAAAAAGCGGCCGCGATGGCCGCTTTTTTTAACCTGTGATTTCATCATGGTGATCAAAGAAATGCTGCTTTCCTATTTTGTGAAAAAGGCCTGTTTTATGCAGCAGCTCCTTCGGCTGCGATTGCAATCCTACAATCATCAGCTTTCCATTGTGGCGTTTAATTCGATTCATAATGTTCCCAAGCACCGCTTCAGCTGACGTATCCATATAGTGCACCTTATTCATGAGCAGAATAAGGGTTTTCGGTTTTTTCTGTACATGCTCCAGCAATGACGATTCAAGGGAATCAATTGATCCGAAAAACAGCGGCCCTTCTATGACATACATGCTGACAGATGGATCTTCTCTCTTCGCCAGAACAGGATGCGTTTCCTGATTGTGGATGCGGGTCGCTTCGCTCATTCTTCTGATAAAGAACACGAATGCAAGCAGCAATCCGGTTGCCACACCGATGATTAAGTCAAAAAGAACCGTAAGGGCGAAGGTCGCCGCCAAAATAAAGGAATCAGCATTTTTCAGTCTCAGCATGTTTGCGACTTCCTTGCGCTCACTCATATTCCATGCGACCACCATGAGAATCGGTGCCATACTGGCGAGCGGCACATGGGACGCATAAGGCGCAAATACAAGCAGGACAAGGAGAACGACTACGCCGTGAACGACGCCGGAAACTGGGGAAACCGCTCCGTTTTTTATATTGGTCGCCGTTCTCGCAATCGCTCCTGTAGCCGGGATTCCGCCAAACAGGGGCGCTGCCATATTCGCAATCCCCTGGCCGACAAGCTCCTTGTTGCTGTCATGCTTTGAGCCCTTCATGTTATCAGCGACCATTGCGGACAAAATCGACTCAAGTCCTCCAAGAAGCGCGATGACAAGCGCAGCCGGAAACAGCATAACCATTTTATCCAAAGTAAGCTCAGGAAACTGAAATTCAGGCAAATGGCGGGGGATTTCTCCATAAGTTGACCCGATCGTTGCCATGCGGTCAGGGAAAAAGACAACCGCGACCACTGTGGAAATAAGAAGCGCCAACAAAGCGCCCGGCACTTTAGGCATCACCTTGGCGGATACAAGCAAAATGACGAGCCCGATCACAGCTGTCAAAATGGCATACACGTTAAAGGTGCCGAGCTGCTGTACAATTTCAAACATGTTGTGGTGAAAGTTCTCATGTTTTTCAACATTTCTCAATCCGAGAAAATTAGCGATTTGTTCCGTAAAGATCAGCACGGCAATTCCGGCTGTAAAACCGACGATAACGGGTTTAGGCACGAATTTCATTATTTTTCCGAGCTTAAACAGCCCAAACAGTACCAGCATTACCCCTGCCATAAACCCTGCGATCAGCAGATTCTCTAATCCGTACTGCATGATAATGCCGAACAGTATCGGGACAAAGGCGCCTGTCGGACCGCCAATTTGATATTTAGATCCCCCGAACAAAGAGATACAAATCCCCGCTATAACCACAGTGTACAGCCCGTATTCGGGCTCGACTCCCGAGGCAATGGCAAACGCCATTCCTAAAGGAATTGCCACGACACCTACTACGATACCTGCAATTAAGTCTTTCTGAAATTTCTGTAAATTGTATCCCTTGAATCTCCCTGAGAATCGCATATTTTGTTATAACCTCCCTTATGAGTGATTGTTTATCAGCTCAGTTTCATAACCGTTAATGACCACATCAAGTTTTCCTGTTTCAGGGTGAATGATAAGCCCGTGAACCGGCACTTTTTTCGGAAGCAGCGGATGGTTCTTAATCATGTTCACACTGTGGGAAACGCTTTCTTCCACGCTGTTAAAACCGGTCAGCCACGTTTTCAAATCAAGTCCGGCGCTCGTCAGCAAATTCAGGCAGCTATCCTCCACCCCGCGTTCCTTTGCTTTCTCAAGAATCGAGGACGCATTCAGCCCTGACATTCCGCATTCATGATGGCCAACAATGCATACCTCTTCAGCCTGCAATTCATAAATCGCGACCAGTATGCTTCGCATCACGCTTCCAAATGGGTGAGAAACGATGGCTCCCGCGTTTTTTACAATTTTAGCATCACCGTTTTTAAGCCCCATTGCTTGCGGAAGAAGTTCTGTAAGCCTTGTATCCATACAGGTGACAATGACGAGCTTTTTCGAAGGAAACTTTGTCGTTTTGTACGGTTCATACTTCTTCTCACTGACAAACCGCTGATTGTGTTCCAAAATTGATGTTAAAGAAACCATTTGATTCATCTCCCATCCATATGATTTTGCAAGCCTTCTTACCCAGCTTACAGTAAGGAATTATAGCATAGGAATAAGCCAAGAAAAGGCTTTCAAAAAAAGACACTATAATTGGACTGTAGAATCAAAACATAAACATTTATATCTTTCAAAGATAATAAAATTTATATTTAATGAATCCTATAATCCGGCTGCAGCTCGCATATTGATGATTTGTCTGACAAAAAATATGGGTGAATTCTGATAATTAAAAAACTTTTTTAAGCAGATATAGCTGTTCGATCTTCATTTTAAGTTCAAAAGAACCAGAAACTAAAAAACGCAGCTATATTTTTAACACCTATTTATTTTCGATATAATGAAATAGACAACAGCCATAAAGGGGGAGCCTTGTTGAAACCATTTGTATTTATCACAAAACCGATTCCTGAAGAGATTGAAGCATTCATCGGTGAACATTGCCGTTATGAAGTATGGCAGGAGGATACGCTTCCGAGTGACGTGCTATTTGAAAAATTAAAAGAAGCGGAGGGACTTTTAACATCAGGGACGTCCGGGCCGTCAATCAATCGTGAGTTGCTGGAACACGCGCCTAAGCTCAAAGTGGTCAGCAACCAATCAGTAGGCTACGATAACTTCGATATAGAAGCAATGAAAGAAAGAGGAGTCGTCGGGACTCATACACCTTATACACTGGATGACACAGTTGCAGATCTGGCTTTTTCACTGATTCTGTCTTCCGCCAGACGTGTTGCCGAACTGGACCGTTTTGTCAGAGCAGGAAAATGGGGAACCGTGGAAGAGGAAGCGCTTTTCGGAATTGATGTTCATCATCAAACGTTAGGCATTATCGGCATGGGCAGAATTGGAGAACAAGCAGCGAGACGCGCCAAATTTGGTTTTGATATGGAAGTGCTTTATCATAACCGACATCGCAAACAAGAAACAGAAGACAGCATCGGCGTTAAGTATGCAGAGCTTGATACATTGCTGGAGCAATCTGATTTTATTCTTCTCATTACGCCGCTGACTGATGAAACCTATCACATGATAGGAGAACGCGAATTTAAGTTGATGAAGGATTCAGCAATTTTCGTCAATATTTCCCGGGGAAAGACAGTTGATGAGAAAGCACTGATTCGCGCTCTTCAGGAAGGCTGGATCAGGGGAGCCGGCTTAGATGTATACGAAAAAGAGCCTGTCACCCAAGATAATCCGCTCCTGCAGCTGGATAATGTCACGCTGCTTCCTCATATCGGTTCAGCAACAGCTAAAGTGCGCTTCAACATGTGCAAACAGGCTGCCGAAAATATGCTCGCAGCGATCCAAGGGCAAACACCGAAAAATCTCACAAGAGAATTTCAATAAATCAAAAATCCGGTCTGATAACAGACCGGATTTCATATTACATACGCTGAAGAACAGCACGCTTATAAATATGGCGGGTGACGATATAATAAACAGCCTGGAATACAAAATAAATGAAGATGACAATTACGGCCTCAAGAAATAAATTGGAATTCAGCATATTACTTAACGCTGCATACGCAAAGCCCGCGTGAATCGTACCTGCGATAAATGGGATGAAGAATAAAAATCCTATTTGCTTTCCAAGGATCGAGTGAATCTCTTTGTCCGTAACCCCTATCCTTTTTAAGGCTAACACCTGCACTCTCGTATCTTCTATTTCCGTAAACATCCGCAAATACAGCATGCTTCCTTGCACGATAAAAAACAGCACGCTGACAAACAGACCAATAAACAGCATTAATGCAACTCCCTGCTTCACAATTTGATAACTAGGAGCACGTGTTTGAAAATCAGATGTATGTTCTTTCGGCACCATGTTTTCAAGCTTTTCAGAGACATCCACCGTCTCCTGCCAATGCTCAAGCTCATAACCTACCATTCTCATCTGTTCCTTCAGCGGCACATCCTGTGACAGACTGTCAAAGCTCTTTTCGCTGACAACCAATAAACGGCTGACTCCATCGACAGACATCAATATCCCTTTGTTTTGCTGCTTTTTCATGACGTAGGAAAGGGTTTTTCCTGACTTCATATGAAATGCTGCTGTTTCCCCTTCTCCAAATGTGTCTTTCACCATCATTTGAAAAGAAACATTAATAAATGCTTCATTTTCTTGTAAATGAATAACTGGGAACCCTTTTTCCTTTGCGACTTGATTATAGACTTTTTCTGAAATCAGCAAAGCTTCCGCTTCTATCTTCTTATTTCCATACGGCAAGTCTGATTGAAAAGTGACAGGAATCCCTGTGGCATCCACCTTATACTTGATAACAGCATGAGCTTTTTTCAATGTATTCTCAGCTGTCTCAGGCTTCATGACCTGAAAGCGGGAAGCATCCTTTTCCACCCAGGAAACAGACTGAGGAATGCTTTGCTCCTCCTGCCTTTGTAAATCGGAATAAAACATATAGATGACACCTGTAGCTGTTAATATGACCGCTGTAATGACAGAGGTTAAAAACAGCATGCGTGCATGATCCTTCAGCCTGAATATCATGTTGGAACGCACAATGATATTCGTGCCTTTGTAGAAGCTGTGTTTCTTTCGGTACAGCATGCGGAAAAACGCCACACTGCTTTGTGTAAAAAAGAAATACGTGCCAATTAACACTAAAATCAAAATTGGAAATACCCGAAACATCATGTCAATGGCATTGGCTGTTGCAGATAGATAATAACCGCTGCCAAGACATAGCAAAGACAATACAGTGAGCCATTTCGAATAAACTGGCAAACTTTTCGGCTTTTTGGCTGATTTAATCAGTTCAATGATTTCCAGCTTCCGAATCCGTCCCAGTGATAAAATGAGCAGCGTCTGAAACAGGATGAGAAAGCCGGCAATTGTCATCACAAACGCTTTCGGCACAATGGCAAACGAAATCGGCACCTTCACGCTGAGCATCCATGTCATGATCATAAAAAACAGTTTTGAAAATAACAGGCCTGCTCCAATGCCGGCCGCAATCGCCGCAAGAGAAATAAGTGACTGCTCATAATAAATCATCTTGCGAAGCTGCTGCTTTGATGTGCCAAACAGTGTCAGCAGCCCAAACTCTTTCTTTCTTGCCTGCAAAAACGCTGAATTGGAATATGTGATGAAAAATATACAAAACACAATGATGACGACAAGAGCTGCGCTCAAGCATGTTTTGACAAGGCTTCCTCCATATATATTGTCTTCATTGACATCAGGATGAAAAATAAATGATGTGAAGACAAAAAACACCGAAACGGCAAACACACAGCTTAAAAAGTAGGCCACATACCGTTGCAGATTCCCAAGAATGTTTTTACGGGCGATAGTTCTCAAATTCATGAAAATCGCCTCCCAACACACTCAAGGTATCCAATATACTTTGATAAAACACCTGCCTGTTTGTTCCTCTGTGAATCTCTGAAAAGAAACGTCCGTCTTTAATAAAAACAATTCGTTTACAGAAACTTGCTGCTGTGGCATCATGCGTAACCAACAGAATCGTCGCTTCCTTTTCCTCATTCAACTGAGCCAGTGTGTTCATCACTTGCTTTGCCGATTTTGAGTCGAGGTTTCCTGTCGGTTCATCGGCAAGGATGAGCGCCGGATTGTGAATAATCGCTCTGGCACAGGCTGCCCGCTGCTGCTGTCCGCCCGAAACCTCATATGTGCGATGATCGAGAATGTGCTTGATTTGCAGCGTATCCGCCAGTTCATCCAATCGGGCTTCCATTTCTCTCAGCTTTACCTTATCCAATGCGAGCGGCAAGAGAATATTTTCACGAATCGTCAGCGTATCAAGCAGATTAAAATCCTGAAAGACGAAGCCGAGTTCTCTTCTGCGAAACAAAGCCAGCTCTTGGTCCTTTAACGTTTTCGGCTGAATGCCGTTGATCATCATCTCGCCCTGGGTCGGCTTATCAATGGTAGCCAGCAAATTCAAAAGCGTGGTTTTTCCGCTTCCCGACGGCCCCATAATCCCGACAAATTCCCCTTTTGACACACTAAGATCAAAGGCGCTGAGCGCTTGGTATGATATTGTTCCTTTATTTGAATAGTACGTTTTCGATAGGTTCGTTGTTTGCAACACGTTCATGTTCTGCTCCTCCTTTTTCTTTATTATAAAAAGGAAGTCAGCATCCTCCCATCGAACTTTCTTGCAATTCCGCTCCCCAACCTTACAATGCTGTCACATTCACGAGGGTGTCACTTGAAAACACGATGGTCATCACAGTGCCAGCCCCTTCTTTTGATTCCGCATATAGCTTATGGCCGAGACGACTGCACACCTGTTTTGCTAAATAAAGGCCCATTCCAGTTGCCTCTTTCATGGTTCGTCCGTTTTCTCCGGTAAAAAACGCGTCAAAAATCCGCGGCAGATCCTGCGGCGGTATGCCGATTCCTTCGTCGGCAACCGACAATCGCGTCTCATGTCCCTGCGTTTCAATACGGATTGTAATAGGGTCTCCCACACCTTGCTTGGAATATTTTAAGGCGTTGAAAAGGATTTGCTCAACAACAAAGGAAAGCCACTTTTGATCACTGGAAATCTGAATGGCATTTGGCGGCACATGTAATGTTGGAAAAAGGCGCCGTTTAATAAACTGACGTTTTTCCTGATTGATCAGTGAACGAACCATTTCTGCCAAATCAAAGGTTTGCGGCTTTACATCAAATGCAAATTCCTCCAGCCGGGCCGTTTGCAGCATCATATCAAGACCGTGGCGAAATCTCTCATTCTCATCCTCCAGCTCCTCTAAAAACGTCGGAAAAGAGGATGAGGTTCCGTTTTTTCCTTCCTGAATCATTAAGGATATGACAGATACCGGTGTTTTCATATGGTGGACCCATTGGTTGGTGAAGGTGTAATGCTGTTTTTGCTGATTGATATATTGTGAGAGCCTGCTTTCGTATTGCTGCCCGAGTGCGTTGATCATCTTCGTCCAAAGCGCTTGCTCTCCTGTTCTTGGCTTTCTGGCTTTCAAAGACTGTCCGATGTCATTCGAAGAAGAGGCTTGTTCTGCAAGCTTTTTAACATATGTGAGAAAGGAAAATTGCCGAACATAATCAGCAGCAAAACCTGCGGCTAAAAGAGTACCGGGCAAAATCCATATGTACATCATATTTTCTTTGGAAGGTTCTGCGCCGCTCTCTACAATGCTTAAATACGCAATCAGCATGGCGGACCCTATCCCTAATAATGAAAATAGAATAATGGCTAAGCGGTCGATGAGATAAGTCTTTAACATTCCGCTTCATCCTTCCGATTGACTTGAAATTGATAACCTTGTCCTCTGATTGTGGAAATGCAATCTGTCAGTCCTGCATTCTCCAGTTTTCTCCGCAGCCGATTGACATTGACCGTTAACGTATTGTCATCGACAAAATCAACGTCATCCCATAACGCCTCCAATAGTTCATCACGAGAGACAATTTTTTTATGCTCCCTCACAAAAATCGAGAGAAGCTGGAATTCTTTTTGGGAAAACAAAATCCGGACGCTGTTCCATTCGGCCTCATTCTGATCAGGATAAATCGTCAGCCCGCCAAGCTCCACTATTCTAGATTCCTGCGGCAAAGAGGGCGAATATTCACCATATGTGCGGCGCAGGACGCTTTTGATTTTGGCCATCACTACCTCTAGATGGAACGGCTTTGTGATATAATCATCGCCGCCATTTTCAATCGCCATTACCTGATTCAGCTCATCGGTCCGTGCCGATATAAAGATAATCGGCGCATTGGAAATGGTACGGATTTGCCTGCACCAATAAAACCCGTCAAAAAAAGGCAGGTTGATATCAAGCAGCACAAGATCAGGCTTCATTTCTGCAAATTCCAATTTTATATCATTCAGCTGTTCAGCAATTTTCACTTCATATCCGTATTTTTGAAGATGACCGCCCAGCAAAGAAGCAATCCGCTCATCATCTTCCACAAGCAAAATCCGATACACGTTGATCCCCCTTATATGTACATCACGATGATTTTTCTAGAAGATTCCAAAATTATTATAGCATGTGCGGAATAGTAAATCGGACTTTTTCTTTTTGTTATAATAGAATGACAAAGGTAAAATTTTCATAATAGGCAGGTGTCGTGATGAAGAAAATCATGCTGTTTCTGGCAATGACGTCAATTCTTTCAGCATGTCAGCCCAACTATACCGGGAAATACATAGAAATTGGGGATACACTAACTGAATATGAAAAAGAGTGTTTTAAAGAGAATGAAATTCCTTATAAATACGAAAAGGGAAAACTGTATATCCCAGAAGATGCATTTGATACAGCAATCTACACTTGTTCATAAGAAAAAGCTTGCAGATAACCTGCAAGCTTTTCACGTTACAAAAAATGAGTATTTAATTTCTCTTCAAATTCTGAAGGGCCAATGTCACTTTTTTGAATGTCACTGCCGTTTTCATGAATCGTAAAATGGCGCTCTGACATGACCATCCTTCCGCTCGGCGTCAGCTTTGAGGCAAGCGGGGATTTGTTAAAAGGAGATTTTTCATGAGAGTGAATGATGTCCTTCATGTTATCTAAATCACCGAGATCACTCTCTTCAAGAGTAAAGGCGTACCCGATTTGCCAGCCTTCTCCCTTGTCCATCAGCAGAACATGGCTGCCCTTTTCTGTCTCTTCTCTTTTGATTCGGAATGACCCGACTGGTGACTGTACCGTTTCTCCGGAAAGCGGTATCGGCTGGAGCGCCAGGTTGATGCCGAAGCCGATATCAACGAGGTAATCGCCGTTTTCCGCAGACAGCCATACAGCAGCATGCGTCCCTTCTAGTGCCCATCCCTCTTGATCGCCTGCATAAACCGTTCCTCGAATGAGCTTCACATGAAACCCAGCCTCACGCAAGACAAAATAAAGAAAACCATTTAAATCGTAGCATAGGCCGCCGTGCTGATCTTTGAGCAGACGTCGCCATAGCTCTTCTTTTGTGATCTTATAATTCTCTTTTGCAAGTACGGCACGGTTTTCGAATGGAAAACGGTATGCCATTGCTTTAAGAAAAAGGGGAAGATCGCCGAAGCTGACATGGTCTTTCTCCCAGCCGATTTTCTGAAAGCAGTCTTTTAGAAAGTCACTCATTTTTATCACCTAAACTTTTTCTTGAACGTAAGCAGCCAGCTTCTCCAGCGCCTCTTGTTCATCTTCTCCCTGGGCAATCAAGGTAACCTCAGTGCCTGTGCTTACCGCAAGGCTCATCAGCCCCATGATGCTTTTGGCGTTTACTTTTTTCCCATCCTTCTCAAGAAACACATCTGACGTAAACCGGTTTGCTTCTTGTACAAACAAAGCAGCAGGACGTGCTTGCAGTCCTGTCTTTAATCGAACTTCCACTTTCTGTTGAACCATAAGATCTCCCCTTTTCTTTACGGTTATTTTAAAGTGACGGTTTGCCCTGTCCGCAGCTGTTCTGCGATTTCGTCAAGTTTTCTCAGCCTGTGATTGATCCCTGATTTGCTGATTTTCCCGCTTGCTACCATTTCCCCTAGCTCTTTCAGCGTCACTTCCTGATAATCAATCCGCAGCTGCGCAATTTCCCGAAGTTTTTCAGGCAGCGCCTCCAGGCCGATTCTTTCATCGATGTATTTAATATTTTCCACCTGTCTCAGCGATGCGCCGATCGTTTTGTTTAAGTTGGCTGTTTCACAATTGACGAGGCGGTTGACCGAATTTCTCATGTCCCGAACGATTCTGACATCCTCAAATCGCAGAAGCGAATTGTGAGCGCCAATTACGTTCAGAAACTCTGTAATCTTCTCAGCCTCTTTTAAATAGGTAATGTAGCCTTTTTTCCGTTCAAGCGTTTTGCTGTTTAACTGAAACTCATTTAACAGGTCACATAATGAATCGTTATGCTCCTTATAAAGAGAGAAGATTTCTAAATGATACGAGGAGGTTTCCGGATTATTGACCGAACCTCCTGCCAAAAATGCTCCTCTCATATAAGAACGCTTGCAGCATCTCTTTTTGACCAGCTCTTTCGAAATACTTCGTTCAAACACAAAATTCTCCCCGAGTATTTTTAAATCCTCTAAGATCGCTTTTGCATTTTCTGAAAAACGCACAATATAGACGTTATTCTTTTTCAGCCGCATTTTCTTTCTGACCAGCAGCTCGACCGACACATCATATTGTTTTTTCAGCAATGTATAGATGCGGCGGGCAATCGCCGCGTTTTCGGTTTGAACATCGAGTACGAGATGGCGGTTTGTAAATGATAAAGCTCCATTCATCCGAATGAGTGCAGACAGCTCGGCATTAATGCAGCAGTCCTTCACTTCCAGATTCGTTAATTCTTTTTTTGTTTCTGATGCAAATGACATATAGCCACCTCATTTCAAGGCTTCATTCTTTCAGTAAATCAACAAGAAGAGAGGCCACTTTATGTGTATCGTGACGTATTACGTCATTTTTATACGTTACAATTTGATCTCTGATGACTTCAAGCCCCATCGCTTTCAGCTCTTCAATATCAAAATCAACAGGACGCGCCGATTCCATTTCGTACTTACGCTTTATTTCGTCGGGAATGTCTTCACTGTTTACTAATATCGTATCAATAAAACCACAGCCCATATGCTGATTGAGCGCTTTCACATGATCAGCAGCGGTGTAATGGAGCGTTTCGCCGGGCTGAGTCATCACGTTGCAAATGTATACTTTTTTCGCCGGCGCCTTTATCACTTCTTCCCCGATTTTTGGGACGAGCAAATTGGGAAGAATGCTTGTATAGAGGCTTCCCGGGCCGATAATAATCAAATCCGCTTCCCTGATCACGTCTATTGTTTCCGGCAGCGGATCAATCTGTTCAGGCGTGAGAAAAACACGCTTAATACGCTGTCCGTATTCCGGGATCGTTGACTCGCCTGAGACCACGCGGCCGTCTTCCATCTCAGCATGCAAAACGACACTGGCATTGGCAGCCGGCAAAACCTTTCCTCTTACATTCAGCACCTTGCTCATTTCAGTGACAGCGTGAAAAAAATCACCGGTTATATTTGTCATCGCTGCCAAAATCAAATTCCCGAGAGAATGGCCTGTTAAGTCATTCCCTTTATTGAAGCGGTGCTGAAAAAGATCTTCAACAAGCGGCTCCACATCGGATAAAGCGGCAAGCACATTTCTGATGTCTCCGGGAGGCGGAATTTTCAGTTCATTCCGCAGACGGCCAGAGCTTCCCCCATCATCGGCAACTGTTACAATGGCCGTGATGTCAACAGGTTTATGCTTTAAGCCCCTAAGCAATACAGAAAGACCTGTACCGCCGCCAAAGATTGCGATTTTCGGCTTTTGTCCCATCTTATTTCCGGCTTCTCTTTTCAATGTCCCGGTGAGTAACATGAGTATAGTAATCCTTTTTGAAATAATCAGCTAAATTCTCGGCTAATGTCACAGAGCGGTGCTGGCCCCCTGTGCAGCCGATCGCAATGACAACCTGGCTTTTTCCTTCTCTTTTGTAAGATGGAAGCATAAAGCTCAGCAGATCAATTAATTTCTCATTGAACTTTTGTGTTTCATTCCACTTCATGACGTAAGAGGAAACCTCTTTATCCTTGCCAGTCAGCGGCCGCATGCTTTCGATATAGTACGGATTCGGCAAAAATCTGACATCAAAGACGAGATCTGCATCAATTGGAATACCGTATTTAAAACCAAATGACATGACATTCACGGTAAATGTCTCTCCTTGGTTTGTCGCAAAGTGCTTCACGATTTTTTCACGCAAATCACGCGGCTTCATGTCAGACGTATCGTAAATGATTTGAGAGCGGCCTTTTAATTCCTCAAGCAGCTCTCGTTCCAGCGCGATGCCTTCAAGCGGCAGGCCAGTCGCTGCCAAAGGATGCGAGCGTCTCGTTTCTTTATATCTTGTGACGAGAATGGAATCCTTCGCGTCCAGGAATAAAATTCGCGGTGTGATCCACGGATTTTCGGCCATTTCATCCAGCGCTTCAATCAGCCGGTCAAAAAATTCGCGGCCGCGCAAATCCATCACAAGCGCAACTTTGCTCATTTTCGAATTTGATTCCTTCATCAGCTCTAAAAACTTCGGAAGCAATGAAGGCGGAAGATTATCGACGCAGAAATAGCCGAGATCTTCAAAGCTTTGGATCGCGACAGTTTTCCCGGCTCCCGACATTCCGGTTATAATGACAAGCTGAATATCATGTGATTCACTAACACTCATCTTTCTCCCCCCTGACTTGTCTTTCTATTTGATGTGCTGCGGGTCTAAACGATAACTGAGCAGCTCAAATTCCGGTGTATACGTAAATGTGCCGTGCAGCAGCCCTTGTCCCTTCATCATAAAATCAAGGATATGGCCGTCTCCAGGGGCCATAGGCAGGTTCTGAATGTCATTGACATCGTGCCACTGCAGTTTGCCTTCCTCTGATTCTGATACATTTTGTCCTGTATAAGAATCCGCGACAAACGTAAACATCATCCACTCGGAGACAATGTGGTCACCGTCTTTAATAATAAAGGTAAAAACGCCTTTTAATTGAGGATTTATGATATAGATACCAGTCTCTTCTCTGTACTCTCTGATGACGGAGTCTCTGACTGATTCTCCGCTCTCCATCTTGCCGCCCGGGGCGACCCACCAGCCGCGTCTCGGCTTTTGAAGCAGAAGAACTTTGTCGTCCGTCTGAAGCACACAATTTGTCACTCTTTGCAAGTACGTCACCTAACCTTCGTCCTGTCATCGTCTCTTTATTATACCGCTTCAAGATGCCTCCCACAATGAAGAGACATTGACAATCTTTTCTTCTATTTTACAGCATATTCATTCCTTAATTCAGATGATTTTGCTGTAACTGGCATTCATCTTTTATTTATGGACAAAAAAAGGACACGGATAACTGGAGAATCCGTGCCAAAAAAGTGTATTCATTATAAAAAGGGGGTCAATTACTTTATTAATCATAACCGAAAAGCATTACACATGTGTTACAGCGGAATTAAAACCCAGTAACGTAATGTGAAACTCGTATGACAGCCCTTTTTATTTTAAGGTTTTCAGCGTTTCTTGGAGCTCTTCGACATAATGTTGTACGCTTTGTGCCGCAATGCTTCCGTCTCCTGTAGCCGTTACGATTTGGCGCAGTGATTTTTCGCGGATGTCTCCGGCAGCGAAAATCCCTTCAACCTTAGTTTCCATGCGGTCGTTTGTTTCGATATAGCCTTCTTCATTCGTAATGCCCAGGTTTTCAAACGGTTTAGACAGAGGAAGCATGCCGATGTAAATGAATACGCCGTCTGTTTTGAATTCACTTTCTTCACCGGTTACCGTATCGACAAGCGTTACGTTACCGACTTTGCCGTTTTCCTCATGAATTTCCTTCACGGTTTTGTTCCATAGGAAGTCAACTTTTTCATTATCAAATGCTCTCGCTTGAAGAATACTTTGAGCACGGAGTTTATCACGTCTGTGAACTATCGTTACTTTTGAAGCGAAACGAGTCAGATATACGCCTTCTTCAACCGCGGAATCTCCGCCGCCAACAACGACTAGTTCTTTGCCTTTAAAGAAAGCGCCGTCACATACTGCACAATAAGATACACCGCGGCCGCCCAATTCTTTTTCGCCAGGCACGCCGATTTTTTTATATTCCGCACCAGCAGCAATGATGACAGCACGGGCTTTATATTCCTTTGAACCGGCTTTGACTACTTTATACTCTTTGCCGTCAACGACTTCTTTAATATCGCCATAAGCGTATTCAGCGCCGAACTTTTTCGCATGTTCAAACATTTTGTTAGAAAGCTCAGGCCCAAGGATACTTTCGAATCCAGGATAGTTTTCTACATCTTCCGTATTGGCCATTTGTCCGCCAGGAATTCCTCTTTCAATCATTAATGTCGATAAATTCGCTCTTGATGTGTATACAGCGGCCGTCATCCCAGCAGGGCCCGCGCCGATTATAATCACGTCATAAATTTTTTCTTCTGACACACTATTCACTCCTTAAACCATCTTTTCAAGTTTGGGCTCTTTCTTATAAGATAAGAATCCCCATCAAACGTATTCCTTACCCATATCCTATAAAATCTCATGGTGATACGCTATTTTTTTGCTCAACACGATTAAATGTATTCGAAAAGGGTATATGTTAATAAAGAAAGAGCCTTCTGTTTATAGAAGGCCCTTGTCATATTTATTATTGAACAACACGTCTTACATTGCCGTTGAAGTATTTTTTCCAGTAAGGGTTATTCATAGAATCAATTGACACCCCATGAGATGTATTGTCATTTAAGAATGTGCTATTTCCCAAATAAATACCAACGTGTCCATTCTTTTTGTAAGTATCAAAGAAGACTAGATCGCCACGCTTCATTTCTGACGCACTGACAGCTCTTCCTTTATTGATCAATGTGTCAGTTGTTGTTCCGCCGACAGGTCCAAGGTTAACACCTGCAGAAGCGTATGCCCAGCGTACGAATGATGAGCAGTCAAAAATACGGTTGTTGATATCAGACTGAGTGCGTCCGCCGCCAAACTTGTACGGAGATTGTCCTACAATGCTTGAACCAACACTGATCGCGCCTTCAATTCCGCCGGAGTTGCTGATAACAGTGCCGCCTGAATTGCTGTTTGAGCCGCTGCTCTTCTTAGAAGATGAGCCGTTTGACGAACTGTTTGATGAACCGTTAGAAGAATTGTCTGAAGAATCATCAGATGAGCTTGCTTTTGCTGATTCAGTTGTCGCCGTTTGACTGTCATCTGTTTGTGTTTCATCAGATGCTTTTTGTGCTTCTTCCTGCTTTTTGATCAAAGCAGCCGCTGCTTCTTGTTCTTTTTTGATGCGTGCTTGTTCAGCTTCAGTATTTGCTTTTTGATTTGCAAGTTCAGACGCCTCTGATTTTAATTCAGAAATCGCTTTAGCCGTTTTCTTTTGGCTTGCTTTTGCTTCGTCGAAAAGCTTGTCTTTTTCATTAAGCTGTTTATCAAGGTCTTTTTGCATTGTTTCTAATTTAGCCAATGCAGCTTGAACTTCTTTCAGCTTGTCATTCAAATCCGCTTCAGAATCTTCGAGCTTCGCTTTATCCTGCTCTTGCTGTTTGATTAAATCTTTGTCTGCGTCCACAATAGATGAAACCGCAGTCGCACGAGAGATAAAGTCACCAAAGCTTGTTGATCCTAAAAGAACATCTATGTATCCTTGAGATCCGCCGCTTTCCTGTAAAGAACGAACGCGTTTTTTCAGGATTTCATTGCGTTTTTCGATGCGTGCTTCAGTTTCTTTAATCTCTTTTTTCAGTTTTTTGATTTCTTCTTTTGTTTTATCATTTTCTTCTTTTTTATCTTCGATCTTGTTGCTTGTATCAAGCGCCTTAGCGTTAATGTCTTTCAGTTCTTTTTCAATCTTTGATTGATTTTCCTGAAGCTCAGTTAATTCTTTTTCCTTCGCTTCAATGCTGGAAGCAACCTCAGATTGCTTGCTTTCGATTTTTTGTTTCTTTTCATCTAATGTTTCCGCCGATGCAGTTTTACTTGTAAATGGGATCAAAAAACTGCTTGTCCCGATGACGGAAGCCAAACCAAGTGTAATTAAACTCTTTCTCACTTTTTATATCCTCCCTTTTACTGTGAACCTGTCCTCATTTGGAATCGTATTTTGAACATCAAGTTTCGTTCCTCATACTCTACGAGGAATGATGGTTGTTTATGGTTAATTATTCTGTGCATCTCTTATTCTGGTTGTATAGCGTTTATTTCACATCATATGTAAAAAACACTAATTCCTTATGTACGAGAATCATTATACCATCAAGTTTCGACAAATTAGCGATAAATTTTATTACATTTGTGTTTCAAACAGATTTCACACCCTTGTTTTTTTGTCATTCTACTAATATATTTTGGGATTTTGGTAAACCAACATAGATTTGATTAGTTAGATGAAAAGGATTTAAATAATAAAACCCCGAGTTTTTTGGGACTGACCCCATAAGATGAGACAAATAAAAACACCTTCAAGTTTGAATACGGATGATTGTTATCCGAAATTAGACTTGGAGGTGTTTTTTCTATGGGGACAAGAGTGAGTTATACGGTTGAAGTGAAACAGAAGGCTGTAGAAATGAGATTGGCAGGCGTACCTATGAAAGAGATCATGCAGGGGTTGAATATTAAGAATAAGACACAGGTTCAGACATGGGTTAGATGGCATAAGACTGGGGATACACATCGATTCGAACAGCCTGTTGGAAAGCAATACACTTACGGAAAAGGTCCAGAGTATCCTTCCGAATTTGAGAAACTGCAGGCAGAGATTCGTCACCTGAGACAACAGAATGAAATTTTAAAAAAGTACAACGAATTGGAAAGGAAGTTGATAGCGAAACGTCAGTCTAAATTGTAGAAATATTGCACAGCACAATGATCGTGCAGGATATCTGTATTCATTTAGGTATCTCTCGAGCGTCTTATTATCGTTGGAAGAAGAATCTAATGAAGGATCATCCCAAGTGCCATTTGGAAAAACAAATCGGCACGTTGTGCCGAGAGCACAAGTATCGATATGGATATCGAAAAATCACAGCCATACTAAAAAAGAGAATGTGTATTAACATAAAACGGTTCAACGTATTATGCAGAAAAATCAGTGGCAGTGCCGGGTTAAGGTGAAAAAGCGTAAGAAGAATGGGCAACCATATGCCATGGTCGATAATATATTGGATCGGAACTTTAAGTCTGATCGCCCTCTTGAAAAACTAGTAACGGACATCACATATTTGCCTTATGGACAGAAACAATTGTACCTTTCCAGTATATTAGATTTATACAATGGAGAAGTGATTGCTTTTACGATTGGGATAAGCAGGACACAGCCCTTGTATTAGACACACTTGATCAGCTGCCAACGCTGCCTGAGAACTGCGTGTTACATAGTGACCAAGGTTCTGTGTATACATCTTACGAGTATCAAAAAGCTGTTAAAACAAAAGGCATTACCATGAGCATGTCCCGCAAAGGGACGCCCGCTGATAATGCCTCCATCGAATCGTTTCATTCCTCACTAAAGTCTGAAACGTT
>Ga0153918_1000083_pt1 | contig 79491 bp, 75 predicted proteins | sample TSFL002MetaG_FD_104687 | JGI IMG/M metagenome (GOLD analysis project Ga0153918, IMG submission 104687) | Attine ant fungus gardens microbial communities from Florida, USA - TSFL002 MetaG | ecosystem: Host-associated > Fungi > Mycelium > Unclassified | place: USA: Florida, Paynes Creek Historic... | reverse complement strand
CCAACCAACGCCTGTAGAAAAAACGGTGGCTCAGGTACCAGCGAGCGCCAACTAAATAATTAAATTGCAGCCGGACTAACCCTCCGGTTTTTTTATGACTAAACAACGTATTGCCATTGACATGGACGAGGTGATTGCCGACACCCTCGCCAAGTTTGTATACTTATACCAAAAAGACCACGGACTTACCCTTACGCCAGAGCTATTGCACGGCAAAGAGCTGCGCGATGCCCTGCCTCCTGAACTGATTGATACCGTACGTAAGTACATTAATCAAAAAGGCTTTTTCAGAGATTTGCCGGTAATGCCGGATAGCCAGCAGGTAGTGGAACAACTGGCACAGAAGTATGATGTATTTGTGGTATCGGCGGCCATGGAGTTCCCCAACTCGCTGGAAGACAAGCTGCACTGGCTGGGCGAACATTTCCCGTTCATCCCGTGGACCAATATCATTTTCTGCGGGTACAAGATCATCAATACCGATATTATAATAGATGATCGCACCAAGAACTTTAAAGGCTTTGCCGGCAGAACCTTGCTTTACTCATCACCGCATAACCTGCTGCTGTCCGAGTTTGAAAGGGTGGGCACCTGGGAGGAAGTGGCAAACTTATTACTGTAATTTACTACAAAAGAAAAAACCTCTGGTTACTATAACCAGAGGTTTTTTCTTTATATCAACAGTAGCAATTTAATAAACCACCGTTATTTTTCTTATCTTATTATTGCCGTTATCAGTAACGTAAACGTTGCCAGCTGCATCAACAGCCACACCATTGGGCGATTTAAACTGAGCCGAGTCTGAGTCCCCATCTACCGCACCGGCAACGCCAATGCCTGCCAGCGTGGTCGTTACACCACCAGTAGTAATCCGACGAATGCTATTATTACCAGCATCGGCAACGTACAGCGTGCCATCACCATCAATAGCCAGGCCTTTAGGGAAATTTAACTGGGCTGCGGTACCCGTACCGTTTGCAAGCCCTGCTTTACCATTACCTGCATAAGTGCTCACAGTGCCGTCTGTAGTAATTTTACGGATGTCATGATTATTAACTTCAGAAACATATAGATTCCCAGATTTATCAATAACAATACCATAAGGCTGGTTAAAAGATGCCGCAGTGCCTTTACCGTTGGTATTGGCTGCTGTGCCGCTTCCGGCAAAGGTGCTCACCTCTCCTGCTGCAGTAATTTTACGGATACGGTTGTTATAAGTATCTGCAACGTAAATATTGCCCGCAGCGTCCATACACATGCCACCCACGCCACTAAATTGAGCCACGGTGCCATTGCCGTCTTTAAAACCGCCAATACCCGAACCTACAAAAGTACTTGTATTACCACCGCTAATTTTACGGATATTAACAATCCCATCTTCATAAACGTAAATGCTGCCGTCGCTGGCAACCGCAAGCGCTTTTGGCGCGCTCAGGGTAGCTGTAGTGAGCGCATCGCCATCTGTGCCATTAGCTATACCGGTGCCGGCAAATGTGGTCACACTGCCAGCGTCTGCCTGGGCTACAACTTTACGTACGCGGTTATTATTATAATCAGCTATATACAACACACCGGAAGCATCTATCACAATACCTTCAAGATCATTGAATTGTGCGGCCAATCCTACGTTATCGGCAAAGCCAACGGTACCGCCGGCATAAGTAGATACAGTTGCGCTTTTAGGCGTTTTTACCGGAGTAACAACTGTACCCCCTCCGTTATTATTGTCACTGCCGTTATCAGGCGTAACGTCGTTTTTTTTTCCAGAGCAAGCCACAGCAAGGCAGGCCACTGTTAATAAGGCCAATAGGTTGTTTTTCATTATTTAATTGTAGATATTATCTTATTGGCTACAAAGATAATATTTCTACAATTTTTAGAAAGTTCGGGTTAATTTCCTGGTGATGTTTAATGGCATGATCAAACGGCGTATAAGCAATTTCGTTATGAATGATACCGATCATCTCATCGCGATGACCATTTAGCAGCGCTTCTACCGCGGCTACGCCCATCCGGCTGGCCAGCACGCGGTCCATACAGCTTGGCCGACCTCCACGCTGGATATGCCCCAAAATAGAAATACGTGTATCATAATGCGGAAAACGCTCTTTGATCTGACGGCCAACCTCAAAGGCAGACCCAGCCTCGCCACTTTCGGCCACCATTACAATTTTTGAGGACTTATCTCTCCGGCCGTGTTCTAAACGAGCGCACAGCGCTTCAATATCTGTTTTTGTTTCAGGAATAATGATGGCTTCGGCGCCAGCGGCAATACCAGTACGTAGCGCGATCAGGCCAGAGTCTCGGCCCATTACCTCTACGATGAATAAGCGATCGTGCGATTCGGCTGTATCTCTGATCTTATCTACCGCATCAATTACCGTATTAATAGCCGTATCATAACCAATGGTAAAGTCGGTACCTTGTAAATCGTTATCAATAGTGCCGGGCATCCCCACAATCGGCATATCATACTCGGCGCCAAATACACGGGCTCCGGTAAAAGTACCGTCGCCGCCAATGGCTACCAGGGCATCAATACCCTCGGCTTTAAGTTTGTCATAGGCTACTTTACGTCCTTCGGGCGTGCGGAACTGATCACTACGGGCAGTTTTAAGCATCGTGCCTCCGCGCTGGATAATGTTGGCTACAGACTTACGGTCCATTTCCATAAAATCGCCTACTATCATTCCCTCATATCCTCTACGGATGCCGGTTACCTCTAAATTATGGTAAAGCGCTGTACGCACCACGGCACGGATAGCCGCATTCATCCCCGGCGCATCACCGCCCGACGTAAAAACTCCTATTTTCTTTATCTCAGCCATCTTTGTATCAAAATAAACGGATTTTCCGCTGCAAAAATTGTTTTGAGTATCAGGTTTATTAATTTGGTTTTAAGGCAGATACGCATTTTTTTTACTTAGTGTACTATTTACGCATTGCCGCCGCTAAAATACATTTATTTTTCATTTGACAACCATATATAAAAATAATGTCCGGAAGCGATTGTTTTCACTTCCGGACATTAAATGTTTAGAAATATAAAATTAATTTTTCCTTATTTCTTAGCCCTATAAGCAGCGATACCGCTTTCCAGATATTTATTATAGCTCGGAATCACATAGTTAGCCGGCGATGGCTCAATATCGTTACCGGATGCATCTTTCAGCAAATTACCGTCACTATCCAGCATCACATAAAATGGTTGTGAATTAGCGTTAAAACGGCTAGCTTCCAAATCGCTCCATTTACCACCCAGGGTGGTTATCTTTTTACCGCTGTATTTTGATACAAATTGTTCTGCAGCAGGCAACTCGGCTTTATCATCAACCACCAGTTGCAGCATTACAAAATCATCGCGCAGGTGTTTAAAAACAGTTGGATCTGTCCACACATTGGCTTCCATCTGGCGGCAGTTTACGCAGTTAAACCCGGTAAAATCTATTAGTATGGGTTTGTGCAGTTCTTTTGAAACCTGTAGGGCCTGATCATAATCATACCAGGCATCTAATCCACGGGTTTTAATCCGGTCATAATTGCCTGCGTATTTTTTTTCTTTAATAGATATTGACGAAGGCGCCGGACCAGCATCGGGCGCCGGTGTCAAATTAAAATCCTGTGTAGCTTCCGGGGGAAGAAATGCAGCAATTGACTTCAACGGTGCGCCCCACAAACCCGGGATCATATACATCACAAAAGCAAAAACCACAATAGACACAAATGTGCGTGGTACCGACAGATAGGGCAAATCACTATCGTGCGAGAACTTGATCTTACCAATCAAATACAGGCCCATCAGTAAACCAATGGCAATCCACAACGACAGGAAGATTTCGCGATCAAACCAGTTCCAGTGATAAGCCAAATCCACATTTGACAAAAATTTCAACGAGAAAGCCAGCTCCAAAAAACCCAGCACCACCTTAACACTATTAAGCCAGCCGCCGGATTTTGGCAGACTTTTCAGCAACGAAGGGAACAGCGCAAAAATGGTAAACGGAATGGCCAATGCCAGCGCAAAACCAAACATACCGATAGCCGGCCCCAGACGCTCTCCTTTAGATGCCGCTTCTACCAGCAGGGTGCCAATAATTGGCCCGGTACAAGAGAATGATACTACCACTAATGTTGCGGCCATGAAGAAGATACCTGCCAAACCGCCTTTGTCAGAGTTTTGATCCAGTTTATTAGCAAGAGAGCTTGGTAAAGTAATCTCAAACGCCCCCAAGAAGGAAATACCAAAAACCACCAGCAACAAAAAGAAGAAAATATTAAAGATACCGTTGGTTGCTAAAGCATTTAACGCATCAGACCCAAAGCAGAGCGTAATCACCAATCCCAGGGCTACATAAATAACAATGATAGACAGACCATAGATCATGGACTGAAAAATCCCTTTGCCTCTGCTACCCGCCTTCTTTGTAAAAAAACTAACTGTTAATGGCAAAAGCGGATAGATACAAGGCATCAGCAACGCGGTAAAACCTCCCAGCAAGCCTGCAATAAATATCTGCCACAAGGTTTTAGGCTTTTCTTTAGACGCTGATTTCCCTGCAGCAGGAGCAGACACAGAGGCCTTAGTTAAACTGTCCTTTTTTGCTTTAGCAATGCTATCCTGCTTTTTGCGGAAAGCTTTAAGGCTGTCTGCCGCAGTCGGGATACTGGTAAACTGTACGTCATCGGTAGATACCGTATCCTTACTTTGCGCAAAAGCTTGCCCGCCCAGGGCAAATGCAAGCAGTGCCATTATCAGCAATGCCGGCTTCGATGCCTTTTTTATCAGAAACTTCATCTCGTAATTTCTGGGGTTACAGGGCTACAGCCACGGCAAAATCAACATCATCTGGTGGCAAACATTTCTGGTCATTACAGGTCATAAATTCCAGTTTGCCTTTTATGGTGGTTTTTTTAGCGTTCAGCTTTACTTTCTGCTGAAACGTAACGGTGTTCTCAAAGTAAGTTACGTTCATACCGAAGCTTTTCTCGAATTTGGTAACCGGTTTAGGTTCTGACACCTTGCCATTCAAAACATAATCTGGCGATTTGGCAAAAGTAAATGAGGTTTTGATGGGGCCGCCAGCTTTTAGCGTAGTTGAGTAGATATGCCAGCCTTCATCTATAGTAGCGCGCAGCAGCACCACGCCTTCTTTATTATTAATTTTTTTAAAAGCATAAGCCCATTTAACATGCGACTCGATTTGTGCAAAGGCACTGCTGCATAAAACCATGGCAGCAAAAACTAACAGTAACTTTTTCATTTATTTATTGGGTTGCAAAAACTGTATCTCTTTTAAATTAAAGATCCGCTCGCCGTTGGCGGTGGCTACCTTTAATAAGCCATCTTCAGTAACACCGGTAATTGTTCCTTCAAAAACCTCATCGCCCGCAACAAACGTATGCTGTTGGTTCAGGCGATAAAGCCGGGCCAGGTAGCGCTCATTCAGCTCCGCTTCATTTCCGGCTTTCAAACGCAGGTATCCGGCTTCTATGTTGCTGCAAATGTCTGATAATAATGTATTCAAATCATAATCTGCATGTAATATCTGCTTTACGGAAGCCGGGTTTGGTGCATCAGGCGGGAAAACGTCCTGATTTACGTTCAACCCAATGCCAACTACGGCATTTTTAATGACGCCTCCCTGGAGTGTATTTTCAATCAGTATACCACCTAACTTTTTATCACCCCAGTAAATATCATTGGGCCATTTAATGCTGATTGGCTGACCGCTGGCCTTCTGAGCAGCATCGGCCACAGCCAGGCTCACCAGCTTATTTAATTGAAACTGGCGCGCCGGATTTAAAAAAGTGGGTTTTAAAAGTAAGCTGCAGGTCAAATTTTTACCAGGCTCTGCATGCCAACGGTTCTGCTGCTGACCGCGTCCGGCATACTGATCTTCTGCCATAATGACGGTTCCTTCTGCAATTGGCGTAGAATTTGACAAAAGATTCTTTAGGTACGTGTTGGTAGAATCTACTTGTTTCAGTACAACTAAATTTTGTCCAACAAATAATCCTGAAAATATGTTATTTTGCAAAGTATAATAGATGTTATATCAGTTCGTTTCAAAAATAATCCTTTTTAATGGTAAAAAGTAAAGGTTCAAAAGAGTCGGCATATTTGTCTGAGTTGGCCATACATGGCATGCAGGAAAAGAAGGGCAACGAAATAGTGCGGTTGGATATGCGTAATATCTTCAGTTCTGTTGCTGATTATTTTGTGATTTGCCATGCCGAATCAGGCACACAGGTAAGAGCTCTTGCCGACAGTGTGGAGGATGAGATTTACAAGGCCACCGGACAAGAACCGTGGAGAAAGGAAGGCCTTGAGTTTGGAGAATGGATACTGCTGGATTATGTTGATGTAGTGGTTCATGTTTTCCGTACAGACAAACGTCAGTACTACGGAATAGAAGATTTGTGGGGGGATGCTGAGATAAAAAACTATAAAAGCGCTTAACACCGTGGTGTCTCCCATTAAAAAACACGTATAAGTTTGCGCACAAACAGGAAATGAAAGAAGACAAAGTGGAAAAAACTCCCAAGCCAATTCGTAAAATCCCTAATAAAAAATTACCGCCTAAACCACCTAAGTTTAACATTATGTGGCTTTATGCCGTGGTGATCTTGTCGCTGCTGGTGGTTCCGTATATCTTAAACGGATCTGCGGGCACAGAAATCAGCTATCAGAAATTTGAGTCGACCATGCTGAAACCGCGTGATGTTGACCATTTGATTGCTTACAAAAGCGGCGATTTGTTAGAGGTAGAGGTTTATATTAAGAAAGACAGTCTCGATAAAAAACCACAATACCGTGATGTGCGCAACCAGCGCAGTTACGGCTTCAGCGACCCTAGTCCGCAGTATACTTTTACTGACGACTCATTCAAAAGCCTGAAAGAATCAATAGCCATTGCCGAAAAAGATGTACCTGATGGCCAAAAAACCCCGGTTAAACTTGTACCACATGATAGCCTGTGGGGCAATTGGTTCTTCCAGGGTATTATCATGGTACTGCTGTTTGCCGGTGTATGGTTATTTATCATGCGCCGCATGAGCGGTGGCACAGGTGGCGGCCCGGGTGGCCAGATCTTTAATATCGGCAAGTCTAAGGCTACGCTGTTTGATAAAGAATCGCACGTTAACGTTACCTTTAATGATGTTGCCGGCCTGGAAGAGGCCAAACAGGAGGTAATGGAGATTGTAGACTTCCTTAAAAATCCAAAGAAATACACCAACCTTGGTGGTAAAATACCAAAAGGCGCGCTGCTGGTTGGTTCGCCGGGTACAGGTAAAACCCTGTTAGCTAAAGCCGTTGCAGGCGAGGCGCAGGTACCTTTCTTCTCACTTTCAGGTTCAGACTTTGTGGAAATGTTTGTGGGTGTGGGTGCATCACGTGTACGAGACTTATTCCGACAGGCTAAAGACAAGGCACCATGTATCATCTTTATTGATGAGATTGATGCTATCGGTCGTGCCCGTGGTAAAAACAATATTGTAGGCGGCAATGACGAGCGTGAGAACACACTGAACCAGCTGCTGGTAGAGATGGATGGTTTTGGTACCGATTCTGGCATCATCATTCTGGCTGCCACCAACCGTCCTGACGTGTTGGACTCTGCACTGATGCGTCCCGGTCGTTTTGACAGACAGGTTTCTATTGACAAACCGGATTTGATTGGCCGCGAGCAGATCTTCAGGGTTCACCTGAAACCTATTAAACTGGCCGAAGGTGTAGATGCCAAGAAACTATCTGCACAAACACCGGGTTTTGCCGGTGCCGAGATTGCCAACGTTTGTAATGAGGCCGCGCTGATTGCTGCCCGTAAAAACAAAGAGGCTGTTGACATGCAGGATTTCCAGGATGCCATTGACCGCGTGATTGGTGGTTTGGAAAAGAAAAACAAAATTATATCTCCGGAAGAGAAACGCATTGTGGCTTACCACGAGGCCGGCCACGCCATTGCAGGCTGGTTCCTGGAACATGCAGATCCGCTGGTAAAAGTGTCTATCGTTCCGCGTGGTGTGGCTGCGCTGGGTTATGCACAGTATCTGCCTAAAGAGCAGTTCTTGTACACTACCGAGCAGTTGCTGGACGAAATGAGCGTATCAATGGGTGGCCGCGTGGCTGAGGATATTGTTTTCGGCAAGATCTCAACCGGTGCACTGAGCGATTTAGAGCGTATCACCAAGCTGGCTTATGCCATGACCAAGATTTATGGCATGAATGGCAACGTGGGTAACGTATCATTCTACGATCCGCAAGGCGAATATCAGTTTAACAAACCTTACTCTGATACCACTGCCGAGATGATTGACACCGAGGTGCGTAAACTGGTTGACCAGGTTTACCAAAGCACTAAAGACCTGCTGAATGCTAAGCGTGACGGTCTGGAAAAAATCGCTCAGAAGCTGCTGGAGAAAGAAGTATTATTCCAGAGTGATCTGGAAGAGATACTTGGTAAGCGTCCGTTTGATGAGCGCACTACTTATGACAAGTTTGTAAACGGTGAAGCGGCAATGAACCCTGATAAAGACAACAATGCCATCCCTGATAGCGTAACTAATCCGGAATTGTCTAGAATAGAAGGCCAAACAGGCGACGCTCAATAAAAATTCCTGATATTTATATGAAAAGCCGTTATGTTTGTACATGGCGGCTTTTTTATTTTGATAATCATTCTCCATATTTAAGATGATTGTCAAAATAACAGGTCGCTCTTACGGAGCTTGATACTGATTAGCTTGTGCTCTACAAACAGGTCGCCCCTCTGGGGCTGTCCGATTCATTTAGTTAGCAATCTCATAATCCCGTAGGGATGACCTGTTTGTAGTTTATATATTAGCGTTTATTCAAGCTCCGGAGGAGCGACCTGTTGGCAATATAATAGTCAACTATAAGGCAATTAGAGAATGAAGGATAACACCACTGCAAAAGAGAAACTGCTGAAAAAAGTGCGCAAGGCACTACTGGAAAAGCGCGACAACCCGTATCCAAACCTGGAAGATCTGCCGCTTTATGCCCCGACAGACGAAATGCTGGAGGTAGTATTTGCTGAAGCCTTTACTGCCGTGTCGGGTCAGTTTGTGTTTTGCGAAGATGAAGTAGACCTTATAGAAAACCTGCTCACCCTGGCCGAGGAACGCAAATGGAACAAGATTTACGTGTGGGAACCAGCGTTGCAAAGCCTCTTATCTACCTACGAATTCCCTTTCTACGAAACCGATAAAGACTTTGAGCAGGCACAAGCCGGCATCACTCTGTGCGAGGCGTTAGTGGCCCGCAATGGCAGCATTATGGTCAGTAATGCCGGTGCAGCAGGCAGAAGGTTAAGCATCTACCCGCCTGTGCATATTGTTATAGCCTATACCTCACAACTGGTGATGGATCTGAAAGATGCATTTAAACGCTTGAAAGAAAAATATGGCACCGAACTGCCGACGATGATCAGCAACGTCACCGGCCCAAGCCGCACAGCAGACATTGAGAAAACGCTGGTATTAGGCGCACATGGGCCTAAAGAGATTTTTGTGTTTTTGCTGGATGGGTAAGGTTGGCGCTAGGTTTTTAATGTAGAGACACAATACCTTGCGTCTCATAAACACGTAAATCTCTTCTTTACTTCTTACCCGATGTCATTTCGACCAACGGGAGAAATCTTTTCGGAGCGACAAGACGGGATGTATAACCGAAAAGATTTCTCTTTGCGCTGCGTTCGAAATGACAACTTTTATTATCGCCTTAATGCGCTTCCAGCCAATTCACACCCGTACCCATCTCTACCATGATCGGCACCGTGGTTTTAATGGCATTCTTCATGTGGTGTTCAATAATCGGTTTTAGCTGATCAACCTCGTGAAGAGGCACATCAAACACCAACTCGTCATGCACCTGCATAGTCATGCGGGTATCCATTTTCTGGGCTTTCAGTTCGCGATGGATATTGATCATCGCAATCTTGATCATATCGGCAGCAGAGCCTTGTATTGGTGCGTTAATGGCATTTCGTTCGGCAAAGCCTCGTACGGTGGCATTGGCAGAGTTGATATCCCTCAGGTAACGACGACGCCCCATCAGGGTGGTTACGTAACCATTCTCACGCGCGAAGTTCATGGTATCGCTCATGTATTGTTTAATGCCAGGGTACTGCGCAAAGTATTGTTCAATAATGTCGGCAGCTTCTTTGCGTGGAATGCCCAGATTTTGTGACAAACCAAAGGCCGATTGCCCGTAGATGATCCCGAAGTTTACAGCCTTAGCATTACGGCGCTGGGTGCTATCAACCTGATCTAAGCCTACGCCATATACATTAGCCGCGGTAGCGGTGTGGATATCATGGTTATTGGCAAATGCATCGCACATGTTCGGATCTTTACTAATCTCGGCAATAATGCGCAGCTCTATTTGTGAGTAATCCGCAGAGAGGATGATATGATTTTCATCACGAGGGATAAATGCTTTCCGCACTTCACGACCGCGATCAGTACGGATCGGGATATTTTGCAGGTTTGGATTTACCGAACTTAATCGCCCGGTAGCCGCTACCGCCTGGTTATATGATGTATGCACGCGACCAGTTTTACGGTTTATCATCGTCGGCAAGGCATCTACATAGGTCGATTTCAGTTTTTGCAGCTGACGGAAGTCCAGAATATCGCGCACAATATCGCTCTTGTTAGCTAAAGCCAACAGCACATCTTCACCGGTTTGATATTGCCCGGTTTTGGTTTTCTTAGCTTTAGGATCAAGCAGGAGTTTTTCAAACAAAATTTCACCCAGTTGTTTTGGCGAGGCGATATTGAATCGCACCCCAGCTTTCTCATACACTGTTTTTTCCAGACGAATGATGTCCGATTCCAGTTCGCGACTGTAATCTTTCAGTGCTTGCTCATCTATGCGCACGCCTTCAAACTCCATATCGGCCAGCACATAAACCAGCGGATGTTCAATCTCATGGATCAGTTTTTCAGCCTCGGCCTCTTTTAGTTTCGTCTCAAAAACCTGTTGCAGCTGCAGCGTAACGTCGGCATCTTCGGCGGCATAGTCTTTTACTTTTTCTACCGGCACATCGCGCATATTTAACTGATTCTTGCCTTTTGGACCAATCAGTTCAGTAATACTTACCGGCTTGTAACCCAAATAATTTTCGCTCAGGATATCCATATTATGGCGGGTATCCGGGTCAATAATATAGTGAGCCAACATGGTATCAAACAACGCGCCCTGCACCTGCACGTTGTACCATTTCAGCATCAGAATATCGTATTTAATATTCTGGCCGGTTTTGGCAATGACCGGGTTTTCCAGCAAAGGCTTAAATTCATCCACGATGGCCTGCGCCTCAGCTTGATTAGCCGGGATAGGTACATACCAACCCTCGCCGGCTTTGATAGAGAACGACAAGCCTACCAGTTCGCAATTGTTAGCATCTGTGCCGGTGGTTTCGGTATCAAAACAGATGGAAGTCTGTTTTTGCAGCAAGGCAATTAGCTCGGCGCGTTTTTCTGGTGTGTCAAACAGGTGATAGGAATGTTCTGTATTGTTAATGTTTTTACCTGCCTCTATTGCCGGCTCAACAATATCGGTTATTTCTACCGTCATGGTAGTGCGGCCCTCGGCAACAGGATTGCCAAACAAATCTGTTTGGATGCCTACAGATTTAATCTCGGTTATGCTGAAATCATCACCAAACACCCGCCGCCCCAGCGTACGGAACTCCAGTTCGGCAAAAAGCGGCTCCAGCAAGTCTTTGCTTGGCGCGCAAATCTCCAGTCCGGCTTCATCCAATTCAACCGGCGCGTTGAGGTTGATAGTTGCCAACCTTTTTGACAGCAGGCCCTGCTCGGCATAAGTTTCTACGTTCTCGCGTTGCTTGCCTTTTAGCTCATGGCTATTGGCTATGATGTTTTCTACCGAGCCGTATTGTTTAATAAGCGCTTTGGCGGTCTTCTCACCAATGCCTGGGATACCCGGTATGTTGTCTACCGCATCGCCCCAAAGTCCCAAAATATCTATTACCTGTTCTACGCGTTCTACCTCCCACTTAGCCAGCACTTCTTTCACCCCCAAAATCTCCATATCGTTACCCATACGGGCCGGTTTATAGATGAAGATATTGTCTGACACCAGCTGGGCAAAATCCTTATCGGGTGTCATACAATATACCTGATAACCCTGCTGTTCCGCCTTTTTGGCTAGTGTGCCAATAATGTCATCAGCCTCGTATCCATCACTGGTAATCAACGGAATATTAAAACCGAGAATCAGTTTAAATACGTATGGAATGGCCTTAGATAAATCCTCCGGCATGGCCTCACGGTGGGCCTTGTAGGCCTCAAATTCGGTATGTCGCTCGGTGGGGGCATCGGTATCAAAAACCACCGCCATGTGGGTGGGTTTTTCTTTCTTCAGTACATCCAGCAGGGTGTTGGTAAAGCCCATCACGGCCGAGGTATTTACACCTCCCGATGTAAAACGCGGGCTTTTACTCAATGCAAAGTGAGCCCTGTAAATTAGGGCCATGCCATCCAGCAGAAATAGTTTTTTAGCAGACATAATATCTCTCCCAAACCTTCTCCTTTGGAGAGGGTTTAAAACTTGTTTTTTATTTATTGATTCAGTACCCTCTGAAATTCAGCGCGTACTCATAATAGTTTCATCTTTACCACGTTCTTTTGCGGCGTATGCAATTTAGAAGATAAAGATCATCTAAAAAAATAAGATTACCTGCGCGCCTGTTTGGCCAGTTAAAAAATTTTGATATAATTTGTAGTTTATTGATTATGAAGACCCTGAAGTTACTCATCCCCTTTGTACTGTTTGCCGTTGCCGCCAAAGCCCAACTGCCCGCTAATGATTTTTATGAACGCTACGTATTGCCGGTAAGCAGCCAAAAAGCACCAGCCGGTTATGGCCTCAGCGCAGCTAGCCCTATCACTATAGGCGCCTACGCCGATCTGACCGACCAGGCTAAAGTGAACAGTTTGCTTAACCGCTTTTTTAATACGTTTTGGTGGAACGACACAGCTAAAGTTGCATATATTGATCATACTACAAAAATGATCAACAGTGTTAACTATGAGATTTTCCGCGCGGTAAAGCCTGGTACTAAAGATACCATCAGCATTTATACCGACCTGTACAAAACTGGACCGATTTACTTGCCCGATGGTATGACAGCCTATTCTAAAGAACGCCTGGCCGCTCAATTTGCACCAGCACTACAGCAACTTAAAAGCTATGAGGCTGCTGCCGATAAATATGCCGATACCGCAGCTAAAAACACTTCATTCATGCTTATTTCTTTTTTGCAAAGCAACGTTGGCCTTGATTACCTGATGGATCAGGACCTGATTGACCCGATTATGAGCAATTACGGCCTGGACATGGATTTTAAAGCCTGCCTAGTGCGCTCTTACATTTTTCACAAGTTTGAATACATCATGACCGGGCAAGATAATGCCAAGGTAAAAGCTTTCAATGCTATGGTTGATGATTATATAGACATCACCAAAAAGCACGCTGAACTGGCTACTAAGGATGTTACGGCGTTGATGGTGAAGAAATCGTAAAGCGATTTTGTTGTCATAAAACTTTTACCCACGCGTCATTGCTGTAAGGCACGAAGCAATCTCGGTACATGCGAATCCGATATACCGGACTATCCTACGCAGAGATTGCTTCGTACCTCGCAATGACGTTGTGTTTTAGGCTTAAACTCTCCCTACTTAAAATCGCACCCTTCAATATGATCGTTCACCATACCGGTGGCCTGCATGTGGGCGTAGCAAATGGTGGTGCCGAAAAACTTAAATCCGCGTTTTTTCATGTCTTTGCTGATAGCGTCTGATATGGCTGTGCTGGCTACCAGTCCGCCGTTTTGGGGATGATTAACAATTGGTTTACCTTCAGGCATAAAACCATACAGGTATGCGTCAAAAGAATCAAAGTCTTTTTGAATTTGCAGGAACAGACGGGCATTGGTAATAGCAGCCTGAATTTTAGCCCGATTGCGAATGATGCCTGCATCGTTCATTAAACGCTCCACATCAGTTTCATCAAATGCAGCTACTTTTTCTGCATCAAAATCTGCAAAAGCTTTGCGATAATTTTCGCGGCGGCGCAAAATGGTAATCCAGCTCAAGCCGGCTTGTGCGCCTTCCAGTAGCAGGAATTCAAAAAGTACTTTGTCATCATGCACTTCTTTGCCCCATTCCTCGTCGTGATATTTCATATACAACGGGTCGGAACCGCACCAGCTGCAGCGTTTTTTGTTATCAGTATGTTGATCTGGCATTGGTAAATAATTTACACAATGCTAATAATTTTAGGATTTATTTCAAACCAAATCCAACAAAAAACGCCCCTGAATTCTTCAAGGGCGTTCTTGGAAAAATATCACAGGGCAGCAATAACATCTAACCCATAACTTTTTATACAATTTTAAATCTCGATGGTTTGCCCAACCGCAGGCAACTTAAGGTTGATACCAGCTTTTTGGAACTTCAGCGCGGCCTCTTCCTTATCAATTTTAATTACCGGGAAACTGTCATAATGCACACCTACCACGTTTTTGCAGTTGAAGAAACCGGTTGATTTGATGGCATCATCAACGCCCATGGTATAGTTATCGCCGATAGGTAGAATGGCCCAATCCAGATTTTCATCGGCCAGCAGCTTCATATCATAAGTCAGCGCAGTATCACCGGCGAAGTATATGTTCTGACTACTGGTATAGATCACAAAGCCAGCAGGATTTCCTCCGTTAGAACCGTCTGGCAAAACGGCAGAGTGAATAGCGTTAACCATTTTCACTTTGCCAAAATCAAACTTAAAGCTTCCGCCAATGTTCATGCCGTGCACGTTATCTACCCCTTGTTTGCCCAGCCAACCGGCAATCTCGGCAATGCAAATCACTTTGGCACCGCTGTTTTTGGCAACGGTTACCAGATCAGCCACATGATCGCCATGACCGTGTGATACCAGGATATAGTCTGGCTTCAGGCTGTTTACATCCACATCCTTAGCCAGCGGGTTGCCGGAGATGAATGGATCAAACAACAATTTCTTTCCGTCAAACTCCAGTTCAACGCATGATTGTCCGTAATAGGTAAGTTTCATGGTAGATTTTTTATGTGTGTGAAGCTATTTGTAAGCAGTACAAAGGTGCAAAGCATCTTTATCAGTTACAACGCCTATTTACCAAAAAGGTTGCCCAAACCACCCATGCCGCCAAACATATCGCGGGTCATGGCAGCGGCTTCGGCCTGGCTTACATTCTCAGCCTGTTCCATGGCTTTGTTTACGGCTACGGCCAGCAATTCTTCCAGTTCTTCTTTATCAGCCTCTTTAAAAAAATCCTCGTTAATAGTGATAGTTTGTACTACCTTGTTGGCATTTGCGGTAACGGTGATCAATCCGCCTTCTGCCGAGCCGGATACGGTGATGTTATCCAGTCTTTTTTTCATTTCGCCAGCTTTTTGCTGGGCCTCCATTAATTTATCGAACATATCTGCTCCTTTCTTCCTATCGGGATATTTTTAATGTTTTTTATGCTTTTTCTTTTCAACTACCTGATGATGAACAGCCTTGCTGGCTTTCTTAGCCGCGTGCTTCTTTTCAACCACCTTTTTCTTTGAAACCGCTGGTTTTCTTTCAACTACCGGACGTCCTTGCGGCTGATCTTCCTCTTCTTCGCCACCGCGGCCGTAAGCGCCTGCACGTACCACCGGCATACCGGTCATCTTAAATAAATCGTCCAGGTGCAGCAAACTGCCGTTGGTCATATTATCCAGCAATATAATCACCACGTCATGATGCATATCGCGCAAAAAGTTGTGGCGAAAACCATGCCACCAGCCCGTGTGGTAAACCACTTTCTGGTTGGGGCCCTCAAACAAGTGCCAGCCATAACCATAACCAAAGTGCCCGTTTTTTAGCGGTACACGGTTGGTATAAGCAGAATCCTGTGTGGCAGCTTTAATCAACCGACCAGCGCGCAGAGCACGGTCATACAGAAATAAGTCGCCCACGGTACTGTAGATGCCTTTATCGCCCACCGGGCCATCCAGGTAATTTTGTGCTACCGAGTATTTCCAGCTGTTACGGTCATGGCCCAGCACGTTGGTCGGGATCTTGTCATAAACTGCTTTTGAATATACTGCTGTATGGCTCATGCCTGCCGGCTTAAATATATTTTGCTGCATGTATTGAGCATAAGGCATTTTAGCTACTTTTTCTATAATAGAGCCCAGCACCATAAAGTTTGAGTTGTTATAGTGATATCCTTTATCGGGCGCATTATAACGGGCGGGCTTATATTGAGCCAGCAGATCCATCATTTGCTGGTTGGTTACGCCTTTCTTCTGATCACGATGTTCTTTGCGGAAAACGTCGTCAATTGAGTATACGTAATTAGGCAAACCTGAGCGATGTGTAAGCAACATGCGAATGGTAACACCATGATACGGGAAGTTTGGATAAAATTGCTGCACCGAATCATCCAACCGAAGCTTGCCACGCTCCATCAACTGCAAAATGGCTGTTGATGTCATGGTTTTACTGATGGATGCCAGCTCAAACTGCGAGTTGATATTGAGACTGTCCTGACGCGGGTAATTAGCCCAGCCAAAAGCGTTCTCATAAACAATCTTTCCGTTTTTTGCTACCAGCACATTGCCGTTAAAACCAGCCGCGGTGTGCAGGTGCTGCATAAAAGCGTCAATCTGTTTATCGGCATGCTTTGGGTCATACTTCATCAACTCGGCGGTGTTAAATGGCTTTGAAGTATCTACAGGGTACTGAACGTCGGCGTTTTTTGTTTTTTGACCGCACGAGGCCAAAACCAGTAAGGCAGAAATAGCGGTAAGAACGTTCTTCTTCATCAATATCATAAGCTATAAGGGTAGCAACAAATGGCAAAAATCAACAATTAAGCGAATGAACGGCAGAAAAGTTTTAAACAAATTTTTCTTTTAGTTAACGTCTCCGTCTAACTTTAGAAAATGAAAAATATTATCCGGAAAATATCAACATCTGCCGCTATTGTGATGTGTGTTGCTTGCATAAGTGCCCACGCACAGGATGCCCGCTCCCTGATAAAAGAGGCTACCGATCTGAGCAATGCCAAACAATACCCGGCCGCTATTGAGAAGTATAAAGCGGCACTGGTAGTTGAGCCAGATAATGCTCAGGCTAATTACCAACTGGCTTTTGCGCTTAACGCCAGCGGTAAAGGAACCGATGCTATACCTTATTTGCAAAAAGTAGCGACCGATGCAAATGCGTCCGCGAACCTGCAACAGGGTGCTTACACGCTTTTAGGGAGCATCTACGATCAGAGTAAACAACCGGCCAAAGCTGTAGAAAATTACAAAAAAGCGTTAAGCTATTCCGTTGATGACCAGCAGTTGAATTATAACCTTGGCCTGGCCTACTTCCGGAATCACCAATATGCAGAGGCGGAGACATGCGCCCGCATGTCAATGAAACTAATGACCGAACCTCATCCCGAGCGGATGCGCTTATATGCGCTGGTATTGTTCCATCAAAATAAGCGTGCACCTGCTTTGCTGGCCCTGTGTGACTTTTTGTTGCAGGAACCCAACACCGCTCGTAGCCCGGAATCATACAGCAATATCCAGCATATATTTCAGGGAGGAGAATTGAAGCCTGAGCCAGGGGTAACTATTCATACTGATGCTGAAACCGACGCACTTAATCGTGCTATTACCACCGCCCTGGCCGACGTAGCCAAACGACGCTATTTTGTGGCGGCCGACAAATTTACTGAACAGTTACAGGCAGTTTTTGCGGCCATTGGTCCGCTGGCGAAGCAGCAGCATGGCAGTGATTTGTTTAAAGTGCAGGCAGCAAGGTTTTACAGCCTTTCGCAGTCGGGCAATATGCCGGCGTTTGCAAGGCTGATCAGTCAAAGCAGCGATAAAGCTTCGGCAGCGTGGATTGCAGGGCATGGGAGTGAGATGGATAAGTTGGCGGTATGGTTGAAGGCGAATTGATTGAGATATGCTATTAGAAGTATTAGAATTTAATCATCTCAATACAAGAGATTGGATTTTTAAATTGAAAACCTCAGAAAATCAATTAGCATATATCGACAGGCATGATCGAAAAAGATCTCTCCCGTTGGTTTCAACCCCATCGCTATAATGAACTACCATTTTTGTAACAACATCCTGTAAATCTTAAAAATCCTTAAAATCCTGGTTCATTTTATTCTCAAAAACCTAACTTAGCCGCAAATTTTAAAACACCATGAGTTTCAGAATAGAACACGATACCATGGGCGAGGTAAAAGTACCTGCCGATAAATACTGGGGCGCACAAACCGAGCGCTCACGCAACAACTTTAAAATTGGTCCGGAGGCTTCTATGCCTAAAGAAATTATCGAGGCTTTTGCCTACCTGAAAAAGGCTGCCGCTTATACCAATACTGATCTGGGCGTACTGGCTGCAGAAAAACGCGACCTGATTGCACAGGTGTGTGACGAAATTCTGGCTGGCGAACTAGCCAGCGAGTTCCCGCTGGTAATCTGGCAAACCGGTTCTGGTACCCAGAGCAATATGAACGTTAACGAGGTGGTGGCCAACCGCTCGCACGTGCTGCAAGGCAACAAGCTGGGCGAAGGCAAAACCTTTGTTCACCCGAACGATGACGTGAACAAATCACAATCATCAAACGATACTTACCCAACTGCAATGCACATTGCGGCCTATAAAATATTGATCGACTGCACCATCCCCGGTGTAGAAAAACTGCGTGATACCCTGAAAGCAAAATCAGAAGCATTCAAAAGCGTGGTTAAAATCGGTCGTACCCACCTGATGGATGCTACGCCGCTGACCTTGGGTCAGGAGTTTTCAGGCTATGTATCTCAGCTGGATCACGGTCTGAAAGCTCTGCGCAACACTTTTGATCACCTGAGCGAGTTGGCACTGGGTGGTACCGCGGTTGGTACCGGCATTAACACCCCTAAAGGTTATGATGTAAAAGTGGCGGAGTACATTGCCCAGTTTACCGGTCTGCCGTTCATCACGGCCGAGAACAAATTTGAGGCACTGGCTGCTCACGATGCCATTGTAGAAAGCCATGGCGCACTGAAACAAATTGCGGTGTCATTAATGAAAATTGCGAACGATATCCGTATGCTGGCTTCTGGTCCGCGTTCAGGTATCGGCGAGATCCATATTCCGGATAATGAGCCGGGCTCATCAATCATGCCGGGTAAAGTTAACCCAACCCAAAACGAGGCTGTAACCATGGTTGCCGCACAGGTAATGGGTAATGATGTTGCTATCAGCATCGGTGGTTCAAACGGTCACTACGAGCTGAATGTTTTTAAGCCGGTTATGGCCGCCAATTTCCTGCAATCAGCCCGTTTAATTGGTGATGCATGTGTATCATTCAATGACCATTGCGCAAAAGGCATCGAGCCAAACTATGATGGTATCAAAAAACACCTGGAAAACTCATTGATGCTGGTTACTGCGCTGAACCCGCACATTGGCTATGAGAACGCCGCTAAAATTGCCAAAAAAGCGCTGAAAGAAAACAAATCGCTGCGAGAGGCTGCCGTAGAACTGGAACTGCTCACCTCTGAGCAATTTGACCAGTGGGTACGCCCCGAAGATATGATTGGCAGCATGAAATAATTGCCTCACCCCAACCCCTCTCCAATGGAGAGGGGCTTTTTTATTTTTAAATTGAAAATCAGCAAAAAGATGAACAGGGATATGAAGTCCCTCTCCCCTGGAGAGAGATTTAGGGTGAGGCTTCTACCTTTTTACTTCTTAACTTTTACTTTTTCATTAGCCTCCTGCTCCTTCAACCCCCGACTGCAGGGCAAAGGCGAAACCTATTTGCAGGGCGAGTGGCAGCAAGATAGCAGCGCCGTTCAGCATAAGCTGGTTACTTACACTTCTAATCATTTCCGTTTTACCTGCGATTCTTTTTACCTGAAAATTAATACCTTCAGCAAAGTGAATTACGGGGCCGATACCTGCATGAACAAAGGCCGGTGGACCGAATACGTACGCGGCACCTACGCCCAACGTAATGACACCCTGTTTTTGCGCGGCCAGTTTTGCGATGATCATTACCGCATCAAAGAGAAGCAGGATTGCCTGCGCGCCGGTAACTATGATGAGCTTTTTAGCGTAAGCAAAAAAAGTGATTCGCTGCTGCAACTGTCTGGTACATCAAGCGTTATCCCCATCGGGTTGCGTTTGCAAAAACGTACCGGTTGTACACCCAAAGCACTATAAACAAACAAGATAAATGAAAGTATTGAGTAAATTGATCTGTGCGGCAGCCCTGTTCTGTGCTCCGTTCAACGCTATGGCCTGGGGTACCAACGGCCATCGCATCAGCGGCGAAATTGCTTCGCATTACCTTACCCCAAAAGCCAAAGCGGCAGTAAAAGCCATCCTGGGTGATGAATCTATTGCCATGGCTAGCAATTGGGCCGATTTTATCAAATCTGACGATAACTACCGCTATCTCTACAACTGGCATTTTATCGATTTTGACAAATCGTATACCCTGCCGGAGATGAAAGCTTTCCTGGAGAAAGATACCGAAGTGGATGCCTACACCAAGCTCAACTTTATGATTGCCGAGCTGAAAAAGAAAACTACTACTAAAGAAAATAAACTGCTGTATCTGCGCATGGTCATACACGTGGTAGAAGACATGCACCAGCCGATGCACACCGGCCATAAAGACGACAAAGGCGGCAACGATGTAAAACTGAGCTGGTTTGGCAAACCTACCAACCTGCACAGCCTGTGGGACAGCGAGCTGATCGACTTTCAGCAACTGAGCTACACCGAATATGCAGCAGCAGTTAACCACGCAACCCCGGCCCAGGTGGCCGAGTGGCAAAAAGCACCCATCAGTCAGTGGTTGTACGAATCAAATCAACTGGCCGAAAAAATCTATGCCGAAGCCAAGCCAGACTCAAACCTGAGCTACAAATACAATTTTAACAACATTGCAACCCTGAACGAACAGCTGCTGAAAGGTGGCGTGAGATTGGCTGGGGTGCTGAATGCGATATTTGGTTAGAAGATAACTATTACGTCATTGCGAGGAAGGAAGCAATCTCTGCGGATGCAAACGGATATGCATATCCGATCGTCCTGTACAGAGATTGCGTCGTTCCTCGCAATGACGTGTTTGAGGTTGCATTGATCAAACTTATTCTACCACTCACCTAATCAACAAAAAATGAACATCCTCATGGTATGCCTGGGCAATATCTGCCGTTCGCCACTGGCGGAGGGGGTAATGCAACACCTGGTACAACAAGAAGGCCTGGATTGGACCGTAGACTCTGCCGGCACCGGCGGCTGGCACATTGGTGAGAATCCTGACCATCGCTCTGTGCGTGTGGCACGCGGCCACGGTATAGACATCAGCCAGCAAACCTGCCGCAAATTCCGGGTAGAAGATTTTGATGATTTTGACCTGATACTGGTCATGGACCGATACAACTACAGCGATGTACAAATGCTGGCCCGTACCGAAGCCGAAACGGCCAAAATACACCTCCTTTTAGGCGAAAAAGAAGTACCCGACCCTTACTATGATAACAACATGTTCGAGCCTGTTTTCAAGTTGATTGAAGGTGGTTGTAAGGATGTGATTAAGCAGTATAAATAAAAGACTGAGAAAAAGCATGTCATGTTGAGCCTGTCGAAACACGCGCGTAAGCCCTCTCGCCCTTCGACAAGCTCAGTATGACACCTTTTTTAGCTAGCGTCTAATTGACTATCCCCTTCCCATCAACTCATCAACCTTGTTACGTTCGGTTTGCAGTTCGCGGGCAAGTTTCTTTTCTTTCTCGTTAGCTTTTACTTTATAGGCCTGAAATTCTTCGCTCAGTTCTTCGTACAATTTAGTTCGGTATTTAGCTTCTCTACCCGCACCCGAGGTACGCAGAATTACCACCAATAAGGCAACGGCCAGCGCGCCAACCGCCCCCCACATCACACTGTTATAAGTACCTTTTGACAGGTATATGCCTAAAAAACTGATGCTATTCTGGCGCTCATTGGCCTGGTTAAGGTTCTGCGTGCTGGTATTCAGTTGGCTTTTTACACTATCAACCGCTTTGCCCTGCGCGGCCAGTTGCGCATTGGCAACTTTTAGCTTATTGCGCTCGGCTTTCAGGCTGTCAGTCACGTTCTTCCACAGGGCGGCAATGATGGGCTGCTGGTAGTGGTAAAACTTAGTGATGACATATTGATACTGCTGGCTAAGACCGGTCATTTTCCGCATCGAGTCAACATTTGGAGCAGCAGGTGGCTTTGCATAGCTTGATGGCTGTGCTTGGCCCACAGCAACCTGTTTGGCCGGTTTAGTATTGGCGCTGTCTTGTGCGTAGCTAAAATTAAATGTTGCGGCAAGTAATAAAACGCCGAGCGTTTTAACCAGTATCTGCTTCTTCATAACAGTTCAGTATCTATGGTTTTCAACAAACTACCGTTTATACGGTTTTGGTCAGATATTTAATAGCGAATATAGGGTTTACTGTGGATTTTTAGCAGGATAGTTATATTCGCAATATGAAAATCGGATTTATCGGTCTGGGAGACATGGGCCGCCTTTACGCAAAAGCCTTTGCCAAAGCTGGTTACAGCGTATGCGGTTGCGACCTGCCCGAAAACCGTCAGAAACTTGAAGCCGAACTGGCTCACACAGGCATTGAAATTAAAGACAATGGCCGCGAAATTTCACGCGCCTGCGATTTGATTATCTACTCGGTAGAGGCAGAAAGCCTGGAGAAAGTAGTGGCCGAATGTGCAGCTTCTACCCGTCCGGGGGCTATTGTTGCCGGGCAAACCTCTGTTAAACATCCGGAGATTACCATCTTTGAAAAATATCTGCCTGAAGATGTGCAGATCATCACCTTCCATGCCATGCACGGGCCGGCATTTGAGCCGCCAGGCCAAAAGCTGATCCTGATCCCTTACCGTGCCGACGAAGACGCCCACGAGCGTATGTACGACATCTTTGACGCCGTAGGCTGCGATATTGTAGAGATTGACGACTACCACGAACACGATAAAATTGTTGCCGATACCCAGGCCGTAACCCACGTAGGTTTTGAAAGCATGGGTACCGCCTGGAAATCTGCCGGTTTTTTCCCCTGGGAGAATGCGTCATATTTAGGCGGTATAGATAATGTAAAGATTCTGACCACCCTGCGCATCTTTAGCTACAAGGCGCACGTATACGCAGGTCTGGCCATACTTAACCCGTATGCCCGCCAACAGGTGAAGCGTTATTCGATATCTGAATCAGAACTCTTTAAACTGATGATCAAGGAGGAAGAAGCCGAATTTCGCGAGCGACTATACCGTGCACGCGACTTTGTTTTTCATGAAAGCCGAAAGCCCATTATGTTTAACGAGCAGGTAATGCGTGAGTTTTCGCTGTCGGAGCATGCGCACCAGGGCAAACCCAACTCGCACCTCAGCATTTTAAGTATGGTTGACGCCTGGTACCATCTTGGCGTAAACCCTTATGATAACCTGATCTGCCAGACTCCTCCGTTCCGCCTGCGCCTGGGTATTGCCGAATACCTATTCAAGAACGACGAACTGCTGGAAGAATCTATAGAAACCGCCCTGTACGACAAAACCATCCGTGGCGACGACCTGGAGTTTCACTCAGCCGTACGCGAGTGGTCGGCCATTATTGGTTATGGCGATATGGAAGGCTATAAAAAACATTTTAACGAGGTGCAGCAGTTTTTTGCCGGCCGTTTAGAGGAAGGGAAAGCACAGAGCACCGAGTTAATACGAAGGTTGATGGAATAGTCTAATCTTTGGCTGTACATGTGTTCGTCCTTTAGCGCGTAGATTTAAAATACGTACTTTATGTTTCTTCGTCCCGCTCAATAGCCGCGGGAGGGCTTGTTACTTTTTGGCGAAAAAGCAATCAAAACGAAAAGAACACTCAATTTATCAAAGACCTGTAACAAACCATTCCTCGCTAGTATCTAACCGGCAAATCATTAACTTTATAGCATGCCGGTAAACACTACCCTGCGCGAGAATATTGCTATTGCCCTGCAGTCTATCAGCGGGAACAGGCTGCGCACATCGTTAACAGCGTTGATTATTGCTATTGGCATTACGGCGCTGGTGGGCATGCGTACGGCTATTGACGGCATGGAGCGGCGCACAAACGAGACTTTCTCCAGTATGGGCGCTAACTCGTTCACGCTGCGTAACCGGGGCACGGGCATCCAGTTTGGTGGCGGCGGACATGCCAAAAACTATCCGGCCATTAGGTATGATCAGGCACAGCGTTTTAAGGATAAGTTTACCTTTCCGGCTACCGTATCGGTTAATACCTATGCCTCATCGCAGGCTACGGTTAAAAATGGCGAGCTAAAAACCAACCCTAACATCGCCATTCTCGGAGCCGATGAAAGCTACCTGCAAACCGGCGGCTTCAAACTGGCATCGGGCCGAAACTTTTCACCATCTGAACTGGAACATGGCGATAACGTAGTGTTGATTGGCGACGAAATTAAACTCAAGCTTTTCAAAAACGGCGATCCAATTAATAAAACCATTCTCATCGGTTCAAATAAATTCAGGGTAATTGGCTTGTTTGAACCCAAAGGCTCAAGCTCGGGCTTTGGGGGCGATAAACTTTGCGTTATCCCACTGTTCAAGGCCAAGCAAATCAGCACGAGTTCAAATCCCACATATACCATAACGGTAATGACCGGCACCCAGGCCGAGGAAGAAGCTGCCATTGGCGAGGCTACCTCGTTGTTCCGTAATATCCGCGGTGTACATATCGGTCAGGACAATAATTTTGAGATTTCACGCAGCGACAGCATTCAGCAGGAATTGAAAAAAGTGATGGACAGCTTCAGGGTTGGCGGCGTGGCCATCGGCTTGATCACACTCATCGGCGCAGCCATCGGCTTGATGAATATTATGCTAGTATCGGTAACCGAGCGTACCCGCGAGATTGGCGTACGCAAGGCCATCGGCGCCACCCCGGCGGTTATCCGCAGGCAATTTCTGATCGAGGCCATTGTCATCTGTATGATGGGCGGTGCCGGTGGCATTGTGCTGGGTATTGCGGTGGGCAATCTTATTGTTATGGGCATTGGCGGCTCTTTTATAGTGCCTTGGGGCTGGCTGTTGATAGCGCTGTTAATTTGTACCATTATTGGTTTGTTGTCTGGCTTTTATCCTGCCAAAAAGGCATCAAAGCTTGACCCCGTAGAGGCATTGCGCTACGAGTAACTTGCCGGGCGCTCAGCAACAAGCACGTTTTTACTATCTTGCGGGCAAAACAGCTCTTATGCGCGCCATTCTTCAACGAGTATCATCAGCATCCTGCACAGTAGACGGTGAAATTACCGGGCAAATTGGTACCGGTTTTCTGTTGCTGCTGGGTATTGAAGATGCCGACACCGCCGAAGACCTGCAATGGCTGGCACAAAAAATAACCGGCATGCGTGTTTTTAGTGACGAAGCGGGCCTGATGAATAAAAGCCTGGCCGATGTTGGGGGCGACATCCTGCTTATCTCTCAATTCACTTTATTTGCCCAAACTAAAAAGGGCAACCGCCCCTCTTTTATCCGCGCTGCCAGGCCAGATAAAGCTATCCCGCTTTATGAGCAAATGAAAGATGCCCTGCACCAGCTTACCGGTAAAAAAATAGCCACCGGCATTTTTGGCGCCGATATGAAAGTTGCTTTGGTAAATGATGGCCCCGTAACCATCAGCATCGACACTAAAAATAAAGAATAACTCCCCGTACAATTATATTATAACTAAATCGTTAGTTAATTACTCATCTGGCGATGTTGCCGCTATTATTCGTGTCATTCGCAGAAATTAGTGTAATTCGTGAAAAATATCTAGAAATATGACTATCAAAGAAGCGCAAAAGCTGGTTGACAACTGGATCAATACTACCGGTATCCGCTATTTTAACGAACTGACCAACACGGCCATCCTGATGGAAGAAGTTGGCGAAGTGGCCCGCATTATGGCAAGGCAGTATGGCGAGCAATCGTTCAAAAAATCAGACACCGAGGTTAACCTGGCCGATGAGATGGCCGATGTGCTGTTTGTGCTTATTTGCCTGGCCAACCAAACGGGTATAGATCTGACGGATGCCCTGGAGAAAAACCTGCAGAAGAAAAGCATCCGCGATGCAGACCGGCATCGAAACAACGAGAAATTAAGTGGCGAAAAAGAAGAAAAGAGCAGCGTTTAAAAAATTTGCAGCAATAACAAAAAAGCCGGAGGTATGGCCTCCCGGCTTTGAAATTGTTTTCTTAAAACTGATATCGTACAAAAGCTTCCATGGCTTCATATTCGGCCATGCCTAATTGGTCATAACGTTTAGCCGTCTCTCTGTTGCGGTCCTCGGCGCGTTTCCAGAACTCCCGGGCATCATCCCCGGGGAACACCGGCCGGTCTTTTTGCGATTGGTGTTTAAAAATGGCATTACGCTTGCGCACCACCTCTTGCGGCGATAATGGTACCGCCATTTCAATCTCATAGGTATCAAACTCCTGCCATGCACCGCGATACAGCCACAGCCAGCAATCTTTTACCCAGGCCTCAGTTTCTTTGAGTTGGCGCAACGCCGCCAGGATGATATTAAAGCATACAATGTGTGTGCCATGCGGGTCGGCAAAATCGCCAGCGGCAAATACCTGGTGAGGTTTTACCTGCTCCAGCAGTTCCATGGTAAGGCGCACATCTTCGTCTGTCACCGGGTTTTTCTGGGTCTTACCGGTTTCATAGAAAGGCAACGCCATAAAATGGATATGATCATCAGGCAAGCCGGCATAGCGGGCGCCGCTAATGGCTTCGGTTTTACGGATAAAGCCTTTTACGGTCAATATCTCTTTCGTATCCAGCTCATTAGGATGTTTCTTTTCCAGAAAATCGCGCATGTTGCTGTATAGCTTTTTTAGCTGGGTAGTGTCTTCGCCAATGCTCTGGTTAAAGTCAATGGCAAACTCTACATAACGCAGCACGTCATCATCCCAAACGGCGGTGTTGCCCGATGTTTGATAGGCCACATGCACGTCATGCCCTTGATCAACCAGGCGGATAAACGTCCCTCCCATCGAGATCACATCGTCATCCGGGTGCGGCGAAAAAATGATGGACCGTTTACGGGCAGGCTCTCTGCGCTCAGGGCGCTGGCTGTCATCGGCATTAGGTTTGCCACCTGGCCAGCCGGTAATAGTATGCTGTATCCGGTTAAAAATATCAATATTGATGTTGTATACCGGCCCCTGCTCTACCGCCAGTTGAGCCATGCCGTTGTTATTATAATCGTCTTCCGTTAGCTTTAAAATGGGTTTACCCACCTCTAGTGCCAACCATATTACAGCTTTCTTTTTCAGCTGATTGGTCCACACGCAATCTTTTACCAACCATGGTGTATCAAAGCGGGTTAACAGCGATGCAGCATCCTCATCCAGCACAAACTCTACATGATCGCTCAGTTGCAAGTAAGTTGCCGGCACCTCACCAGATATTTCGCCTTCCACGGCCTTTTTAATAATAGGCGCTTTCTTTTTGCTCCAGGCCATCAGGATAATCTCGCGCGCCTTGAAGATGGTGCCGATACCCATGGTGATGGCTTTGGTAGGCACGTTCTCTTTCCCACCAAAATCACGGGCGGCATCGCTGCGGGTCAGGTCGTCTAAAGTAACTAAACGGGTACCACTGTTAGGGGCCGAGCCCGGTTCGTTAAAACCAATGTGACCGGTACGACCGATACCCAGAATCTGTAGATCCAGTCCACCGGCAGCGGTGATTTTCTTTTCATAATCCAAACAAAAAGCCGGGATAGCGTCCAGCGAGAGCGTACCGTCAGGAATGTGGATATTGTTGCGGTTAATATCGATATGATCAAACAGCTGTTCGTTCATAAAGCGCACATAGCTCTGCGCGGCACCGGGCTGCATGGGGTAATACTCGTCAAGGTTAAAGGTAATGACGTTTTGGAACGACAATCCCTCCTCTTTGTGTAAACGGATCAGCTCATTGTAAACGCCAATGGGGGTAACGCCGGTAGCGAGACCTAATACTGCATTTTGATTGTTTTGCTGTTTGTTGCGGATAACGCTTGCAATGCGTTGGGCAACTTTAGTAACTGCTTCCTTTTGATTGGGGTAAACGGTAACGGCCAGTTTTTCGTAGCGGGTTTCCTCCAATAAGTTTAATCTTGCCATACGTAATTTGGTTTATTGGGAGCAGCAAATATAAGTTTTTGTAACATACACGATACACTTGCAAGATTAACCACAACGCCATTATCAGCATAAATGCGCCTTTTTTTAACTATTGGTGTTTAAACGGGCATATTGATGTGAATAAGATGGATAAATGAATGAAGAAATCGCTCTCGTTTGTGAATCTGTACTGACGAATAACAATGAAACCCTATATTGGTTTCCCCACCAGCATGTAAATCACTCTCGTCCAGATGGATACTAATAGTTATATCGCTCTCCCCATAACTTCCGCAGTTTTTCGCGGGTCTTTTGTTCGGCATCGTTAGCGCCGGGGTCATAGATCTGGGCACCTTTCAGGGCATCAGGCAGAAAATCCTGATCGGCAAAGTTGCCTTCATAACTGTGGGCGTATTTGTAATCTTTGCCGTAGCCAATGTTCTTCATGAGTTTGGTAGGCGCGTTACGCAGGTGTAGCGGCACCGGCAAATCGCCATATTGCTTAACCAGTGCAATAGCCTGACCAATGGCCGTTGTAGCCGAATTACTTTTGGCTGAATTAGCCAGGTATATAGCTGTTTGCGACAAGATCAGTTGCGACTCGGGCATGCCAATCACATTCACCGCCTCAAAGCAGCTTTGCGCCAGCAACAGGGCATTAGGGTTAGCGTTGCCAATATCTTCTGATGCCAGAATAAGCATTCGGCGGGCAATAAACTTGGGGTCTTCTCCCCCAACAATCATCCGGGCCAGCCAGTAAACGGCACCATTCGGGTCGCTGCCACGCATCGACTTAATAAAGGCCGAAATAATATCATAGTGCTGCTCGCCCGTTTTATCATACAGCGCCATGTTTTGCTGTACATGTTCCAACACCACCTCGTTGGTGAGAATGATAGGATCTGTACTGAAGGCATTGATGAGCAGCTCAAAAATATTGAGCAGCTTGCGGGCATCACCACCTGAAAGGCGCAGCAGGGCTTCGTGCTCTTTGATCTCGATCTTTTTTGCTTTCAGCACCTCGTCTTCGCGCATGGCTTTATCCAGCAGGTGCAGCAGGTCGCTTTCTTCCAGCGATTGGAGGATATAAACCTGGCATCGCGACAGCAAAGCCGAGATGACCTCGAACGACGGGTTCTCGGTAGTAGCTCCTATCAGCGTAACAATGCCGCGCTCTACGGCGCCGAGTAATGAGTCTTGCTGAGATTTTGAGAACCGATGAATCTCGTCAATAAACAGAATAGGCACTGAGCCGCCTTGTTGTTTTAGCAGCGATGCTTTTTCAATTACCTCACGCACATCTTTCACACCCGAGTTAATGGCGCTGAGTGCGAAAAACGGCCGGAACAAACTTTGCGAAATAATATAAGCCAGCGTGGTTTTACCTACACCCGGCGGCCCCCAGAATATCATAGATGGCAGCGAGCCGCTTTCTATCGCCTTACGCAATACCGCGCCGGGACCAACAAGGTGCTGCTGGCCCGCATAATCGCCCAGTGACCGGGGGCGCATACGCTCTGCTAATGGCGGGAGGTTATTCATTTTTTACGAACAGTCTAAAATCCCAAATTTTTTAGTAAAACCAAATAAAATATTTAATCTTTGTTATAACCGTAAAATGATCAACAAGTTTAGTACCGAAACATTCTCTTCCATCTGTGACGAACTTGCCGCGCGCGATGTTGATCTGGCCTCCATCATCCAGGCCTACGGGTATCCGCCTATGTGGCGCAGGCCAAATACATTTGAGACGTTGGTGCACATCATTCTGGAACAGCAGGTATCGCTGGCCTCAGCCTTATCGGCCCTGAACAAACTGCGCGAGCGGATACAGGAAATTACACCTGCCCGCGTGTTATTACTGACCGACGAGGAAATGAAAGCCTGTTACTTTAGTCGGCAAAAGATGGCTTACACCAAATACCTGGCAGAAGCGTTGCTGGGGGGTCATTTAAAGTTGGAGGAGTTGGAACATCTACCCGACGATGCGATCCGCGAAAAACTGACAGCTCTGAAAGGCATCGGCAACTGGACGGTAGACGTTTACCTGATGTTTGTATTACAACGTGCCGATGTTTTTCCCATTGGCGATCTGGCAGCGGTTAACGCGTTTAAAAAAGTAAAAGGATTGCCCAAAGATGCGCCGCGCGAATTACTAAACATGGCGCAGCTGTGGCAGCCTTACCGCACCGTGGCTACTATGTTGCTGTGGCATTATTATTTGTCGGTACCGAGAGGAAAATAGTCGTTTACACAATATCTTCAAAAGGCAAGCCAGCGATATTTTCCAGGCTAAAAGGTGGCTTATGGTAAGCTTGTTCAGGGAAACCAGGCAATTGTTTGGCTTTATTTTTAGAAAATCCAAGCTTGTACGGTACATTTTGTGGGGTTGTCATCAGCACCATATCATATTCGGTATCATGCTCTGGAAGATAAAACATGACTTGTTCTCCGGCAATTTCCGGCGTTATCCACGCATCTCCAATCCGGGGAGTGGCCCAACCGGTTATTTGCGCAGCCCATTGCATATCTATAGGGTATTTCAGAAAATTTACCGCAAAGCAAAATGGATCGAAACCTATATCAAACGGAAAGGCAACAGCAACCTTATTAGCACCCAAATCTGTTAAACGCATAGATATACCATCGGCCTTCAACTTGTACGCTTCAAAGAATTTGCCAACAGCCAATCTAACCTGGGCAATATCCTCGCCTTGAATTACAATCAATTTATCATTCACAACAGGGTCGGCATATTTTATAGGAGGTGTAATTAGGGATGCCGAGTTTTTGGGTGTTTTGCTAATCCTGATCATATAAATGATGAAAGCGATAGCTAATAACAGAATGAGCGGGATAAAACTTTGCATATATATCTTGATAAGGATAGACTAAACTACGTAAATTAAAATTGGCCTTCATTGTCGCGTCATTTTTTTGTATAATAAACTTTTTACTTTAAATTTAACTTTTACAACCACTTAAACTATTGATATTTAGCCCTATCTTTGCGCTCTGATTAATTTAATTAAACTCAAGAGAAAAAATTGTATAAGCGAATATTTTTGTGCCTCATGGTGGCATGCCTTCACCTTAGCGCATCGGCTCAGTTTTTCCGTTTCAAAAAACGGCCGGTTTTGCCGCTGCTACCAGTGGCTGTGCAGGCGTGTCCGCAGCAATTTTTTGTATTTAAACTACCGCAGAATAAGCTGATACGCTACCAGGTTCCACGCAGCGATTTTGATCTGGAACTGAACCAATATGCCGTTATGAAAATGGCGCAGCACAACATGCGCTTCCATGTTTATGGGGAGGCCAGTTATAATTTTAATGAGTTGGCCAAATTGTTTGTATTGCAAAACCGCCTGTCTGAAGCTAAATGGTATTTTTTGCAAAGCAGTTTAATATCGCGCCAGCAAAATAATTATCGCCTCACGTTTTCAAATTTGTGTCAGTTAGGTGTCCTCAAGTCGGATATCGGCGATTTTGTGCTCGGTCAACAGGATCTGCTTGAAGCCCGTGATATAGCTGCCGCTAAAGGCTGGCTCATCGGCGTTATTGAGGCAGAGCAAAAGCTATCACAAATACGCCAGAAACGCATGGCCTCGTTGCGCTCTGATCTGCGATATGCCGAAACGGCATCGATTGACTGATAGCCGAGCCATTGCCTCTTTTCGTCAGTGCGAGGCCCGAAGCAATAACGTGAAGGATTACTCTTATTTAAACTATTCATCCTCACCGCCATCCAACACCTGTAACCACTTTGTAATTTACTTGCTGCCTTCTGTTTAAATAAAAACATATTTTGTATAATTGTTATTCTATGCAGAGACGGCGTTAAAATGCTGTCTCTTTTTATTTACATTGGCAAAACCGAAAAGCAAATAATAAAGGCGCAAGTTTGATGTTAGATATTAACCCCGATTTAAAGACAACCAAGGATATGTTTAAGAAACTGTATGTGATACTGATACTCGGCTCTGCGCTGGCATGCAAGGCCGCTCCGGCTAAGATGATAAGTGTGCCCGGCTCTAACGATGTTCAGCCTGATGAGCAGCAGTCTGTAGTGTGCCGTACCATTACTTCATTTATCTCCAGCTATAATTATAAAAAGGTAGAACTGAATGACTCGATTTCATCGTTGATATTTGACCGCTACCTGAAAGCACTTGACGAGAATCACAATTACCTGCTGGCATCAGACGTAAAGGATTTTGAAAAATACCGCACCGTACTGGATGACGACCTGAAAAGCGGCAACCTGAACGATGCTTTCTACATTTTTAACGTTTACCAGAAACGCTATAACGAGCACGTAAAATACTCGCTGGCACAGATTGATAAACCGTTTGATTACAATCAAAACGAAACTTTTACCTACGACCGGGATAACCTGCCCTGGATAGCCAGCCAGGCTGATATGGATAAGTTATGGACACAGCGCGTAAAATATGATCTGCTAAACTTGAAAATGGCCAGCGCAGACATGGCTAAAAACAAGGAAACACTGCGTAAACGTTATGAGAACCTGCTGTCGCAATCAAACAAACTGTCAAATCAGGATGTGTTCCAGCTATTCATGGATGCATTTACCAACAGTATAGATCCGCATACCAACTACTTTAATCCATCAAACGCGGCCAACTTTAACATTGATATGTCGCGCTCGCTGGAGGGTATTGGTGCCAGTCTGAACACCGAAAACGAGTACGTTACCATAAAAAGCGTAGTACCGGGCGGTCCGGCCGATAAGAGCAAACAGATCAGCATTGATGATCGCATTATTGGCGTTGCCCAAGGTAAAGACGGCGAGTTTACCGAAGTGATTGGCTGGCGCATTGATAATGCCATTGCCCTTATCCGCGGTAAAAAAGGAACTATAGTACGTCTGAAGATTTTGCCAAAAGGTAAATCAGCATCAGACAAACCGAAGATTGTGGAAATGGTGCGTGAAAAGATCATTCTGCAAGATCAATCAGCCAAGAAAGAGATCCGCACTTATAACAATAATGGCAAACAAGTGAAGATCGGTATTATTTCAATCCCGGCCTTTTATGTTGACTTTAACGCTTACAAAGCTGGCGACGCCAACTACAAAAGTACCACCCGCGATGTGCGCCTGATTTTGGACACCCTGAAAAAGAACAATGTTGACGGCGTAGTGATTGACCTGCGCGAGAACGGCGGCGGCTCCTTAATGGAAGCGATTGAACTGGCCGGCCTGTTTATAAAAGAAGGCCCGGTAGTACAGGTACGCGATACGCAGAATAAAATTGAAGTTGACCAGGACGAAGATCCATCCATCTCGTGGACCGGCCCGATGGCCGTGCTGGTAGATCGCTTCAGTGCGTCGGCATCAGAAATTTTCTCGGGCGCTATTCAGGATTATGGTCGCGGCCTCATCATCGGCACCCAAACTTATGGTAAAGGCACCGTACAAAGTCCGATTGATCTGGATAAGGTGATCAGTCCTTCGGTTAAAAACCTGCTGGCTAGCCTGGCGGGTAAAAACACCAAATCAGCCGCAGTTGGTAATGGTAGCCAGAGCCAATTCGGCCAGCTTAACCTCACCATCGCTAAGTTCTATCGCATCAGCGGTAACGCTACTCAGCACAAAGGAGTGACACCGGATATCAAGTTTCCATCTGTTATCCCAATGGACAAATATGGCGAAGATACCGAGTCATCTGCACTGCCTTTTGATATGATTAACAAAAGCGATTACAGTACAGTGGGCAGTTTTAGCAATGTGTTGCCGCAGTTAAATAAACTTCATGACCAGCGCATGGCCACCAACCCTAACTACAAATACCTGCTGGATGATATTGCCGACTTTAAGAAACGCGACGCCGAAAAGAGCATTACCCTGAACGAGCAAACGCTGAAACAACAGCGCGATGCAGACGAGGCCCGCACTTTTGACCGCAATAACAAACGCCGCGTAGCCATGGGCTTACAGCCGCTTAAAAAAGGCGAAACTGCCAAACCTGCTGCCGTTGCCAAGAAAGAGGCCGACGACCTGGACTTCCTGAAAATTGAGGCAGGCCAGATTTTGACAGATTACATTGGCATGGATAACAAGGTGACAAACGTACCTGCACCGAAACAATAAAAAGAAACCATCCTTATATAAAAGCCCCTGAAGATTACTTCAGGGGCTTTTTGTTGTTCTGATCAGGGAGATAAATACTGTTAAAAAATCCTCAGGGTAAGCAAGGTAATGTCGTCGATAGGCTTGCCTCTAATCACCAGGTTCAGGTGATCCATCAATAGTTGATTAAAGCGGTCGGGTTGTTGTTCCCCGTTATTGATGGCAAACTCTATCAGCTTATCTTCATTCCACTGCTTGGTTTGGTCCACCTCGTAGTCCATTAGTCCGTCTGTATAGTTAACAATGAGCGACCCGGGATCTACATCAATCTCTCCCTGGTTAAGGAAGGGTAAATTTTCAAAAGCACCAATCATGGTAGTACCCAGTTTTAGTGGCACAGCTTCGCCGTTGGCGTAAAGAATAGATGGGTTGTGGCCGCAGTTGATATAATTGAGCTTACGTGTATGCTGATTGTACTTGGCCAGAAAAAGCGTGATAAATTTCTCGCCCCGAGTATTGCTCACTACAATATGATTAAGGCGATCTACAATGCTGGTCAGGTCATCATCTACTGTGGCCCAGGCGCGCAAACTGGCCTGAAAATTAGCCATCAGCAACGCCGCCGAAATACCTTTTCCGGATACATCTGCAATACACCAAAGCAACTCTTGTTCATTCAGGCGGATGAAATCAAAATAATCGCCCCCAATATCTTGATGGGGTAGATATTTAGCGCCAATCTCTACGGCGGTATCTTTGTGCAACTTGCCGGGGATCAGCATGTTTTGCACCTCTACCGCAAGCTCCATTTCACGCTGCATCCGCTCGGTTTCCAAACGCTGGCGAAAAAGCTTTTTGTTTTGCAGTGCCACCACAATGGTATTGACCAGTGTTTGCACAAAATGCAGGTCGTTATCTACCATTTCATCGTCAGACGTAAAATCGCCAATCAGAATGTAGGCTAAGGGTTTGTTTTTGGTGTAGATAGGAATAAAAAAATCATAACTGCTCAGCAGCAAGTTGCGGCTATGGGTGAGTGCAAACGGCTCTCTAACTTTTTTTAATGTATTACAGGCTTTAAGTAACAGCGGCAGCGTTTCAAATTGGCCGCCGTATTTGGAAATACAAATAAAACTGTCTTCTTTTTCCACCAGCAGCCGCATCCGGCCAATGCGCAGCAAGTTTTTAAAGATCGCCTCCAGCATCTGGATGATAACAGGCGTGGCCGAATTACGGTTAATAGCACGCGTAATCTCCAGTAATGAGTTCAGCTCAGACTGCCTTTTAAGCAGTAATCGTATTAATTCGTCTTCTCCCTGGTTATTTGTATGCTGCATGTACCGTTGAGGGCTTCACTAAATTATAAAATTAAATTAACAATAAAGCCCAGCAAACATTATCTACACAATGTTTACGGTTAATTTAATGCAACTTATTAGTAAAGTCAAAATCTATTTTCAGGGGGTGGCAGATACCCATACTTCTCCATCTTCAAAAATCTCTTTCTTCCATATGGGTACAGTTTGCTTCAGGGTGTCAATCAAAAAGCGGCAAGCCTCAAAGGCAGCATCCCGGTGAGCGGCGGCCACGGCAATAATTACCGGCACCTCGCCTACCTGTAGCGTCCCCACCCGGTGATGAATTGCGATGCGCTGCACCGGCCATTTTTGCAGAGCGCGTTCGGCCAATTTTTTCATCTCGCTCAGGGCCATGGGCTCGTAGGCCTCAAACTCCAGGCGCAGTACAGGGCGGCCTTTGGTAGCATTGCGCACCGTGCCAATAAAAACATCAATGCCACCGCAATCCGGCGCCACTACATGCGCTATGCAGGCATTAATATCTAAGGGCTTATGAGTTAAAATAATACTTGTTTCCATATCAGATCAACCTCCGCTTACAGGTGGAATAATGGCAATCTCATCCGCAGCGCCCAATAATAATTCATCATCGGCATACTCGTTGTTTACCGCTAACAGATAAGAGGCCAGCTGCTTCAATCGCGGATATCTCTGCTCCAGGGCTGTTTTCAAACTCACAACCGTTGCTCCTTCTGGCAATTCCAGTTTAATAGAGCTACCACTAAAAATATCTTTGGCTATGCCAAACGCTAAGATGTTTACTAACATACTATGCAAATATACCAAGTCTGGAGGCAAGTTGAACAACATACCGCCAACCGGTATTTATTGGGAAGGGTTGCACCGTAAAATCTTGGTTGCATTTAACAGACTATAATACATCATTTTAACAAGCCCCTGCAAAATTGTACCTTGTTGAGGCATGAAGAAATTATTAACCAATCTTACCTTCCAGGTACTTGTGGCCATTGCGCTGGGCATTATTGTGGGCTATTACTTTAAAGGATTTGGCCCAACGGCCGACTTGATCAGCAAGAAGTTTATAGACCTGATTACGATGCTCATCACTCCCATCATTTTCCTTACCATTGTACTGGGCATTGCCGGTATGAGCGACATGAAAAAGGTAGGCCGGGTTGGTGGCAAGGCTTTGCTTTACTTTGAAGTGGTAACTTCTTTTGCCCTGATAATAGGTATTGTGGTAGCCAACATATTGCGCCCTGGTGATGGCGTAAGCGCGCACGGCCATGTTGATGAGGCTAAGTTGGCTACTTACCAGAGAGCTGCAGGCGAAATGAAGTGGGGCGAGTTTTTTGCACACATTATCCCTAATAACGTTTTTGATGCCTTTACCCGTGGCGATATTCTGCAGGTATTATTTTTTGCCATTCTGTTTGGTTTTGGCTTGAGCAAGATGGGCAGTGTGGGCCAATCTCTTATTGGTACGTTTGATAAGTTGCTCAAAGTGTTTTTCAACATTATGAAAGTGGTGATGCGCCTGGCACCTATAGGGGCTTTTGCGGGGATGGCTTTTACCATCAGCAAATACGGTGTACAAACATTGAAACCGATGGCCAAGATGATGGGATCTGTTTACCTGACCATGTTTCTGTTTGTTTTTGTGGTGCTCAACATCATCTGCATGATCTGGAAATTTAGCTTGTGGAAATACCTCAAGCATATTAAAGAAGAGATATTGATTGTGTTGGGTACCTCGTCATCAGAATCGGCACTGCCGGCCATGATGGAGAAGATGGAGAAGTTTGGCTGCTCCAAATCGGTAGTCGGGCTGGTCATCCCTACCGGTTATTCTTTCAACCTGGACGGCACTACCATTTATCTGTCTATGGCGGTTATCTTTCTTGCGCAGGTGTTTCACGTACCGCTGTCATTAGGTCAACAATTAACCATTATCGGCATCATGATGCTTACCTCAAAGGGGGCCGCCGCAGTAACCGGTGGGGGATTTATCGTGCTTACCTCAACACTATCTGCCATGAAAATCATCCCGATTGAGGGCGTGGCTATCTTGTTTGGTATTGATCGTTTTATGTCTGAAGCACGGGCCATCACCAACGTAATTGGTAATGGTATAGCTACTATTGTGATTGCTAAGAGTGAGGGCGAGTTTGTGGAGCCATAGCTGGAAAGCTAAAAGAAGCGTAGGGTGTCATCCAGAGCCTGCCTACGGGTGCGCGAAGGCCCAACTGACATACTGCGATGGCGAGCCCCCCGCCCGCGCGTTTCAACACGCTCAACATGATACCCTTTTTCCACGCAAAAGGCAATACAAAAAAGGCCGATGTTAATCACACCGGCCTTTTGAATTTTTACTTTTAAATCTTTAATTAATAACGGTAGTACTCCGGTTTAAACGGACCGTCAACACTCACGCCAATGTATTCAGCCTGATCTTGATCAAGTACTTCCAGCTCTACACCAATTTTGGCCAGGTGCAGGCGGGCAACTTTCTCATCCAGGTGTTTAGGCAGGGTGTAAACTTTGTTCTCGTAAGCACCGCTATTAGTCCACAACTCCAGTTGGGCCAAAGTTTGGTTGGTGAACGAGTTTGACATGACAAAGCTTGGGTGGCCAGTAGCACAACCCAGGTTAACCAGGCGGCCTTCTGCCAGTACAATCACGTCTTTACCCTCAATGGTATATTTATCAACCTGTGGTTTGATCTCAATTTTTGTGTTGCCATAAGCGCCGTTTAACCAGGCCATGTCAATCTCGTTATCAAAGTGACCGATGTTACAAACAATGGCTTTATCTTTCAAAGCACGGAAGTGCGCTTCGCGAACGATGTTTTTGTTGCCGGTAGCAGTTACCACAATATCAGCTTCCGCTATAGCGGTAGAAAGTTTTTTAACTTCGTAACCTTCCATTGCAGCCTGCAGGGCACAGATCGGGTCAATCTCGGTAACGATAACACGTACACCGGCATTACGCAGTGAATCTGCAGAACCTTTGCCCACATCGCCATAACCACAAACAACACCAACTTTACCGGCCATCATCACGTCGGTAGCGCGACGGATAGCGTCAACCAATGATTCGCGGCAGCCATATTTGTTATCAAATTTAGATTTGGTAACCGAGTCGTTAATATTGATAGCAGGGATAGGCAGCGTACCATTCTTAACACGCTCATACAAGCGGTGTACACCTGTAGTAGTTTCTTCAGAAAGACCTTTAATGCCGGCAACCAGCTCAGGGTATTTGTCCAGTACCATGTTGGTCAAATCGCCACCGTCGTCAAGAATCATATTTAACGGCTGACGGTCTTCGCCAAAGAACAGGGTTTGCTCAATGCACCAGTCAAACTCTTCGGCATTCATACCTTTCCAGGCATAAACAGAAGTACCGGCAGCAGCAATAGCGGCAGCGGCGTGATCTTGAGTAGAGAAGATGTTACAAGATGACCAGGTAACCTCTGCACCCAGCGCGATCAGGGTTTCAATCAACACGGCGGTTTGGATAGTCATGTGCAGACAGCCTGCAATGCGCGCACCAGCCAATGGTTTTGACGGACCGTATTCCGCACGCAATGACATCAGGCCTGGCATTTCGGCTTCGGCCAGTTCAATCTCTTTGCGGCCCCAATCAGCCAGCGAAAAATCTTTTACCTTGTATTTGGTGTAAGTGGTTTCTACTGAAGACATAATTTCTTGATTTTGACGCAAAATTACGCAATAGGTTTATGAAAATGAAATTGTGGCCTTCGGCAGTGATTGATGATTAGTTAATCAGAGATTGGGGTTGTGAAGAGAGGCGGAGAAGTAAGAAAGGAATACACCACGTCATTTCGAGGAACAAAGCAATTTCTGTATTTGCAAGCTCCCAATGCATGTTCGAATATCTTTCGCAGAGATTGCTTCGTTCCTCGAAATGACGCAAACGTAAAGTAAAATCCCTAATTTTACCCACCTATGCAGGGACTCGTAACAAAATCAACCGGAAGCTGGTATCAGGTGCAAACACCTGATGGCAAACGCTATGAGGCACGCATTAAAGGCAAGTTCCGTATTAAAGGGATGGTAACCACCAACCCCATTGCCGTGGGCGACCAGGTTGACTTTGAGTTTGAACCAGGAAGCGATAACGCGGTGATTACCCACCTGCACCCACGTAGAAACTATATTATCCGTAAATCTATCAACCTGTCCAGGCAGGCGCAAATCATTGCTGCTAATCTGGATCAGGCCATACTGGTGGTTACACTAGCATCGCCCCGTACCTCGCTGGGTTTTATTGATCGCTTTCTGGTAACAGCCGAAGCTTATGACATTCCTGCTGCGTTGGTTTTTAATAAGCTGGATCTGTTTAGCGAAGAAGGTTTGGAGATACTGGCCGAGTATGAATCGATCTATGAAGATCTGGGGTATCCCTGTTTCGAAGTATCTGCACTGAAAGGCACCAACATTGACCAGGTAGAGGAGCTGATTAAAGATAAAACCACACTGATTACCGGTCACTCCGGTGTAGGTAAATCAAGCCTCATCAATGCCCTGCTGCCCGACCTGGCCCTGCGCACCGGTGAGGTAAGCGGATGGAGCGACAAGGGGATGCACACCACCACTTTTGCCGAAATGCACGATCTGCCGCATGGCGGCTCCATTATTGATACACCGGGCATTCGCGAGTTGGGTATTATTGATATTGAGCCACAAGAGCTGGGACATTTTTTTCCGGAAATTCGCGAGCGGATGAATGCGTGCCGGTTTAATAATTGCCGCCACATTAATGAGCCAGGCTGTGCTGTTTTAGATGCGGTTGAAGCCGGAGAGATAGCGCCAACCCGGTATGAGAGTTACCTAAGCATCTATCACGGTAATGATACCAGAGCGTAAGTATATTGCCTAATACAATAAACAAACTGATATAGTTCTACCTAAAACATCAACCTTATTATGAAAAGAAAACTACCAAAGCTATTTGTACTTGCAGGTTTATCGTTGATTTTGGGCGCGTGCTCAAAAGTTTATTCACCAGCGTTGTATCACCAGGATATTGCTTATATGCCCAAGCCCACATCATGGGATGAAAAAAAATCGGCCACTTATATTTCTGGTGGGGGAAACATTTATACCAACCCCAATAATAGCGATGGCCTGGTGAGCGGCCAGATCAACCTGAGCGAAGGCCATGTATTTAAAGGCGCCAATGTGGCCTACGGTGCATTTGGTGTATTTGGCGATTATAGCAGCAATGAAATCAATTCATCAGGCAACAGCCAAAGTACCGATCGTTTTTTCGGTGCAGTTGGTGGCCGGTTCTCGGCAAACGCATTTGTTCATAATGATAGGGTTGATTTTCGTTTTATTGGCGTAGAGGCCGTTTACAGTCATGAGTTTGGCAGCTATGCTGATTTCAGGAAAGCATACGCAAGGCTTTCGCCAGATAATTATGTAGATACACGTACCGATCTGTTCAGCGCAGGGTTAACTACAGAAGTCATCTTCCACAACCAAAACAACAAGCACTTTCAGCACGGCATACGTGGCTACCTGGGTTTTACAGCAGGGCACAACCCGCTTAATGATACCTATTACAGAAACGACAACGAGTTTGCGGCAAAGGCTTTTAGAGCTTTATATCCTAAGGCAAGCTACTACATGAAGATCAATGATTTTTTTGGCACCATAGAAGTAGGTAGTGCGTTTATGTTCAGGTTTGGCTATAGCTTTTAAGTAATTGCGCGCTTATCCAAGCGTATCATCGGCGCGACCGGCTTCTTCTTCCTCAATGCCATACAGCGTGTGCACCTCGTGCGCGTCGAAACCAATCTCGTTTAAATAACGGGCAAAGGTGGCTGTATAGCCATGGGTTAGGTACACCTTTTCGCAGCCGGTGGCATCTATAGCGCTGATGAGGCCGTCCCAGTCGGCATGGTCTGAGAGCACAAAACCGCGGTCTGCCGCGCGGCGGCGCTTGGCTCCCCGGATGGCCATCCAGCCAGAGCAGTAGCCGAAACTGTATGGCCCAAACTTGCGCATCCACGGCGTTCCCACGGCAGATGGCGGCGCGATAATGATGCCTTTGCGCACCAGGTCCTTAGGTGTTTCTGGGGTGATGCGTTCTGTTGGATGGAGGTTGACGCCGTTTTTACGTAAAGCCTGATTGGTATTCTCAATAACGCCATGGGTATAAACCGCACCGTTAAACAGATCAAGGTTCTGCAAAATGCGTTGCGCCTTGCCCAGCGAGTAGCCGACGATGACTGTTGCCAGATCATTCTCCAGGTTGTTCCGCCACCAGTTGTTCATCTCTTCAAAAACCTGTAGCTGCGGCTTCCATTTGTAAACAGGCATACCAAAGGTACATTCAGAAATAAAGTGATGGCAGCGCACGGGCTCAAATGGCGTGCAAACGCCATCGTTCTCCACCTTATAATCGCCGGATACTACCCAGATCTCCCCCTCACATTCCAGCCGTACTTGCGCTGAACCGATAACATGCCCCGCGGGAAACAGAGTGATGGTAATGCCATTGCGACTCAATGTTTGGCCGTATTCTACCGTTTGCAGGTTTATCTCCCCCAGCCGATAGTATAACACCTCGCGCGAGAGGTGATGTGCCAGGTAATGTTGATGCCCCCAATAGGCATGATCTGCATGGGCATGGGTAATTACAGCATAGTCCACTGGTTTCCATGGGTCAATGTAAAAATCACCTTTAGGGCAGTAAATGCCGCGATCTGTAAACTCAAGCAAGGGTTTGCGGGGCATGGCCATTTTTTTGTTAAGACAACGACCATAACGACAATTGGTTTGCGGGACACATGAAAGAACCTTTTACAGTTTGGATGGTTGCTGCCACACCTATCTCCATCATTTTTAATAACTTGCCTGTAACAACCACCGGTTATAAATCTCTAAAAGTTATGTTCAAGCTGATAAAAAATAATTTTGAACTGATTTTTTGGGCAGCGGCACTCGCCTCGCTGGCCTTTACCGATCCGACACAAACACATTTTGTACTGTGCCCACTGCGTTTAATGGGCTTTACCTGGTGCCCGGGCTGTGGCCTGGGGCATTCCATTGCTTTTATATTTCATGGAGATATAAAGGCATCGCTGCATGCACACTGGCTTGGCATACCGGCCTTGTTGATATTGATGCACCGTATTGTTACGCTACTTAGACGTGCCATAAGAGCCCAGCAATCGGTGGATAAAAACGCGGTATTTTCACCGACAGCAAACCGCCGTTTACCGATCTAATGCCTTTGCCTGCCTAATTACCATAGGCCAAAAGCCAATACCGGCGTAATTTTATCTCAGTTTTTAATCAATCACTCATTAAATCAATACATAATAAAATGGACTTTTATCAAAACGCATACATGAATCTGCCAGGCGTATCTGCCGAAGAATTAGGTTTCTTAAAACAAGCCACCAATGGCCTTGACGAAACTCAGCTAAAAAGTTTCTTCGTAGTCTATTCTACCAAAAGAAAAAACCCTAATGATATTCTGCTAATGGCGGTTATCGGTTTCTTTGGATTTGCCGGTATTCACCGCTTTGTAATGGGACAGGTTGGCATGGGCATCCTATTCTTCTTCACTGGTGGTTTGTGTTGTATTGGTACCATAGTAGATGTAATCAACTACAAAAAGCTCACTTTTGAGTATAATCAGCAAATGGCTTACGAAGCTTTTAATATTGTTAAACTTGGGGGCCAGTTCTATTAATCAACGTCAACTCCATCATATATTATAAAAAACGGCGGACTTTGAAGTCCGCCGTTTTTGCGTATTTAAAGATTGTATTTGTTGAGCTTACAGCTTAGCCAGCACATCTGCAGTAATCCCCACCTCACCCATCCGTGGGAAGATAATTTTGGTGCTATGCTCATGAGCTGATGGCACCATATCGGTCATCACATCGGTAACAAAAGTGAGGTTATAACCCAGTTCATAAGCCTGGCGGGCCGTGCCCTCAACACCTATACTGGTGGCAATACCGCCCAACACAATGCCGGTAACCCCCTGTTGTTGCAGGTGGTTATGCAGTTCTGTTTGCCAGAATGCGCCCCATGAGTGCTTGGTAATCACTGTATCGCCGGCCTGTATACCCGCATCTTCTGTAATTTGCAGCATCTCTGCAGGGATGGGACCAGGATTATTAGGGCCCGAATCTTTACGTGTTTTTGGCCAGCGGGCATCGCCCGGGTCAACGTTAATAAATACAATAGGCTGGCCGGCTGCACGAAATGCCGCCACCAGTTGACTAGCATTGCCCAGCACACCGCCTATAGCCGCTGCCAGCGCCGGGTAGCCTACAATGCCTTTCTGCAGGTCTACCAGTACCAGTGCAGTTTTGGGATCAAGAGATGTTATCATAGTGTAGTATTTAGCTAAAATATTAAAGCAAAGCTTTGGACTTTCTGCTTATGGAGCCACCGCCTGGGCCGGTGCCTGTTCCAGTATTTTTTGTTGTTTCTTTTTCAGGCTGCTCTTTCTTAAAAACCTGAAGTGCAGCAGACCGGTAAGCAGGGCCACGCAACCTTCGGCCAACACGGTGTTTTGTACGCCTATCCGTTGAGATACGGCCCCGATAATCAAGCCGCCGAGTGGTTGCATCCCAAAGAAAGCCATGGCATAAAAGCTAATTACCCGTCCGCGCATCTCTTGCGATACCGTAGTTTGGATCAGCGTATTACTGATTGTGATCTGCGACATCATACCAAAACCGGCCATTACCGAGAAGAACAAAGCCAACGGATAACTATGCTCATGCGAAAACAGCGCCAGCCCTGCACCAAATACCAGGGTGTTGATGGCGAGTATCTTCTTCAGATTACGTCCCGGTTTAAGTGAGGCTAAGAAGATGGCACCAGAAAATGCCCCCAACCCAATCACACTATCAATCACCCCGAAGGTGGACGCCGTTCCTTTAAAAATATCTTTAGCGTAAACCGGGATCAGCGTACTGTAGGGCAGCACCAGCAGACTCATTATGCCGAGCATAATAATTATAAAATTTATGGATGGCGTATTTTTAAGGTAGTGAAAACCTTCCTTCAAATCGGCAAATGCATTTTTGGTATGTGGTTTGGCCTCATATTTAGGCAAACGCATCAGCAGCAACGAGCCTATAACCGCGATAAAGCTGATGGCGTTTAGTCCGAAACAAAAAACATCGCCAAATTTTTCAATCAACAAACCCGCAATACCCGGACCAATCAATCTTGATAAATTTACCATTGAAGAGTTAAGCGCCAGCGCATTGGGCAAATCGGCTTTATCATTAATCATCTCAAAAACGAGCGACTGTCGCGCTGGAACATCAAACGCGTTGATCAAACCCAGCAACACACTTAAGCCCTGGATCTCCCAGATATTATAATGTCTGAAAAAGATAAGCAGTGTTAATAATACCGCCTGCACCAGCGAGGCAATTTGTGTGGCCAGTAGCAGCCTGAAACGGTTATACCTATCTGCCGCCACTCCTCCAATAAATGAGAACAGGAACGACGGGAACATGCTGGCAAACAACGTTAAACCTAGCATAAATTTAGAGTGCGTCAACTCATACACCACCCAGCTCACCGCTGTTTTCTGCATCCATGTACCAATAAGCGACACGGATTGGCCAAAGAAATATAAACGGTAATTACGGCTCTTAAATGCCCTGAATGTTGTGATCTGCATGGCTTCCCTCTCTGTTCTTTCTTTCTTTTTTTTAATCAAAATCAACCAACCGGCTTAACGGATCAATCGCTTTCCTCAACACCTCCTGCTCTTCAGGCGTGCACACCTGCTCCATTGCTTTTAGCAACCATTCTTCGCGCTCATGACGTACCTGGTTAATCAGCTCGGTACCGTAATCGGTAAGCGAAATGAGCACCTTGCGTTTATCCTGGGTAGAAAGCGTACGGTTGATAACACCCATTTCCAGCAGTTGCCCCAACAGTTGCGACATGGATTGCGTGGTGATCTTTTCTGCCGCGGCCAGTTCTGTTGGCAACATGGTGCCGTTCTGATCCAGCTGCGCGATAACCGACCGTGCGGTGAGCGAAAGTTTTGCTCCCGTCACCGATTTTTTGCGCAGCTTTTTGGTTAGCCGGGTTACTACGGTACGCAGATCGGTTGCCAGATGCCTGGTTTCTTGTTGATCCATTTTATTTATCAGCTAAACTTGTAAGTTTACCTTACAAATATCGTGCATCTTTTGTTAACCGAAAGTAATTTTGAGATGAAGATTTACAAATGAGCGTTAGCTGGTGGGGTTCGATTAATATAAAATCTGCATTCCGAGGAACGTCGGGAAAAGAGGAAGGGATGACGAAGCCATTTCGTCGTAGGGCCATTGCTCGCGACTAGACTACATCGCGCAATATACTCACGGCCCTGCTTGCAATGACGAAACTTTTAATGGATATATTTCAGGCCACCCACAACTTTTGTTGCCTGCCCTGTTTAGGCATAGCTATGGCAAACTTAAAACGATAATTATAATCGGGCACTGGCAATTCAAAAACTTCTTTATCGAACTGATTGCCCAATGCTTCTACATGTACCGGGTTATTATAAATGATGAGCGGGCGAGTGGCCATTTTAAGTATCCGCCTACCAAACTCTTCCATCATGGGTTCTTTAAACGGATGGTAGAGGTAAAATATAGTAGCATCACTAGGAAAATCATCAAAAATATTACCGCAGCGCACGTCCACATTCTTGTACCGGCTCAAGCGCTCGCGGGTTTTCAAACCTACCTTTATGTTTATTTCATAACCTATCATGCGGTTGGCATAGCCATTATATAACAGGTAGTTAAAAACCCGGCCTTTACCGCAACCCACGTCAACAACCACATCATCCGGAGCGAGCGAAATCCGCTTAGAGAAGATCTGATCCAGTTCCTCATAATTGGTGCTAACGGTTTTGAGTATGTTATGATTATCAATGCTGGGGATTTGTCCGGCAAGGAAGGTACCCTGGGTTACCATATCTATTTTCAGCCTGTTCAATTGTCTTTTCAGGTAGTTGAAAGTATTCATAAGTTGCGCCTGTTTTCAGTTGAAACTTAATAGAACAGCAGGTATGATTCATTTTTGTTTTAACTTTTAGTAAACAATTTTAGAATATCTTAAGTTTGACGATTTTAATTTTCAAAAATCAACGTTAAAACATATCGCGTTATTGCGAAGAACAAAGCAATGGCGACGGCTTTTTGTAAATAATCCTAAATTTATCAGCATGAAACTTTATGAATTGACCAACTACCTGGAAAGCCTGGCCCCGCTGGCCTACCAGGAGGACTATGATAATGCCGGATTGATCGTCGGCCGGCCTGAAGCAGAAATACAGCAGGCGCTTATCTCGCTGGACTGTACCGAAGCCGTTGTAGACGAGGCCATTGCCAGGCATTGCCAGGTCATCATCTCGCATCACCCCATTGTTTTTAAAGGACTAAAAAAGTTTAACGGCAAAACTTATGTTGAACGAGTTGTAGAAAAAGCCATTCGCCATAATATTGCTATTTATGCCATCCACACCAATCTTGACCATATAAAAGAAGGTGTAAACAAACGTATTTGCGATACGCTGGGGTTGAAAAACTGCAATATACTTGCGCCCAAAGGCGGCTTACTTAAAAAATTGGTTACATATGTCCCGGCAAACCAAGCCAGCCAGGTACGCGACGCACTATTTAAAGCCGGCGCCGGCCACATTGGCAATTACAGCGAGTGCAGCTTTAACACCAATGGCGAAGGAACTTTTAATGGCGATGCCAGTACCAATCCTTACGTGGGCACGCCAGGCACTCGCCACACTGAAGCCGAAACCCGCATAGAAACCATTTATCCGGCCAATTTAGAAAGTAAAATATTGATGGCCCTGTTTTTGGCGCATCCGTATGAGGAGGTGGCGTATGACCTATACCCCATCACCAACCAGCACCAGCAGGTGGGGGCCGGTATGATAGCAGAGCTAGAACATCCGTTAGATGAGCGCTCATTTCTGCAGCATGTAAAACAGCAGTTGAATGCCAGCGTGATCCGCCACACAGCACTAACAGGCAAAATGGTGAAGAAGGTGGCGGTATGCGGCGGCTCGGGAGGGTTTTTACTAAAGCAGGCTATAGCTGCCGGTGCCGATGTTTTTATAACGGCCGACTACAAATACCATGAGTTTTTTGATGCCGAAGGAAAGATAGTGATAGCCGATGTGGGACACTTTGAAAGTGAACAATTTACGCAGCATTTATTGTGTGAAATAATTCAAAAAAAATTCATTAGCTTTGCGGTCCGTTTAACTGAAGTAAATACGAACCCCGTAAAATATTATATTTAATGGAACAAACCGTAGAACAAAAGCTTAAAGCTTTATACGAACTACAAACCATCCACTCAAAAATTGACAAGATCCGCCAGGTAAGAGGTGAGCTGCCAATGGAGGTTGCCGATCTGGAAGATGATGTGGCCGGTCTGGAAACACGTATCCAGAAAATCAAATATGAACTGGACGATCTGGAAGACGAAATTGTTACCCGCAAAAACGTTATCCGCGATGCCCAGGCCAACATCAAAAAATACGAAACTCAACTGAACGAGGTTAAAAACAATCGCGAATACGATGCTATAACCAAAGAGGTTGAAATTCAAGGCCTTGACATCCAGGTAAGCGAGAAAAAGATTCGTGAGTTTGGCTTTGAGATCACCAGCAAAAACCAGGTTTATGAAAAAGCCCTGGCCGACCTGGAAGAACGTCGCAAAGACCTTGATGTTAAAAAAGAAGAGCTGGGCACTATTACTGCCGAGACGCAGAAAGAAGAAGAAGATTTGCTGAACGAAGCAGAAAAAGCACAGGCTAACATTGAAGACCGCCTGCTATTTGCTTACACCCGTTTACGCAATAACGCTAAAAACGGCCTGGCTGTAGTAACCATCCGTCGTGATTCTTGTTCTGGTTGCTTTAACCAGATCCCACCTCAACGCCAGTCTGATATCCGTCAGCGCAAAAAGATCATTGTTTGTGAGCACTGCGGCCGTATCCTGGTTGATGAGCAAATGGCAATGGAAGTTGAAGAAGCATAAGCTTCTGACAATCAAATAATTACCAATACAAAAAAAGCCCTCCGGTATACCAGAGGGCTTTTTTTGTTCCACGGGGAACATTTTTTTTACTGTAGCGATAGATAATCTCGCAACAGAGCTACCAGTTTGCATAACCAGTTTTTCCCAACAAAAAGAGCCACAATTACGTGGCTCCCCGATATTTTTCTTAACCTGTTTTTAAGGATTTATTAACGATTTTTTAGCATATCACGCACCTCTTTGCGCAAACGCGTTTTCAAAATCAAAAATATTATGCCAACTACTATAGCGCCTGCCAGGTAAAAATAGTTCTGGTGCTTATAGCCCCAAACACCTGTTATAACCGACAAGAAAATCCCTATAGTGTAGGCAATATTAAGTGCAAACTTCTTCCACATGGCTTAGTACACTTGAATATCCGGGTCAATCTCCTGTGCCCAGGCTAAAATACCACCTTGCAGGTTAGCCAGGTTGGTATAACCCAATTGCTCCAGCTGGCCAATAGCTACCGCGCTACGTTTACCACTACGGCACATTACCACAACTGGTTTATCTCTTGAAATTTTTTCGCTTTCTATCAGTACACCAGCCAGCGGTATCAGGGTGCCGCCCAGGTTAGACATTTCATATTCAAAATCTTCACGCACGTCAATCAGCTGGAAATCCTCGCCGCTGTCTAACTTGTCTTTCAGTTCCTGTACGGTTATTTCTTTCATCGTATCTGTGTATTATTAATTCATCAAAGGTATTGTTTTGTACCATACCTTGTGCATGCTGTATGTTGAATTTGTGTAAGTTATCGTGTTTAATTGGCTTTATGTGGATAAAATTGACACACAGTGGTATAACCTTAACGCCTCCTCACAAATCACTCCGTTTATTAGTAACTTTGATAATAAAACAAAAACCAATATGCCAACCATAAAAACAACCTACCAGGGCGAGCTGCGTACCGAGGCCATTCACGTACAATCAGGCACCCATATCATCACCGATGCTCCTGTTGATAACCAGGGCAAAGGCGAAGCCTTCTCGCCAACCGATTTGTTATCAGCATCGCTGGCCAGCTGTATGATGACAATTATGGGTATTGCCGCCCGCACTCATAGCATTGCGCTTGACGGCGCTACCTGCGATATTACCAAGATCATGAACCCCAGTCCGCGCAAAGTGGCAGAAATCCAGATCAGCTTTAAGTTTCCCCACACTTATGATGATAAACAGAAAGCCATCATTGAAAATGCCGCTCTTACTTGCCCGGTTATGCTAAGCCTGCATCCCGACATGAAAAAGACGGTGGATTTTGGGTGGTAATACCTCTCCTACCCCACTTCGGGCAGAAACTATCGACATCCGTAAAATTGAAGTATACGTATTTCAAAGCCCTCCCTTTCGGGGAGGGTTGGGTGAGATGTTATTGTACTTTCCTGAAATCATACGGCGTCATCTCTATAAAATCCGCCACTTTAACCCTCACGCCTGTTACGCGATTATTGGTAACCGCGAATGGGAAGACGGCTTTACCGTATTCAGGATCTGAGAATGACACATAGAAACGATTCCCTCCTAAAGGTTGCGCCAGGGCAAACATTTTAGGGTGATGCTCAAAACGTAATTGTAATTGATCGTTCAATTCCCCGCCTATGGTGATGGTCATGTTGCCGTACAGATCGTTCATATATTTGCCGGTATAGGCATTTAACGGCAGTGCCGGTTTAGGTTTTAAAATGGTAGTGTCGCGTAGCTTTTTATCGGCTAGCTGTTCATTTTTTTGCGCAGCTTTAAAGAAGTTAAGATAAGCCTCACTGTAATTGCGATAAGGCAGTTTGAAATAAGCATCAAGTATTTCCCAGCGTAATGCCTCATAAAGCGAGTTCTGATCTGTATTGGTAAGGATGATGATTCCCAGATGATCTTGCGGCACCAGCGTTACCGATGATACATAACCACTCACTCCGCCGTCATGCATCACCAGACGGTGACCCGAATAATCCTGAAGGAACCAGCCCAGTCCGTAAAGCTCAAAATTATTTTCGCCGTTCAGGTGATGAATACTTTTAACAATGTCTTGAGGCTGGCGCGTGACGCTGATTGCCGCAGCCGGAATGATCTGCCGCGGACCAACCTTGCCATCATTTAACAAAGCCATTACCCATTTGCTCATATCACTGATGGATGAACAGATAGACATGGCCGGCGCCAGGTTATCCAGCTGAGCGTACGGAATAGCCACCAAGCGGCCGTCAACAAGTGTGTGCGGTGCGGTGCGGTTTAAAGCCGATGGCATTTCTTTAGTCAGGGCCAGTGTATTGGTCATACCCAGTGGCGCAAAAATATTATCCTTAATAAATGCCTCCCATGAGCGTCCCTGAGGCGTTCTGGGCATAATCTCGCCGGCAGTTAAAAACGCAGAGTTGGTATATCCCCAATCTGTACGAAACGGATGCGCAGCCTTTACACGGGCCATGCGTTCAATTACATCGTGCCGGGTAAGATCGGTATTATAAAATGTAAAATCACCCTGAAAGGTAGCAAAGCCAATACGATGACAAAGCAAATCGCGGATTGTAACCATCTCCCCGGCAGGCTTGTTATCCAATTTAAAATCGGGAATGTATTTGGTTACCTTATCATCCATTGATAGTTGCTTGCGCTCTTGCAGCATGGCTATAGCCGTAGCTGTAAAAGCTTTGGTGTTGCTACCAATCATAAACAGCGTGTTTTCGTCTACCTTATTGGGCAGGCTTAGCTCTTTTACGCCATAGGCACGCATAGTTACTATTTTACCATCTTTAATTACACAAACGGCAGCGCCGGGTATGCGCCAGTTAGTCATAGCACGATTCATATACACATCAAGACTGTCTCGTATAAAATTCGTTCTGTCGGCCGCAGGCTGCGCCAGCGCACAGGTTGTGGACAAGATTAAACCAGTAAAAATCAGCCTTAATTTTTTCATAACACACCAATGTATTTAACGGGTATAAAGTATTAATTTACTCCCCATTTTACCAACACTTTGTACGGTAAAATATCACTTAGGATTTAACTAAATAAACATTGATGCAAACAAACAGATTTTACAAAGTTTGTCTTTGCGCTGCCGTGGCCTTACTAGGCCTTGGGGCACAGGCGCAGCCTAGCCATTCCCCGCAATGGGAGAAAGATGGCTATCACTACTACCAGTTGCAAGGAGGCCAGATAGCCGAGCTAGACATCAGGAACCCTCAGCAATCAAAAATCATCGTATCAAAGGCCATGCTTACTCCTGCGGGTAAAGAAGCCATTAAGCCCCGGCGTTTCATTTTTTCTGCCGATGGTAAAGAGGTATTAATCAACACCAACACCCGCCGCGTTTGGCGCTATGATACCCGGGGCGATTACTGGGCGTACAACCTGGCCACCAAAACTTTGAAACAGTTGGGGGCGGGCAAACCAGAGTCATCACTTATGTTTGCCAAATTTTCGCCCGATGGCAGCAAAGTAGCCTATGTGAGTGATCATAATCTGTATGTAGAAGATCTGACCACCGGCAGCATTAAACCGCTAACCACTGATGGTACCAGCCGTTTAATTAACGGCACATTCGACTGGGCTTATGAGGAAGAGTTTGATTGCAGAGACGGTTTCCGCTGGTCGCCAGACGGGCAGCATATTGCCTACTGGCAAATTGACGCCAGCAAGATCAAAAACTACTTGATGCTGAATACAACCGACTCTACTTATTCTTTCACCGTGCCGGTAGAATACCCAGTTGCCGGTGAAGACCCCAGTTCATGCAAGGTAGGTGTGGTAGATGTTAACACTGCGCAAACCCGCTGGATGGAGGTACCGGGAGATGCCGTTCAGCATTATATCCCACGGATGCAATGGGCTGCCAACAGCAACGAGTTGATTTTACAGCAGCTTAACCGCGCGCAGAATGAAAGCCGGCTATTTATCTGCAATACCTCAAACGGCACCGCACATGTCATCTATACTGAACAGGATAAGGCGTGGATTGATGCCAAAGAGGATGAGGACTGGCAATGGCTGGCCGGCGGCAAAAAATTTATATGGCTGAGCGATAAGGATGGCTGGAAACATATTTATACTATTGACCGAGACGGCAAAGAGCAACTGGTTACCAAAGGCAATTATGATGTAATAAGTGTGGAACTTGTTGATGAAGCCGGTGGGCAGATTTACTTTATGGCCTCGCCTTATAACGCAACGCAGTGCTATTTATATACCATTAAAATGAGCGGCGGCGTGGCTAAACGCATTAGCCCGGCAAATGAGCCGGGCACGCATGAATACGCCATCTCTCCTACCGGCAAATATGCCCGCCATAGCTTTTCTAACGCCTATACACCTGATGCGGATGAGGTGATCAGCCTGCCTGAGCACAAACATTTAAGCGGTGATGACATTACGGTTGATATTAATAACACGCAGAAGAAGAACCGGCCCGAATTTTTTAAAGTAAAAACTATTGACGGTGTAGAGATGGACGGCTGGATGACGAAGCCAGACAACTTTGATCCTCACAAGAAATATCCGGTGGTATTTTACGTATACGGCGAACCTGCCACAGCTACCGCCACAGATGAATATGGCGCGGGCTATAACAAATTATACGATGGCGACATGGCTAGAGATGGCTACGTATACATCTCTATGGATAACCGCGGGTCGCCGGCTCCCAAAGGCCGCGAGTGGCGCAAATCTATCTACAAAAACATCGGCATCCTAAATATCCGCGATCAGGCAATGGCTGCTAAAGAAGTACTGAAATGGTCATTTATTGATTCTACCCGCACAGCTGTATGGGGCTGGAGCGGAGGAGGCTCATCAACCCTTAACCTGCTGTTTCAATACCCCGATATTTATAAAACAGGCATTGCTATTGCAGCCGTGGGTTGGCAACTATCGTATGACAATATTTACCAGGAGCGCTATATGGGGGTGCCCACAGATGATGCCGGCAAAGCGCCATTTATCAAAGGCTCGCCGGTTACGTATGCCAAAAACCTACGCGGCAACCTGCTTTACATTCATGGCACTGGTGATGATAATGTACACTACAAAAATGCCGAGATGCTGATCAATGAACTGGTAAAAAACAATCGTCAATTTCAGCTGATGTCATACCCCAACCGTACGCACAATATCTCTGAGGGGACCGGTACCACACAACACCTGCACACGTTGTTTACACAATATTTGAAAGAGCATTGTTTGCCCGGAGGCAGGTAATTAAAAAAGCCTGCCATTTTCTGGCAGGCTTTTGCTTTTTTGGTTAGTAAAGGCCTAATAAAAATTCTTAAAATGGCAGATCATCATCGGCCACCGGACCAAAATCCTGGGCGACATTATCTGCCTTTGAAGGTGTACGTTGCTGATTGTCACCATCAAAATCACTTTTACGCCCAAGCATAGTAAAATTCTCAGCCACAATTTCTGTGGTGTATTTTTTTATTCCTTCCTTATCCTCAAAAGAACGCGTGCGTATCTTTCCTTCAATATAGACCAGCTTACCTTTTTGCAAATACTTCGCTGCCACATCCGCTAATCCTCTCCACATCACGATGTTATGCCATTCGGTTTGTTCTACTTTGCGTCCATCTTTATTGAAGGTTTCAGACGTCGCCAGCGGGAAAGTAGCTACGGCAACCCCTCCCTCCAGGTGACGAATTTCCGGGTCTTTACCCAAATGCCCCACCAGGATCACTTTATTGATACCAGACATAGTTTAAAACAGGGAATTAGTTTTTAATTTAAAAAATTAGTTAAAAATATAAAAAGGATTTGAGGCATCGCTAATTTTTTTAAATTTTTTCTTTCTATGAAAGAAAAATTGTTGTTAATACTTACTATTTTAGCTTCAACCTCAATCATCTGCACCCATAAACGCTGATGCGTGAGGATGTGTTTTTTTATTGGGTAAATTTTCTTAATAGTAGAATCACAATTAATCAACTCTAAGTTTAGCGCTTCTGACAATACTTCTTGTGGCGTGGCCTGCGCAAGGGTTTCTATCAAAGGTAACTCATAGAGGTTGGCCCAGATATCATTGTCGCCCCGTTTATGTATCAGTACGCGATCTTGTTCGTCTGTTATCAGCAAATAATTAAAGTGACGCTCGCGTATCTTTAATTTATTCAGCTTTACGGGCAGCGTATTAATAGCGTTGTGCTTAAAAGCATGACAACCCAAACGCACCGGGCAAACTCCGCACGCCGGGTTCTTAGGCTTACACAACGTCGCGCCAAACTCCATCATCGCCTGGTTATGCAGGCCGGGACGCTCCCGGTTCAGCAAATCATTTGCCATCTGCTGAAAGATCTTTTTGCCCTGAGTACTGTTGATGGGTTCGCTGATGCCAAAGTAGCGGGCAATTACACGATACACATTACCATCAACCACCGCACGGGGTTCATCTGCAGAAAATGAGGCGATAGCCGCGGCGGTGTATTCGCCAATACCTTTTAGTTTGATGAGTTGCTCATAACTTGTGGGGAACTTGCCACCGTAATGTTGCTGCACCAATTTGGCTGTTACCAACATGTTACGCCCGCGCGAGTAGTAACCCAGACCCTGCCACAAGCGCAGGATGTCATCCTCCGGCGCGGCGGCAAAATCAGTCACCGTTGGATAGGCTTCCAGGAAACGGTTAAAGTAAGGCAGGCCCTGTTCCACGCGGGTTTGCTGGAGTATAATTTCAGAAAGCCAGATAATGTAAGCATTGTTGGTATTGCGCCAGGGAAGGTCGCGTTTATTTTGCCGGTACCAGGCAATCAGCTCGTCAGAAAACAACATCATTCGTCAAAAATACGCATTAAAATGAGGGGCGGTTTTTGTCCATTTTAATACACGTGTCAAAAAAAATTTCTTTTATTTCAATATTCGCGAATAAAGCGATACTTTTGCAACCCCAAAACAGTTAAGTATTTACATAATAAATAAAAGGAAAACAGATATGACTAAGGCAGAAATAATAGCTGAAATCTCATCTAAAACAGGCATTGAGAAGGTAGACGTTCAGGAGACTGTTGAGGCGTTTTTCAAGGTTGTGAAAACTTCAATGCAAAGCGGTGAAAACGTTTATGTTAGAGGTTTCGGTAGCTTTGTTGTTAAAAAAAGAGCAAAGAAAACTGCTCGCAATATTTCTAAAAACACTGCCATCATTATCCCAGAGCACTTTGTGCCAAGCTTTAAACCAGCCAAAACTTTTGTTGAGAAAGTAAAAAGCGGTAACAAAAAATAATTAGCCCTTAAAAGGATGAAAAAACAAACCATACAGATAGTAGTAATTGCATCAGCTGTTGCCGTTACAGGCTATCTGTATAGTTTAAAACCAGTTAGGTTACAAACTGCCGAGAAATCGGGCCATAATAACGGCATGGTAGCTGGCTCAAAACCGGCACCGGCTACAGCGGTAAATGTGGAGGCTTTATCGGCCACTGCAAAAACCGCTATCGGTCCTAATTTATCAGTACATATTAACGAACTGGAAGGCCAGCTTAAAACAGCCCAAGGCACCGAGAAAACCAGCCTGCAATTGCAACTGGCCAAAGCCTGGGACAACGTAAGCCAGCCTGCACCGGCAGCCTTTTATTACCAGGCAGCCGCCAAAAGCGAAAACAAGTTTGACGACTGGCTGCAAGCCGGTAACCGTTTTAACTCTGCTTTTCGCGTTACGCAAGACAGCACCTTGCAAGCCACCATGCTTGCCGGCTCTGTAGAAGCGTTTACCAAAGCCACCGCCATGCAACCCAACAACCTGGAAGCAAAAACAGGACTGGGTGTAGCCTATGTTAACGGAGGTGCGCCATCGCCAATGCAGGGCATTAGCCTGTTGCTGGAAGTGGTTGGCAAAGACCCGAATAACTGGAACGCCAACTTTAACCTTGGTTTATTCTCCATGAAATCGGGACAGTTTGATAAAGCGGTGATCCGTTTCACCAAGCTGATTGAAATGAAAAGCGGCGACAAGCGCAGCATTGAGCCTTACTTTTACCTGGCCGAAAGCTATAAACAGCTTGGCGAGAAAGAGAAAGCCATTGCAGCTTACACCGCTTGTAAAGAAATGATGTCGGACGATCCGGAATTTACAAAACAGATCGACAGATATATAAGCGAATTAAAACATTAATTAACCCTTAAAAAATTAAAATTATGCCAAGCGGTAAAAAACGTAAAAGACATAAAATGGCCACCCACAAACGCAAAAAACGTTTAAGAAAAAACAGGCACAAAAAGAAATAAGCTATCCCCATAGCTTATTTTCCTGTTTTAACGGGTTATATTTTATTGTTTACCTCACAACGAAAGCCGGCTCATTATCCCGCCGGCTTTTAGAAAACGGAATAGCAGTTGATAAAAGAATTAATTATCGATTCGACCCCCAATGGGTCGACTATTGCCTTATTACAGGATAAACAGCTTGTAGAACTCCACAAAGAGCACATCAACAACAATTATACCGTTGGTGATATTTATCTCGGCCGGATCAAAAAGATCATGCCCGGGTTAAATGCCGCGTTTGTGGACGTAGGTTACGAGAAGGATGCTTTTTTGCATTATTTAGATCTCGGTCCGCAGGTGCAAAGCCTGCTAAAGCTTACTAAGCAAGTTAAAAGCGGCGGCTATACAGCCAAGCTGCTGGATAACTTTAAGCTGGAGGCCGACATCAACAAAGCGGGGAAAATATCAGAGGTATTAACCAAAGGTCAGCTCATACCGGTACAGATAGCCAAAGAACCTATCTCTACCAAAGGGCCGCGCCTCAGTTCAGATCTGTCTATTGCCGGCCGGTATGTGGTGCTGGTGCCTTTTTCTGAAACGATATCCATATCGAAAAAGATTAAGAGCAACACCGAGCGTACCCGTTTACGCAAGATCATTGAGAGCATTAAACCTAAAAATTTCGGCGTAATTATCCGCACCGTGTCTGAGAACAAGGGCGTAGCCGAGATGCAAAAGGATTTGCTTGACCTGGTCTCTAAATGGGAAAGCTTTATTACCCGCCTGCCTGGTACCGAGCCTTCAAAAAAGGTATTGGGCGAGATAGACCGTACCTCTACTATCCTGCGCGATATTCTTAATCCGGATTTTCAGCACATCTATGTAAACGAGACCTCGATCTATGAGGAGATCAAATCATACGTGCACGAAATATCGCCAGAGATGGAGAACATCGTGAGGCTGCATAAGCACAAAGATCCAATCTTCGAGCACTACGGCATCGAAAAGCAAATCAAAGGCGCGTTTGGGAAAACAGTAAATCTGGCCGGCGGCGCATATCTTGTAATAGAGCATACAGAAGCCCTGCACGTGATAGACGTGAACAGCGGCAACAGAACAGCCAACAAAGAAAACCAGGAAGAAAATGCCTTCCAGGTAAACAAAGAGGCTGCTAAAGAAATTGCGCGACAGCTGCGGCTGCGCGATATGGGTGGTATTGTGGTGATTGACTTCATTGACATGCACAAGCCAACCAACAGAAAGGAATTGTTTGATTTTCTTCGTCAGGAGATGTCGCATGACCGGGCTAAGCATACCATTTTGCCGCCCAGCAAGTTTGGCTTGGTACAAATTACCCGCCAGCGCGTGCGTCCTGAAATGAATATTGTTACCAGCGAGGTGTGCCCAACCTGCCACGGCACCGGCACCGTTCGCCCAACAATATTACTGTTAGACGATATTGAGAACAATTTCAATTACATACTGGTAGAACAGAACGAGAAGAATATCACCTTGTGCGTTCACCCTTACATTGAGGCCTACATTAAAAAAGGCATCATGAGCCGCCAAATGAAATGGTATTTCAAATACGGCCAGTGGATAAAGGTGAAAAGCAACCCGAACTACCAGATTACCGAGTTCCATTTTTTCTCGAACAAAGACGAAGAGATCAAACTATAATGCGGATTTGTCCGGAAAAAGATAAAGAAAAACGCCCTGCATTGCGGGGCGTTTTTTTGTTTAATTTAGCGGTGCTTTATCACAACCGATATGCTCTCTTGTAAGACCATTTTCATAGCAATAGTACTTGCTTCAACCGTAGGCACCGTAGCGGCACAAAACACTTCAATCAATACTTCCAAATTACTTCCTGGACAAAACGCCTATTATCTGGATAAAAACGGTGAAAAGATAGATGCTAAAGATAGCGCCCAAACGGTACGGGTATTTAATGGCTATGATTCTGTAGCTCACCTTTACGATGTATCCGAGTATGATATCAAGAGCGGGCAGCGTATCATGATCGGGCGGTCATCTAGTAGCTATCCCCTTTCACTGGAAGGCCCCTGCGTTGCCTTCTATGTTAATGGAAAACGTAAAAGTATTATCAGCTACCAAAAAGGCATCCCAACCGGTAATGGCTCTTTTTATTATCCTAATGGTAAGCCATATCAAATTTTGTTATATAACGACATCAAAACATTAAAAGCTCAATACAAAAGCACAGACTATATTCCTGAAAATGAAAGACAAAACATCATCGCCTGTTATGATTCTACCGGGAAACAACTGGTAACAAACGGTAAGGGACATTTTATTAGTTACAGTGACGATTTTAAATTGATTGAACAAGAGGGCGATGTTGAAAATGGCAAAAGAGTTGGCCAATGGCAAGGCAAACTATCCAACTATACTTATATTGAACAATATAACGATGGCAAACTCATAAGCGGCGTTTCAACTGACGCTGCGGGCCTCCAGCACTCTTACGATAAATACAGGGTCAGTGCCGATTATCCAACCGGTTTAGCTGATCTCTATGCTTTTATCGGCCAAACCGTACGATACCCTGTAGCCGACCGTAAAAACAATGTACAGGGAAAAGTTTTTATAACATTTATTATTAGCGAAGATGGCACGCTCCACCACCTCGCTTGTTTGCGAGCGCCCTCCTATGATATGGCTGATGAAACTATCCGTGTGCTCAGTCTATCTCCGAAATGGAAACCATCACTCGTAAGAGGCATGCCAGCCAGGCAGGTATTTACTCTTCCTGTTTCTTTTACCTTAAGCAATTAAACCTACTCAGCCGCCTTCGCACTCATATTCAACGCCAAATGCAATGTAGCATCCATGTTTAGCCTGTTCCGCAGTGTATACTGCATACGTACTTTCAAACGCGGCAGGCGCACCAGCTTATCCAACATGGCAGATTGATCTGCATCCAGCACCAGGTTTTTACCAACGTTTGGACCGATATCTGTACGCTGGGCTACCAACACTTCGTTGCCGCCATCTTCTTTAGAAAGATATACTTTGATGGATGCAATATTACCGATGTTGAAATCAGAAGGATTATCAGCCTCAATACGAGCTGATGATACGTGTACATGCTCAATTTTGTAAGCATTATTGCCATCCTTGCTAAACTTCTGGTCAAAGCTTTGCGACATGGCGGTTACCTCAGCCTGCTTACCCGGCTCTGCGCTGATGGGCACAACCAGGTTAGCGGTATATGGAAAAGCAGATTTTACAACAGATTGAAAAGTGCCGCAGGCAGTAAGCGAAGCTGCGATAAACAGCAGAGAAAATTTCTTAAACATTGGAGGTAGCGTTAAATAATAGTGCGCAAATTAATCACTTTTTGAATAAGCGTGCAAAAAGCTATTTTAGTATAATCAACCACATCTAAACCTATGCGCCTTTTCATTTTTCTTGTCTGCATTATCGTACCGCTTATAGCATCGGCACAAAAAAAAGACACCACTTATTTTAACGATGAGGGATTTTCTACTCAAGACAAGTCTGCCGCCATGTTCTACCGGATATATACCGAAAAGGACTCCGTAGCCATATTCAGCTTTACAGAATACCGTAAAGACGGCAGCTATGTGCTGGCGCAGGCAAAAGACAATATCGAACATCCGCGATATGTTGGCATGGTCAAACTTTTTGATCAGCAGGCCCGGCTTGTAGAACAGCATGAATATAGTTTTTACGGTGTGCTGTTAAAAACCTCTCGCTACCATACTAACGGAACCCTACTGCAAACCATTACTTACAAACGAGAGGCCGACTGGCCTTATGAACGCCTCGTGTACGAAGCCGACTCTACCGGCAAAGCAAACATTGTTAACGGCAAGGGTACGCATTATGAGACTGGCCAGCACTCGCCTTTGCTCGATACCGTTTTGGATCAATACGAAATGACAGGCCCTTATCGTAATGGATTAAAACAGGGCAAATGGACGGGCACCAACACCAGCAACATCCGCTTTACCGAGTTTTATTACCATGGCAAGCTAACGGCAGGCAAAAGCACTGATGCCAGAGGAAAAACCTACCGGTACACCGAATATTATAACCAGCCTGATTTTGGGTATCAACGCGATAAAGTAGAGGCCGATATCAAAAAGCAATTAATTAATCCCGCAGATACGTTGAACCTGCAATCACTTTTTAAGCGAATTTATATTGACTACACTATTGATGAGCATGGCACAACAACCGTACTTACTGGCTTTAAACATGACGGTACTCCCGTAAAACTACCACTAAAAAAGCCTTATACAGGGCTTACGGTTGCCCTCGTTAGGGGAGTGCCGGTTAGCTATCGGGTAACGAGCTCGAGCCTTTACGGTTATGGCAAACCTATTAAATATTGGGTAGATGTAAAGCTATAAAGTAACCCTACAAATAGCCTTTTGTTAATTTTGAAAATAAACCTAAAACCATAGCATAAAAAGCTTATCTTTGCACCCCGACGCTGGGGTCGGGTTTTCGCCTTTCAGCGCATAGAATTTAGTTCATTGATAACCGTTCATAGAGCATGGCAAAAAAAGCACCATGAGCTATGAGCCAGCAACTAAAAACTCACGTATCTATGCCAAAAAATAATTCCATCAAATCCGTACTGATCCTTGGTTCTGGCCCTATTATTATCGGGCAAGCCTGCGAGTTTGATTACTCGGGTTCACAAGCTGCCCTTTCGCTTAAAGAAGAGGGTATCGAGGTATCCATCATCAACAGCAATCCGGCCACCATCATGACCGATAAAGTGATTGCCGATCATGTGTACCTGCTGCCGCTTGAGCCAGAAAGCATTGAGAAAATTCTGCAAGAGCAAAAAATTGACGCCGTACTGCCTACCATGGGTGGCCAAACAGCGCTTAACCTTTGTATCGCCGTAGCAGAACGCGGAATCTGGGAAAAATATGGTGTTAAAATTATTGGTGTTGACTTAGACGCCATCGAGAAAACCGAAAATCGCGAAGCCTTCCGCCAACTGATGGTGGATATCGGTGTAGGTGTTGCCAAATCAAAAATTGCCAACTCTTTCCTTGAAGGTAAAGAGGCAGCGCAAGAAATCGGCTTCCCGCTGGTTATCCGTCCAAGCTACACGCTGGGTGGTAAAGGCGCCGGTTTTGTACACAAAAAAGAAGAATTTGACCAGGCCCTGAGCCGCGGCCTGCAAGCATCACCAACCCACGAGGTACTGGTGGAGCAAGCTGTACTGGGCTGGAAAGAATACGAGCTGGAATTGCTGCGCGATGGTAACGACAACGTGATCATCATCTGTTCTATCGAAAACTTTGACCCGATGGGTATCCACACCGGCGACTCCATCACCGTGGCACCTGCCATGACGCTGAGCGACCGTTGCTACCAGGAAATGCGTAACCAGGCCATCAAAATGATGCGCGCCATCGGCAACTTTGCCGGCGGTTGTAACGTACAGTTCTCGGTTAACCCGGCAGATGAAAGCATCATCGCTATCGAGATCAACCCGCGTGTATCTCGCTCATCAGCCCTGGCATCAAAAGCAACCGGTTACCCGATTGCTAAAATTGCTGCCAAGCTGGCTATCGGTTACAATCTGGACGAGATTGAGAACCAGATCACCAAAACTACTTCTGCTTACTTTGAGCCAACGCTGGATTACGTCATCGTAAAGATCCCTCGTTGGAACTTTGATAAATTTAAAGGCGCTAACCGCGAGCTGGGCTTACAGATGAAATCTGTAGGTGAGGTAATGGGCATTGGCCGCAGCTTCATTGAGGCGTTGCAAAAAGCCTGTCAGTCGCTGGAGATTGGTCGTGCCGGTCTGGGTGCCGACGGTCGCCAGAGCCGAGATCTGGAAGAGATTATGCACAGCCTGGAGAAACCAAGCTGGGATCGTTTGTTCCACATTTACGATGCCATGAGCCTGGGTGTGCCAATCGAATCTATCCGTAAAGCTACCAAGATTGATCGTTGGTTCCTGAACCAGATCCAGGAGCTGGTAACGCTGGAAACCGAACTACGTCGCTACTCGCTGAATAATATTCCGGAAGATTTCTTCTATACGCTGAAACAAAAAGGTTTCTCTGATGCACAGATCTCATGGATTTTGGGCAACACTACCGAGGAGCAGGTATATCAGCGCCGCAAAGAGCTGGGCATTCGCAGGGTTTACAAAATGGTAGATACCTGCGCTGCCGAGTTTCCTGCTAAAACGCCATACTACTACTCAACATACGAAGGCGAAAACGAATCAACACCATCAAACCGTAAAAAGATCATCGTGTTGGGCTCAGGCCCTAACCGTATCGGTCAGGGTATTGAGTTTGATTATAGCTGTGTGCACGGCTTGCTGGCCGCAAAAGAGTCAGGTTACGAAGCCATCATGGTGAACTGTAACCCTGAAACGGTATCGACCGACTTTAACATGGCCGATAAACTGTACTTTGAGCCGGTATTCTGGGAGCACGTTCGCGAGATCATCGAACTGGAAAAACCAGAAGGTGTAATCGTTCAGCTGGGTGGCCAGACGGCCTTGAAAATGGCAGAAAAACTGCATGAGCACGGCATCAAGATCATCGGTACATCGTTCAATAACATGGACATTGCCGAAGACCGCGGTCGTTTCTCTGACCTGCTGAAAGATCTGGACATTCCATATCCAAAATATGGTGTAGCTGAAAGCGCTGAAGAGGCGATAGAAGTAGCACACGAGGTTGGTTATCCGGTACTGGTACGTCCAAGCTACGTACTGGGCGGCCAGGGTATGAGCATTGTAATTAACGATGAGGACCTGGAGAAAGCTGTAGTTAACCTGCTGAAAAACCTGCCGGGCAACCGCGTACTGATTGACCACTTCCTGGATCGTGCCGAAGAGGCCGAGTCTGACTCTATCCACGATGGCGAAGATGTACACATTATTGGTTTGATGGAGCACATTGAGCCTGCCGGTATCCACTCTGGCGACTCGAGCGCTGTACTGCCTCCGTTTAACCTGAGCGCCGGCGTGATCAAACAGATGGAAGATCACACCATCAAAATTGCCAAAGCGCTGAACGTTCGCGGTCTGCTAAACATCCAGTTTGCGATAAAAGACGAGAAAGTTTATGTGATTGAGGCTAACCCGCGTGCATCACGTACGGTGCCTTTCATCGCCAAAGCATACGATGTGCCTTACATCAACATTGCTGCTAAAGTAATGCTGGGTGTGAACAAACTGAAAGACTTCACCATCGAGCGCAAACTGAAAGGTTATGCCATCAAAGAACCGGTGTTCTCTTTCGATAAATTCCCTGAGGTGAACAAAGAGCTGGGCCCTGAGATGAAATCAACCGGCGAGGCCATCCGTTTCATCCCTAACCTGGAAGATCCATACTTCAGACACCTGTACAAAGAGAAATCAATGTACTTGTCAAAATAAGGCGAAAGCTGAAAGCATAAAGGCGAAAGGTATTAATCTTTCGCCTTTTTTTATTTTCCTAATATTTGCAACGTCGATCGATCTGCTTTGCCGTCAAAATATCTATCCAATACTTGTTGGAATATGGGCGGAGCATTAGGCACCTGTGAAAACAAAGTCATGCTAGATTTCAGCTTCATATCGTCGGGGTCCCCGAATATCTGATGAGCATTACCACCCGTTAACCTCATCAGCGCAGTTGATATTTCCAGCAATCGGGCTCCTAGTTGTGGGTGAGCCAGGTAAGCAGTGGCCTCATCAATACCCCTTATAGCATAATATTTAGACGTACTGCTCTGCCCCAAACCGGCAAGCTGCGGAAAGATGAACCACATCCAGTGTGTACGCTTATGGCCAGCCTTTATCTCCTGCAGGGCATCGGCATAGCTATTTGCCTGGGCTTCGGTGAAGCGGTTTAGTGAAGTGTCCATATATGCCTCCTTAAATTTCAGTACAACGGTAATAATAGAATGTCATCCTGAGCCGCGTCAAAGGGCTCGCAATGGCCCACCACTAACCGAAGCATTGAGAGCCCCCCCGCGAGCCCGCAGACAGGCTCAAATCACATCTCCTTTTTTAAATCGTTCAAATCAATAAACCATCAATCCCTTAGCTTCAAAAGTTATTTGCTTTTTTGAATTCGCATTCACTTCCGGCTGATGCCCGTTGGCCCTGTCGCCGGCAAAATGTTGTTTATCTGCTGCTATCATTTGTTTTTGCGCAATACCATCAACCACTACCGTTTTACCAGCCAGATTTTTAGGCAGGTTTACACCGGAACGGTTAAAATGCGCCTCAATTACGCGACCTCTGCCACCGTCCATTTCAAACCAGCCTCCCCGGGCATTGGTTACCTTTATTAACCGCCCTTTTATGGTAGCACTTACGCGCGGGCGCTGGGCCATCCAGTCTTCCAGTCTATTGGCAGCTATTACCTGCGTAGTGTTTGGCCTGGCTCCGTATACCGAGCCGTGCGGCAATTTTTGCTGTGCTTGTGCCATTGTGGCAAAGGCCAGACATATCATTAAACCTAATGTTTTCATATCAGTAGATGCTTTTAAGAGCAACATCGGGCAAAACAATTGGTTTTATGAACTTTACAAGGTTGTATTGCTTGTTAAAATGTGTTAAAAAAACAGCATCATTATATAATATAAACCGTAGTACAATGTTTTTTTATAGTTTTGCTTTGATAATGTGTATATGAGAAAACGCTTACCCTTACTGCTTTTGCTAGCAGCGGCGCTTGTGCCGGTAATGTTATTGGTTCAGGGCTGTAATAAAAATAACGATTCAACCCCGTTAACACCCTATGTAACCGTCAACCCCATCGTATCAAATCTTAAAGATACCACTGTGCGTGTTGACTACCAGATTCAGAATTTTGTGGTAGGAACAGTGACCAGCTACGGTGTATGCTGGAGTTCTTCTAAAAACAACCCCACTACCGCAGATTCAAAAACTAACATAGCAACCTCACCAAGTGCTGTAAATTACACAGCTACTATTAACGGCTTAGCGCCTAACACACTATACTACGTGCGTGCCTATGCGGTTATGAATAGCACTACCTATTATAGTGCCGCAGTACAGGTAAGTACACTTAAAACCGGTGGCGGTAATAACATGTATGGCACCGTGAGCACCTTTGCGGGCCAAACCATAGCTGGCTACGGCAATGGTGCCGGTACTGCTGCAACGCTTAGTAATCCGCAAGGTATAGCTGTTGATAATGCCGGTAACCTTTACGTGGCTGATACTTATAACAACAGCATTCGCAAAATTACACCAGCGGGTGTGGTAAGTTACCTGGCAGGAAATGGTGCTGCCGGTTATACAGATGGTAACGCCGCCAGCGCACAATTTTATGCACCGCAAGGCATTGCTGTTGATGCCAGTGGCAATGTCTACGTAGCCGATGTTGGTAATAATGCCATCCGCAAAATAACTCCTGCCGGCGTGGTAAGCACCTTGGCTGGGGGCAAATTTAGCGGCTTTGTAGATGGTACAGGCAGCGATGCCCGCTTTAGTGCACCAACAGGTGTAGCCGTTGATGCCAGTGGCAACTTATATGTAACAGATCGTGTAAATTCTGCTATACGTAAAGTAACACCAGCGGGTGCGGTAACCACCTTTGCCGGCACTAATACTGTTGGCTATATAGATTCTACTGGTACTAACGCGCTCTTCAGATCACCTACCGGTATTGTGATTGACGGCGCTAACCTTTATGTAACAGATCTGGGCAATTATGCCATCCGTAAAATTGTCATCAGCAGCGCGAAGGTGTCTACCCTGCTGGGTAATCCAACCCCATCTGCAGATGTGTTAAATTCGCCTGTAGCCATAGCCAGCGACCAGAAAGGCAAACTTTTCATCACCGATCAAACCGGTCGTATCCTGATGATTGGCACCAATAACGTATTATATAATCTGGGTGGCAATGCAGCCACCTACGGCTTTGCCGATGGCGATTTCACCGCAGCCAAGTTTGACTCGCCGCAAGGCCTTGCAGTTGATGCCAGCGGCAACGTTTATGTAGCGGATAACAATAATAACCGCATCCGGAAGATTGTAGTGAAAACTGCACCGTGAGGTAAATGATATTTTATGAAGAAGGCTCCCCATTGGGGAGCCTTCTTGTTTTCAGGTTACTTGTAATTCTTTACGATCTGACCTTATTTCGGTGAAGCAAGAGGGATGTCATGTTGAGCTCCGTCGAAACGCGCGTGCGGGGTTCGCCAGTTTATTTGCAAGGAGACAAGGCCTTCGCGCGCCCTTCGACGGCGCTCAACATGACATCCCCTTCAATCAAGCTGATTGCACGTCTAAGATTTCTCAGTCGCGCCACTCCACTTTCTCCTCTGCTCCTTCGAAATGACATATTGTTAGTATGATTATCCAAACAGCAACGAAAACACCTCCTCAATATTAGCCACCGTTTTTACGCTGATATCGTAACGGGAGAGGTCAATGCGTTTCTTATCCTGGCAGCCTTGCGGCAGATTATATTTGGAGATAAAAATCTGCTCAAAGCCCAGTTTCTGCGCCTCGGCTATGCGTTGTTCTATTCGGTTTACGGCACGGATTTCGCCAGAAAGACCTAACTCGCCAGCAAAGCAGGTTTTGAAGGGGATGGGCATATCCTCATGAGAGGATATGATAGCAGCGGCTAATCCCAGGTCAATAGCCGGATCTTCTACCCGGATACCCCCGGTAATGTTCAGAAACACGTCTTTAGCCCCTAAACGGAAGCCACAGCGCTTTTCAAGCACGGCCAGCAACATATTCATGCGGCGCGTATCAAAGCCCGTAGCCGAGCGCTGAGGAGTACCGTAGGGCGAATCACTTACCAGCGCCTGTGTTTCTATCATCATGGGGCGCATACCTTCCAGCGTGGCCGATATGGTGATGCCGCTCAAAGGCTCATCACGCTGTGATAATAAGATCTCAGAGGGATTGGATACCTCACGCAAGCCCGCACCCAGCATCTCATAAATCCCCAGTTCTGATGCCGAGCCAAAACGGTTTTTCACTGCACGTAAAATGCGGTAAACATGGTGCCTGTCGCCTTCAAACTGTAGCACGGTGTCTACCATATGCTCCAATATCTTCGGGCCGGCAATCATTCCATCTTTGGTGATATGACCGATTAGAAACACCGGCGTACCGCTCTCTTTTGCAAAACGCAGCAATTCCGCCGTACACTCCCGCACCTGCGACACGCTTCCCGGTGTAGACTCAATATGCGCCGAATGCAGTGTTTGAATGGAATCAATCACCACCAGGTCTGGTTGTAATTGTTCTATCTGTTTAAATATGTTTTGGGTTGATGTTTCGGTAAGGATGAAAGCTTCTGCTACCCCTTTAGAGGCCGGGGGGCCGGTAGTTATTCGCTCGGCTCGCATTTTGATTTGCCGCTCGCTCTCTTCGCCTGACACATAAAGCACTTTCAGGTTGGGCATATTGAGGGCAATCTGCAGCACCAGGGTTGATTTACCGATTCCCGGCTCGCCGCCTATCAATACTAATGAACCAGGGACAATACCGCCCCCAAGTACACGGTTTAACTCTTTATCCCGTGTAGGAATGCGTGGTTCTTCATCATAGGCAATAGCGCTAACCGGGATGGCCTTGTTGGCCCGCTGCATAGAGGTTGAACCGTTAGTGGGTTGCCGCCAATCAGGAACAGACGGATTGGCTTTCTCAATAATTTCTTCTACAAAAGTATTCCATTGGCTGCATGACGGGCATTTGCCCAGCCATTTAGGCGATTCATAGCCACAGCTTTGACAGAAATAGGTGGTTTTTGTTTTAGCCATTTGTATTTGCCGTTAAGCAAATGTGCACAAATGTTTTGAAAATTGCTAAAATTTTTGGCTTTTATAAGTAAAGAATAGAGATTGGAGATTAAAGATCAGGAGCCTACACTCTTAATCGGAAGGGGGGCTAAATTAGGCCTCCGCGCGCCCTTCGACGCGCCTTCTTTGTAGAGCCACTATTTGTAGCTTACCATGCAAATCATGGCACAAGTGATGTACACCAAAGAGCCACAAATATGTGGCTCTACGTTTAAATCCTGAAAATCTTAAAAATTCGTTAAATGGCGACGCCCTCTTAAGTACATTATAAAGAGTTGGCTCACGAAAAATCCTGGTTTAGATTAACTTATTATCATTATCCGGGAAGACCAGAATCGGCTCATATTTCTTGGCTTCTTCCATTTCCATATGAGCGTATGATATAATGATCACGATATCGCCAACCTGGGCTAGCCTGGCGGCTGCACCGTTGAGGCAAATGGTTCCGCTTCCGCGCTCTCCTTTAATTACATAAGTTTCAAAACGGGCGCCGTTGTTATTGTTAACAATCTGCACTTTTTCGTTTGGTATAATGTTGGCGGCTTCTATCAACGCTTCGTCAATAGTAATGCTGCCTACGTAGTTCAGCTCTGCCTGTGTTACCCTTGCCCTGTGGATCTTGGATTTTAACACCTCTATTATCATGGCGCAAAGTTAGTATATAATTAACATAAGCAAATACAAAGCCAATATTATGACGTTGCAATGTAACACACACGCTATCTGCCATTTACGCCGATGCGACTGTCTGTATAAAAACATTTAAGATGATGACATGATCACTGTAGTCTCCTTAAACAGCGCTAATCTGCCTCAATTATTAAAACAACTCCGTAACAGTCAGCGTTATTTAGATAAAACATCACTATGAATACGACCAGCGAAACACTGCCAAAAGGCAGCGATGGCAACTATGAGTTTACCATCAATTACTCGGAACGGGAGTTGGCGTGCCGGGTAGAAAAGAAAGATGACATTTTACAGGTACACATTGACAATAACATTGATGCTACCCTGCAAATTGAGCCTGACGGCACCCTGCATCAAACCGCAGGCAACACCCTACCCGATTCAAACATCGAGTTTATTAAAAAACATGTATTAGGCCACAACGTGTAAAAATGTGCCGTTTATAAAAAAGGCCGTGCGATTACTACCCCTGCACGGCCTTTTATATTTATGTTGATCTGTAATTATACTCCACTGAAAACCGAGAACCCTCCATCAACGTTAATAACCGTACCAGTTACAAATTTAGAGGCATCGCTCAACAGCCATACCAGCGCACCAATCAGTTCGTCTGGCTCACCAAAACGTTTGTATGGGGTATTCTTTAATACCAGGTTGCCGCGCTCGGTATAACCGCCGTCAGGCTGGGTAAGTAGGGTACGGTTTTGCTCAGTAAGGAAGAAACCCGGGGCAATAGCGTTCATACGCAATTTATCGCCATGACGGTTAGCCATTTCTACCGCAAACCACCTGGTATAGGCATCAACAGCAGTTTTAGCCAAAGTATAACCCAACACTTTGGTAATGGCGCGTTGCGAAGCCATTGAAGAGATATTAACGATGCTACCGCTGCCAGCCTGGGCCATCTCCTCGCCAAAAACCTGGGTAGGAATCAGCGTACCATACAGGTTAAGGTCCATTACCTGCCGCAGACCATCCATATTTAGTTTAAACACATCATCGCCTGGTTGTACAATGCCGCCGGGCATGTTGCCACCGGCACCGTTAACTAAACCGTCTATACGGCCATAGGCATCCATGATCTGGTTTTTTGCAGCAATTAGCTGATCTTCCTGCATTACGTCTGCAATCAGTGCCATGGCTTTACCACCTGCGGCCACTACTGCTTCAGCACGCTCTTGGGCTACAGCCTGATTACGGCCCAAAATACCTACGGTACCACCTGCCTTGGCAATGCCTTTTATAAATGCATCACCCAAAATACCGGTACCGCCGGTTACGATGATCACCTTATCTTTTAATGAGAATTCTTCCATATCGGGAGTATTTGTTTTTCGGGTTCAAAACAAGCAAAAAAATAACAGAATAGATTAAGTGTGATGTGGTTTTTATTCTGTTTGATTAACACTTGGTTATGATTTGGCCGCAGATACCCCCATGTGATTTCGAACGTAGCGAAGCGTAGAGAGAAATCTTAGACGATTGCCCTAGCCGCTTGATTAGCATGGGGGTTAAGATTTCTCTTCCGCGCCCTCCCGCCAACCTTCCCCGCGTGTTCATCGAAATGACATGAGGGTATATAGCAGAACAACCGGATCGATGACGATCCGGTTGCTTTGTTTACTAATATAACGATTACTTTTTAATCACTTCGCTGATTGGCACACCAATGCAACCGCTAGGGGCCTGGATGTGCAGCAGGGCCGCCAGGGTGGCCGAAATATCGGTCATGTGGGTTGGCCTAACAAGGCTGCCGTGTTGAATGCCCCAGCCGAAGAATACCAGTGGGATGTGGGTATCATACGGGTTCCAGGTGCCATGGGTAGTACCTGTTAAACCAGAGCCGGCAAACCACCCCGGTTTCAGGATGATCTGTATCACACCACTATGCTCAATGCTATAACCGTTAATAATACGGTAGCGCAGTTCTTCAGGGATATTGGCAATTTGCGCGGCTTTCATATCAACGGCAAAAGCTACGGCCGGTTGTTTGCCTAACCAGTCAATAATATCATTTTTAACAGCTTGCTCGCTGATGTTTTGTTTTTTGATAGTGATATTATTCAGGTTTACCTGGTAATTATCCAGGCTGATTACCAGGTTGTTTACCTTGTATTTTTCGTTCAGCATAGCGTTCATGCTGCGCATGGCTTCGCCGGCCTTCCAGATGCCTGCCGGGATGTTATGATCAGTCAGGAATTTAGGATTATGTGCAGCGCCGTGGTCAGCAGTCAGAAATACGGTGTAGTTGCCTTTACCCACTTTAGTATCCAGGTAACTGAAAAAAGAAGCCAGATCTTTATCCAGACGCAGGTAAGTATCTTCTGTCTCTACCGCGTTAACACCTACCAGGTGACCAACATAGTCTGTTGAGGAAAGGCTCACGGCCAAAAAGTCGGTTATGGTGTTGTTGCCCAGGTGTTCGGCATCAATAGCAGCTTTAGCCAGATCAAGCGTTAGCGTGTTACCATAAGGCGTGGTACGTATCATACCCAGATTGCCTTTATACAACTCTGATGTTTTGAACGGGAAGGTTGGTGTGGCAGCACCGCCAACACGGCCTTCATAAGGCGTGTTATCTGCAGTGCTTTGCAAATAAGTGTTGATAGGATACAGCGTATTCCAGTCTTGTTTCAAATATTTTTCAGGTAGTTTCTGGTCGTTGAACTTTTTTACCCAGGCAGGCAACTCATTCATATAAAAAGTACTGGTAATCCAATTGCCTGATGCATCATCAAACCAGTAAGCAGCATTGGCAGCATGACCGGCTGGTAGTATCCCGCCGCGATCTTTCAACGCAATACCAATCACTTTTGAGCGAAAGTTAGTAGCCAATTTCAACTCATCGGTAATGGTGCTGGCTTGCAGGTTACGCGGCGACATTTCACCGGCGTGTGAGGCACTGCCTACAGTTTTTACCGTAGTATCTTCGGTACAATACATGGCCCTGCCAGTGGCTTGATCGATAAAATCATTACCGGCAATACCATGAATAGCAGGTACAGAGCCTGTATACACACAGCTATGACCGGCAGCGGTAACGGTCGGTATATAGTCTACACTGGTATTCTCGCAAGTAAATCCTTCACCCAACATACGTTTAAAGCCTCCGGCCTGGTAACGGTCGTAATAGCGGTACAGGTAATCCCAGCGCATCTGGTCAACTACCAGCCCCACCACCAGTTTAGGGCGGGGCAAAGTTGTTGTTGTAGTTTCTGTTTTCTTTTTTACCTGGGCAGTTGCGGTAGCGGCAATCCCAAAGGTTAAGAGGAGTACGGATCTAAGCCTCATGATCTTCAAAATGGTGTTTGTAAATTCGGCCAAATATCCAAAAATTAAGGGAATCAGTATATGATGTTATTGTTAAAGGAAATTTAACTGGGAGTTATTTAGAGATGCGTCGCAGGCCCGCGTGCGCCCTTCAACAAGTTGAGGATGACAGCCTTTTGCGCTCCTCTAAAAACGTATAATGTGAATTCACATTACACTCATTATCCTTTGGAGAGGGCAGGAGTGAGATCTAACGCTCAAATGTAAAAATAGCGTGTTGCCCGGCGGTGTGCATATCGCGCCAAACACGATTGATCTCGCTATCGGTGGCTGCGGCGCGCAGGCCGCAATATGGGTAAAGGGTATCTACCACCTCACGTGATATTTTGGCCAGCGTACGGCTGGATTTACTTACATTCTTCAGCTCGCACAAGCGGTTAGCTACCGGTTTTTCCCAGGAAAGATCTACCGATTTGTAAAACAGCTCGCGTGTAGCATTGATCAGCGCTGTGGTATCGTCGATCAAATCATCCAGCAGCAACATGTTTTCTACCAACAAACGGGGATTTCTCTTCTTATCCTCAAAGAGCTCTTTACACAAATCTATAAAATGCATGGCCATGCCAGACATATTGACGGCCAGGGTGGCCTCTGCCAATTGCAGGAAAGGGTATTGATACAGATCTTCGTTTACTTCGGCATAATCAGGATCGATGTGAAAACAGCGGTCTTCAGGCACCATTAAATCTTCAATAATAAAAGAATGGCTGCCGGTGGCTACCATGCCCATGGTTTTCCAGGTAGGCTTTAATGTTACATCTTTTTTGTCTACCACAAAAGGCAACACCCAGGGCTCGCCATTTTCATCCAACACTGCCTCGCTGTTACGCTTAATCAGACAATTAACCGTAAAGTGTGTGGCATGATGCGCACCGCTGGCATAGTTCCAGATACCATTAATACGGTAACCGTCGGTAGTAATCTCAGCCTGGCCTGTAGTGGCACCACTGCCTGCCAGGCAAACTTGCGGAGTATTAAATATTTGATGAGCGGTATGAGCAGCCATGAATCCGCCAAACCAACCCGCACCAGCGCATAAGGTTACTACCCACCCGGCGCTGCCATCGGCCCAGCTGATACCCTCCTGCAGGCGCACTAGTTGCGGGATGCCACGCTCAAGTCCACCATAAGTCCATGGCACCAGCAGCTTGAACCAGCCCAGGCGGTGAATGATCTTCATTTGCTCTGGGTGCAGCTGCCCATCCTGCTCTGCCTTGCCAGAATACCGCCGAATTAATTCGGCATGTTCCTGATCAATATAGTCTGATGGATGCGGCAACGGTTTTCTCATGATGCGGTAGATATGCTTACAGTTTCGGCTCGTTCTTTCTTTAAAATGCGCAGCCAATCTATGTATCCAAAAATGGCTACTATAAATAAAAATAGGGTGAGCAGCGCCATTAGCGGCAACTGCTTATAGAATAACAACGGGATGGCAAACAGATTAGATATGTTTAGCAATATCCAGTTTTCTGTCTTTCGCCGCGCCAGCAGCCACATACCAGCCCAGGCACTTGATGAAACAAATGAATCCCAAACCGGAACGTTAGAATTGGTGAAATGTTTTAGCAGCACATACAGCACGGCCCAGCCCACAAACGTTATGACCAGGGTAATACCCCACTCCTGCCTGTTGCTATTGCTGATCTTTACCGGCGGCTCATTCCGCCGTTTTATCCAGTGTACCCAGCCATACATGCTCATAACCAGGTAATAAGCGTTCAGCACGGTTTCGGCATACAGGCTGCTTTCCAGTAACAGAATGCTACCTGCTAATATGCCTAATATCCCGGTTGGATACAACCAGATGTTGTTCTTTTTGGCCAGCAAAACTTCGGCTACGCTGGCTATAACCGCAAACCACTCCAGCCAGGTTGTTGCTTTTATCTGCTCCCAGAATAAATGAATTAAGTGTTGCATAAGCATCTCTCCCCCGGCCCTCTCCTTTAGAGAGGAAGATTTTACTTTGTTATGTTATGTAAATAGCGATGAGTTTGAAACCCATCGCTATAAAATTCCAGTTTTAGAAAGCGGCGCCTTGTACGCTCCCCCTTTCAGGAGGAGACTGTTATCGGGCTTAAAATCTCAGACTCAATGACGCCAGAAAATTTCGTGGCGCTTGCGTAAAGAAATAATTATAGTTATTTAATTCACCGCTGTAAATACCCGGATATGTAACTCCGTCTGACGAATAGGCTTTACTGAACACGTTATTTACCAATAAACCAACGCCAATGTTTTTGATGCCTTTAATGCTGAAGTTATAGTTCAGGCGCACGTCGCTCACAAAATATTCTGGTAGCGAACGACTCTCGGTACTGGTATTATCCAGGTACTGGCGGGTTATATACCTGCTGATGAAAGAGAACTCGGCACCCTTAAACGGCAGGAAGTTTAGGGAGCTGCTGCCTATAAAACCTGGTGAGTAAGCCAGATTTGTTGTGTTATAGGCGGTTTCATCCATATTGCCGGTAGCATCATTATATAAAAACTGGTGGAAGTTTTTTACTCTGTTACGGCTAACCGATGCGGTAAGTGCCCAGTTGAACCCGTCACAGAATTTAATGTGGGCATCGGCTTCCAATCCTGCGCGGTAACTATCATCCACATTGGTACGGATGGCCTCGCCTACATCATCCAGCGAGCCGGTTAAGACCAGCTGGTTTTTATATTTCATATAGAACGCGTTAATGCCGGCAGTGATCCAGGTTTGCTTGGTACGATATCCCAGTTCCCAATCCAACAGTGTCTCCGGCTTAGGGCGGCTGGCTGGCGATGAGTTGGTATAATCACTGCGATTAGGCTCATGATGGCCAACTGCAAACGATGCGTAGATATTGTTCTGATCGTTCAATTGATAAGTGATACCTGCTTTAGGGTTAAAAAAGTTAAGCTGAACGGCCTGCTGCACATTTCTCAAATCCCGGTCAAAACCCAGGAACGAGTAGTTAATGTGTCGGTACTGCATATCGCCGTAGAACAAAAAGTTGCCTACATGAAAATTGGCACGGGCAAAAACATTAAAGTCTTTCTTTACGCCACGATCGCGCGAGTACTCATAATCCGGTGGGATGTTGGTGGTTTGTTGTGTCCACTCAATATTGTTGTAATGGTCGCCTTTGTATTCGTTATAAGCACCACCCAGCGTTGCATCAATTTTGTTTGACGGGTGGTAGTTGAGGTTATAAGTAGCACCGTAGAAATAGTTGCTCAACCAAAGTCTGCGCACCAGGTCTGAGTTGGTAATTGTGGTACCACCAACCGTTTGCGGCGTAATGCCGTAGTCAGCCAGCGTCTGGTCGTTTTGATACTCTTCGTAATAACCGTAACCACGGGTATAGTGCAGCGCTCCGCTGAATGATAAATCATTAGTGATCTTTTGATTTAACAACAGCTGGGCGAAGTTTTGCCAATAGTTATCTGTCTGATTGTTATAATATGTGCCTGTAGACTCAATATAACCCAACTCATTGTAACGGCGATTACCGGCGTTTATCATGTCTTCTGACACGCCATCCCAGGCCTGACCGGTTTTTTCGTATCCGCTAAAAACGTTCAGACGCAGCACCGTGCCCTGGTTGTAGTAAGCACCACTCAGGAAATACGATTTTAGATTTGACGCTGAACGCTCAATATAACCATCAGAATTAATACGCGACAAGCGGCCATCAAACGTAAAGTGATCACCTAGCAGACCTGTACCTACACTCACCGCATTTTTAATGGTACCATAAGAGCCTGCCGAATTATCCAGCTGTGCATATGCCGTATCATGACGGGTAGTAGTCTGGATGTTGATGCTGGCACCAAAAGCACCTGCACCATTGGTTGATGTACCTACACCCCGCTGCACCTGGATATTGTCTACCGATGAAGCCAAATCCGGAATATCTACAAAGTAAACACCTTGGTCTTCGGCATCATTCATAGGGATACCATTCAGCGTTACGTTGGTACGGGTAGCATCGCTACCGCGAATGCGGATGCTGGTATAGCCCACGCCTGCACCAGCGTTTGAGCTTACCACTGCCGATGGTGTTTGCTCCAACAAGTACTCAAAGCCTCTGCCGGTATTGTTCTTCTGGATATCAGCTTTGCTGATATTGGTGTAAGTGGTTGGCGAGTTAGCACCGGCACGGGTGCCGCGCACGGTTACCTCTTCGGTAAACGTATTACTGCGCTGTAATACAAAATTTTTGCTGATGGCCGATTTAAGGCTGAATTGTTGTTTCTGTGCCTGGTAACCGGTATAGCTGGTTTGGATGCTGTAACTGCCTTCTTTCAGGTTAAACTGATAAGCACCTTTTGCATCTGTTTGTGCTGAGAATTGTGTTTGTTCGTTCCAAACGGTTACGGTAGCGCCGGGCAACGTAGCGCCGGTTTGCTGATCTGTTACTTTCCCCGATACGGAAAGTTGTGCCGATGCCGCATACGGCAACAGCAGGGCCAAAATGCCCGCAAAAAAGTTTTTCAATGTACTTTGTATAAAAAAACCTGTTAAACTGCTGCACGATAGGGTAAATCGCTCAGAATACTTAACTTGTTACCTGTTCCCTACGCCGGCATTATCCGGATCAGGTGTATGTTTGGTCATCAGTCAATGGTTATTAGTCACTAGTTCTTGAAAACTGCCGACTGCAAACTCACTACTGCCAACTCAAACAATGGGTATGATCTCAGCCTGTCTTTCAGTTTGATTGCTCAAAGCAAGGCACCCCTTGAGAAAAATATGGTGCAAAGTTAGGCTTTGTGTGTTAACAATGCAAACAGGCTTAACTTAAACCTAACCTTGTGGATGCGTTGTGCTCTGTTCCATTGGTTTTAAGATCAATTATTTACCTTTGGCGGCAATCTATTCTCTGCTATGCCCAATAAGTCATCCTTCAAATTTATTATCGTTATTTTCAGTTTCGCCCTTGGTGGCTGGAGTTTATATAACGATCTGTTTTGGCCCGCGCAGGGCGCCGACCTTATTACCCTGAAACAGATACTCAGTCCGCTGAACCTGGAGTGGTCATTAGGTACCAACCCTTCAGGATGGATCAATGGACAAAACTACGTCAATGTATTTTTTGACGGACTGTTACTTTTCGGTACCGTTGGCTACCTGGCATCGGGCTACCGGCAAAACACATTGTTAAGGTTTTTCTACGCTGTTATTTTTGGTAGTAATGCGTTCCAGGTGCTGCGGTTTTTGCTGTATTTTACGGTATTAAGGCCGTTGGCGGGAACCCATGATACCATTACCAACGGCCGCCTTGTAACAGATGCTGAATATCTGGCTATGGAATGTATCTGGATGCTGGCATCGTTTATTATACTGCGGTATCTGAGCCGGGATCGCGAAGTTGCTGTAACCTTGGCAGAACAGGAGGGCGAACAAGTTGGCTATTTTATTGAAGCCCCCAGAAACATGCGACTTATGAACTATGTAGCAGATGCTATCATACTCTCCCTCATCTTTCATAAAGAGGGCCTGACTTTAGATAGCCTGCAAGTACCCACTACCCTAAAGCTAGGTGGAACCAATGGCATGGTTGTACCTTCTGCCATTGTTATTTTGATATGCAACTGGAGTTATTATGCATTGTTTGAAGCGCTGTTTGGTATTACGCCTGGTAAAATACTTTCGGGTACCCGTGTGGTTGATGATGAAAGCCATATACCTCAATTTAAAACCATCGCTATAAGAAGCCTGTGCAGAATGGTTCCGTTTGAAGCACTCTCATTTTTGGGCAGCAGGGGCTGGCATGATGCCTGGTCTGATACCTATGTGGTAATAGATACACCAGCCGGTGCCCCCGAGCAGATTTCCACACCGGAGGCCTAGTGTTGAAAAAAATATTCAATCTGTTGCGATACAGCAATTAATCACCTACTTTTGCCACATCATTACTGTAAACAGCATCATGAAAAATCATAAAAAAGAAGAAGAAAACTACGATTCTCTATTTTACATCATCGGCCTGCTGGCTGGTATGTTTACCGGAGCCGTGATTGAAAAAGGTTTCGCCTGGGTAGTAGTGGGCGGTGTTATGGGTTTATTAACCGCAGCTTTCTTCCTGAATGTTCTGGTTAAAGGCCGTGAAAAAGCCTGATCCGGAGCTACCGACATTTATACGTAACTGGAACCAGTTTTACATCATTGTGGGTGTATGGCTGGTTCTTTTAGTTTTTATCTTCTGGCTCATCACCCTGTACTTCCGTTAAATGAGCATTGCCGACTGGATAGTTTTAGCCGTTACCCTGCTGGGAATTGTATTATACGGCATCTGGAAAAGCGGCAGCAATAAAAATATAGACCAGTTTCTGGTAGGCGGGCGCTCTTTGCCCTGGTACCATATCGGCCTATCGGTAATGGCTACGCAGGCCAGCGCCATTACTTTTCTCTCGGCCCCCGGGCAGGCTTACAGCGATGGAATGCGCTTTGTGCAGTTCTACTTTGGCCTGCCGCTGGCCATGATTGTGCTGTGCATCACCTTCGTTCCTATCTTCCACCGGCTAAAGGTTTATACAGCTTACGAGTACCTGGAGCAACGCTTCGACCTGAAAACACGAGTGCTAACCTCGCTCCTGTTCTTGATCCAGCGTGGATTATCTACAGGGATCACTATTTATGCGCCATCCATCATCCTGGCTACCATCCTTAATATCAACGTTACTTAT
>Ga0153918_1000082_pt1 | contig 80386 bp, 68 predicted proteins | sample TSFL002MetaG_FD_104687 | JGI IMG/M metagenome (GOLD analysis project Ga0153918, IMG submission 104687) | Attine ant fungus gardens microbial communities from Florida, USA - TSFL002 MetaG | ecosystem: Host-associated > Fungi > Mycelium > Unclassified | place: USA: Florida, Paynes Creek Historic... | reverse complement strand
GCGACCCCTGCTCCCGCAACCCCGCCAAAGCAAACGGAACGAAATCCTCCACACCCCCACGCCGATCCCACACCACATACACCACCAACCGACGACCACCCACAGGAAAAACCACCGGCACGGGAAGGGAAGTCATGAGGCGCATCAGCTCCGGAGAAGAACACAGGTCGTCCGGTCGTCGGGTCCTGCACGACGACCGCGGATCATCCTAGATCGTCGCGGTTCAGCGACCCTGGGCGAGGGCCTTGAGCAGGTACGCGCCGTAGCCGCTCTTGATGAGCGGCTCCGCGCGCTCGCGCAGCTCGTCGTCGGTGAGGAAGCCCATCCGCCACGCGACTTCCTCCGGGCAGCCGATGGAGAGACCCTGGCGCTTCTCCACGGTGCGGATGAAGTCGGTCGCCTCGGCGAGCGAGTCGAAGGTCCCCGTGTCCAGCCAGGCGGTGCCGCGGGTGAGCAGCTGCACCTGCAGCTTGCCGCGATCGAGGTACTCGCGGTTGACGTCGGTGATCTCCAGCTCGCCGCGCGGCGAGGGCTTGAGGTTCTTCGCGATCTCGATCACGTCGTTGTCGTAGAAGTAGAGTCCTGGCACCGCGTAATTGCTCTTGGGCTGCGTCGGCTTCTCCTCGAGGGAGACGACGCGACCGGCGTCGTCGAACTCGACCACGCCGTACGCGGTCGCGTCGTCGACCCAGTATCCGAACACGACACCGCCGTCCAGCTCGGTGTACTTCCGCAGCTGCGTGCCCATCCCCTGGCCGTAGAAGATGTTGTCGCCGAGCACCAGCGCCGCCGAATCGGATCCGATGTGCTCCTCGCCGAGGACGAACGCCTGCGCGAGTCCGTCGGGGGACGGCTGCGTCTTGTAGGTGATGGAGACGCCGAAGCGGGAGCCGTCGCCCAGAAGGCGCTGGAACGCCTCCGCATCGTGGGGGGTCGTGATCAGCAGGATGTCGCGGATCCCCGCCAGGATGAGGGTCGACAGCGGATAGTAGATCATCGGCTTGTCGTAGACGGGGACGAGCTGCTTGGACGTTCCGAGGGTGATCGGATGCAGCCGGGAGCCGGTGCCGCCGGCCAGGATGATTCCACGCATGCCCCTATTCTCTCGCATGACCGGCTCGTTCCTGTGAATTCGCCAGCACGCGCGCCCGGCGCGGGTCGACGCGCCCCGCTACCCTGGAAGTCATGCAGAGACTGCTCGTCACCGGCGGCGCCGGCTTCATCGGCTCGAACTTCGTCCACCACGTCGTGGAGAACACCGATCACCACGTCACCGTGCTGGACGCGCTCACCTACGCCGGCAACCGCGCCTCCCTCGACGGCCTCCCCGCGGACCGGGTGACGTTCGTGCACGGCGACATCACCGACGCCGAGCTCGTCGACAGGCTGTTCGCCGACGCGGACGCCGTCGTGCATTACGCGGCCGAGTCGCACAACGACAATTCGCTGCACAGCCCGCGTCCGTTCCTGGACACCAACATCGTCGGCACCTACACGCTGCTCGAAGCGGCCCGCAGGCACGGCCGCCGCTTCCACCACATCTCCACCGACGAGGTCTACGGCGACCTCGAGCTCGACGATCCCGAGCGGTTCACCGAGAACACGCCCTACAACCCGTCGTCTCCGTACTCGTCGACCAAGGCCGGATCCGACCTGCTCGTGCGCGCCTGGGTGCGCTCCTTCGGCGTGCAGGCCACGATCTCGAACTGCTCGAACAACTACGGTCCCTACCAGCACGTGGAGAAGTTCATCCCCCGCCAGATCACCAACGTGATCCGCGGGATCCGCCCGAAGCTCTATGGTGCCGGCGAGAACGTGCGCGACTGGATCCACGCGAACGACCACTCCTCCGCGGTGCTCACCATCCTGGACAAGGGCCGGATCGGCGAGACCTACTTGATCGGCGCCGACGGCGAGCGCAACAACAAGGACGTCGTCGAACTCATCCTCGAGCAGATGGGCCAGCCCCGCGACGCGTACGACCACGTCACCGACCGCGCGGGCCACGATCTGCGCTACGCGATCGACTCCACGAAGCTGCGCACCGAGCTCGGCTGGACGCCGCAGTACGCCGACTTCGAGTCGGGCCTCGCCGCCACCATCGACTGGTACCGGGCCAACGAGGCCTGGTGGGCGCCGTCGAAGGACGCGACAGAGGCGTTCTACGCCACCAAGGGCCAGTGACGATGGGTGAGGATGCGATGGCGGTCGAGTTCGGCAAGCAGCTCCAGGTCGTCGAGACCCCGATCCCGGGGATGATCGTCCTCGAGCTGCCGGTGCACGGCGACGCGCGCGGATGGTTCAAGGAGAACTGGCAGCGCGAGAAGATGACGGCGCTGGGGCTTGCGGACTTCGGTCCCGTGCAGAACAACATCTCGTTCAACGACGCCGTCGGGACGACGCGGGGCATCCACGCGGAGCCGTGGGACAAATGGGTCTCGGTCGCCACCGGGCGCATCTTCGGCGCCTGGGTGGACCTGCGCGAGGGCGAGAGCTTCGGCACCGTCTTCACGATCGAGCTGGATCCCTCTCGTGCGATCTTCGTGCCGCGCGGCGTCGGGAACTCCTACCAGACGCTCGAGCCCGACACCGCGTACACCTACCTCGTGAACGACCACTGGTCGCCGGACGCGAGCTACTCGTTCCTCAACCTCGCCGACGAGACGGCTGCGATCGCCTGGCCGATCCCACTCGCCGACGTCGAGATCTCCGAGAAGGACAAGAACCACCCGCGCCTCGCGGACGTCACCCCGATCGCGCCGCGCAAGACGCTCGTGGTCGGCGCGAACGGACAGCTCGGCCTCGCGCTGCGCGCCCAGCTCGGCGACGCCGCGCACATCGAATACGCCACGCGCGCCGACCTGGACCTGGCGGATGCCGGGCTCGGCACGGCACGCCGGTGGCGCGACTACGGCACGATCATCAACGCGGGCGCCTACACCGCGGTCGATCTCGCCGAGACGCCCGAGGGCCGTCGTGACGCGTGGATCGCGAACGCCGAGGGCCCGGCGCGCCTGGCCCGCATCGCGGCCGAGAACGGCATCACGCTCGTGCACGTCTCGAGCGACTACGTGTTCGACGGCACGTCCGACCGCCCCTACCGCGAGGACGACGCCCTGGCCCCGCTGGGCGTGTACGGGCAGACCAAGGCCGCCGGCGACATCGCGGTCGCGACCGCCCCGCGGCACTACATCCTGCGCACCTCGTGGGTCATCGGCGAGGGCAAGAACTTCGTGCGCACCATGGCCTCGCTCGCCGAGCGCGGCATCGACCCGAAGGTCGTGGACGACCAGACCGGTCGCCTCACGTTCACGGACGACATCGCCCGCGCGATCGTGCACCTGCTACGCGTCGATGCGCCGTACGGCGTCTACAACATCACAGGATCCGGCGAGCCCGCCACCTGGGCGGACATCGCGCGCGCCGTGTTCTCCGCGACCGGGCACGACCCCGCGCGGATCACCGGCGTGAGCACCGAGGAGTACTTCGCATCCGCGACGGCGCCCGTCGCACCGCGACCGCGCAACAGCGTCCTGGATCTAACGCGGATCACCGCCACCGGCTTCTCGCCGAGCGATCAGGATGCGGCGCTCGCCCGATACCTCGGCTCCTGAGACCGCGCCGGCGCCGCCCGCTCATGACAAGCGGGCGACGTCGGCAGCGTCCGAAGGCGCGGTGCCGAGGTGCCTCAGCCGACCGTGACCGCGAGGCAGCGGATCTCGACGTTCCCGCCGGCGCCGTTGTTGATCCCGTAGAGGCACACATTGTGCGTCCCGGGTGCCGCCGTCATCTTCGCGGTGAAGCCGTGGTTCGTCCCGGTCCCTGGGTAGGCGGCGGCGACATCGGGGCGCGGCACATCGGCCGTGAACGCGGCGCCGACGGAGTCCACGTACATGTGCACGGCGATCGGCGCGGTCGTGTCCGGATCCAGCGCCCAGCCGCTCACCGTGATCGTTCCGGCGGAGGCGGTGACCGCCTCGACGTTGCCGAACGGCACGCGACCGGCATCGACCGTCGGCGTCGGTGCGGCCGGCACCGTGACCGAACGGCAGCCGAGCAGCACGTTTCCGCCGGCGCCGTTGTTGATCGCGTAGGCGCAGACGTTGTGCACGCCCGGGGTGGCGGAGGCGCCGGCGGTGAAGCCGTGGTTCGGGCCCGCGGACGGATACGCGGCTCCGACGTCGCTCCGGGGCTGATCGGCGGTGTACGCCGCTCCCGCCGCGTCGACGTAGACGTGCACCGCGATGGGGTCGGCCGTGTCGGGGTCGACCGCCCAGCCCGCCGCGGTGATGTTGCCGACGGTCGCGGAGGCGGCCTCGAAGTTCCCGAAAGGCGGACGGCCCTGATCCACACTGCCCCCCGCGGTCACCGTCACGGTGCTGCAGCTGAACTGCACATTGCCGCCCACCCCGGTGTTGATCCCGTAGACGCACACCGAATGGCTCCCCGGGCTCACCGCCACGGTGGTCGAGAAGCCGTGCTTCGTCCCGTACGCGGCATAGGCCGCGGGGATCCCGCTGCGCGTCTGGTCCGCTGTGATCGGCTTGCCGACGCCGTCGACATAGACGTGCACGGGAATCGGATCAGCGACATCGGGGTCGAGGGCCCACCCGCTGATCTGGAGAGAGCCGTTCGCCTGCTTGATCTCGTCGACGGCGCCGACCGGGCTGCCTGCGAGCGCAGTGACCGTGCGACATCCGATGAGCACGTTGCTGCCCGGACCTTGGTTGATCGCATAGACGCAGACGTTCTGGTCGCCGGCCGTGGTGACCGGCACCGTGGCGGAGTAGCCGTGCGCCGCCCCTCGGCCGGGATAGGCCGCCGCGACGTCGGGACGGTTCGCATCCGCCGTGACCGGGACGCCGGTCGGGCCCACGTAGACGTGCACCGCGATCGGCGAGGTCGTGTTGGGATCGAGGGCCCAGCCGGCGACCGCGATCTGCCCAGGCTGGGCTTGCAGCAGTTCGATGTTGCCGAACGGGTTGTCCGCCGCGGGGTTGCTCTGCGTCGATCCGAACCAGTCGGTGAAGTAGTTGTAGAAGTTGCGATTGCCGTAGGCGGAGCAGGAATCTCCCTCGCCATATCCGGCACGCAGCGCGGCGGCGTTGGGCTGATACGGCGTGTAGTAGTACAGCGCTGCCGTCGCCTTGTTCGCGATGTAGACCGGCCCGGCACCGCAGCCCTGGTTCGGGTTGTAGAGGATGCTCCAGGTGTTCCCCGGCGCGTACCAGGTGAACCAGCGGCCCTCCATGTAGATCTGCATCTGGCGTGCTGCGCCGTAGATCTGCTGGAAGAAGCCCACGTAGCTCGGATCGCAGGCCGCGTCATCGGGGCAGCCCTGTCCCAGCGCGCTGTCGTAGCGCCAGCCGCTGGGCCAGGTGTGCGTGACGAGACCCTGCTCCTTCTGCAGCATGACGATCAGCACCTGCGGGTTGAAATGGCAGGACTGCGCCACACGGTAGATGATCGTCGCGGCGGATTCGTTGGCGGCACCGGTGTATCCGTTGCAGTAGGCATCGGCGGGGCGGTTCTGCGAGGTGACGCGGAAGTCCTTGAGGCAGGTGTAACCGCTCTGGCACACCGGCACCTTCGCGTTGAAGAAGTCCTGGATCTGCTGGGCGCTCATCGTCGAGCTGTCCGTGAATACGGCGTCGCTGATGATGTTGCCCGCGGTGAACCCGTCGAGTGTCATCGGGCGGATCGACGCGGCGGCTTCGGCGACACCGTGCGGAGCAGTGGTCTCAGGCCGCACCGCAGCGGAAGCCAGGGACGCAGCGGCGACGGCGGGGACGAGCGCGGAGAGCGCGAGGATGACGATGGCGACCATGGCGACGGTCCATCGGCGGGGCACAAGGGCGCGCGTAGGACCCGGGTCATGTCCACTCATGTGACCAGTGTGACGGATGTGGCGGAATATCGCCACATTCCGGGATTCACAGTTCGGCGTGCAGCGTCCAGACGCGCTCCGCGGAGCTGTGCCACGAGTAGGCCCTCGAACGGTCCGCGGCGAGCACCGACAGGCGCCGCGCGCCCTCCCCCGCCGCATCGCGCAGAGCGTCGGTGAAGCCGTCCGCGGCGACGAGCAGGCCGCCGTCAGCGAGCACGTCGCGGTGCACCCCTCCGTCGGCCGCGATCACCGGCACGCCGACGGTGAGCGCCTCGACCAGCCGCCACGGCCACACCTGTGCCGGATCCGCGGCGACGAACGCCAGGGCACCTCCGAGCAGGGCCGCCCGATCCTGCGCGTCCAGACGCGCCGGAACGTGCACGTGCGGGGCGCTGAGGCCCGCGGCGGCTGCGGCCTCGGCGATCGCGGGTGCCGCACCGTCCGGCGCGTCCAGCACGAACGCGTCCGCCCGGGCGTCGACGGCTGCGGCGAACACCGGTCCGAGCTCCCCTGCCGTGCCCGTGCCGACGATGTACCGGCCCGCGGCGCCGAGTGCGACCCGGCGCCGAGGAGCGTCCGGCGGGATCGCGAAGCCCCCGGCCGCGGCACCAGGGATCACTCGGATCCGGTCCCCGAACCGGCCGAGACCGGCCAGCCGCTCGGCCATGGCGTGCGTGGGCACGATCACGGCATCGGCATGCTTGACGGCACGCTTGAGCATGCCGCGCTGCCACAGCACGCCCGCACGCGTCAGCTGCTCGGGCGCGGTCCACGGACGCAGATCCCACACGGTCGCCACGGTCTGGTCGTAGTCGTTGGCCCTGTCGTGCTTGGCGAGCGGAGCGAACAGGGACGGCGCGTGGATCATGCCGCCGCCGACTCCGGCGATCACACCGAGCTGCCAGGCGGCGCCGAGCTCGCGGCGCGGGAGCGTCAGCCGATGCACGGAGTCCGCACCCTCGACGACCGGATCGGATCCGCCTCCGGGCACGATCGCCTCGACGGTGCACTTGTGCGGTGCCGTCGCCGCGAGACCGCTCACGAGCGCGCGCGCGGCTTCAGCCTGATCGGCGTCGATGACGTCGTTCACCTGATCCAGCACAACCCGCAGCACAGCCATGTCCCGACCTTATCCAGCGGTCGGCGCAAGGCTCCTGAGGCGCTCCGCGCACCCGCAGGAGACGTCGTACCCAGACACGCGGCGCTCGTCCCCTCGCGTGTCGCGGGACGGCATCAGCCGGTCGGCGTCGGAGTCGGCGCCGGGTGCAGCGCGGCCTTGACCATGGCGTGGATCTGGTTCCAGTCGGGCTCGAACTCGTCCACGCCGTTCGCGGGAGTGAGATCGATCGTGGTGAGCTTCTGCTGCTTCGCCTTCATCATGAGGTCGAAGAACTCCGGCAGCTTGTCCTGCGGCAGGTCGGTGTCCACCGCCGAGCTGCCTGCCGCCGCGATCTCGTTGAAGTGCGTGAGCACGTTCTGCGGCGTGAACTGCTTCAGCAGCGCGTCCTGCAGCTCGCGCTGACGGCGCATCCGGTCGAAGTCGCTCGTCGTGTACCGCGAGCGCGCGTACCACTGCGCCGTGTCGCCGTTCATATGCTGTTGTCCGGCCTCGATCCACCCGGTCGCCCATTGATCGGCGTTGCCGGGCCCGCCCCACTCCGGCACGTTGCCCTCGGGCAGCCGCTCCTTGACGTTGATGTCGATGCCGCCCAGCGCGTCGATGAGCTTCGCGAAGTCGTTCATGTCGAGGAACACGTAGTACGGGACCTTGATCCCGAGCACGCCCTCCGCGGCGGCCTTCGTGGCCTCGACCGCGGGACGGGATCCGTGCTTGGTCGCCTCCGGGTACAGCGACGGACCTGTGTGACAGTACTCGGCCGCATTGGTGAGCTGATTGATGCCGCTCCCCCAGCCGCACTCGGAGTCCTCGTGCGCCTGCAGGCCGTCGGGGTACAGATCGTGCATGGGCCCGGGTGCGAACGGCACATGCGGCATGTCGCGGGGAATGCCGAAGATCGTCGTCTTGCCCGTGGTGGCGTTCACCGACACCACCGAGATGCTGTCGTAGCGCATCGAGTCGCGCCCCATGCCGCTGTCCGCGCCGAGCAGCAGCACGTTGTAGTAGCCGTCGCTGGGCGGCAGGCTCGGCCCGCCCGAACCGAACAGGGTGCTGATCGCGCTGCGGCTGGATCCGACCACGTTCGCCGCGTAGGCGGCGCCGGAGCCGCACAGGCTCAGCACCAGGACGGCGACGAGCGGGATCGCGAGCTTGGCATAGTCCTTAGTGCGCACCAGGCGCACGAGCCGCAACGTGTCGAACGTCAGCACGACCCAGAGCACGACGTAGGCGATGCAGAGGATCTGGATGAGCGTCAGCACGAGCCAGCTCACCCAGCCGCCGCCGATGGTGAGCCACAGCAGCGCCTGATGCCAGAGCAGCGCGGTGAGCACCACCACCACGACCAGCGCCCACATCGTGAGCGTCGCACCGAGGCCGAATCGGCCCAGCCTGCGGTTGCCGGCGAGCACCTGCACGGATCCGGGGATCAGCACGTTCAGCGCCACCAGCCACCAGCCGCGACGGGTCATCACCTCGGGCGAGCCGAAGTCGGGATCGCGCATCGGGCGCGTGCGGATGAGTCCCGCACTGCGCGCGGAGACGCCCGCGGGACGGGACAGGACCTGGGTCACAGGCTGTCCTTCAGCCGCCGGTTCTTCTCCTCGACCTGCGCCTCGAGGTCGCGGGCGTAGGACTCGACGCGATCGGCGAGAGCCGGATCCGCCGTTCCGAGGATGCGGGCCGCGAGGATGCCCGCGTTGCGCGCACCGCCGATCGAGACGGTCGCGACCGGGATGCCCGCGGGCATCTGCACGATCGACAGCAGCGAGTCCATGCCGTCGAGGTAGGCGAGCGGGACGGGCACGCCGATCACGGGCAGCGCCGTCACCGACGCGAGCATGCCCGGGAGGTGTGCGGCTCCACCGGCACCCGCGATGATCACCTTGAGCCCGCGCTCGCGCGCCTCGGTGCCGTAGCGGTGCAGCTTCTCCGGCGTGCGGTGCGCGGAGACGACCTCGACCTCGTGCGGGATGCCGAACTCGGTCAGCGCCTCGGAGGCGGCGCTCATCACGCGCCAGTCGGAGTCGGATCCCATCACGACGCCGACGAGGGGCGCGGCGGATGCGTGCAGTGTCCCAGTCACCCGTACAGGCTACGGGCGGCGACTGTGAGAACACCGCTGCGGCGCGCCCCGTCGCTGAGACCGGATCGGCTGTGACATCGGTCCTTGAGCCGCACCCCCGGCGTCCCGGAGGATCCGGTCGACGCGAGGCGGCGTCCGGAGCGGGGCGCGGGGATCGACGGACCAACCCCGCGGATCCGGCCCTTCGACAAGCTCAGGGTCCGGCGACAAGCGCAAGGTCCGGCGACAAACCCAAGATCCGGCGACAAACCCAAGATCCGGCGACAAACCCAAGATCCGGCGACAAGCCAAGGACCGGCGACAAGCCAAGGACCGGACAGCTCAGGCGAACGCGGCCGCGGCGGCCCGCGCCTCGGCGAGCACCGCGTCGAGATCGGATCCGCTCGCGTTCACGTGCCCGACCTTGCGGCCGGGACGCGGCGTCTTTCCGTACGTGTGCACCTTCGCCTGCGGGCTCGCGGCGAGCGCGGCGGGGAGGCGATCGAGCATCCCGGCATCCGCGGGGCCGCCGAGGATGTTGATCATGACGGACCAGTCCGCATGCGGGGTCGTCCCCCCCAGCGGCAGGTCGGCGACCGCGCGCAGGTGCTGCTCGAACTGCCCGGTCACGGCGCCGTCCTGGCTCCAGTGACCGCTGTTGTGCGGGCGCATGGCGAGCTCGTTCACGAGGATCCGGCCGTCCTCGGTCTGGAACAGCTCGACCGCGAGCATGCCGGTGACGCCCAGCCCCTCGGCGATCTCCCGGCCGATCCGCGCGGCCTCCGCGAGGTGCTCCGCGTCGACGCCGGGCGCGGGCGCGATCACCTCGGCGCACACCCCGCCCTTCTGCACCGTCTCCACGACGGGGTACGACACGGACTCGCCGTTCGGACGCCGCGCGACCTGCTGCGCGAGCTCGCGCACGAACGGCACGAGCTCCTCGACCAGCAGGGCGTCGCCGTCACCGAGCCCGGAGAACCAGTCCGCCGCCTCGTCGGCCGCGGAGACGACCCGCACGCCCTTGCCGTCGTAGCCGCCGCGGGGCGTCTTCACCACGCCGCGGCCGCCATGCGCGTCCAGGAAGGTCTGCAGCTCAGCGGCATCGGCGACGCGCGCCCAGTCCGGCTGGGGCGCGCCGAGCTCGGCCAGGCGTGCACGCATGTCGAGCTTGTCCTGAGCGAAGCGCAGCGCGTCGGGCCCGGGGTGCACGGCCATGCCGTCGGCGACGAGCGCGCGCAGCACCTCCTGAGGCACGTGCTCGTGGTCGAACGTGATCACATCGACATCCGCCGCGAACCGGCGCACCGTGTCGAGGTCGCGGTAGTCGCCCACCGCGGTGGCCGCCAGCTGCGCGGACATGCCCTCGTCCTCCGCGAGCACCCGGATGTCGATGCCCAGCTCGACCGCCGGGGCGATCATCATCCGCGCCAGCTGTCCGCCGCCGATCACACCCACACGCAACGCCATCGGATCTCCGTTCCTCGGGATCCATTCTCCCGCACGATCCCACCGCCTCTCGCCCCTCCTACCTTCGAGTCGTCCCCACCAGTGCACGCCATGGCCTCCGCTGGTGGGGACGACTCGAAGGTGGTGCGGGCCCAGGAGGGGATGCCGAAGAGCGCGCACCACGCCCTGAGACGGAGGGAGGTCAGGCGGTGTAGGGGTTCTGCGCGGCCTGAGCGTCGCGGTGCGCGAGGATCTGCCCCACCTCGACCTGGTCCGCGAGGGTCTCCTGCACGAGAGCGACGTTCGGCACGTCGCGGATCCGCAGCGGCGCGTCCACGCCGTTCGACAGCAGGACGGTGCCGACGCCGACGAGGCGCTGCAGAGGGCCGCGACGCACCGAGATCGTGTATCCGCGGGCGTGCGACATCTCGGTGCTGCTGCGGGATCCGACGCCGTCGCGCACGATCACCCGGCGCGTCGTGATCGTGACCCGTCGCGACAGCCAGGTGAGGAACGGCGCCACGACGAGCAGCAACACGACCGCCCCGGCCGCGGCCCACAGCATCCAGTCCTTGGCCCAGCCGGCGACGGGAGCCGGGAGGTTGCCGGTGAAGTATCCGGTCGCGCCCGCCACCGCGATGAGCACGAGCGCCGACCAGAACAGGTGGCGCGCGTGCGGGTGGAACCGGGCGATGAGGCGCTCCTCGGCGGGCACGCCGGGCGGCGGCGTCATCGGCCGCCCGCCCAGACCCACCGGTTGCGTCACGCGTCCATTGTGACCCGTGACGCCGATATCCGCACGGCCCGGGACGGGTGTGTCCGGATGCGGGTCCGCACGGACCCGGTGATCCCGCTCACCGGCGGCGTCACACCACCAGCGCGATCGCCACGCCGTCCCAGCCCTTCACGCCGACGGTCTGCAGCGCCGTCGCGTCGAAGCGGGGATCGCGGCCGAGCATCTCCAGCGCCTCACGCGTGCCGACCACCATGGAGTCCGCCGAGGCAGGATCGACGATGTCGCCGTCGCGGCCGATGTTGTCCACCACCACCACGGATCCGGGATGTCCGAGCCGCGCCGCCCAGTCCAGGTAGATCGTGTTCGACTCCTTGTCGGCGTCGATGAAGATCAGGTCGAACGGCTCGTCGTCCTCCAGCGCGGGCAGCACCTCCGCCGCACGCCCCAGACGGATCTCGACCCGCTCCCCCACGCCCGCGGCGTCGATGCTCGCGCGCGCGACGGCGGCGTTGTCCGGCTCCGCCTCGATGGTCACGACGCGGCCGCCGGCTCCGACCGCCCGCGCCATCCAGATCGTGGAGTAGCCGCCGAGCGTGCCGATCTCCAGCACCCGGCGCGCCCCCGCGATCCGGGCCAGCAGGTTCAGCAGCTTCCCGCTGACCGGCGCGACCTCGATCGCGGGCATCCCGGCCGCCTGCTGCGCGGCCAGAGCGGCCTCGAGCGCGGGGTCGTGCCCGACCAGGGTCTCGGACAGGTACTCGTCGGCGGCGCGCCAGTTCGCGAGGTTCGGTTGGGCCATGCGCCCAGCTTTGCGCCTCGCGCGGCGGCGATCAAGACCGTTCCGGCTCCGATCCGTTCGGCATGTGCGGAGAGGCCGCCTCGCGATCCAGGTAGGCCTGCAAGACGCCGGCGCCGACCGCCGCGCCGTCGACCGTGACGACCAGAGGGCGCCTGTCGCGGCGCTCGACCTCGATCGCGGGACCGCGCCGGAGCACGATTCCGGTCCGGCCGTCGAGCCCGAGCCGCCAGCCGAAGCCGCCGAACTCTCCGAACGGGTTGCAGTCCACGGCGCGCACCGAGACGACCTCGTCGAGCGGCACGTGCACGCGGGGGAAGCCGAGCTGGGACCGCACCAAGAGCCCGTCCGGTCCGACGCGCACCCGGAACGACGCGGACGACGCGAACGCGCCGACGATGAGCACCAGCGCCAGCACCGGCACCCACAACCGGTCGGTGAAGCGGATCGCCATGAACGCGGTGAGGCCGACCACGACCACCACGACCAGCGAGATGAGGATCGTCGCACGGCGGGACAGCGACGCGGTGGCCAGCCAGACCACGCGCTCGCCGTTCGTGATCGCGGCGACATGGGCGGTCTGCAGCGGCGCGGCCGGGGCGGGACGGATGTGCGGCTGCAGCAGCCAGCCGATCCCGATCAGCACGACGAAGGCACCGAACCCGAGCAGCATGAGGCCGCCGAGATCCTGCGCCTGCTTCGCATCGGCGATCCCCCGCTGCGTGCCGACGGCGCCCAGGTTGATCACCGCGCTGAGCCCGGAGATCCCCAGAGCCATGCCGACGAGGAGCCTCGCGCCACCGCCCCAGTGGTCGCGCACGCCGATCACCGTCGTGATCGTGAGCGCCGCGGGAAGAACGAAGCCGAGCAGGATCGACAGCCAGACGAAGGTGACCGGCGGCCCGAAGCCGTCGATGCCCGAGGGGCCCCAGTGCGTGGCGGCGGGCGAGGGCAGCTCCGGCAGCCAGGCGAGGACCAGTGCCAGCACGACGGCGGAGAGCACCAGCGGCACCGCGGCGCCGAGGGTCAGGGCGATCAGCCGTGCCCTGCGCAGCTGGCCGGCCGGGATCGCGGTCACGTCCTGCGCGGCAGGAGTGGAACGGGTGTTCATGATGGGATCCTCCTCATTCCTGGGCCGCGATCAGCGCGGCGAGCGTCGCGGGGCCGACGCCGAGAGCGGCGCCGCGACGGACGAGCGCCCCGATGTCCTCGGCGAGGTCGGCGAGAGGCGCGGCGGAGGCCGAGAGCACCGCGCCGCGCCCTCGGCGCAGATCCACGAGCCCCTCGTCGCGCAGCTCCTGATACGCGCGCAGCACGGTATGCACGTTCACGTCGATGGCCTCGGACAGCTCCCGGGCGGCGGGGAGCCGGTCGCCGGGACGCAGGCGCCCTGCGAGCACCTCCGCCCGCACCGAGGCCGCGATCTGCACGAACAGCGGCTGTGCACTGTCGGCGTCGATGCGGATCAGCATCGCGCTCGCCTCCTCGTTCCGTTCACGACTGTGTGGTTATTCTAGGTCAACTAGATCAACTGTGGAAGGGATCCCGCGCCGCGGGACCGGATCCCTTCGGCCCGGGGGCGGATCCGGTTCCCGCGGTCCGGGATGATGGAGGCATGCCCCTCGCGCGCCGCCTGACGCTGACCGACGCCGTCGCGATCGGCCTGGGATCCATGATGGGCGCCGGCGTCTTCACCGTGTGGGGACCCGCGATCGGCGCCGCAGGATCGGGCCTGCTGATCGCCCTGGCGCTGGCGGCCGTCGTGGCGCTGTGCAACGCCACCTCGTCCGCGCAGCTCGCGGCTGTGCATCCGGTCTCGGGCGGCACCTACGCGTACGGGCGTGCGGAGCTGGGACCGTGGTGGGGCTTCCTCGCCGGGTGGTGCTTCGTGATCGGCAAGCTGGCGAGCTGCGCCGCCATGGCCATGACGGTCGCGGCGTACGTCGCTCCACCGGGGTGGCAGAAGCCGATCGCGGTCACCGCGGTCGTGATTCTCACCGCCATCACCTGCGTCGGGGTGACCCGCACCGCCCGCGTCACCCAGGTGCTCGTCGTCGTGACCCTGCTCGGACTGATCGTGGTCCTGACCGCCGCGGGCGCCGCGCTGCCGCAGGCCGCTCCGGAACCGCTCCCCGCGGGTTCCCCGTACGGCGTGCTCCAGGCCGCCGGACTGCTGTTCTTCGCGTTCGCCGGCTATGCGCGCATCGCGACCATGGGTGAGGAGGTGACGGATCCGGCCCGCACCATCCCCCGGGCGATCGTCATCGCCCTCGCCGCCGCACTCGGCATGTACGTGCTCGTCGGCGGTGCGGTCGTGCTGGTGCTCGGCGGCGCTGCAGCGGGGTCGTCGGCGCCGCTCGCCGACGTCGTCGGAGCGGCCGGGTGGACGGCCGCCGCGCCCGCGGTGCGGGTCGCCGCCGCGACCGCGGCGACCGGAGCACTGCTGGCGCTGCTGTCCGGGATCGGGCGCACGTCGCTGGCGATGGCACGAGAGCGCGATCTCCCGCGGTTCCTGGCCTCGATCGAGGATCGGCACCAGGTGCCGCAGCGAGCGCAGCTGGCCGCGGGGATCGTCGTCGTGGCCGTGGTGCTCGTCGCCGACCTGCGGGGTGCGATCGGGTTCTCCTCGTTCGGCGTGCTGCTGTACTACTTCGTCGCCAATGTGTCCGCGTTCGTGCAGCAGCGGACGGTGCGCCGATACCCGAGGCCGCTGCAGGTGCTCGGCGCGCTCGGCTGCGTGGTGCTCGCCGCGGCGCTGCCGCTGCCATCGGTGTTCATCGGCACGGCGGTGGTGCTGATCGGCGTCGCCGTGCGGGCGATCAGGCTCCGCCGGGACCGACGGCGGCGCGATACGCCGACGGGGTGAAGCCGAGCACCGCGCGGAAGTCGTTCGCGAGATGGGACTGATCCGCATAGCCGAGCTCGGCCGCGACCGTCGCGAGATCCGTGTCCTGATGCGAGCGGATCCGCTCCGCCGCCTCCTGCAGCCGTCGCCGGCGGATCATCGCCGCGGGCGACAGCCCCACGTGGCGGTGCGCCATGCGCTGCAGCGTGCGCACCGAGACGGCCAGGCGCGCCGCCGCCTGCTCCGGCGTGCGGACGGACGGATCCGACATCAGCAGCGTCGCCATCGCATTCGCGTGCCGTGCCGGAGCGGTGACCTCTCCCACGCGCTCGCGCAGCCAGTCGCACAGCACCGCGACGGCGCGTTCGCGATGCCCGTCGCCCGAGGCCATGGCCCGGGCGACCTGCTCGGGGAGCCCTGGCGCGGCAATCGGCTCCACCTGGTCGAGCAGGGCGAGCGGCGCGTCGGTCAAGACGGCCGCCGCGGCCGGTCGCAGCAGCGCGCCGACGGCCCAGCCCCGACCGGTGAGCTCCCGGGCGCTGGCGCGCGTGGTGGCGCCCGAGAGCACGGTGCCCCACTCCTCCACCACGAGGTTCAGTGCGGGGAACGACACCAGCTCCTGCCGCGACGAGCGACCCGGCTCGATGTCCCATTTGGGGATCCAGCACCACTCCACGAGCTCCGCGGCGTCGTCGGTCGGGGGCAGCCGGTGGAGCTGCGGCAGGCGCTCGGGATAGAGCACGCCCCGCGTCGGTTCGACCATTCCTCGAGAGTACGGCCGCGCGGCGACATCGACGCGTCGCCGATGTCTCCCGGGCTGGCGCGAATCTCCAAGCGCGCGACGACCGGCCTGCGTAGCGTCGGGGACATGAACGAGGACAAGACGATGAACGAAGAGAAGACCACCGGCGTCACCGGCGCCTACACCACGAACGGCCGCCCGCACGCGGCGACCGCGCTCACCCCGTTCCTGGCGATCCCGGACTCGCGGGGCGCGATCGACTTCTACACCGAGGTCTTCGGCGCCCGCGTCGTGGGCATCACGGAGTTCGGCGGCGTCGTCGCGCACGCCGATCTCGACTTCGGTCTGGGAGGTCTGCAGCTCGGCGATCCGAACCCCGAGTACGGGCTCGTCGCAGCTCCGGCCGGCGACGCCGACTGCTACTCGATGGGCATCTAGGTGCCCGACGTGGACGCGGTCGTCGCGCGCGCCGTGGCCGCCGGCGCGGCCGTGCGCGAGGCGCCGTCGACGTTCGTGTCCGGGGACCGCTACGCGAGCATCCGCGACCCGTTCGGCGTGCGCTGGTCGGTGATGACGCGCGTGGAGGATCTGTCCGAGGAGGAGAGCAACGCCCGCGTCGAGGCGTGGGCGGCGTCGTTCAGCGCACCGGAGAGCTGAGCTCCGCGGCGAGGTCGCGCACGCCGGGACCGGCCGCCGCCAGCGCCTCCTCGGCCGCCGCCGTCACCGCGGGCAGCAAGGCCTCGGCGGTGCGGCGGTAACCGAGGGCGCTGGGGTGGAACCGGTCCAGGCTGAACATCTCCTCGGGCTCGTCGAAGAACATCGGCCCGACCGCGCGACGCAGATCCACGGGGGTGGCGCCGTGCTCGATGGCGGCCTGCGCCTGCGCCGCGGCCAGCCGTCGCGACATCCGCGACGCGATCGACCGCAGCGGCTGAGGCACGGGCCGCAGAGCACCGAGGTCGGGACAGGTGCCCACCACGACGCCCGCGCCGAGCGCGTGCAGCCAGCCGATCGCATCCTCGAGGTGCTGCACCGAGACCGACACCGGGATCCGATGCGTCACGTCGTTGCCGCCCACCACGATCACGGCGACGTGCGGCAGGTAGTCCGCCTCGAGGGCGGCGAGCTGTGCGTCCAGATCCGGCGACTCGGATCCGACGATCGCGGCGGTGCGCAGACGCACCGGCCGGTGCGAACGACGCGCGAGCCCCTTGGCGAGCCGTCCGCCGAGCGTCTCCTTGCGCTGCTCGGCGCCGAGGCCGGCGGCGAGCGAGTCACCCAGCAGGAGCAGCTCGATCGGCTCCCCCGGCAGGCGCCGCCGCCAGACCCGGTCGGCGTCGAGGGCGTCCTCGCCGAGCGGTTTGCCGATGCGTCGCCGCGCGATGCGCGCCTGCCGGGTCAGCGCCAGGGGCAGCACCACCGCGGATCCCGCGAGCGCGAGGCCGGCGACCCCGAGCACGCCCTTCGTGAACCCCGGAGACCGGTCGAAGCGCGCAGCCCGGGTCCGGCGGCGGTCGGCAGCGTCCATACGCCGATCAGACCGCATCGACATGAACAGTGCGTGACCGGCCGCGGACGGTTCGGCGACCGCGACCGCGACCGCACGGCGCGAGCGTGGGCGAGGCCAGACCGCCCTTCGTCTCGCTGCGCTCGCTCAGGGACCGGTCTTGAGCCGGTCCCCGAGCGAACCGAAGGCGAGACGAAGGGCCGCGCATCGTCGTCAGGACAGCGGCTTGACCTCGAGCGCATCGGAGGCGTCGCCCGCGCGCACGCTCACAAAGGCCGTGTAACCGTCGGCCGCGGCGCGCTCGAGCAGCGCCTTGAGGTTCTTCGTGCGCCGCTCGAGGCGCACCCGGGCGCCTCCCGTGATGAGGGCCGCCTTGTGCGCGACGAGTTCGGCGACCGGCACATCGGCGTCGTGCACGAGCACCACCGCCTGCTCCGCCGTGTCGTCGGCGGACTCCAGCAGGTCGACGATCCGCTCGAAGCCGATCGAGAACCCGACCGCGGGCACCTGCTGCCCGAGGAAGCGCCCGATCATGCCGTCGTAGCGACCGCCGCCGCCGAGCGAGTACGACACAGAGGGGTGTGCGAGCTCCATGATCGTCCCGGTGTAGTAGCCCATGCCGCGCACGAGGAACGGGTCGAACTGCAGCGGGATCGGATCCGTCCCCTCCGCGGCGGGTCGGGCCGCGGCGACGGCCTCGCCGAGTCCGACCAGGTGCGCGACGAGCTCGTCCGGGGCGTTCTCCGGGAGCGCCTTGCGGATCTGCTTCTCTCCGTAGGAGTTGTACTCGAGGGTCTGCGGGCGGTGCAGGAACGCCTCGAACGCGTCGACGGCCGCGGAATCCGGTCCCTGTGCTTCGACGGGCTCAGCAACCGGTCGAAGGGCGCGCTCGCGCAGTTCGGCGACGATCCCGTCCGGGCCGATCTTGTCGAGCTTGTCGATCGTGATGAGCACCCCGGGGCGCTCGTCCTCGGCGAATCCGAACGAATCCAGCATCCAGTCCAGCGCGCGGCGGTCGTTCACGCGCACCCTGCCGCCGGTGAGCCCGAGCGCGTCGATCGTGTCGAGCGAGGCGAGGATGAGCTCGGCCTCGGCGCGCGCCGAGTCGTCGCCGATGATGTCGATGTCGCACTGCACGAACTGACGGTAGCGGCCCTTCTGCGGTCGCTCGGCACGCCAGACCGGCCCGATCTGGATCGAGCGGAACACACCGGGCAGCTGGCCGCGGTTGGTCGCGTAGAAGCGCGCGAGCGGGACCGTGAGGTCGTAGCGCAGGCCCAGGTCGCTGAGGGCGGCGGGGTCCTCGGCGGCGGCGCTGATGGCGTCCGCGTCGAGCCCGCGGCGCAGGATGTTGAAGGACAGCTTCTCGTTGTCGCCGCCGATCCCGGCGTGCAGCCGGCCGTACTCCTCCACGACGGGTGTCTCGATCTCGTCGAAGCCGTGCGCGCGGTAGCGCTCGCGGATGACGGAGAGCACACGCTCACGACGCGCCTTGTCGGCGGGGAGGAAGTCGCGCATCCCGCGCGGAGGATTGACCGTTGCCACGGATCCATTCTTCCAGGTCCGTCCGGTATGACTTTTGGTATACTCAGAGTATGACCATGACGACGATCAAGGTCTCGCGAGAGTTGCGCGACCGATTGAAGGAACAAGCCGAGCTCGAACACAGGACCCTCGGTGAACAGATCGAGTATCTCGTGGACCAGAACTCCCGCGACAGGGATTTCGAGGCCCTGCGTCGATCGATGGCGCGGATGACTCCCGAGGACTGGGCCGACTACCGCGAGGAGACCGCGTGGTGGGATCGTGCCGCGGGAGTCTGATCTCGCACCGGGCGACATCGTCTGGATGGATCCCGACGCGACCCTCGGACGTGAGCAGAGCGGCCGACGCCCCGCAGTCGTCGTGGCGAGCGAGGAATTCCTGGGACTCGTCGATTCTCTTGCCCTCATCGTCCCCGTGTCCTCCAAGGATCGGGCCTGGGCGAATCACGTCCCCCTCCTCGGCCTCCCTGGCCCGTCATGGGCGATGACGGAACAGATTCGAGTGGTGTCGCGCGAGCGCCTGCACGGACGACTGGGAACAGCCGACGAGCTTGCGATGCGACGCATCCGGCACTGGCTGCGACGGTTCCTCGACCTCTGAGCTCAGCCACCCGGACGCTCTATTCGACGTCGCGCACCTCGTCCTCGAGCGTCCGGATCCGCTCGCGCAGCGCGCGTTCGGCATCCCAGCCGTGGGCGCGGGCCGTCGCGACGAGGGCGAGCAGCGCGTCGCCGAGCTCGGCCTCGGAGAGCGGGACCGGCCCGGCCGCGGGGGCCGGTGCCGGGCCGACGATCGCCGGCGGAGCGCCCCGGTGCGCCGCGACGGCCACGTCGTCGGACGTCTCGACGCCGACATTCGCGGCGCGGCCGAGCACCTTCTGGGCCCGGGCGAGGGCGGGCATCCCCGGCGGGATGCCGTCCAGCACGCTGCGGCGCTCGCGTTTCTCGGCCGCTTTCGCGGCGTTCCAGTGCACGAGCACCTCCTCCGGCGTCCGGGCGATCGCGTCGCCGAACACGTGCGGGTGGCGCCGGGTCATCTTCTCGGTCAGCGTGCGGGCGACGTCGTCGATGTCGAACGGGTCGTCCGGATCCTGTGCGGCGATTGCGGCGTGGAACAGCACCTGCCAGAGCAGGTCTCCGAGTTCCTCCCGGAGCTCGCGGCGATCGTCGCGCTCCACGGCGTCGATGAGCTCGGAGGACTCCTCCACCAGGTACGGCACGAGCTCGCGGTGGGTCATGGCCTGCGACCACACGCACCGCTCCCGCACCTGCCTCATGACCTCGGCGGCACCGCGGAGCGGATCGACCGCACCGCGGAGCGGATCGACCGCACCGCGGAGCGGATCCGCCGCGGCATCGCCCGTCACCCGCGGCGTCTCAGCGCTCATCCCAGGTCTCCCCCGCCTCGTCCTCGCCGCCGACCTCGAAGGCGCTCTCGTCCAGATCCTCTTCCGGATCCCCCGCGGCACGGTGCCTCCTGGCCCGCCAGGAGACCAGCACGGCGGAGAGCACGAGAGCGATCATCGAGCCGAGCAGCACCGCAAGGATCGCCTCGTCGCGCACCCCGGCGTCGGCGAACGCGAGCTTCGCGAGCAGCAGCGAGACCGTGAACCCGATGCCGCCGAGCGCGCCGGCCGCGATCAGATCCGGGAAGCGGATCGCGGGCGCGGTGCCCCGCGGCCGGATCCGCATCGCGAGCGCGCCGAACGCCGCGATCCCGACGATCTTGCCGATCGGCAGCGCGATGAGGATCCCGAAGAACGCCGGAGACAGCGCGTCGAGCGGCACCTGCGGGATCGCCACGAACGCGGCGACGAACGCGAACAGCGGCAGCACGAGACCGTTCACCCACGGCTCGAGGGCGTGCCGCGTGCGATCGGCGGGCCGCGGCGCCATCACCAGGCCGAGCATCACCCCGGCGATCGTCGCGTGCACGCCCGAGGCGGCGAACAGGCCCCAGGCCACGATGCCGACGAGCACCATCAGCACGACGATGACGGGGCCGCCGCGTCCCTGGGCCCGTCGAAGGGCCCGGCTGAGCACGGCGAACACCGCGACCGCGACGAGGCCGAGCACGAGCAGCAGCAGGTTCAGCCCGTGCGCGAACAGCACGGCGATGAACACGATCCCGACGATGTCGTCGAGGATCGCGAGGGCGAGCAGGAACGCACGCACCGCCGAGGGCAGCCCCCGCCCGAACACGGCGAGGACGCCGAGCGCGAACGCGATGTCCGTCGCCGTCGGCACCGGCCAGCCGTCCGCCGAACCGGTCCCTGAGCCTGTCGAAGGGCCGGCGGCGGCCAGGTAGAGCGCGATCGGCACGAGGATGCCGCCCGCGGCGGCGATCGCCGGCTGGACCGCGGCGCGCACGCTGCGCAGATCGCCGCGGGTCAGCTCGTACTGCAGCTCGAGCGCGACGACGAAGAAGAAGATCGCGAGCACGCCGTCCGAGACCCAGTGCGACACGGACAGGTCGAGTCCGGTGCCGGGCACCGCGAGATGCGCGTCGAGGATGCCCGCGAGCGCATCGTGCGTCGGCAGGTTCGCGAACAGCAGTCCGAGTCCGGCTGCGGCCAGCAGCAGGAGCGCCGGGAACTGGGCGGAGCGGAGAAGGCGAGTCATGCGGCTCATCCCCCTCACCGTATCGCGCGGCATCGCCCTGTGGGCGGCGGTATCCGGCGCGCGGGGGCTGCGGGGTGTCACGTCCTCGGCGGCATCGACCGCGCAACGCCGCGGCCGTCGTGCGGCGTCATGCGGAAACAAACCGGCTACGTGCGCGGGATACGCTCGAACCGTGACCCCCGACACAACGCATACCGAAGCCATCCGCATCGCCCGGCGGTTCGAAGCAGGGCGCGAGCTGCCCGAGGCGATGCGCGCCGACGTGCGCATGCTCGGCGCGCTGCTCGGCCAGGTGCTGCGCGAATCCGGCAGCGCCGACCTGTTCGACGACGTCGAGCGCCTGCGTCAGGCCACGATCGAGGCCTACGCCGACGAGTCGGCCGGGGCCTTCGAGCGCGCGACCCGCATCGTCGAGGAGTTCTCGGTGCAGCGCGCCGACGAGGTGGCGCGCGCCTTCACCGCCTACTTCCATCTGGTGAACCTCGCCGAGGAGCACCAGCGCGTGCGCGTGCTCCGGGAGCGCGGCGACGACCCCACGTCGACAGACACCGTCGCCGGAGCCTTCGCGCAGCTGAGCGCCGAGGTCGGCGAGGACGAGGCACGGCGCCGCCTGGGCGCACTGCGGTTCCACCCCGTGTTCACGGCGCACCCGACCGAGGCCCGTCGCCGCGCGGTGTCGTCGAGCATCCGGCGCCTGGCCGAGCTGCTGAGCGCGCACGACACCGCGGCCGAGGGCGGCCCCGAGGCGCACCGCGCCCGTCGGCGCATGCTCGAGGAGGTCGACACCCTCTGGCGCACCGCGCCGCTGCGCGCGCAGAAGCCGGCGCCCACCGACGAGGTGCGCACCGTCATGAGCGTCTTCGACGAGACGCTGTTCACCACGGTGCCGCACGTGTACCGCCGCATCGACGACGTCCTCCGCGGCGAGGAGTCCGGATCGTCCGCCCCCATCGTGCCCGCCTTCGTGCGCATCGGCACCTGGGTCGGCGGCGACCGCGACGGCAACCCGTTCGTGACCGCCGCGGTCACCCGCGAGGCCGCGGCGATCGCGGCCGACCACGTGCTGCGCGGGCTCGAGCGCGCGATCGAGCGGATCGGACGCACGCTGACGCTCGACGCCGAGGGCACGCCGCCCTCCGCGGCGGCGACGGCGCTGTGGGAATCGCTGCAGGCCGCCCACCCCGACGTCGCCGGCGAGGTCGCCACCCGCTCCCCGTCCGAGCCGCACCGTCGCATCCTGCTGCTGCTCGCCCACCGCGTCGGGGTCACCCGTCGCGGGGACGAGGGCGGCTATGCGGATCCGGAGCAGCTGCTCACAGACCTCCGCACCGTGCAGTCGTCCCTCGACGCGGCCGGCGCGCACCGGCATGCGTTCGGCGGGATGCAGCACCTCATCTGGCAGGTGGAGACGTACGGCTTCCACCTCGCCGAGCTGGAGGTGCGCCAGCACTCCGCCGTGCATGCGCGCGCGCTCGCCGAGCTCGAGGCGACCGCGGGCGGATCCGGATCCCTCAGCGCCGAGACCGAGGAGGTGCTGGCGGTGTTCCGCACCGTCCGGGACATCCAGCGCGCCTACGGCCCGCGCGCCGCGGGGCGTTACGTCGTCTCGTTCACGCAGTCCGCCCAGGACCTCGCGAACGTGCACCGCCTCGCCCAGTACGCGTGCGGCGACGACGCGCCCGTGCTCGATGTGGTGCCGCTGTTCGAGACCTTCGCCGATCTGCAGGCCGCCCCGCGGATCCTCGCCGAGATCGTCGCGCACCCGGCGTTCGCCGCGCGGCTGGCGGCCACCGGCCGGCGCCTGGAGGTCATGCTCGGCTACTCCGACTCCTCGAAGGACGTCGGCCCGGTCGCCGCGAACCTCGCGCTCTACGAGGCGCAGGCCGAGATCGCGGCCTGGGCGCAGCGCGAGGGCATCGAGCTCACCCTGTTCCACGGCCGCGGCGGCGCGCTCGGCCGGGGCGGCGGGCCCGCGAACTCCGCGATCCTCGCCCAGCCGCCGCACTCCGTGGACGGCCGGTTCAAGCTCACCGAGCAGGGCGAGGTCATCTTCGCGCGCTATGGCGAGCCGGCGATCGCGATGCGCCACATCGACCAGGTGACCGCGGCGACGCTGCTCGCCTCCTCCCCCGGCGTCGAGCAGCGCAACAGCGTAGCGGCCGAGCGATTCGCCGAGGTCGCCGCGACCATGGATCGCGCTTCGCGGGATCGCTTCTTCTCGCTCGTCAAGGCACCCGGCTTCGCACCCTGGTTCGCCACGGTCACGCCGATGGAGGAGATCGGGCTGCTGGCCCTCGGCTCGCGACCTGCGCGCCGCGGCCTCTCGGTCGAGTCCCTCGAGGACCTCCGGGCGATCCCGTGGGTGTTCGCCTGGACGCAGGCGCGGATCAACCTCGCCGGCTGGTTCGGCCTGGGCACGGCGCTCGAGGCCGTCGGCGACGAGGAGCTGCTGCGCACCGCCTACCGGGAATGGCCGCTGCTGCGCACCATGGTCGACAACGTCGCGATGAGCCTCGCCAAGACGGATCCGCGGATCGCCCGCCGCTACCTCGGTCTCGGCGATCGCGACGACCTGGCCGCGCTCGTGCGGGAGGAGATGGAGCTCACCCGTTCCTGGGTGATCCGGCTCACCGGCGGCGAGCGCCTGCTGGAGAACAAGCCGATCCTGCAGCGCGCGGTCGCCATGCGCAGCCCCTACGTGGACGCGCTCTCGCTGCTGCAGCTGCGGGCACTGCGCGGCCTCCGCGACGCCGAAACGGTCTCTGAGGCTCTCGAAGGGCCCGCACCCGATCCGGAGCTGCAGCGTCTGCTGCTGCTGTCGGTCAGCGGGGTCGCCGCGGGTCTGCAGAACACGGGCTGATCCGGGCTTCTCCCCCGCAGCACGGCGTGCGGGCGGCCGACCTCGAACCGGGTCTCGCCTCCGCCGAGCGGGGCGCGCACATCGAGGACGAGGGCTCGGCGCCGAGCCCTCGGGGCGCGAACGGGCTCACCAGCCCTCGGTCAGCACCCGATCCAGGGCCGCGACGACGAAGTCCGCACTCGCGGGCGTGAGGCACAGCGGCGGCTTGATCTTCAGGACGTTGGAGCGCTCGGACGTGGTGAGCACGATGACGCCGAGTTCGCGGAGCCGCTCGCAGATCGCGGTCGCCTCCGCTGTGGCGGGTTCCATGCTCTCCCGATCGCGGACGAGCTCGACCCCGAGGTAGAGCCCCTCGCCGTGCACCGGGCCGATGAGCGCGTGCTTCTCGGCGAGCGCGCGGAAGCCCTCCGCCAGCCGAGCGCCCACGACGCGCGCGTTCTCCTGCAGACCCTCGGCCGCCATCGCGTCAAGGACAGCGATGCCGACACGGCAGCTGAGCGGGTTGCCGCCGGCCGACGAGAAGAACTGCCCCTGGCTCGCGAGAGCGTCGGCGACGCGCTTCGACGTGATCACCCCGCCGATCGGGAACCCGTTGCCCATCGGCTTCGCGATCGTGATGAGGTCGGGAACGACCCCGGACTGCTCGAAGCCCCAGAACGAGGATCCCATCCGCCCGAACCCGACCTGCACCTCGTCGGCGATGCAGAGGCCGCCCGCGGCGCGCACCCGGGCGTACGCGTCGGCGAGGTAGCCGTCGGGCAGCAGCACGCCGCCCGCATTGCCCAGCACCGACTCGCAGATGAACCCGGCGACCGGACGCCCCTCCGCCGCGAGCCGCTCCAGGTCCGCCCCGAGGTCGGCGGCGTACAGCGCCCCGGTGTCGTCCCCGCGGTAGGTGCCGCGGAACCGGTTCGGCACGTCCGCGACGTGCACCCAGTCCGGCCGGGTGGCGAGCGCATCCGGATTGTCGTAGGCGCTCGTGGTGACCGCGTCGCTCGCCATCGTCCAGCCGTGATACGCCTCCCGCAACGACACCACGGTCTTGCGCCCCGTGGCCGCCTGCGCGAGTCTCAGCGCCAGATCCACCGCCTCGGAGCCGCTGTTCACGAGCAGCACCGTGTCCAGGGCGTCGCGATCCGCGGTGCCGCGTCGCGCCCCGTCCGGCAACAGGGCGAGGAGCCGCTCGCTGTACTCGGCGAGCTCGCGATACAGGAACCGCGAGTTGGTGTTCAGGATCCGGATCTGCCGGTTCACCGCGTCGGCGACGCCGGGGTGACCGTGCCCGAGCCCGGTGACGTTGTTGACCATGTCGATGTAGGCGCGCCCCGTGGTGTCGACGAGGTGGTGCCGCCAGCCGCGCTCGATCTGCGGCGGACGCTCGTAGTACCGCTCCTGCGCGCTCGCGAAGATGCGCTCGCGGCGGGCGAGCTCGGCGGGAGCCTCATCCGACTGCGCGAGCGAGGGAAGGCCGAGCCAGGGCGCCGGATCGGTACTGAGGCGGCGCCAGGCGGGGACGACCTCGGGAGCCACGAACGGTGCGTCGTCGACCGCGGCGGCCTTCGCCGGTGCGTCGCGGCGGAGGATCGAGACGACGACGGTCCGAGCGGTCTCGCTCTCCGGAACCCCGCTGATGCCGTCCCCCGTCTCGACCTCCCTGCCGAGATCGGGGGCGGGCTCGGCGCCGTGGATCTCGCACAGCCAGCCATCGCCGAACGAGATCCGCACCGTCCCGTACCCGGATCCCTCGATCCGTCCGGCGACCGGGGCGGTGATCAGCAGTCGCCCGCCCGCCGGGAGGTGGATCACGGTGGCGAGCGGCCAGGTCGGCGCCGTGTCCGCGCTGTCCACCCGCGTACGGGTGAGCCGGTACACGCCGTACGGCATGACCGCGGCCGCCGCTCCGTCGGCGAGCGCCGCGCGCACGAGCGCCTGCTCGGCGTCCGGTTCGAGCCAGGCCCCGGCGGCCAGGTCCTCGGACTCGACACCCGGGTCGAGGATCGCGACGTCGCCCTCCAGGCCGGGCAGGAGCGCCGCCAGGGGGACGCCGGCGGACGCCGGCACGGACGGCGCGGCGGCCGCGAACCCGAGCCGGTCCAGGACGAGCTCCGTCGCCTCGGCGAGCGGCACCGCGGTGGCCGCGTCGAAGATCGCCTGCTCCCCGGCGATCCGCTCCCGGGCGTAGTCGTTGCCGCCGTCGATCTCGAGCTGGCGCCAGCCGCTCGCCACGAGAAGGGCCGCGCGCAGCACGATCAGCGGCCAGACCGCGCGCGCTTCGGCCTCGCTCAGCGGCGCGTCGGCGTGGAAGGCCGCGATGGTCTCGAGCACGCGCAGCGGCCGCTCGGGCTCGTGATGCAGCATCGACGATGCGCAGACCGCGAGCTCTGCCACCCGCCACCCGAGCGCCAGGTCGCCGAGGTCCAGGACCGTCCGCGGGTGCAGCCGGGAGTCATCGCCCCGCTCGCCCATGACGTTGTCGTCGGTGAGATCGCCGTGGATCGGCTGCACGGGAAGGTCGGCGGCGACGGATCCCAGGAGCCGCTCCGCGTGCACGATCGCCCCGTCGACGCGACCGCGCAGCTCCGGCTCCCCGATCGACGACAGCAGCCCGCGCGTCTCTTCCGCCGCGACCCGCATGTCCCACATCTGCGGACGGTCGAGTCCGGGATGCGTCAGCCCGGACAGGGCGTTCACCGAGGCGGCGGCGAGGGATCCGAACTCCCGCAGCACGACCGGCGCGAAATAGCCGGCGTCGACCATCGCCTCTCCCTCGGCGAAGGCGCTGCGCCGCACCGCGAAGCCGCGCCAGCGCTGGGTGAGGGCGCCGTCAAGGCCCGGGAGCGCCGCGGGCACCGAAACGCCGGCGGCGCGATAGGCGTCCAGCGCCGCGTGCTGCGCGTCGCGGGCGCTGTCACCGAACACCGGGTTGTCCACGCGCAGCACGCTGCGGACGCCGTCCGGCTCGGTGAGCAGGAAGTTGCGGTCCTGGTTGCTGCCGAGCTCGGACGCTGTCGCGACGATCCCCCAGTGCTCGCGGGCGATGGCGACGGCATCAGAGGCGGTGACGTCGGGGCGCACGAGACCCCCGGTGGGCTGTTCGGGCACAGCGGTCCCTTCGTTCGAAGCAGGGCAGCGGCGGCGCGGTCGCTCAGAGGGCGTGGTCGTCGCTGTGGCGGGCGAGCGAGCGGGCATAGCGCTCGGTGAGCTGCACCATGAGGTCGGGCGTGGAGCGGTCGACGCCGAACACGTAGCCGGGGAAGTCGAGCTCGTGCTGAGCCTCCCAGATCTCCTCGTGCCGCTCGGGCGAGAGGATCCGCACCGGGTCGCCGACCGCGACCCAGCCGATCGGCACGACGGTCTCGGGCGGCAGGGTCGTGCGCAGGTGCACGACCGCGTTGATCCGCACCTCGCTGCGCTCGCCGATCACCGCGCCGTTGAAGATCCTCGTGCCGGTGGCGAGGAAGACCTCCTCGGCGATCGTCGCGCCCGAGATCGACGCCATGGGCCCCACCAGCACATGATCGCCGATGTGCACCGGGTTCGCCGCGGTGGCGCGGATGAGCGCGTTCTCCATCACGATCACGTGCTCGCCAAGGGTGATCGGGCCGCCCTCGGCCGTGATCACGGCGCCGTGCAGCACCTGGCAGTTCTCCCCGATGGTGACGTCGCCGGAGATCACGGCGGACGGCGCCACGACGGCGGTGTCGTGGATGCGGGGCCGAGCCCCGAGGTGATCGTAGATCATGCCGCCAGACTAGCGGCGGTTCGTCAGCTCCTGCTGCGGTTGCCGCGGATCAGACCGATGACGAGGGTCGCGAGGAACAGCACGATCCTCGGGACGGCCAGCCAGACCAGACCCTTGACGACGAAGCCGAGGATCGAGAGGCCGAGCCAGACGATGAGCAGGATGATCAGCAGTGTCCACATGCCCCGCCTCCGCGCGCTCGCCGCGGGCCGGCCACCCCGTTGACGTACGGCACGGAGTCCGCCACCGAGCCGCCGGCGCTTGTCCTGCCCCGCTGATCGCCTGGCTGTGCCGCGGAGCCGGATCCTCGCTCGTCGGGATACGACCTGCGCCTCGTCGTGGGCGACCGCGGGCACAGTCCCCATCACGGAGGCGTGCTCCTGCCCGACGCGCGGGGCCGGCTCTGGCGCTGAACCGCGATTCGCTCAGGCTCCGATCGGCGGCAGCAGCCCCTTCGCGGCGGCCATGGTGCGGGCGATGAGCAGCGCCGGATCCTCGATCTCGCCCTCGATGAGAAGCCGATCGAGGTCGACGCGCGACATCCGCACGAGCTGGATCCTCTCACTCGGATCATCGGTCGATGCGCGACTCGGGCGCACCCCCGTGGCGAAGAACAGATGGGTCGCCCAGACGCTGCGGCCGGGATTGGCGAAGAACGTGTGCAGCGGGCTCATGTCGGTCGCGACGAGGCCGAGCTCCTCCTCGAGCTCGCGTCGGGCGGCCTGCTCCGGAACCTCGCCGAACGCGCCCCCGCCGCCGGGAAGATCCAGGATCCAGCGATCGATCGGGTAGCGGTACTGCCGTGCGAGCAGCAGATCGGATCCCTGCTGCACGAGGGTCGCGACCGTGAACGGCACGCTGCGGTCGACCTCGAACGTCGTGCGCTCGCCCGACGGCAGCTGCACCTCGTCGACATCGATGCGCACCCGACCGCGGTGCGTCTCGCGCGTCGAGATCCAGCGCCAGCGCGGATCCACAGCCGGTTCGGGCCGCACCCGGGAGCGACGCGCGGGCTCGGGCAGCGGCTCCGGCCGCATCCGCGCGCGACGCGGCGGTTCCGGCGTCCCAGCACGTGCCGGCGCGGCACCGGGCCCGCGCACGGCGACGCCCGGAAGAGGACGATCGCCGAAGGCGGCAGCGGACGACTCCCGACGCGGCGCGGCTCGCCGGCCCTGCAGCAGCTGCTCCGCGACGAGCGCGCGTCCCTCGGCCGCCGACAGCGCCCGCGGACGCCGATGCGCTGCGGCGAGGTCCGCGCTCACGATGCGACTCCTGAGACGACCGGCGCCTCGGCGGACGCCGGCTCGGGGAACAGGGCGGTCAGCAGCTGCCCGGTCCACTCGACCGGATCCGCTCGATCCGCTCCGGGCATCGGCACGACCAGCGCCTCTCCCCCGCCGACGAGCTTGGCCTGGGGATACAGCCGCTGCAGGCGCACCTTTATCGAGTCCTCAAAGCGGGCGGGCGCCACGCGCAGGTTCGAGCCCATCGCGACCACGTCGGTGAGCCCGGCGCGCGCGGCACGGCGGCGCAGCCGTGCGATCGCGATGAGACCGGAGACCTCGGCCGGCGGCGTGCCGTACCGGTCCGTGAGCTCCTCGATGACATGGTCGATGGCCTCCTCCGCAGCGGTCGCCGTGGCCGCCGCGGACAGCTTCTGGTACGCCTCCAGCCGCAGTCGCTCGCTGTCGATGTACGCATCGGGGATCCGCGCATCCACCGGCAGCTCCAGTCGCAGCTCGGCGCCGGTCTCGGTCTCCTCGCCGCGGAACGTCGCCACGGCCTCGCCGATCATGCGCAGGTACAGGTCGAATCCGACGCCCGCGATGTGACCGGCCTGCTCTGCGCCCAGCAAGTTGCCGGCGCCGCGCAGCTCGAGGTCCTTGAGCGCGACCTGCATGCCGGATCCGAGATCGTTGTTCACGGCGATCGTCTGCAACCGGTCGGCGGCGGTCTCGCTCAGCGGCTTCATGTCGTCGTACAGGAAGTACGCGTAGGCGCGCTCGCGTCCGCGGCCCACGCGCCCGCGCAGCTGGTGCAGCTGGCTGAGGCCGTAGCGGTCGGCGCGGTCGATGATGATCGTGTTCGCATTCGAGATGTCCAGGCCCGTCTCGATGATCGTGGTCGAGACGAGCACGTCGAACTTGCGCTCCCAGAAGTCGTCGACGACCTGCTCGAGCTGATGCTCGCCCATCTGGCCGTGCGCGACGGCGATCCGCGCCTCGGGCACGAGCTCGGCGAGCTCGGAGGCTGTGCGCTGGATCGACTGCACCCGGTTGTGCACGTAGAAGACCTGGCCCTCACGGAGGATCTCGCGGCGGATCGCGGCGGCGACCTGCTTGTCGCTCTTCGGCCCGACGAACGACAGGATCGGGTGCCGGTCCTCCGGCGGGGTCTGCAGGGTCGACATCTCCCGGATCCCGGTGACCGCCATCTCGAGCGTGCGCGGGATCGGGGTGGCACTCATGGCGAGGATGTCGACGTTGGTCTTCAGCTTCTTCAGCGCGTCCTTGTGCTCGACGCCGAAACGCTGCTCCTCGTCGATGATCATGAGGCCCAGATCCTTGAACATCACCTGGTCGGTGAGGATCCGGTGCGTGCCGATCACCATGTCGACCGATCCCTCCCGCAGTCCGTCGAGGGTGAGCCGCGCCTCCTTGTCGGTCTGGAAGCGCGACAGCGGGCGCACGGAGACCGGGAAGCCCGCGAAGCGCTCGGTGAACGTCTCGAGGTGCTGCTTGACGAGCAGCGTGGTCGGCACGAGCATGGCGACCTGCTTGCCGTCCTGGATCGCCTTGAACGCGGCGCGTACCGCGACCTCGGTCTTGCCGAAGCCGACGTCGCCGGACAGCAGCCGGTCCATCGGGATCGGCCGCTCCATGTCGGCCTTGATCTCGTCGATCGTCTGCAGCTGATCCGGGGTCTCCGCGAACGGGAAGGCCTCCTCCAGCTCGCGCTGCCACGGGGTGTCCTTGCCGAACGCGTAGCCCTTCGCCGCCATGCGCGCGGAGTACAGCTTGACCAGCTCGACCGCGATGTCGCGCACGGCTCTGCGCGCCTTGCCCTTCGCCGCGGCCCAGTCGCTGCCACCCATCTTGGACAGGGTGGGCGCCTCGCCGCCGACGTACTTGGAGAGCAGGTCCAGCTGGTCGGTGGGCACGTAGAGCTTGTCGCCCGGGTACCCGCGCTTGGACGGCGCGTACTCCAGCACGAGGTAGTCGCGCGTCGTCTTCACGGCGTTGCGTCCGCCCGAGGAGACCTCGCGCTGCGTCATCTCGGCGAAGCGCGCGATGCCGTGCGTCTGATGCACGACGAAGTCGCCGGCCTTGAGCTGCATCGGATCCACGACGTTCTTCCGCCGCGAGGCGAGCTTCTTCACCACGCGGGTGTCGCCGCCGATCGTGCGCCCGTAGAACTCGTTCTCGGTGATGACCGCGATCTTCGCGCTCGGGATCTGGAAGCCCGACTCGATCGCCCCCGTGACGAGCGTCGCCACCCCCGGATCCGGGCTCCCCTGCAGCGTGTCGACGACCCGCGCCGCCACCCCACGGTCGGCGAGCACGTCGCGCGCACGGTCGACGAGACCGGCGCCCGAGGACACCAGCACTACGCGCCAGCCGTCGGAGACCCGGCCCGCGGTGAACTCGATCGCGCCGTCGACGTTGCCGTGGAACGACGGGATGGGGGCGGCGCTCACGCCGTCGACCCCGGCCCCTGAGCCTGCCGAAGAGTCGAACGCCGGGTCGTCGGAGCCGGCGTCGAAGGCGCTCAGCCGCCACCACACGCCGTCCCTCTCGTGCACGGCCGTGCGGAGCTCGCCGATCGAGAGGAAGTCGCCGGTCTGCAGGTCGATCGGGGCCGAGGCGCCGGCGGTGGCCGCGCTCCAGGCGGCGTCGAGGAACTCGCGGTTCGTCTCTCCCAGGCTCGCCGCGCGGGCGCCGCTGCGCTCCGGATCCACGAGCGCGACGGCCGCGCCGTCGGGAAGGCAGTCCACGAGGGGCACCACGGGACCGGCGACGACGGGCAGGAGCGACTCCATGCCCTCCACGGGGATCCCCTCCGCCATCTTCTGCAGCATTCCCGAGATCCCGGGGAACGTGTCGACGAGGGCCGCGGCACGCGCCCGCACCTCCGCCGTCAGCAGCAGCTCGCGGCTGGCGGGCAGGGCGACGCTCTGCGGCGCCGCGGGCAGCGAGCGCTGATCCGCGACCGAGAAGAGCCGGATCTGGTCCACCTCGTCGCCGAAGAACTCCACGCGCGAGGGATGTTCCGCTGTCGGCGGGAAGACGTCGAGGATGCCGCCGCGCACCGCGAACTCCCCGCGACGGGAGACCATGTCGACACGCGAATAGGCGCGTTCTACGAGAGAGGCGGCGATGCCGTCGAGGTCATAGCCGCGTCCGCCGACGGTGAGCTCGAGCGGCTCCACGTCGCCCAGCCCCGCGGCGACGGGCTGCAGCGCCGCACGCACCGAGGCGACGACCACGAGCGGACGTTCCCCCGACCAGACCCGCATCCGGCGCAGCACCTCGAGGCGCCGCCCCACGGTGTCCGGGCTGGGGCTGAGCCGTTCGTGGGGCAGCGTCTCCCAGGCGGGGAACGGCAGGATCTCGGCGCCGGGCAGGTAGGCGCCGAGGGCGGCGGCAAGGGATTCCGCCCGTCGCCCGGTCGGCGCGACCACGAGCAGCGCCGCCGGCTTGCCCGCGGCGGAGCGGCGCTCCAGCAGCCCCGCCAGCATCGGCGCGTCCATTCCGGCGCTCGCGAGCAGGTCGGCGTCGGTCTGCGCCCAGGTCAGGGCGTCGCGGAATCCGGACGCCTCCTCTTCCAGAGCGCGGATGATCCCCTGCACAGTCACCGGAAGAGTCTACGTGGCGGGGCTGACACCGGGATGCGCGCGCCCGGAGCCGATCCGAGACGGAGCGCGCCGCGCGGTTCGCGGCACGATTCCCCTTCACACGGCAGGCTCAACGGGCCCTCCCCTCCCCAGGTCACCCGGGCTCATCCCGGCGGGGCGAGGGCCGTGGCGAGGAGTCTTCGAACGGCCCTGGGAGTGCCGCCGCGGGTGCGGGGGCGGTACCAGGTTCGGGTGTGATCCCAACAGGCGGGTCCGCGGATCTCGGGCACGCCCGCCCTCGACGAACCGGACCCTGTCCCGCACATCATCCGTCCCGGCTTCTCGGGATCCCCCGGTTTCCCTGGATTCGAGGACTTCTGGGCTGTCGCCACGGGTCCCGGCGACGCGCCCGGTGAGGTCCGGAGCGTCCATCGCGGCAGGGTTGTCGAACGCGTCGAACAGCCGCTCCAGCGCCCGGCGACTTCGGGCAGCAGCCCGCCGTGCACCGGACGCACGCCGCCGCGGAGCCGTCCGATCGCGAAGCCCCGGTTCCGTTCCGCTTTCCGGTCATCGGGTTGGGCCCATCAGGATCCAACGCGAGCATGAGGGCCCGCGCATGATTCGCAAGCTCGTCTGTCGACGGCGCGGGCCCGGGTCTGCCGTGCTCGTCGGGCAGGTCGAGACCGCGTGCCATGGCTGCGAGGATCTCGTCGACCGCGCCCCGGGCCTCCGCGCTGATCCTGTTCCCGGACCGCTCGGCCGGCCCGATCGCGGCGAGCAGCCCCGCCACCGAGATCTCCCCGTCACACAGCGCCTGCCCGAGCGCCTCATACCGCGCAGCGCCGACTCGCCCGCGGAATGCAGGACGTCGCGCCCGACCACGTCTGCGGCGCGCACATACCGCCATGCCGTGCCGGTGTCCGCGCGCAGCACCCGGCGATCAGGGCACCCGGCGATCAGGCGGCATCCCCCCGCCGCACGTCGGGGCCGCGCCTAGGATGAACGCGTGACCGATCCCCAGCAGCCGTTCCCCGTTCCGCCGCCGCCCGGCACGCCCCACGGGCTTCCGGGGAATGCGCAGCCATCGGCCGATCCGCGATCGGAGTCCGGCCCGTCGTCGCACCCGCAGTTCGCACCTCCCGGACCGTCCGGATACTACGTGCCAGGACAGGAGCCGCCGGTTCCCGCCGCCCCGCCCGCACCGGCGTACGCCGCCCCGCCCGGTGCGTTCACCGGACCCGCCGCAGGCTACGCCGGAGCGTACGCCCCTGCGTCCGCCCCGGCACGAGGTGCGGGGCTCGGCCGCGTCGCGCTCCTGCTCGCCCTCCTCGCCGCCGTCGGGCTGACCGTCGTCGGAGCCGTTCTCGCCTGGCAGGTCGGACACGGCATCGGATCCTCTGCCGATCTGACGACCCTCCAGGATCAGGTCGCCGCCGGCGACCTCTCCATCCTCACGCCCGTGCGGGATCTCGTGCTGTGGGTCGAGATCACGTCATGGACGGCGACCGCGCTCGGGATCTGGGCGCTCGTGCAGGGCATCGTCGCGATCGCGAAGCGCCGCGGGCGCGGATCCGGGATCGCGGCGGTGATCATCGCCGTGCTGGGCCCGTTCGTCTACCTCATCGTCGGCTATCTCGCCTTCGCGATCGCACTGGGCGTGGCCGCGACATCACGCTGACCGCGTCGGCTCAGCCCCGGCGCATCTCTCAGCGCGGCGCGTGGTGCTTCTGCTGCGCGGCGAGCAGTCCGTCCTCGACCAGCTGCTCCACGGCGTCCGCCGCATCGGCGATGAGGACCGGCAGGTTCGGCCGCTCGGTCGCGCCGAACGGCGAGAGCACCCAGTCCGCCGGGTCCTGGCGCCCCGGAGGACGCCCGATGCCCACCCGCACCCGCGGGAAGTCCGGCGTGGTCAGCACGCGGGCGACATCGCGGATGCCGTTGTGCCCGCCGTGCCCGCCGCCGACCTTGAGCTTGATCGTGTCGAACGGGATGTCCAGCTCGTCATGCACGAGCACGATCCGCTCCGGGTCCACCGAGTAGAACCGGGCGAGCGCACCGACCGGGGCGCCGGACACGTTCATGAAGCTGTTCGGCTTGGCGAGCACCAGCTTGTCGCCGCCGGGGCGCACCCAGGTCTCTACGACCCTCGCCCCGCCTTTGTGCTCGCGGAACGTCTCGCCACGGCGCGCCGCGAGCTCGTCCACGACCATCTGCCCGACGTTGTGCCGGGTCGCGGCGTATTTCGCACCGGGGTTGCCGAGCCCCACCACCAGCCATGTCTGCGCCATGGATCCATCCTCCCGGAAATCGAGCCGTGTCAGGACATCGCCTGGGGACGACGAAGGGGGCGCGATCCGATCGCGCCCCCTTCGTCGAGGTTCGAACCGCGGATTACTCCGCAGCGGCCTCCGACGACGATGCGGCCTCGGCAGCCTCGTCCGCGGGCTCGGTGGCGGCCTGCGCCGAGACGGCGACGATGAGCAGCTCCGGATCGGCGGCCAGCGTGACGCCCTTGGGCAGCTTCACGTCGGCGGCGGTGATGTGCGCGCCCTCCTCGAGCCCCTCGACCGAGACCTCGACGTTCTCCGGGATGTGCGTCGCCTCGGCCTCGACGGCGAGGTGGGTGTTCTCCAGCTGCACGATGGTGCCCGCGAACGCCTCGCCCACCACGACGACGGGAAGCTCGATCGAGACCTTCTCGCCCTTCTTCACGACGAGCAGGTCGATGTGCTCGATGATCTGGTGCACCGGGTCCTTCTGCACGTCCTTGACCAGAGCGAGCTCGGCGCGACCCTCGATGTCGAGCTCGAGCAGCGCGTTGGCGCGGCGGATGAGCAGGCCGACCTGGTGGCCGGGCAGGGCGACGTGCACCGGGTCGGTGCCGTGGCCGTAGATGACGGCGGGAATCTGGCCGGCGGCGCGCAGACGGCGGGCGAAGCCCTTGCCGAAGCTGGTGCGGAGCTCCGCGGCGACCTTGTTGTCTTCGGTCATGATGTTCTCCTCGTTCACACGCGGCTCAGGTGCCGTGCGGTGGTCTGGGTGCGTCGTCTCGACACGACGGAAGGAGAGCCAGAGCTCGCCGCGTCGATCACGGATGGGCGCGCGCAGCACCTCATCCCTCGCCGAGGACCACACCATGCTACCCGAGTTCGGCGCGTGCTTCTGACGATAGGCTGTGCACCATGTTCGATGCCGCATTCATCTCCGAGGGGATCGCCTGGCTGATCGGCCTCATGGCGGTCGCCGCGACCGTGCTCACCTTCGGCGCGCTGTTCTCGCTGGGCCGCTCCGGCTACCGCAAGGACTGACACGTCACGGACGAAGAACCGCGCCGTCCGCCCGGAGGACGCGGTTCTTCTCGTGTGACCGGGGATCCGGTCCCTTCGCGCCCCTCGAGAGCCTCGGGGACCGGACCCGGATCGTCTCACCCGACGCCGAGGTAGGCCTCCTTGACGGCCGGGTCGGCGAGCAGCTCCTTGCCGGTGCCGGTGCGGGTGATCGCCCCGGTCTCCAGCACGAACGCGCGGTGCGCCCTGGCGAGCGCCTGGTTCGCGTTCTGCTCCACCAGCAGCACGGTCGTGCCCTGTGCGTTGATCTCGGTGATGATCTTGAAGATCTGCCGGATGAACTGCGGGGCCAGCCCCATCGAAGGCTCGTCCAGCAGCAGCACGCGCGGCTGGGACATCAGCGCGCGGCCGATGGCGAGCATCTGCTGCTCGCCCCCGGACATCGTGCCGCCCAGCTGCTTCTTGCGCTCGTCCAGCCGCGGGAACAGCGAGAACACGCGCTCGTACGACTCCGCGACCCCCGACTTGCTCTTCAGGCCGAACGTGCCCATGTCCAGGTTCTCCAGCACCGTCATGCCGGGGAAGATCCCCCGGCCCTCGGGCGACTGCGAGATCCCCTTGACGACGCGCAGGTGCGCCTTCATCTTGGTGATGTCCTCGCCGTCGAACGTGATCGACCCGCTCGACGGCTGCAGCAGTCCCGAGATCGTGCGCATGGTCGTCGTCTTGCCTGCGCCGTTCGCGCCGATCAGCGACACGATCTCGCCCTCGTCGACCGAGAACGAGATGTCGTGGATCGCCTTGATCCGCCCGTAGTGGACCGAGACGTCCTTCAGCTCAAGCAACGTCATCTTCGGGCACTCCCAGGTAGGCGGCGATCACGCGCGGATCGTTGCGGATGGCGGCGGGCAGGTCGTCGGCGATCTTCTTGCCGAACTCCAGCACCACGATGCGGTCGGTGACGCCCATCACGAGCTTCATGTCGTGCTCGATGAGCAGCACCGTGTAGCCCTCGTCCCGGATGGACCGGATGAGAGCCATCAGGTCCTCCTTCTCGGCCGGATTGAAGCCGGCGGCCGGCTCGTCCAGGCAGAGGAGCTTCGGATCCGTTCCGAGCGCACGGGCGATCTCGAGGCGGCGCTGGGAGCCGTAGGACAGATCCCGGGAGCGCTTCTGCGCGTGCTGGGCGATCCCGACGAAGTCGAGCAGGGCCATCGCCCGGTCGACGGACGTCTTCTCCTCGCGCACGTGCCTCGGCAGGCGCAGCAGCGCGCCCGGCACCGAGGTGCGGTGCCGCGCGTCGAGACCCACCACCACGTTCTCCAGAGCGGTCATCTCACCGAAGAGGCGGATGTTCTGGAACGTGCGGGCGAAGCCGAGCCGCGTGATCTGGTGCTGTTTGCGACCCTTGACCGACTGCCCCTCCAGCAGCACGTCGCCGCTGGTGGGCCTGTAGACGCCGGTCATCGCGTTGAAGCACGTGGTCTTGCCGGCGCCGTTCGGCCCGATCAGGCCGAGGATCTCGCCACGCCGGATATCGAACGACACGTCGTCGAGCGCGGTGAGACCGCCGAAGCGGATGGTGAGGTTCTTCACCTCGACCAGCTTCTCCCCGACGGGGACCTCGATCTCGCGCTCGGACTCCGCTCCCTCGACGAGCGGCGGGTCCTCACCCGGAACGACGTCGGGCTCGGCGCTCTCGGGTGTCGGCTCCTCGACGGGCTCCTGGGGCGTCGCGTCGGCGGGAACCGGGTTCTGGATCGGATCGGTCATGACGCACCTCCCTCGGTGCTCGGCTTCGGCGTTCCCGGCGATTCCGGCCGGGGCGGTTTCGGCGGCGCGATCCATTCCAGCGCCTTGCGCGAGTACGCCATGAGGCGCATCTTGGCCGGGATGAGACCCTGCGAACGATAGATCATCAGGATCACCAGGGCGACGCCGAAGATGAGGTACTTGTACTCGGCGATGGCCGTGAACCGCAGCGGGATGTACGCCACGATCGCGCCTCCCAGGATCGCGCCGACCTTGTTGCCCGTGCCGCCGAGCACGACCGCCGCGAGGAACAGGATCGACGTCTGCACATCGAACTTCTGGTTGTTCACGAAGCCGATCTGACCGGCCATCAGCGCCCCGGACAGGCCGCCCACGCTCGCGCCGATCGCGAACGCCCACACCTTGTACTTGAAGGTGGGCACGCCCATCGTCTCGGCGGCGTCCTCGTCCTCGCGGATCGCGATGAACGCGCGGCCCACGCGCGAGCGCTCCAGGTTGCCGACGAGAAGCAGCACGACGATCAGGATCGTGATCGTCAGCCAGTACCACGGCGTGCCGTTCGAGTTCGCGAAGATCGGGATGCCGTTCGCTCCCACGCCCGGCGGGTGGCCGACGTTCTGGAACCCCGGCTGGCCCTTCATGGCAGGGATGATGGTGGCGAGGATCCGGACGATCTCACCGAAGCCGAGCGTGACGATCGCGAGGTAGTCGCCGCGCAGGCGGAGCGTGGGCACGCCGAGAACGACGCCGAAGATCATCGCGACGATCATGGCCGCCGGCAGGGTCCACAGGTACGGGATCTTCAGGTACGGCGAATCGGGGCTGGTGAACATCGCCGCGGTGTACTGGCCGACGGCGAAGAACGCGACATAGCCGAGGTCGAGCAGACCGGCGTAGCCGACGACCACGTTCAGCCCGACCGCGACGAGGGCGTAGACCGCCATCGAGAACAGCGCGATCGACCAGTTGTTGCCCGGCGAGGTGCTGAGCGGGAAGAAGTCCAGGAACGGCATCGCATACGCGATCGCGACCACAGGCAGCATCCACGCCCACTGCATGGGGCGCGACAGCTCGTTCCAGCGCTCGCGGAGTCCGCGGAACGGACCGCGACGCACCGTCGCGACCGACTCGGTCTCGATCGCCTCGCGGGCCGACTCGGCGGTGGGCAGCGGACGCGGCCCGTCGGATGAGGTGCTCATGCCCTGCTCCTTCCCAGCGTGGTGCCCAGGATGCCGGTCGGGCGGACCAGCAGCACGAGCACGAGGATGACGAAGGCGACGACGTCCGTCCACTGCGAGTCGCCGAGCAGGATCTGTCCGTAGTTGCCGACGAGGCCGAGCAGGATCCCGCCGAGCAGTGCTCCGCGCACGTTGCCGATGCCGCCGAGCACCGCCGCGGCGAAGGCCTTGACGCCGAGGATGAACCCGCCGTTGTAGATGACACCGGACGGAACCAGCATCACGTAGAACAGAGCTGCGGCGCCCGCGAGCAGGCCGCCGAGGACGAACGTGGTGACGATGGTGCGCTCTTTCGATACGCCCATCAGGGTTGCAGTGTCCGGATCCTGCGCAACGGCTCGGATCCCGCGTCCGGTGCGGCTGCGCCGGATGAACAGATCGGTGCCGACCATGAGCACGACGGCGGAGACCACGATGATGATCTGCTGGTTCGTGATGATCGTGCCGAAGACGTCGAAGACCGGATCCGGGATGAACATCGTCACGGCGGGTTGCGGGTTCGCGCCGGCGACGAACGGCAGGAAGATGATGTACTGGATCGCGAATGAGACGCCGATCGCGGTGATCAGGAACGCCAGGCGGGGCGCGTTTCGTTTGCGCAGCGGTCTGTAGGCGACGCGTTCCACGAGGAACGCGGTGACCGCTGAGGCCAGCATGCCGACCACGAGGGCGAGCAGCAGATCCATGATGATCTCGGCCGGTCCGATGGTCGGGGCGCTGGGACCGAAGCCCAGCGAGGTCAGCGTGGTGACCACGCCGTATGCGCCCACGATGAAGACCTCGGAGTGGGCGAAGTTGATCAGGCTGAGCACGCCGTAGACGAGGGTGTAGCCGACGGCGATCAGGCCGTAGACGGCCCCGAAGGTGAGTCCGTCGAAGGTCGTGCTCCAGAAGTTCTGGAACAGGGCATTGACGTCGAAGTTGATCCAGGAGTCGTCCGCGTGTACGACGGACAGGGCGACGAGTTCGATCATTCGGGTTCGCTTCCGCAGAGGGCGCATCGTTGCGCCGGAGAGAGCAAGGAAGAGGCCCGCGGCGCGGGGTCGCGCCGCGGGCCGACGATCACTTCCCGATCAGGCCGATCGGCGCGACCTTGCCGTCCTGGACCTTGTAGCCGTACACGTCCGGCGCCTGGAGCTCGCCCGTGGCGTCCCACTTGTAGTGCTTGCTCACGCCGTCCTTGTCGTACGCGGTGACCCACGCGAGAAGATCGGCTCGCGTCTGCTTGCCCGCGTCGATGCCGCTCAGCAGAACGGTCGTGACGTCATAGGCCTCGACCGAGTAGGTGTCCGGCTCGACGTTGACCAGAGCCTTGTAGTCCTTCTCGAACGAGGGGATGAGCTCGCCCGGGATGCACGGGCAGGTGAAGTACGAGTTCTTCGACGCGTCGCCCGCGAGCTTGATGAAGTTGTCGCCCTTCACTCCGTCCGGCGCGACGAACGTGCCCTTGAACCCCTTGGCCACCAGCTGCTGGTCGAACGGCGCGGCCTCGGGGGCGTAGCCGGCGTAGTACACCGCGTCGGGCTTCGCGTTCATGATCTTCGAGATCGTGGCCGAGAAGTCCTTCTGGCCGGTCGTGACCTTGTCGGTTCCGGCGACCGCCCCGCTGCCGAGTCCGTCCGTGACCGACTTGGCGAGACCGATGCCGTACTCCGAGTCGTCCTGCACGACGTAGACCTTCTTGGCCTTGAGCTCGTTGACGAGGAACTTCGCCGCTGCCGGCCCCTGCACGCCGTCGTTGCCGAGGCCGCGGAAGAAGGTCTTCCAGCCGTTGGTCGTCAGGCTGACTCCGGTTGCGGAGGGCGTGATGTGCACCAGACCCTGTTGCTCGAAGATGTTGCCGGTCGCCTTGGATTCGCCGGAGAACGGCAGGCCGACGACGCCGATGATGTCGGCCTCGCCGACCGCCTGCGTGACCGGACCGGTCGCCTTGGTCGGGTCGCCCTCGGTGTCGAACTTGGTGAACTGCACCTGGCAATCCGGGTTGGCCTTGTTGTGCTGGTTGATGGCGAGCTGCACGCCGTTGTAGATGTTGATGCCGAGCTGTGCGTTCGGCCCGGTCTCCGCGCCGATGTACGCGAGCTTGGTGGTCGCCGCGCACTTCGCCTTTCCATCGCCGGCAGGCAGAACGGGGTTCTTCGGCGCGTCGACCGTGGTGCTCACGGGAATGTCCACCGCACCGCCGCCGCTCGTGGAGGTCGGGCTTCCGGCCTTGTTCGCGCAGCCTGCGAGCAGGAGCAGGGCCGCGGCTGCTGCGATGCCCGCGGTGAGGGCCTTCTTTCGCATCATGGTGATTGCCTTCCGATTCGGGTCCACCGACCGCCCCTTTGGGAACGTCGATGTCATCAAGGTGTGGCGAGCGTACCTCTGTGTACGCGCTCCGCGCACGACATTAGTCCGACACCGTCCAGTTTTCGTCCGATAACGCGGAACGTCTGCCCGGATCGTTACACGCCGGACACACCGCCGTCATCCGCCGTGCCCCGGTCGCAGCCCGGCCCGCCCTCGGCGCCCAGCGCAGGCCCTCGCACGGGTGCGCCCGAAGCCACCGCCTCACGGCCATGAACACCGCCGCAACAGCGATACCCTGAATCCATCCCCCACCGGACACACGAGGAGACACCGTGCCCACTACTGCTGCCAACATCGGAGTCGTCGGACTCGCCGTCATGGGCTCCAACCTCGCCCGCAACCTCGCGAGCCGCGAGGGCAACACCGTGGCGATCTTCAATCGCAGCTACGAGAAGACGCAGGGGGTGCTCGACGCGCATCCCGAGGCCGGCTTCATCGCCGCCTCCACCTACCAGGAGTTCGCCGACAGCCTGCAGAAGCCGCGTACCGCGATCATCATGGTCAAGGCCGGCGCCGGCACCGACGCCGTGATCGACGAGCTCGTGAAGGTGTTCGAGCCCGGCGACATCATCGTCGACGGCGGCAACGCCTACTTCCCCGACACGATCCGCCGCGAGAAGGCGGTGCGCGCCACCGGGATCAACTTCGTCGGCGCCGGCATCTCCGGCGGCGAGGAGGGTGCGCTGACCGGTCCCTCGATCATGCCGGGCGGATCCGACGAGTCCTGGGTGACGCTGGGCCCGATCCTGCGCTCCATCGCCGCGATCGCCGAGGGCGAGCCGTGCGTGACGCACGTGGGCCACGACGGCGCCGGGCACTTCGTGAAGATGGTGCACAACGGCATCGAGTACGCCGACATGCAGCTCATCGCCGAGGCCTACGACCTGATCCGCCGCGGCACGGGCAAAAGCCCCGCGGAGATCGCCGAGATCTTCGCCGAGTGGAACACCGGGGAGTTGGAGTCGTACCTCATCGAGATCACCGCCGAGGTGCTCCGCCAGGTCGACGCATCGACCGGCAAGCCGCTCGTCGACGTCATCCTCGACCAGGCCGGCGCGAAGGGCACCGGCGCGTGGACCGTGCAGACCGCGCTCGCGCTGGGCGTGCCGGTCTCCGGCATCGCCGAGGCGACCTTCGCGCGCTCCCTGTCCTCGCACCCGGAGCAGCGCCTCGTCGCCGGCGCCCTGCCCGGTCCGGCCGAGGCGTTCACCGTCCCCGCCGACCAGGTCGACGCGTTCATCGAGGACGTGCGTCTGGCGCTGTACGCCTCGAAGATCGTCGCGTACTCGCAGGGCTTCGACGAGATCCGCGCCGGTGCGGCCGAGTACGGCTGGAACATCGACCTCGGCGCGATCTCCAAGATCTGGCGCGGCGGCTGCATCATCCGCGCGCAGTTCCTGAACCGCATCGCCGACGCCTACGCCGAGAACCCGGAGCTGCCGGTGCTGATGACCGCACCGTACTTCGCCGAGGCGATCACCCGCGCCCAGGCCGCCTGGCGCCGCGTCGTGGTGGCCGCCGCGCAGGCCGGCATCCCGGCTCCCGCGTTCTCCTCGTCGCTGTCGTACTACGACGGGATCCGCGCCGACCGCCTCCCTGCCGCGCTCGTGCAGGGGCAGCGCGACTTCTTCGGCGCGCACACCTACAAGCGCATCGACAAGGACGGCACCTTCCACACGCAGTGGTCCGGCGACCGCACCGAGATCGAAGCCGAAGACACGCACTGACGTCCCCGCTCACGAGTCGTCCCCGTCAGCGCGCCCTCCGGGGTGCGCTGACGGGGACGACTCGTCTCTGGCGGGTCACACCTCGGTGACGCGGCCGTTCTTGAGCCGCAGCCGGCGGTGCGCACGCCGGGCGACGGCCGAGTCGTGCGTGACCACGATCAGGGTCAGGCCCTCGGCGCACAACGACTCCAGCAGCACGAGGATCTCGTCGCGCATCTCCTCGTCGAGGTTTCCGGTGGGCTCATCGGCCAGCAGCACCTTCGGCGCCTTCACGATCGCCCGCGCGATCGCCACGCGCTGCTGCTGACCGCCGCTCAGCTCGCCGGGCAGGTGGTCGCCGCGGTCGGCGAGTCCGACGTGCGCGAGGGCCGCGTCCACCCGTGCGGCGCGCTCCTGGGCCGCGACCGCCGCCGGCACCAACGCCATCGCGACGTTCTCCCGGGCGGTGAGCGTCGGGATCAGGTTGAACCCCTGGAACACGAACCCGATGTCCTCGGCTCGCAGCCGGCCGAGCTCGCGACCCGACGCGGTGGACAGCTCCGTGCCGCCCAGGACGAGGGATCCGGCCGAGGGGCGGTCCAGTGCGCCGAGCAGCTGCAGGAGCGTCGACTTGCCGCCGCCGGTGGGACCCTGGATCGTGACGAACTCGCCCGCCCTGATCTCCACGGTCACACCGGCGAGCGCGGTGACGGTGCGCCCCTTCGCGGTGTAGGTGCGGGTGACGTCGGTCAGCCGGTACAGCGCCTCGGGCGCGGTCTCGATGGTGCTCATGTCGTTCTCTCCTGTCTCCGGATCCGTGATCATGCGGCCGACCGCAGCGCCTCGGCGGGGCTCAGCCGGGCCGCGCGCCATCCGCCGATCGCACCGGCCACGAGGCCGCCGAGGATCGCCAGGCCGACCGCCGCGATGAGGATCTCGACGCTGAGGGGCGCATGCAGCACGACGTCCTGCACCGATGCGCCGACGCCGCGGAACCCTCCTCCTCCGCCGCCGAAGCCGCCGCCGGCCCCCGCAGCCGGCGCGCCGCCCCCTGCGGCAGGCGCGCCACCGGCCGCACCCGTGCCGCCGCGACCGAAACGCCCTGCCGCCGTGGCGCCCGAGATGGTCGGGTGCACGAGGTTGACGACGAGGATGCCGACGAGCCCGAGCGCGAGCCCCGCCGCGCCCCCGATGAGCCCCTGCACGAGCGACTCGCCTGCGACCTGCCGCACGATCCGGCCGTTCGACCAGCCGATGGCCTTGAGCGTGCCGAACTCGCGGGTGCGCCGGGCGACGCCGGAGAGCGTGAACAGCACCGCCAGCAGCACGGCGACGACGAGCACGATGATCGACAGCCAGGTGCCGAGCCCCTCGATGAGCCCCGCCGCGCTGGCGAGCGATCCGGAGACCGTGGAGGCCAGATCGGCCTGGGAGCTGACGGTCGCCGTCGGAAGCGCCTTGGCGAGCGCAGCCTGCACCGAGGCGATGTCCGAGGCGGAGGCGGCCTTGACGTAGACCGTCGAGACCACATCGCCGGTCGCGGCGATCTTCTGCGCGGTGTCGAGCGGGAGGTAGACGTTCGCCGCGGTGTCGGCGGAGTCGGAGGACGAGGCCACGATCCCGACGATGGTGACCGTGGATCCGCCGACGTCGATCGTGCCGCCCACGCTCAGGCTCTTGGAGGTGGCGTAGGTGCTGTCCGCCACGGCCACCAGCTGACCCGCATCGGCCGCGCCGAGCGCACGACCGGAGGAGACCTTGACCGAGGAGAGCGGCCCCACCGAGGTGCCCGCAGCCGGATCGACGCCCAGCACCGTGAAGGAGTTGAGGCCGAATCGACCGCCGCCGAACCGCGGACGCTCCCCGGTGGCCCCCTGCCCGGCACCCGACTGCCCCTCCCCCGGCTGCGCGGCACCGGACTGACCGGTGCCGTTCTGTCCGCCCTGCGCGATCTGACCGTCGAAGGTCACGTTCGTCAGGCTCAGCGCTCCGGTCGCCGCGGCCACGCCCGTGGTGCTCGAGACGGTCTTCACGCCTGCCGCGTCGATCGTGCCGCGTGCGGGCGAGGCGCGCAGGATCGACGTGTTCAGGGTGGTGCTGCCGTCACTGCCCGTCGCGCCGCCGCCGGCGCCGAAGTCGAAGCGCTGTCCCGTGTCGCTGCCGCGCTGGGCCGGGGCTCCGGTGACCGTGAGGTCGGTGCCCACGCCGTAGACGCTCGCCAGCGCCTGCGTCTGCGCGTCGCGCACTCCCGCCGACAGCGCGTTCACGACGATCACCATCGCGATCGCGATGGCCAGGCCCACCGCGACGATCACCGTCTGCTTCTTCCGCCCGGCCAGCTCCCGGCGCAGATACGTCCCGTACATGGTTCTCCTCTTCGGTCACGCTCTGCAGACGACGCTAGGAGGGGGTTCTGGGGCAGGGCGATGGCGAGGCTATGCGCGCGCTAAGCGCCCCGGACCGCGGGCTCAGCGACGCGGACCGCGCGCAAGGCGACCCGGACCGCGGGCTCAGCGACTCGGACCGCGCGCAAAAGCGACCCGGACGGAGCGCAGCCACGGCAAGACGGAGCACGGGCCGGGCGGATGCGGTGATCGCCGGAGAGCAGGTTTCCGCGGATCCCGGTGCGGCGTGAGCGCGCGCAGACGGGCCCAGGCCTCCGGCGCGGGGAACACGGCCGCATCGGGGTCGGATGCGGGGTCGGCAAAGCTCATAGATCATTCATAGGAAACTGAGGAGAATGGATCCCATGAACGATCACGCCACTGAGCTGCGCCGCCCCGATGGCTCTCCCCTGCGGATCCTCGCGGTCGACGACGAGCCGATGCTCACCGATCTCCTCGCCATGGCCCTGCGGATGGAGGGCTGGGAGGTGCGCACCGCCGGATCCGGACTGGAAGCGCTGCAGGTCGCCCGCGACTTCGGCCCCGACGCCCTGGTCCTCGACGTCATGATGCCCGACCTGGACGGGCTCGGCGTCCTCAAGCGCCTGCGCGAGCAGGGCAACATGGTGCCCGTCGTGTTCCTCACCGCCAAGGATGCGGTGAGCGACCGGATCGCCGGCCTCACCGCCGGTGGCGACGACTACGTCACCAAGCCGTTCAGCCTGGAGGAGGTCGTGGCGCGTCTGCGCGCGGTGATCCGCCGCTCGGGCGGGGCGACCACCGACGCGAAGGACTCGATCCTGCAGGTCGGCGATCTCACCCTCAACGAGGACAGCCACGAGGTGGTCCGCGACGGCGACGAGATCGAGCTGACGGCCACCGAGTTCGAGCTGCTGCGCTTCCTGATGCGCAACGAGCGCCGGGTGCTGTCCAAGGCGCAGATCCTCGACCGCGTGTGGAGCTACGACTTCGGCGGGCGCTCCAGCGTGGTCGAGCTGTACATCTCCTACCTGCGCAAGAAGCTCGACGCGGGGCGCGACGTGGCGCTGATCCACACCGTGCGCGGCGTCGGCTACATGATCAAGGCCCCGCAGCTGTAACGCATCCACGATGGAGTCGCCCCGCCGATGAACCCGTTCCGCCCGCATCCGCGCGGCCCGCTGTCGCTGCAGACGCGACTCATGGCCGCCGTGACCGGATTCGTGTCGCTGGTGCTCGTGGTCATCGCGATCACGACCAGCGTGGTGCTCGGCAACGTGCTCAACGGACGGCTGCAGGACGAGCTGGCGGCGACGGCGAAGAGCGTGGGCGCCACTGCGAGACAGCCCGCGGTCATCGGTCATTTCGTCCCGGATGCGTCGGATCTCGTCGTCGGCCCCACGGGTCTGCCCAACGGCACGCTCGTCATCGTGGTCGCGCCCGATGGTGCGGCGACCGGGACGGTGGTCACCTCCGACAGGGTCGCGCAGGAGCTCACCTCGCTCCAGATCCACCAGGTCGTGACGGCGCTGTCCGAGGGCCGCTACGCCGAGGACCTCTCCCAGCTCGGCGACTATCAGTTCGGGCATCAGCCGGTGCCGCCGACGGGCCAGACGCAGTTCGAGGTGATCACGGGCCTGCCCCGCGCCTCCACCGACGCGCAGATCACCACGCTGTTCTCGATGATCGCGCTCACCACGATCGGCGGGCTGATCCTGCTCGCCCTGTCCACGGCGATCACGATCCGGGTCGCCCTGCGGCCGCTGCGCGAGGTCGCCGCGACCGCGAACCGGGTCGCGAACCAGCCGCTCGACCGCGGCGACGTGTCGATCACGGAGCGCGTGCCGGCCGCCGAGGCCGATCCGCGGACCGAGACGGGACTCGTCGGTGCAGCCCTGAACACGCTGCTCGACCACGTCGACGCCTCCTTGGCGGTGCGCCAGCGCAACGAGGAGCGGATGCGGCAGTTCGTCGCGGACGCGAGCCACGAGCTGCGCACCCCGCTGTCCTCGATCCGCGGCTATTCGGAGCTCTCGCTGCGGGCGCTGTCCCGCTCGGATGCGCTCGAGGATCCGGCCACCGCCTCCGCGCACACCGCCCTGGAGCGGATCCAGGCGCAGTCGCTGCGGATGACGAGCCTGGTCGAGGATCTGCTGCTGCTGGCACGGCTCGAGGAGGGACGGGAGCTCTCCCTGTCGACCGTGGATCTGTCCCGGCTCGCGATCGAGGGCGTCGAGGACGCCCGCCCGACCGCGCCCGACCACGAATGGGCGATCGACGTGCCCGCGGAGCCGGTGGAGCTGATCGGCGACACCGGGAGGCTGCAGCAGGTCGTCACGAACCTGCTCGCGAACGCACGCACGCACACCCCGGCCGGCACGCACATCGCGATCGCGGTGGCGGAGGAGGGATCCGAGGTCGTGCTCCGCGTCCGCGATGACGGGCCCGGCATCGACCCCGCGGTGCGCGATGAGCTGTTCAGCCGCTTCGCACGGGGCGACCGTTCCCGCAATCGTGCGACCGGCGGATCCGGTCTCGGCCTGTCGATCACGAAGGCGATCGTCGACGGCCACGGCGGCGCGATCTCGGTGCAGAGCAAGCCCGGCGCGACGCTGTTCACGGTCCGCCTGCCGAAGGTGCCCCGCGCCGATGCGGTCGGCACGGCCCCTGCGGGCACGGTCGATGCCGAGGTGCCGCAGCAGCGCGCCGCAGAGCACGCTGCGCCCCGGCCGCGGCCAGAGGACGACGACGCCCCGCCCCGTCGTGACGACGAGGCGGGGCCCGGCAGCCACCGGATCGGCCGCACGCTCAGCGGGCGCTGACGATCCCGGCCGCCTCTCGGCGCTCGATCGGGCCGGGAGACGGCCGGATCATCAGCCCGCGGATCAGTAGCCCGCGAAGGCGTCCGTCGTCACCCGCCGGGCGCCGCGCAGCGCCGGGGCGAGCTCGGCGAGGAGGCGCGGCGGACCCGAGACGTAGGCGTGCCGGCGAGCAAGATCCGGCACCAGAGCCTGCAGCAGAGCCGCATCCAGCCGCCCGCCCCCGGCCCACTCCGCACCCGCGGGCAGCTCGCCGGGCCGGTCGGGCGTGACCACGACGATCCGCGCGGCGGATCCGCCGAGCTCCGGCAGGTATGCGCATTCCCCGGCCGAGGATGCGACGAGCACGAGCACGGCGTCCCTGCGCTCCCCCGCCGCCAGCTGCGACACGATCGGGGTCACGCCGATCCCGGCGGCGATGAGCAGCACGGGCGCATCGCCGGAGGGCAGCACGAAGTCGCCCCAGACGCCGGTCGCGGTCAGCACATCGTCCGGCTGCACGGCGGCGAGCGCGCGCTTGTAGCTCGAACGGCGCTCGGTCTCGCGGTACGCCACCCGCACGAACGGCAGCTCGGCCGGCGGCGAGACGATGCTGAACTCGCGGCGTGTGCCGCCGCCATCGGGCCGGCGGTGCGGCACCTGCAGCTCCAGGTACTGGCCGGGCGCGAACCGGAACGGTCGCCGTGCGCGGAACGTCAGCTCGTGCACGGTCGGCGTGACCGCGCGGCGGCGCACGAGCGAGAGCCGGATCCCGGCGCGCGCGACGAGCACGGCCGCCAGCAGGTTGCCGGCCAGCAGCGCCCGCTCCTGGCCGAGCGTGATGACGCCGAGGCCGATCGGCCAGCCGGCGAGCGCGCCGACCACCGCGGCGACGAGCAGCTGCTGCCACCGTCGCGACGGCAGGGTCAGCGGCTCGGAGAGCATGAAGGCGCCGAGGAACAGCACCGGCGACTGCAGCAGCACGGACGTCGGCAGCGTCCCCGGGTCGATGGCGAGCCCGGCGGCCGCGGACTGCACCGAGCCGACACGATCGCGTACACGACGATGAACAGCAGCACGACACGGATCCGCTCGGTGCGCCACAGCACCAGCAGTCCGAGCACGATCACGGGGATCGCCATGGCCGGGGTGCCGACCCACCACGCCGAGAATCCGAGTCCGGTGATCGTGAGCACGGTCGCCCCGACGGCGGCGGGGTTGAGCAGGTGCCGGCCCCGCCACACCAGCAGGTACTTGGAGAGCGCCGCGATCACGCCCGCGAGCGCGATGCCGCCGATCTGGTCGGGGTTCGCGCCCGGCTGCACCACGAACAGCAGGATGAGCGCCGTGATCAGCGAGGACTCGATCCGGCGCGGGACGCGCAGCAGAGTCTGCGCGACCGCATCGGTGCAGAGGCTCGCGAGCGTCAGCAGCGCGAGCGTGGCGAGGAGGTCGAGCGGCGTGGACGAGATCGCGCCGACGGCAGCCAGGATCACCGCGATCGCCGCGAGGACGAGCAGCGCGTACAGCGTGAGCCGGTACATCGACAGCCGCCCGAGCTGCGCCAGCACGCGCTGGCGCGCGCCGATCAGCGTCGCGATCATGCGAACACCTCCATCCGTCGCCCTGCCGACCACTCCGCGCGGCCGTCCGTGGTCATCCGCACCCATTCCACCCCGTGCCGGGCGGCGAACGCTCCTCCGCCGTCGAAGAACAGCGCCGTGGCGACCGCATCGGCCAGCATCGCCCGCGGGGCGATCGCCCAGGTCGCGGCCACCGCGGGCACGGGCTCGCCGGTCCTCGCGTCCAGCACGTGATGCAGCCCGCCGTGCTCCCCCGGCCACGCCCGGCGGTTCACCGCGGAGCCGCACAAGGCGGCGTCCGCGACGATGGCGACGCCGATCGCGCGCGCGGCGTCGAACGGGTGCTCCAGCCCCACCCGGATCGGTGCGCCGCTGAGGCGCAGGTCGCCGCCGGCGTCGACGAGGCGCTCGGCGTGCCCGAGGGAGCCGAGCAGGTCGTGCACGACGTCGACGAGGCGGCCCTTGCCGATCGCGCCGACGTCGATCAGGCGCGGCTCGTGCAGGACGAGGGCGCCGTCGTCCCATTCCAGGAGAGAGGTCCAGTCCGCCGGCGCCGGCATCGCCCCGCGGTCGCGGAACGAGTAGGCGGCGTCATAGCCGCGCGCGGCCAGGCTGTCGCCGACGAGCGGCTGCACGGCGCCGCCGGTCGCCTGCGACAGCTCACGGTACAGGTCGAGCATCGCCACCGCGTCCGGCGGCGTCGGGACCTCCTGCGGCTGCTCGCTCAGCGCCGTCACGAGAGAGTCGGCGCGGAACCGCGACCAGGTGTGATCGAAGTCGTCGATCGCCTCGCGCACCGCATCGCGTTCGCCCTCGGGGAGCGGATCGGCGGTGCCGATCTCCCAGACCGTGCCGATCGCCTCGAACCGCCAGACGTGGTCCACTCAGCCCCGGGCTTCGTTGCGGATCGCAGCCAGCGCCTGGGTGAACCCCTTGCTCGTCAGCGAGGACCCGGAGACCCGGCTGACGGAGATCTCGTCGAGCTTCTTTCCGACGACCTGTGCCGAGATCCCGCCGATGAACTGCGACTGGTAGTGCTTCGTCTCCGCTGCCTGCGGGTCGCCGGTGACCTCGACCTTCGTGACGGTGTCGCCTCGGAGGGTGATCGAGACGGAGATCTTCTCGACCGTCTCCGGCGTCTGGTAGGAGCCGTCGGCGGTGTAGGTGCCGTCCTTGTAGGTCGAACCGGATCCGGTCGAGGATCCGGCGCTCGTCGTGGTCGGCGAGGCTTCCGCGGTCGTCTGCGGCACGGGCGTCCCGGTCGTGGTCTCGGCGGACGACGCCTCGGCCGCGCATCCCGCGAGCAGCAGCGTTCCGGCGATGCCGAAGAGGGCGGATCCTTGACGCGCCGTGGGCGAGAGCTTCATGGCATCCAGCTTCCGCAACCGGGCTGTGCGTCTCCTTCGAGATGACGCGGTGCGTCACGGAGCCCCTCGTGACGGATGTCAGGCGGCGCCGTCGAACATGCTCGTGACGGATCCGTCCTCGAACACCTGGCGGATGGCGGTCGCCAGCAGCGGCGCGATCGGCAGGATGCGAAGACCCGGGAACCGTCGCGAGGCGGACAGCGGGATCGTGTCCGTGACGACGACCTCGTCGATCGCGGAGTCCTGCAGCCGCTCGCTGGCCGGATCCGAGAAGATCGCGTGGGTCGCGGCGACGATCACCTTGCGGGCGCCGTTGGCCTTGAGCGCCTGGGCGGCCTTCACGATCGTGCCGCCGGTGTCGATCATGTCGTCGACGAGAAGGCAGGTGCGTCCGTCCACGGTGCCGACGATCTCGTGCACCGAGACCTGGTTGGCGACCTTCGGATCGCGGCGCTTGTGGATGATCGCGAGCGGGGCGTCCAGGCTGTCGGACCAGGTGTCCGCGACGCGCACGCGACCCATGTCCGGGGACACGATCGTCAGGGTCTCGCGGTCCTCGGCCATCAGCGTCTCCTCGAAGTGATCGAGCAGCACGGGCTTGGCGAAGAGGTGGTCGACGGGGCCGTCGAAGAAGCCCTGGATCTGCGCGGCGTGCAGGTCGACGCTCATCACCCGGTCGGCGCCGGCAACCTTGAGCATGTCGGCGACGAGGCGGGCCGAGATCGGCTCGCGCCCGCGGCCCTTCTTGTCCTGGCGGGCGTAGGGGTAGTACGGGGCGACGACGGTGATGCGCTTCGCCGACGCGCGCTTGGCGGCGTCGAGCATGATGAGCGTCTCCATGAGCCACTCGTTGATCGGCTCGCCGAAGGACTGGATGATGAACAGGTCGCAGCCGCGGATCGACACCTCGAAGCGGGCGTAGAGCTCGCCGGATGCGAACGTGCGGTGCTCGACCGGCGCGATCTCGGTGCCGAGCGCCGCGGCGACCGCGGAGACCAGCTCGGGATGCGAGCGGCCTCCGGCGACGACGAGCCGCTTCTTGGTCTTGGCGACCAGTCCTGGCGCGATGTCGTTCTCGCGATCCAGCTCGACCGTCGTGTTCTTCTTGCGCCCCATCGGACCCGCCTATTCCGCCGAATCGGCCCGCGCCGCATCCGCTGCGGCCGTGCCTGCTCTGTTCTTCTCGACCCACCCCTGGATGTTGCGCTGGGGTGCGACGCTGATCGCGAGCGCTCCGGCGGGGACGTCCTTGCGGACGACGGCTCCGGCGCCGGTCTTCGCGCCGGCACCCAGCCTAACGGGCGCGACGAGCACCGTGTGCGAGCCGGTGTGCGCCTCGTCCCCGATCTCGGTGCGGTGCTTGTTCACGTCGTCGTAGTTCGCCGTGATCGTGGACGCGCCGAGGTTGACCCCGCGGCCCACGGTGGCGTCGCCGACGTAGGACAGGTGCGGCACCTTCGAACCGTCGCCGATCTGCGCGTTCTTGGTCTCGACGTAGGCGCCGATCTTCCCGTCCTCGCCGAGCGTGGTGCCCGCCCGCAGGTACGAGAAGGGGCCCACGGTCGCACCGGCGCCGATCACGGCCAGCGTCGCCTCGGAGCGGCGGACGGTGGCGTCCTCGCCCACCTCGGTGCTGACCAGCGTCGTGTCGGGCCCGATGATCGCGCCGCTCGCGACCGTGCTGGCGCGCAGGATGTGCGTGTTCGGCAGGATCGTGACGTCGGGCGCGAGGGTCACGTCGTCGTCGATCCAGGTCGTCGCGGGATCCTGGATCGTCACGCCCTCGCGCTGCCAGCGGCGCACGATCCGGTCGTTCAGGGTGCGCGCGGCCTCGGAGAGCTGGATCCGGTCGTTGATGCCGAAGGTCGCGGCGGGGTCGGCGGCGATCTCGACGGCCACCTTCTCGTCCTGCTCCCGCAGCAGCCCGATCACGGTGGTGAGATACATCTCACCCTGCGCGTTGTCGCTGGTGACCTTCGCGAGCTCGGTGCGCAGCGGATCCGCACGGAACACGTACACGCCGGCGTTGATCTCACGCGTGGCCTTCTCCGCATCGTCGGCGTCCTTCTGCTCGACGATGCGGGCGACGTCTCCGGAGGCGTCGCGGATGATGCGGCCGTAGCCCGTGGGGTCGTCGACGATCGCGCTCAGCACGGTCGCCGCGGCCGCCGCGGCGCGATGCGCGTCGACGAGGGCCTGCAGCGTCTCGGCCTCGAGCAGCGGCACGTCGCCGGAGAGCACGAGCACGTCACCGTCGAAGCCCGCAGGCAGGGCGTCGAGCGCCACCTGCACGGCACGCCCGGTGCCGGGGATCTCGTCCTGGTCGACGATCACCGCCTCGGGGTGCTCCGCGACCAGCGCTGCGACCACCTGGTCCCGCTCGTGACGCACCACGACCTCGACCGTGCCGGCGCCGAGCTTGGCCGCGGTCGCGAGCACATGGCCGACGAGGGGGCGGCCGCCGATCGGGTGCAGCACCTTCGGCAGCCGGGATTTCATGCGCGTCCCCTGGCCTGCGGCGAGGACGACGATCGCGAGCGTGTTCTCCGTCATGCTCCGCCGCCAGGATTCGAACCTGGACCGTACAGCTCCAAAGGCTGACGTGCTGCCGTTACACCACGGCGGACCGCGGACGCCGGGTGCGACGGCCGCCCCCCAAGTCTGCCAGACCGCGCCGCACGTGACCGGCACGGAACCCGGCGGCAACACCCGCGTAACGTCTCTGCGCCACGCTTGTCCGATGAACATCCGCATCACCCGCGTGCGCACCCCGACCCCGGAGCTCGAACGCTTCCTCACCGACCACCTGCGGGACATGGAGACGACCGCGCCGCCCGAGAGCCGGCACGCGCTCGACATCGCCCGCCTGCTCGCGCCGGCCGTGCGACTGTTCGCCGCGACGGTCGACGGCGCGCTCGTCGGCACCGGGGCGCTGGCCGAGCTCGAGACCGGTCACGAGGAGCTCAAGTCGATGCGCACCGCTCCGGCCATGCGCGGGCGAGGAGTGGCATCGGTGATGCTCGCCGCGCTCCTCGACGACGCGCGCGACCGCGGCATCGGCCGGGTGTCGCTGGAGACCGGGGCCGACGACTTCTTCTGGGCTGCGCACCGCCTCTACACCAAGGCGGGCTTCGACGAGTGCGAGCCGTTCGGGAGCTACACCGACGATCCGCACAGCCTCTTTCTGACGATCCGGGTGACACCGCGGACGCTTCCGATCAGCATCGCCACCGGCCCGCAGCCGGTGCCGCGAGCTCTCGCCTCCGTCCCGCGATAATGGACGGATGAGCATCGGCGAGGAGCGGACCGGCGACGAGGTCGACCGGATCGTCGCGGCGTGGAACACGCAGCGACCGGATCTCGACTTCTCCCCCCTCGAGGTGCTCTCCCGGGTCGACCGTCTCTCGCGGCTGCTCGACCGCGCCCGCCGCGACGTATTCCGCCGCAGCGACCTGGAGACCTGGGAGTGGGACGTGCTGTCGGCGCTGCGCCGGGAGGGCTCCCCGTTCCAGCTCAGCCCGAAGCAGCTGCTGCAGCAGACCCTCGTCTCCAGCGGCACCATGACGAACCGGATCGACCGTCTGGTGGGACGCCGTCTGGTGCGCCGTGAGGCGGATCCGGACGACGGCCGCAGCGTTCTCGTGACCCTCACCGACGACGGCCGCGTGCGCGTGGACGCCGCGATCACGCGTCTGGTGGATGCCGAGGCGACGCTGCTCTCGGCTCTCTCGCGCGCGGACCGCGAGCGCCTCGCGGCGCTGCTGCGCAAGCTCAGCCTGAGCGTCGACGTCTGAGGATCCTGGTCCCTGAGCGAGCGCAGCGCCCTTCGTCTCGTCGCTCCGGACCGACTCTGGACCGGTTCCTGAGCGAGCGCAGCGAGACGAAGGACGCCCACCGACCCTTCGGCTCGCCGCCGCGACGGAGGAGCTCAGGCCTCCGCGATGGCCACGCCTCGGTCGCGCGCCGTCTGCAGCAGGCGATGGTCGAAGGATGCCAGTGCGTGCCCGCTTTGCTCCGCCAGCTGAAGCACGTAGCAGTCAGGCAGAGCGATACGTGTCGCCGCGCGCAGCTCCGCGACCCGCAGCGGCTCCTCTGCATCCGGATCCCAGATGACGACACCCAGCCCGTCGATGAGATGGTCGCGGACCCGGGCGGCGACGCCGGCCCGGGCCGGCGCGACCAGTGCCTCGGCGAGGGTGACGGGGTGGATCACGAGCTCTTCCGCGGCGAGCACGATGGCTCGCGCGGCCTCAGCGTGAGGATCCTGCGGTGAACGCAGTGCGATCGCGACGCCGGCGTCGAGTATCACGCGCGCCATTCCTCGCGGAGAACCTCGAGTTCGTCGGGACGATAGAGATGGCCGGCGATCGCCCGCATCCCGTCGATGGCGCGCACCCGACGCAGAACGCGCGCAGCTCCCTCCTCGATCCCCGAGCGATCGCCGGCGAGGGCGAGTCGCAACACGAGTTCACTGCGGGAGACGCCGGGCCAGCGCGCAGCCGCGCGCTCCAGGGCGTTCATCAGCTCGTCATTCGGGGTGACCTGGATTCGAGGGTGTACCGTGGTCATGCCATGAGTGTACCACCCACCGCCCGAACTAGGCTGGGCCGAATGGCGATGCGCTCCCCCCTGCCCGTGCGCGACGGCGTCGGCGCGACCCGGCTGCGCGTGCCCGCCACCGGTCCGTGGCCCACGGTCGGCGCCTTCATGGCCGAGCGCTTCTTCCATCTCGACCCCGAACGGCTGCTGAGCCGCTTCGATCGTGGTGAGATCGTGGCGATCGACGGCTCCCCCCTCACCCGCGAGACGCCGCTGGGCGCGCACGATTTCGTCTGGTACTACCGCGAGCCGCCGGTCGAGAAGCAGATCCCGTTCGACGTCGAGATCCTTCATCAGGATGCGGATCTCGTCGTGGTCGACAAGCCGCATTTCCTGCCGACGACCCCCGGCGGCAAGTACCTGCAGAACTCGGCCCTGGTGCGGCTGCGCAACCGCCTCGGGATCCCGGAGCTCACCCCGATCCATCGCCTCGACCGGGCGACCGCGGGGCTGCTGATGTTCTCGGTGCGGCCGGTCACGCGCGGCGCCTATCAGCTGCTGTTCGAGGACCGCCGGGTCGAGAAGGTCTACGAAGCCGTCTCGCTGCTGCCCGAGGGCTGGGATCCGCAGGCTCCCGCCCTCGGCGGATCCGCGTTCCCGCTCGTGCACCGCAACCACATCGAGAAGCTGCGCGGCCACGTCTGCGTGCAGGTGGATCCGGATCGGGAGCCGAACGCCGAGACGCTCGTCGAGCTGCTCGGCTTCGACGACCGCGTGCTGCACACCCTGCTGCGCCCGCACTCCGGCCGCATGCACCAGTTGCGCGTGCATCTCGCCGAGCTCGGCGCCGGGATCCTGCACGACGGCTTCTACCCGGAGCTGCTCCCGGAGACGCCCGACGACTTCACCCGCCCGCTGCAGCTGCTCGCACGGGAGCTGCGCTTCACGGATCCGCTGACCGGGGTTCCCCGGGAGTTCCGCACCCGCCGGATGCTGCGGGAGGCGCCGGATCCTGCGTGATCGCGGTCCGCGCACGGAATTCGCACACGGACATCCGCACACGGAATCCGCGCACCGAATCGATGAGATCCCGCCCGGATCGAGATCTCCGGCCGTGATGGGTCGCGCAAGACCGCTATGCAGAAAATGAAAGAACTTTTCTGCATAGCGGATATTCCTGGAAGATCTCATTGATCGTTAACTTTTTTCCACCCTTCGAATAAGATGCCCTCATTACAACCTTGTAATGTCACTTCTTGAGAAGCTGTTTCCACCAGATGGATCTTCCTGTACAGTGACCATCCAGGTAACCGGGCTCTATCACCCGGAACACACGCAGTGCATATCGACGAGGAGGTCGTGATGTCGGTGAGTACGGATACCCGTGCGGCGGTTCTTCCGCCGGGGCGTACGCGTCGGAACATTTTCGGTGCGCCGGTTGAACATCGGGCGGGTGCGCGTCGACCGGGGAGGCACAACGGGGTGGGTTACCTGTTCATGACCCCGTGGCTGATCGGCTTCGCGGTGCTGACCGCGTTCCCGCTGGTCTATTCGCTGTATCTCTCGTTCACGAACTTCAATCTGCTGCAGGCTCCGACCTGGGTCGGGTTCGACAACTATGTGCAGATGTTCACCCAGGATCCGCGGTTCTGGCAGTCGCTGCGGGTGACGTTGATCTACGTGGTCCTCACGGTGCCGCTGCAGCTGGGGGCCGGTCTGGCGGTGGCGTTGCTGCTGAACCGGAAGATCAAGGGTGTCGGCTGGTACCGGTCGGTGTACTACATCCCCTCGCTGCTGGGCGGGTCTGTCGCGATCGCGGTGATCTGGAAAGAGCTGTTCGGCGGAGAAGGCGCCCTGAACGTGGTGCTGGGCTGGTTCGGGGTGCACGGGGTCAGCTGGATCTCGAGCCCCGGCACGGCTCTGTACACGCTGGTGCTGCTGCACATCTGGCAGTTCGGGTCGCCGATGGTGATCTTCCTCGCGGGGTTGAAGCAGGTCCCGGAGGAGCTGTACGACGCGGCGAGCATGGACGGCGCCGGCGTCTGGCACAAGTTCCGGAACGTGACGCTGCCGATGATCACCCCGATCATCCTATTCAACCTGGTGCTGCAGACCATCCAGGCCTTCCAGGCGTTCACGCCCGCGTACGTGGTCTCGGGCGGTACCGGCGGTCCGTCGGACTCGACCCTCTTCTACACCCTGTACCTGTACCTGCAGGGGTTCAAGAACCTGCACATGGGATACGCGTCCGCTCTGGCCTGGGTGCTGCTGGTGATCATCGGCATCGCGACGATCTTGAACTTCACGATGTCGAAGTTCTGGGTCCACTACGACGACTGACCTCGATAGGACCTTCCGACATGACGATCCAGCTCGAATCCCCCTCCACGCCGGCTCCGGCCCGGGCCCGGCGCCCGAAGAGCAGGCGTCCCCGCTGGGGACTGCACCTGTTCCTGATCGCGACCGGCGTGATCATGATCTACCCGCTGCTGTGGATGCTGGGCGGATCCTTCAAACCCGAGAACGAGATCTTCTCCTCGATCAACCCGATCCCCAAGGACTGGGTGTTCACCAACTACAAGGACGGCTGGTTCGCCCCGACCCCCGACTTCGGCCGCTTCTACCTGAACTCGATGCTCATCTGCATCCTCTGCGTCGTGGGCAACGTGTTCGCCTGCGCGCTGACCGCATACGCCTTCGCGCGCATCGAGTTCCGCGGGAAGAAGCTCTGGTTCGCGATCATGATGGGCACGCTCATGCTCCCCACTCACGCACTGCTCATCCCGCAGTACGTGCTGTTCATCAACCTCGGCTGGGTCAACACGATCCTTCCCCTGGTGGTCCCGAAATTCCTCGCGACCGACGCGTTCTTCGTGTTCCTCATGGTCCAGTTCATCCGCGGGATCCCGCGCTCCCTCGACGAAGCCGCGACCCTCGACGGATGCGGACCGATCCGCGTCTTCTCGAAGATCATCCTCCCCCTGTCCGGGCCCGCGATCGTGACGACCGTGATCTTCACCTTCATCTGGACCTACAACGACTTCTTCTCCCAGCTGATCTACCTCTCCTCCCCCACGAGCGCGACCGTCCCCGTCGCGCTGCGCTCCTTCGTCGACTCGACCGGCAGCTCCTCCTACGGTCAGCTCCTCGCCATGTCGGCCCTCTCGCTCCTGCCCACTTTCATCGTCTTCCTCGTCGCACAACGACGAGTCGTCGACGGCATCGCCACCGCCGGCCTCAAAGGCTGACCGGCACGCCATCTCACACGCCCTCCCTCTCGAAAGGCAACCACGCTATGCACGCCACACCACTGCGCGGACGGCTCGTCCGCATCGCCGCGATCGCGACCGGCATCGGCCTGCTGCTCACCGGCTGCTCCGCTCCAGGAGCCGCCACCGGCAACAGCAGCACCGCCCGCCCGGCGAATCCCACCGGCCCCGTCACCATCCGGTTCTCGTCCTACGGCGACCCGACCAAGCTCAAGATCCGCAGCGACCTGCTGGCGACCTACACCAAAGACAACAAGGACGGCGTCACCGTCACCTTCGAAGGCACGCCCTCGGCGGACTACTGGGACAAGCTCGCCACCCAGTTCGCCGGCAACAACGCCCCCGACGTCATCAACATCGACGCCGCGCGCATCGCCCAGTACGGCGGCAAGGGCGCCCTCCAGCCGCTGGACCCCTACGTCGGCAAGGAGCTCGACGCCTCCGGCATCGACAAGAACCTGCTCGCCCAGGGTGCGCTCGACGGCAAGCAGTACGGCGTCCCCATCGCGATGAGCATGACCACCGTCGGCTACGACACCACCGTGTTCACGCAGCTCGGCATCCCCGTTCCCAAGGACGGCTGGACCTGGGACGACTTCGCCAAGACCGCCGACGAGATCTGGGACAAGTCCGGCCACAAGATCCACGGCACCGAGGACCTCTCCGGCGACCTGGGCAGCTTCGAGCTCTGGCTGCGCTCCCGCGGAGGGCAGATCTGGAAGGACGGCAAGCTCGCCTTCAGCGACAAGGACCTCACCGCCTGGTGGCAGTACTGGGCCGATCTGCGCAAATCCGGCGGCACCGTGACCGCCGACGTCGCCGCCCAGTACAAGTACGGCGACTGGCCGCACAGCCCGCTCGCGACGAAGGTCGCGGCGATGGCCCGCATCAGCACGCCGAACCTCGCCGGAGGCTTCCGCGCACTCACCGACCACCAGATCGACATCGTCCTGATGCCGGCGGACAAGGCCGGAGGCAAGAGCGGCTCGTTCGCCGCGCCGAGCAGCCTGCTGGCGATCAACACCAAGGCCGCGAGCAAGTCCGCGTCTGCGAAGGTCATCAGCTGGTTCGTGAACAGCAAGGAGGCAGCGCTCGGGCTCGGTCTCATCAGCGGCCCGCCGGCCTCGTCCAAGGCGCTGGACGCGCTGCTCGCCTCTCCGGACCTCAAGCAGACCGACAAGGACATCATCACCTTCACGCAGACCTCGCTGCCCAAGCTGGACGAGGGCCCCGAGCCCGCGCCGGCTGCCAACACCCCCGTCGCCGACCTGTTCCTCAAGATCAGTCAGGACGTCGGCTTCGGCCGCACCGACGTCAAGACCGGCGTCGCCGATTTCCTGAGCCAGGCCGACCAGACGATCAAGAACGGATGAGGATGGCAACCGATACCCTCATCACACTCGACGCCGCGGATGCGCTCCGGGACGACCAGGTCGTCCAGTGGGCGGTGTCCCAGGTGGAGGCCGCGGCCGAGGAGCCGATCCAGATCGCGCTCTGCGCCGATGCCGCCATCGCCAAGGAGGGCTACCGCGCCGAGCTCGCGGATGGCCGCCTCCGTGTCACAGCCTCGGACCCGACCGGGTTCAGCTATGCGCTGACCGAGCTCGCTGCGCGTCTGCGCACGGCCGGCGGGAAGGCCTCCGCGCTGGGCGCATGGACGGAGGACGCCGCCCCGGCGGTCCCCGTCCGCGGGATCCAGCGGGCGTTCGCGAACGTGTACGAGGACTCCCCCTGGTTCCACGATCGGACGTTCTGGACCGAGTACCTCGACCATGTCGCCGCACAGCGGTTCAACCGCTTCCACCTCGCTCTCGGCATGCACTACAACTACGGTGCCGATCGACACGGAGCCACGGACAACTACCTCTGCTTCGCCTATCCCTTCCTCTTCGAGGTGGACGGATACTCCGTGCGTGCGGAAGGCGTGGATGCGGCAGAACGGGACCGCAACCTCGAGGCGCTGAAGTTCATCGCCCGGGAGACGCGTCGACGCGGGATGAACTTCCAGCTCGGTCTCTGGAACCACGCCTACGACTACGGCCGCGATTCGAAGCACCTGTTCCCGGTCCTCGGCATCAGTGCGGAGAACCACGCCGCGTATTCGGCGGCCGGCATCACGCGGCTGCTGGAGGAGATCCCGGAGATCACCGGGTTCACCTTCCGCGTGCACTACGAGGGCGGCATCCACGACCTCGGACACGAGGTGTTCTGGGATGCGATCTTCCAGGCGATCTCGGACAGCGGTCGCGAGCTCGAGGTCGACATGCACGCGAAGGGCGTCGACCAGGCGCTGCTCGACGCCGTCCGCAAGCCCGGCATCGACCCGGTGCTCTCCGGCAAGCACTGGGCCGAGCACATGGGCCTGCCCTACCACCAGACGACCATCCGCGACCTCGAAGCCGGACGTCCGATGGCGGAGGGCGCCAGCGTCAAGGGCATCACCGAGTTCACGCGCCGGTTCACCCGCTACGGCTACGGCGACTTCCTCGGCGAGGACCGCGACGTCGACTTCATGTACCGGATGTGGCCGGGCACCCAGCGCCTCCTGCTCTGGGGCGATCCGGCGATCGCCGCGGGCTACGGACGCCAAGCGACCTTCGGCGGGGCGCGCGGGTACGACTACTGCGAGCCGCTGTTCTTCAAAGGGCGCAAGGGATCGGGAGTGCCGGGCGGTCGCGAGACCTACGTGCGCGACGACCTCAAGCTCGGTGTGGACGACTGGAAGAAGTACCGCTACACCTACCTGCTCTGGGGCCGGCACCTGTACGACCCGGACACCCGGCCCGACGTGTGGCAGCGCTTCCTGGCCGCAGAGTACGGAGCCGAGGCCGCGGACGCGGCCGAGCGCGCCCTCTCGAACGCCAGCCGCATCCTGCCGCTGATGACGGTGACCCACGCCGTCGCCGCATCCTGCAACCGGAACTGGATGGAGAACCCGGTCAACCTGCCGATCTCCGCCTGGGGTCATTCCGAGCACTACGCCCACGACACCGCATCGCCGGCGACGTGGAGCGGCGCGGTGCCGTTCGACTCGACGATGTTCTCCTCGGTCGGCGACTACGTCCGCAACACGGTCGCGGGCACGCCGGACGGGAAGTACACCCCGCTGGAGGTCGCCTCGTGGCTGGAGTCCTACGCGGACGCCGCCGCCCAGGCGCTGGCCGAGCTGGCGGACGCCGGCGACCTCGCTGACGCGCAGACCCAGCGCACCGTCATCGATGTCGAGATGCAGATCCGCCTCGGGCGCTTCTACGCCGCGCAGTACCGCGCCGCGGTCGAGTACGACGTGTTCTCGAACACCGGCTCGACCGACGCGATCGCCGATGCCGTGGGACTCGCAGAAGCAGCACGCGGGCACTGGGTCGAGCTCGTGGACATCGTCGAAGGGGTCTATCAGGACCACCTCTACTTCGGTCATGAGGCGGGCGAGCACGGTCACTGGAGGCTCCAGCTGCCGAGCATCGACGACGACCTGCGCATGCTGCGTCAGGAACGGGACAGCGCGCTCGCCGCGGGGGTGACGGGTTCGGCGGACATCGTGCACCGGACCTCGCGCGACTGGCAGGTCGCGGGTGTCTCGCATGTGCGGCCGGCGGCCTACCAGCGCGGATCCTCGATCCCGATCCGCCTCGACATCACCGCCGACGCCGATGTCGCCTCAGCCGTGCTGCACTACCGGCACCTCGACCAATCCAAGACCTACGAGAACACCACGATGCACCCCATAGACGGAGGATTCGAGGCAGAGATCCCCGGCACCTACACCGACGCACCCTTCTCCATCGCCTACTTCTTCGTCACCACCCCCACGAAAGGACTCCCCTCCATCATCCCCGGATTCACCGACGACACCCTCTCCACCCAGCCCTACCACACCATCGCCAGCACCAGCGACAGGCACTGATCGCCGTGTGATCCGCGACGGGCGTCGGCCCGCTCCCCCGCGAGCGATCCGGCGCCCTGGGGATCTCCCCTCTCTTCCCACCTGTCGCCCCGTCCCCTCCGAGGAGCACCATGACCACCGACCACGAGGACGTCGCCCTCATCGCCGACGACACCGTCCGCGAGAATCCTGTGATCCAGTGGGCGCTGTCCCGTGTCGCCGCCCCTCTCCGCGACGAGATCGAGATCGAGCTCATCACCGATGCCGAGGTGCCCGCCGAGGGCTACCGCGCCCGCCTCCACGGCGGTCGGGTCACCGTGTCGGCATCGGATGCGACCGGGTTCTCGTACGCGCTGACGGAGCTCGCCGCGCGACTGGAGGCAGCGCGCGGACGGGTCGGCCGGCTCGCGGCGTGGGAGGAGGACGCCCGCCCGGCGGTCCCGCTGCGGGGGATCCAGCGCGCGTTCTCCAGCGTGCACGAGGACTCCGGCTGGTTCCACGATCGCCGGTTCTGGACCGAGTACCTCGACCACGTCGCCGCCCAGCGGTTCAACCGCTTCCACCTCGCGCTGGGGATGCAGCACGACTACGGCAACAACCCGGTGACGGACAACTACCTCTGCTTCGCCTATCCGTTCCTCTTCGACGTCGACGGATTCTCCGTCCGCGCCGAGGGCGTCGATGCCGCCGAACGCGACCGCAACCTGGAGGCGCTGACATTCATCGCCCGGGAGACGAAGCGCCGCGGGATGAGCTTCCAGCTCGGCCTGTGGAACCACGCGTACGACTACGCCCACGGATCCGCGCAGCTGTACCCGATCCTCGGGATCAGCGACGACAACCATGCCGCCTATTCGGCGGCAGGCGTGCGGAGGCTCCTGGAGGAGATCCCCGAGATCGACGGGCTCAGCTTCCGCGTGCACTATGAGGGCGGCATCCACGACCTCGGCCACGAGGTGTTCTGGGACGCGGTGTTCCAGGCGATCTCGGACAGCGCCGTGGCGAGCGGACGCGTGCTGCAGGTCGACATGCATGCCAAGGGCGTCGATGACGCGCTGCGAGAGGCCGTCGCCAAGCCCGGCATCGCCCCGGTGCTCTCCGGCAAGCACTGGGCCGAGCACATGGGCCTGCCGTACCACCAGGCGACCATCCGGGACATGGAGGGTGCCCGCCCGGTTCCCGAAGGCGAGTCGCTGCGCGGCGTCACCGAGTACACGCGCAACTTCACCCGCTACGGCTATGGCGACTTCCTCAGTGAGGACCGCACCATCGACTTCATGTTCCGGATGTGGCCGGGCACCCAGCGACTGCTGCTCTGGGGCGACCCCGCGATCGCGGCGGGCTTCGGCCGGCAGTCCACGTTCGGCGGCTCGCTGGGCATCGACTACTGTGAGCCGCTGTTCTTCAAGGCCCGCAAGGGCAGCGGTACGCCCGGGGGCCACGATCCGTACGTGCGCGACGATCTGCGCCTCGGGGTGGACGACTGGAAGAAGTACCGCTACACCTACCTGCTCTGGGGGCGGCTGCTGTATCAGCCCGACGCCGATCCCGAGGTCTGGCGCCGATTCCTCGTCTCGGAGTACGGCGCGGCGGCGGCCTCCGCCGCCGAGACCGCATTGTCGAGCCTCAGCCGCATCCTGCCGTTGTTCACCGTCGCGCACGGCGTCGGCGCCTCGAACGTCGGCCGCTGGGTGGAGAACCCGATCTACCTGCCCGTCTCCACGCGCAGGCCGTCCGACCACTACTGGTGGGACATGGAGCAGCCCGCCGTGTGGGACACCGTCGGCGCGCTCGATCCGCTGATGTTCTCGTCGGTCGCGGATTTCACCGCGAATGCGGTCGCCGGCACGCCGGACGCCCGATACACGCCGCTGGAGGTCGCGAACTGGATCGAGGACTTCACCACGCGGGGCGCCGCGGCGCTGGCGGAGTTCCTCACGACCGCGGACGCGGAAGACCCGCAGACGGCGCGCACCGTGATCGACCTCGAGGTGCTCATCCGCCTCGGACGCTTCCATGCCTCGCAGTACCGCGCAGCCGTCCAGTACGGCGTGTTCGAGCGCACCGGGTCGGCCGAGGCCATCGCCGCGACCGTCGCCCTCGTGGAGGCATCCCGCGGGCACTGGCAGGAGCTCGTGGACATCGTCGAGGGCGTCTACCAGAACCCGCTCCCGTGGGGGCTGCGCGTCAGCGAGACCACGCACTGGGCGCTGCAGCTGCCGCGCATCGACGACGACCTGCGCGTGCTCCGCCAGGAGCGGGATCGCGCGGCCGCGGCCGGTGCGACCGCGGCACCGGAGCTCGCGCTGCGCGACCGGCGGCCGTGGAGCATCGACGGTGTCTCGCATGTGCGGCCGGCGGCCTACCAGCGCGGATCCTCGATCCCGATCCGCCTCGACATCACCGCCGACGCCGACATCGCCTCAGCCGTACTGCACTACCGGCACCTCGACCAATCCAAGACCTACGAGAACACCACGATGCACGCCATAGACGGAGGATTCGAGGCGGAGATCCCCGGCACCTACACCGACGCACCCTTCTCCATCGCCTACTTCTTCGTCACCACCCCCACGGAAGGACTCCCCTCCATCATCCCCGGATTCACCGACGACACCCTCTCCACCCAGCCCTACCACACGGTCGCGAGCACCAGCCGCGCGCGGTGAAAGAAGGGGGTCCGTGAGGAAGCGAAGACGCACGGCACTCCGCCGAGCAGCGCATCGATCCGAGCCCCTTCGGCCGCCCTCTCCGCACCCAGGCCGTCAGCGCAACGGGAGCACCGCGAGACCGGGACGCGCATCGGGAGGCCCGGATCAGTCGAACTCCTCAAGCCCCTGCAGCCGCAGCTGCTCGAGGTCGAGGCGTGCGGAGATCCGTCGCACGACCAGGTCGTCGACCGTCCCGGACCGGCGCAGGCCCAGCAGCACCTCGCGCTTGCGGTCCAGCAGCGCCAGCTTCAGCCGGGTGAACTCCTCGTGCCGGATCAGCGGGGAACGCTGCATCAGGTCGACGTCCTCGGACGTCGCGATCATCTGCAGCGTCGCGCCCTCGATGAGGGTGCGACGCGGAGCGGATCCGCTCACGGCACCCGGCGCGCCGTCATCGATCGGCTCGCCGCCGATGCCGTCCGACCCCGTCCCGTCGGATCCGATCCCGTCGGATCCGGACGCATCGCCCTCCGGTTCCGTGCCCGCCGCGAGCGGGTCGGGCTGGCCGAGCAGCTCGTCGAGCGCCTTGACCTCGGCGTCCACGAGGGCCTGCTCCCGGGCGAGAGTGCGCGCGTTGGTGTACTCGAGCATCTGGTAGCCCTCGAACCGGATCCGGTCGCGCACCTCGTCGCTGACCTCGTGCCGCACCGCCAGGTCGTCCAGGGCCGCGAGCGCCGCGCCCGAGATCGTGCGTTCGGCGAGCTCGTACTCCTCCACCTCGCCCTGATCGGCCGGGATCCGCGCCCACCGCACGATCACCGGCAGCAGCATGCCCTGGACGAGCAGGCTCAGCAGGATGACGCCCGCCGTCACGAACACGATCTCGTCGCGTCCGTCCACCGCTCCCCCTGCTACAGCACCCGCGGGCACCGACAGGGCGATCGCGAGCGATACGGCGCCGCGCATGCCCGCGAAGGTGCTGAGCACCCGGGAACGGGCCCGCACTCCGCGAGGGGCGCGAGGTCCGGAGCGCGCGTAGAGCGGCGCGCCGATCAGCTGGAACAGGTAGCGCACGACCAGCAGCGCCACCCAGACCGCGAGCGTGACGAGCACGAGGCGCCCGATCGCGCCGGCCGAGATCTGGTGCACCACGTACTGCACCTCGAGTCCGATGAGCACGAACAGCGCCCCGTTGAGCAGGAACACCCCGAACGGCCAGGCGGACTCGGCCAGCCGGCGCGACTGCGCCGTGGTCACGGTCGGCGACACGTAGGCGATGATCACGCCGGCGACGACCACGGCGAGCACCCCGGAGGCGCCGATCAGCTCCGCCACGAGGAACGCGACGAACGGGATCAGCAGCAGCGCGGTGTTGATCACGATCGTCGAGGAGACCGCGCGCAGCAACAGGAACGCGAGCGCGGAGACCGCCACGCCGGCAGCGATGCCGCCGGCATAGGAGACGACGACCGACCAGGTGACGCTGAGCGGGGTGATGTGACCGCCCACGGCGAGCGAGATCCCGATCGCGTACAGAACCAGGGCGGTGCCGTCGTTGGTGAGGCTCTCGGCCTTGAGCTTCATGAACATGCGCCGCGGCAGCATGCGCCCGAGCGCGGCCACGGCTGTGGCGTCGGGCGGTGCCACGGCAGCGCCCAGGATCAGCGCCGTCTCCCAGGGCAGCCCGAACAGGATGCCGATGCCCGCGACCGCGAACGCCGACGCCACCACGAGCAGCGTGCTCATGGGCAGGATGTAGCGGAAGTCGCGCCGGATCGCGCGCAGCGAGGTGGTCAGGCTCTCCCAGAACAGCATGACGGGAAGGAACAGCAGCAGCACCGTCTCAGGCGGAAGCTGGATCTCGCGCAGGGCCGGCACGAACCCCAGTGCGAGCCCGAGGATGACGAGCACGAGCGGCAGCGCGAGACGCAGCCGTGGGGCGAGCAGGGCGCCGGCGAGGATCGTGAGCCCCAGCAGGACGGTGACTTCGAGACCTTCCATGCGCGGCCTCCTCTCGTCTCGGCGACGGACCGCGGGCGCGCTCCGTTCAGGGCACAGCGCCGTATGGCTCCACGGTATTCCCCGTGGCGTCCGGGGAACAGGTCGGTGCGCGTCATCGTCGTGCCGGCGACGCCCGCGATGAGGAGTGCACGACGCGCGAGATCGGCCGAGCAGCGCCCGAGGACCGCCGCGCCGGTTACAGCACCTGCGACAGGAATCGCTGCAGGCGGGTGCTCGCCGGGGTCTCGAAGATCTGCTCGGGGGCGCCGGCCTCGACGACGCTGCCCCGGTCCATGAACAGCACCTGCTGCGACACCGAGCGGGCGAACCCCATCTCATGCGTCACGACGAGCATCGTCATCCCCTCGGCCGCGAGCTCGGCCATGGTCGCGAGCACGCCTTTGACGAGCTCGGGGTCCAGCGCCGACGTCGACTCGTCGAACAGCATGACCTCCGGATCCATCGCGAGGGCACGGGCGATCGCGACACGCTGCTGCTGGCCGCCGCTGAGGTGCGACGGGCGCACGTCGGCCTTGTGCGCGAGACCGACGCGGTCCAGCTCCTGCCGGGCCCGCTCGGCGGCCTCGTCCTTGGACAGGCCCTTGAGCCTGGTCAGGCCCAGCGTGATGTTCTGACGCACGGTCTTGTGCGGGAACAGGTTGAAGTGCTGGAACACCATGCCGACGCGCTGGCGCAGCTGGTCGGGGCTGTCCTTCAGCACCGACCGGCCGTCGAGCAGCACGTCCCCGGAGTCCGGCTCGATCAGCCGGTTCACGGTGCGCAGCAGGGTGGACTTGCCGGATCCGGACGGTCCGATGACGCACGCGACCGTGCCCGCGGGCACGTCGAGGTCGACACCGCGCAGCACCTGGTTGCTGCCGAAGGCGAGGCGGATGCCGCGGGTCGCGACGCTCACGCCATGACCGTGGCCGTGCGCCGCAGCGTTCTCGAAGCTCATCGCGCCTCCCCCTCGGTGCCCGCGGCGTCTGCGGCGGGTGCTGCGGCGAGCAGTCCCGCGGCCTGCATCTCGGTGTCGAAGTCGTCCGCGTCCGGGTCGACGGCGTCGACCCTCCTGCCCTCCCGCAGGCGCTTGTCGATCGCGTTCACGACGTGAGTGAGCGGGATCGTGATGACGAGGTAGAACAGGCCCGCGAGCACCAGGGCCGACTGGTTGCCGGTGTTCGCCGCCGCGTCCTGGCCGATCCGGAACAGCTCGCGCTGGCTGGCCAGGAGGCCGAGGAAGTAGATGAGCGAGGAGTCCTTGATCAGGGCGATGAACTGGTTCACGAGCGCCGGCAGCACCCGGCGCACGCCCTGCGGGATCACGACCAGGCGCATCGCCGCGCCGCCGGAGAACCCGATCGCGCGCGCCGCCTCGGTCTGCCCCTTGTCGATGCTCTGGATGCCCGAACGGAAGATCTCGCCGATGTACGCGCTCGCGATCAGACCCAGCGCGAGGATTCCGAGCGGATAGGGGTTTGGGCCCCACACCAACAGGCCGAGCGGGGCGAAGCCGACGCCGATCAGCAGGATGGTGACCGCCGCGGGCAGGCCCCGCAGCACGTCGGTGTAGACGCGCGCCGGCCAGCGCAGCCAGCGGTGGCGGGACAGGCCCGCCACCGCCAGCAGCATTCCGAGGACCGTGCCGAGCACGCCCGAGGACAGTGCGAGGATCAGCGTGTTCGGCAACCCCACGGTGAGCAGCTCCGGCAGCGCCTTGAGCATCGCGTCGAGGTCGAAGAAGGTCGACCAGATCGTGTTCAGCGCATCCACGCCGCCCCCGCTTCCATGTCCAGGATCAGTGCCGCTCGCCGGTCAGCTCTTGGCCTTGCCGCTCCCTGGCACGAAACCGGCCGGGATCTCGCGCCCCGGGTAGTACTGGTCGACGAGCTTCTGCCACGTGCCGTCGGCGATGACCTCGTCGAGTCCCTTGTTCAGCGCCTCCCGGAGCTTATCGTTCCCGGGCGCGACGGCGAACGCCATGCCGTTCTCGTCGAGGATCTTCGCCACGGCGACGATCTTGCCTCCCGACTCGGAGGCCGTCTTCTCACCGATCTCCGCAGGCGAGATCCAGGCGTCGGCGGTGCCGGTGCGCAGCTGGTTGAGCGCGGCGTTGTAATCCGGCACGCGCACGGGGTCGAGGCCGTTATGGGTCGCGTAGTCGTCCTGCACGGTTCCCTGCACGACCGCGACGCGCTTGCCCTTGAGCTGATCGAACGAGGTGATCGACGAGCCTGCCGGCGCCTCGAGGCCGAGGTAGCCGAAGTCGTACTTGTTCGTGAAGTCGACCGTCTTCTTGCGTGCCTCGGTGATCGTGATCGACGAGGATCCGACGTCGAACTTCTTCGTCTTCACCTGCGCGAGCAGCGAGCTGAACTCGGTTCCGGCGAACTCGACCTTGAGATCCAGCTTCTTGGCGATCGCCGTGAGCAGATCGTTGTCGAACCCGGTGAACTTCCCGTCCTTGATGTACACGTTCGGCGGGGCGTCCGTGAGGGTGCCGGTGCGCAGCACACCGGGCTGGGCGAGTCCATAGGGGTTGTCGTTCGCGGCGGTGCTGCCGCCGCTCGCGGCACCGCTGCAGGCGGTGAGGGCGAGCGCCACGGCGGCGACGGAGAGCGTGGCGAGCACGCGGGTGCGCAAGGTCATTTTCTTCGGATCCTTCATGTCGGCGGACAGTTCCGCACGGCAGTGTGCTGTTCCTCCAACCTATGAGAATTCGGCACACGCCCGCCGACGGCGGCGCAACACAAGGACACGCGACCGGCGGCCGGACGCCTCGCCGCCCGGACGCCGCCCTGCATGGCCGCTGCGCTCTCGACAGATCGCCAGGCGGCGAGACTCATCGCCCCGGAGTCGAGCCCGGGCGTCGCCGCCATCCGACTCCGGAGCCTTCTGGACGGCGAAGCATCGCGACCAGGACGAGAGCGACCCAGAGGAGAGGCCCGAGCGCGGTCGCAAGGAACAGCGGTCGATAGTCGCCCGACGCAGACGTCGCGTGCAACACTGCCAGGCCTGCGAGCGGGCCGAGCAATGTGCCGAGCGCGCCGGCAGCGCTGTAGATGCCCAGGCTGCGTCCAGCGCGCAGGACAGGTGCGCGATCGAGTGCGGTGGTGAAAAGTGCTGTCGTGCAAGCGGCGGTACCGGCTCCGTGGATGAGCGAGAGCACAACGATCGCGGGGATGGAATCGACGACGCCACGACCGGCGGTCGAGACCCCGAGAAGGATCCCAGCGCTCACGATGAGGGCTTTCGGATGCGCGAGGATCGCCGGCGCGCAAAGAAACCAGGCTGCGGTGAGGAGGAGCCCGAGCAATGAGGCCACCAGCACGAGAGTGCTGATGCGCGTCGTCGCATCCGTCCATGCGCCGCCGAGCCTGGCGGCGATGTCGAGTGGGTGATAGACGAAGTAGACGGTCTCGGAGATGTTCGAGAGGAACGCGATGGCCAGGATCATCGGCCAGGACAGCAAGCGGGGTGAGTCCGCCGTGGGGTCGGGTCGAGATCCGGCGACGGTCGCCCTGACCGCTCCCTCCGCGGTGACATCCGGACCGGATCTGGGACGTTCATGCGGCCGGAGGATGAACGCCGGGAGCGCAGCGGCAAGCAGCGCGAAGCCGATGGACGAGATCCAGATCGCGCCCGGCAACGCAAGAAGGATCAATGAGGGGATGAAGACACCGAGGTAGGAAAGGACGACCATTGCTGTCGCCCCCCTGCGGCGTTGCTTCGGGAGGGCTTGCGCGAGCAGCGCTCGCGTTGACGCCATTGCTCCGGAGCAGCCGAATTGCGCGATCATCCAGCCCACGGCGAGCATCCACAGCCTCGGGGCGATCGCCATGCAGACGAGGCCGACGATTCCCGCGATTGCACCGCTGAGCACCACGGTCCAGCGCCGCCGGGTATCAGCGGGACCGCCATCGGCGATCCAGCCCAACGCGAGGGTTCCCAGAATCGCGGACACGGATCCGAGCGTGCCGATGACGGGGACCCAGGATCCCGCATGTTCGGCTCCGACGAGCGCCGTCGACCTTTGAGCGATGCCCACCGATGAAGCCGGTGCCAGCGCGGCAAGCAGCAGCAATTTGGCGATGTTGACCCGCACTACGAGACTCGATGCCCGAACGGGTCGAGCTGCCGAGACGCTCACGACCTGCTCGGACGGTTCGCACTCGTGACGCAACCGACGAAGCCCCAATTGTGTCCTCAACTCGCTCGGTCGCATGCCCTCAGACAGGTGACAGCGGAAGAATAATCCAGCTGGACGCAGGGAACCCGCGATCGGAATTCCGTTCGCCGAGCCAGATCGGCATCAGTTCCTTCGAGTGCGGGCGGGGCTCGGCGATGCTCGCACAGAGTGTCATGCGGCGGGGAACGTGTACATGTAGCTCGTTTGTACGACGCCGTTGGGGTCGACGGTCGTCCCGAGAACGGCCCAGTTCACACCCGTCTGGTAGTTCGAAGGCACTGCGACATTGATCCACAACTGCCCCTCATCCGCGGAGCTGCACCACGGCCTGAGCGTCCCCCCGTTCCAGTGGAAATGAGTCGTGTAGTAGCCCGGAGTCTGGAGGCTAGGGTACGTCGAGCCCTGGGTGAAACCGGTGGTGCCAGGCGCGATCGTGGGCGACCACTGCGGCGGTAGGTCGATATAGATGTCCTTCGCCTCGGACGTCGAGACATTTCCCGGGTTGTATAGGCGGACCAGCATCTGGAAGCTCGTACCGACGCGAACGCTGCCCGCGGTCTGCCCGGTGTTCATGTTCCCCGTGTTCGGGTAGTTGCTTACTCCCAGGGGATAGATCGTGGGCGACGGGTTTCGTACGGCGACCTGATCGGTATGCGATGCCATCGAAGAATTCAGGTACTCGATGGCATTGACCGTGAAGGCCCCCGCCGGAGTGCAGAATTCCGTCCACTGCCCGATCGTGACGCACTTCGACTCTCCCAGTGCGATGTTTCCCGTGTAGGACAAGTGGAGCCGGTCCCGGCCGACGGTCGGTGCGTTCTGCGTGTAGGCGACCACCTGCCAGGCCGGATCGGAAAGCACGACCTTGCTGAGATCTTCGACGTTGAGACCGCTCGGGTAGTCAACGAAGACGCTATAGGGCGGCGTCGTGAACTCGGCGTCGCCCTGGTTGGTGATGCACACGTTCGTGTAGTAGTAGGCGTTGGCGCCGATTGCCGTGTTACTGCCACTTGGACTCGTCGTCAGGGATGTGATGACGACCTTGGGGACTCCCGACGCGCTCGCCATCGGCGCGCTCACCGCCACCGCGATGACAGGAAGCGACCACGCCGCCCCCTTGACGAGCGTCCGCCGCGAAACGCGGCCCGTGCCGCCGAGCCGCCCGTCGCGGTCAGTCATGTCCTGCCCGTGGTCTGTCATGTCCTGCCCGTGGTCTGTCATGCCTTTCTCCCCCCAAGGTGTATTCGTCGCATGTCGCCGGCAAAGCGGCGCGCTCCTCGCCGCTGCCACGTCGGCTCATCCCGCCGACATGCCCCCGAGTCTGGCTCAGACTGCAGAGGCGTCTCCGAACCTGCGGCCCGAATTCATCGGGCACTTCATCGGGGTTTCTGCGGATTCTCTGAAGAGCTCCGGCCACGACAGCCGCGACAGGTCCTCGGCAGACCCCGCCGGCAGATCATTCACGCCTCCGCGCGCCCCACCCGCCGAAGCCGACGACCCGCGGATCCACGTCTGATCAGGCCGGATCGCCCTGGGCCGCTTGTGAAGCACGATGCGGATCGCCGGGGAGCACGTCGGCTCGGGGACGTGGTCGGCGTGCTCCCCCTGGGCCGCCGGCTTCTGCTCGGTCGGGGTGGGGCCGGCGCAGACCTCACTCCGCGCGGAGAAGCCCCACCTGCCGTGCCCTCGTCACCGCGTCCGGCTGGGTGGCCACGCCGAGCTTGCGGTAGAGGCTGCGCTGCTGAGTGCGGACCGTGCTGTAGGTCACGTGGAGCGAGATCGATATCTGCCGGATCGACTGCCCGAGGACGAGGCGCTCCAAGACCTCCTGCTCCCGCGGCGTGAGCGAGACGAGTTCGATCGAGGTCGGGTAGATCTCGCGCGCGTGCACGAGGCGCGCATCGGCGAGCAGTTCCGCCGCCGCAGGGAGCTGCTCCGCCAGCTCGGCGAGATCCGCCCGCGGCACCGTCGTGAACGGCCGGATCGAGCCGCTCATCACCGATCCGGTCACCGCGCGCGACAGCAGGTCGAGCGCGGACGGATCGTGCTCCCGGTACGCGGCGACGACGCGGATCAGGAGCATCTCGTGGCGGAGACGGTGCGAGGTGTTCCGCTCCCACCCGACGTCGGACGACACGCGCAAGGCCTCCGCCGCGTCGCCCGAAAGCAACGCGAGGCGTGCGCGTACGACCTGCAGCAGCGGATCCGTGCCGTACGGTCCCTGCAGGATCGAACGGACCCGATTGCCCTGTCCGATGGAGAGGAGCAGATCGGCCTCGATGGCGGCGAGCAGAGGAGCGGAGCTCGGAGGAGCGGGTCTGCCGTCCAGCTCCTTGGCCAGGTCGTCCAAGCGCTCGAGCACCGAGGTCGCGACACCGGCGCTGAGCGCGAGCAGCGACCGGGCATACAGTTCCTGCACCCAGCGGACATCCGGCAGAACGTTCCCCATGAGCGTGAACACCACGGTCGACGCTGCGTCGAGATCGAGCCGGTCGACGGCGATGAGAAGTCGGGCAACGCCGGCAGCGGAGCGGATGTACGGAGCCAGCCACATCTCCGGCGCAGTGGTGCCGTCATGCCGGCGCAGCCAGATCTCTGCCTCGGGAAGGTCTCCGGTGAGGGCGTGTGCGAAGGCGAGTTTTGCGGCCGCGTCGGAGCCGAGGAACTCGATGCTGCTGTTCTTGGCCCGGCGGTACGCGCTCTCGAGGTGGGGGATCGCCTCGCGGTACCTGCTGAGGGACAGGTGCACCTCGCCGGCGTAGAACTGCACGGACGGGTAGATCTCGGCGACATCACCGGGATGGCTGCGCCACGCCGCATCGGCGACCTGGACCAGCCGCTCGCCGAACTCGCGGGCCTCGTCGAGGCGATGCGGCATTCGGAGGGCCAGCAGCACGGCGAGGCCCGAGTTGAGCGTGCGAGCCGCCATCGGCTCCTTGCCGATCTCCGCCAGCTGGATCGGATCCGCGGGGAGCAGATCGGCGCTCAGGGCCCGGTCGTCGATGCGCGTGAGCAGGCTGCGGATCGCCCTGGTCGGTGAGAAGGCCGGCAGCTGGTCGGTGAGAGCTCGGGGCAGCTGAAGGAGCCCGCGGTTGAGCTCGGCCGCCCCATGCACGAGCAGGCGGCGCCAGTGCCGGTCGATCGTGTGGACCACCGTTCTCGTGTCCCCGGAGCGGATCGCCCAGTCGAGCGCCTTCGCCGGCTCGTCGTGTTCGGCGTACCAGCGGGAAAGCCGGCCGTGCAGCCCGGGGAGCCGATCCGGGTGCCGGCGCTCCAGCTCTGCGACGAGCACGCGGCGAGCCGCCGGAGTCCACGAATAGGTCGCCTCGCCCGCGCGCGTCTCGGAGAAGAGGAAGCCCTCATCGACGAGCCGCCGCAGGCGGGCCTCCGCGGTGCCATCGCCGGTCAGGGCCTCCGCGAGCGCGGGGGTCACCCACTCGGGCAGGGCGATCGTCAGTCCGAAGTCGATCCGACTCGTGTGATCCTGCTGCGGAAGCAGCACGCGCAGCCACCTGTCGGCGATCACATCGACGACGGCGGAGATGTCTGCGTGTCCCTCTTGACCTGCGAGCAGCGCGGCGACGGCACGAATGGGCTCGACCCATCCGCCGGACTCGGCCTGGATGATCGCCACATCCTGCGGAGGAAGGGAGAGTCCCAGCAGGCGCAGCAGCGCGTCGGTCTCATCAGACGTGAACCGGAGGTCGGATGCGCCGAGGACGGTCGACGGCGTTCCGCTGATCAGAGCGTCGGAGAACGATCGATACCCGCGGAGACAGACCAGCAGGCGTATGTGGTTGCCGTCGCGCACCAGGTCGATCAGGGTCTGGTCCGCGGAGGGTGCCTCGACGTTCTCGAAGTTGTCGATCCAGAGCAGCACCGGCCGCGGGACCGTCGTGAGCATGCGCAGCGCGAGGGACTGCGCGGAACGTCGCCGGGGAAGGTTCGGGAACGGCACTCCGGCATCGGCGAGGGCATCCGCGAGAGAGAGCCAGAAGGAGTCCTCATCACCTTCACCGCGACGCACGCGCAGGGACACCTGAAGCTCGGCCTCGTCCGATCGGTTCTGCAGCCACTGCCGGACGAGCATCGACTTTCCGAAGCCGGTGGGCGCACGCAGGATCGTCAGGGCCCCGGCATCGTCGAGGGCGTCGCGCAGGTGCGGTCGCTCGATCACCCGGTGTGCTCCCGGCATCTCTGTCTCGGCCATGTCGGACCTCACCATATCGTGCGCGGGAAGGCGGGCTCCGGGCCTGCTTCGAGAGCGACTGCTCGGGCGAGCCGACAGCTCGCAGAACCACGAGGACCGGTTCTGCGGGCACGGGAGGCGGGGTGCGCGCTCGCGGGTCTTCGAGGGCAGAAGCGGCCGGATCTCTTCAGAGAATCCATAGAAACCCCGATGAAGTCCCCGATGAATTCGGCCCGCGGGTGCGGAAACGCCAAGGCATCCCACGCCAGACTCGGGGCCATGTCGGCGGGATGAGTCGACGTGGCAGCGGCGAGGAGCGCGCCGCTTTGCCGACAACATGCGACGAATGCACCTTGGGGGGAAAGACATGACAGACGACAACGGGCGGCTCGGCACGAGCCGCGTTTCGCGGCGGATGATCGTCAAAGGCGCGGCGTGGTCGCTTCCTGTCATCGCGGCGGCGGTGAGCGCGCCGATGGCGAGTGCTTCTTGCGCCGCGGGCAGCCGGAGCATCAGTGCGGCGCCGCCGCCAGGAGGTGCTGCCTCGGTCACCGTCACCATTCCTTCCTGCGCACGGACGGTGACCTATGTCGTGAGCGGTGGGGGTGGCGGCGGTTCCTGGGGCGTCGGGGGCCCCGCTTCCGTGGTCAGCGGGACTCTGCTGGTCGCCGGCGGGGAGACCTTCACGCTCCTCGCCGGGCAAGGCGGCGTCGGGCGGTTGGGACAAGCGCCCATCGCGGCGGGGGTTCGGCAACGGCGGCAGGGGCGGGGAGCGATGGAACGTCCTGGGCGATGACCAGTGGCGCGCCGATGCCGGATGGGGAGGGGCCGGATCCGCTCTCTGCCTGGGCGCGGGGACCTCTGTCCCGCTGATCGTCGCGGGAGGTGGTGGCGGCGGAGCCGACTGCGAAAACACGGCCCAAAGAGCGCAGGACATCTCAGCCGGATACGGGGGCGCGGCAGGCGATCCCGGAGCCGACGGAACGCTCGGATATATGGTCGGTGCCTACCCCGATTATTACCCCAACTCAGGAATCGCGTACCCCGGGCTCGGAGCGACCTCGACCGCGGCGGGAGCGGGGGGGGTACGTGGGCGGCGACGCAGAGCGGCAGCAACATCCACGGAACAGACGGTCTGGCAGGCAGCGGGCACGACGGCGGAAACGGCACGATGTACGGCGTGTACCCCGACAGCCTCACATACACCACCGGAATTTCGTCCGGCGGTGGAGGAGGCGGCTGGTTCGGCGGCGGTGGCGGCTCCATCATCTGGAGCTCGGGCTATGGAGCCGGCGCCGGCGGAGGTGGCGGATCCGACTATTTCAGCGGTGCCACTCCCGGTTCTCCGGCGACGGTGGGGACGGTCTCCGTGTCGTACCCGAGCTTCGCGGCCGGGCCGCAAGCCGCGTCGAACACCCGCGGCCTGGACGGGACCGTCACCATCTCCTGGTCCTGACACCCGTAGCGGCGCGGCGGCATACCCCGGGGGCGAAGTCCTCGGGGTATGCCGTTGCGCAATGCCGGTGGCGAAAGACACCGTGATCTTCGCCGTCTCGGCGCAGCGTGCCCGGCCGCGAGTCGAGAAGATCCTCGATCGCCGCCAGCATGTCGGTGTCCATATCGTTCGTCGGCTCCACTGTTGCCGCGCTGGGTGTGACACGGAGGAGCACCTGTCCGGCTGTCAGGCCACGAGAGCGCAGCTTGACCTGCCCGATCCCGTCATCCAACGCCGCGGTGATCCGCAGGACCCGGTCCAGCTCCCGCACCACTTCCACCCCCACGGCAAGCTACATATTCAGCCCAGCTGTTCGGTGAGCTCGAACCAGCGCAGTTCGAGCTCTTCGACCTCCGCCTCCTGTGCGGAGATCTCCTTCATCCGGTCGCCGAGGCCGGCGTAGTCGGACTGGTCGTGGTCGGCGAGCGCGTGCTTGGCCTTGTCGATCTGCGCGGCGAGCTTCTGCATGCGGCGCTCGAGCGCCGTCAGCTCCTTCTCCGCGGTGCGGCGGTCGGCGCCGCTCAGCGCGGGCTCGGCGACCGACGCGGGCGCGGATCCGGATCCTGTCGCGATCGCCTTCTGGTTCGTCTGCTCCAGCGCCCGCAGCCGCAGGTACTCGTCCACCCCGCCGGGCAGGTGCCGCAGACGCCCACCGAGGATCGCGTACTGCTGATCCGTGACCCGCTCCAGGAAGTACCGGTCGTGGCTCACGACGAGGAGCGTCCCCGGCCAGGAGTCGAGGAGATCCTCGATCGCCGCCAGCATGTCGGTGTCCATGTCGTTCGTGGGCTCGTCGAGGATCATCACGTTGGGCTGATCCAGCAGCACGAGCAGCAGCTGCAGCCGGCGCTGCTGGCCGCCCGAGAGGTCCTTCACGGGCGTGGACAGCTGCGCCGACGAGAAGCCGAGCCTCTCCAGCAGCTGCCCAGGGGTGAGCTCGGCGGCCTTGGATCCGGTCCCGAACGTGTAGGTCGTGCGCAGACGGCCGATCACGATCCGCACCGGTTCGTCCCACACGTCCTGCAGCTCGTCCAGACGCTGGGTGAGCGTGCGCACCTGCACGGTCTTGCCGTGCCTGACCCGGCCGCTCGTGGGCGCCAGGTTTCCGGCCACGAGGCCGAGCAGGGTCGACTTGCCGGCGCCGTTGACACCGAGGATGCCGGTGCGCTCCCCCGGTGCGATCCGCCATTCCACGTCGCGCAGCACCTCGCGCTCCGGCGTGGATCCGGTCGCGGGGAAGGTCACCCCGGCGTCGATGAGATCCACCACGTCCTTGCCGAGCCGGGAGACGGCGAGCGACTGCAGGGCGATGCGATCGCGGATCTCCGGCACGTCGGAGATGAGCTCGTTCGCCGCGTCGATGCGGAACTTCGGCTTGGAGGTGCGGGCGGGGGCGCCGCGGCGCAGCCACGCGAGCTCCTTGCGCGCGAGGTTCTGCCGTTTGGCCTCGGTCGCCGCCGCCATCCGGTCGCGTTCGACGCGCTGCAGGATGTAGGCGGCGTACCCGCCCTCGAAGGGCTCGACGATGCGGTCGTGCACCTCCCAGGTCTCGGTGCACACCTCGTCGAGGAACCAGCGGTCGTGCGTGACGACCATGAGCGCGCCCTGGTTCGCCGGCCAGCGCCTCTTCAGATGCTCGGCGAGCCAGCCGATCGCCTCCACGTCGAGGTGGTTGGTGGGCTCGTCGAGCGCGACGATGTCCCAGTCCCCGGCGAGCAGCTTCGCCAGCGAGACGCGGCGGCGCTGGCCTCCGGAGAGATCGGCGACCGATGCCTCCCAGTCCAGGTCCTTGACGAGCCCGTCGATGACGTCGCGCACCTTCGGATCCCCGGCCCACTCGTGCTCCGGGGTGTCGCCGACGATCGCGCTGCCCACCGTCAGCGCGTCGTCCAGCACATCGGCCTGGTCAAGCACCCCGATCGTGGTGCCGCCGCGCACCGTCACGCGTCCGGCGTCGGGGTCCAGGCGTCCCGCGAGCATCGCCAGCAGGCTGGACTTGCCGTCGCCGTTGCGGCCGACGATGCCGATCCGGTCGCCCTCCTCGATGCCGAGGGTGATCGAGTCGAAGACGACGCGGGTGGGGAACTCGAGATGGAGGCCTTCGGCCCCGAGGAGATGTGCCATGTCGGATCCAGGGTAGCCGGGGCGCTCCGAGAATCCCCTGCCCACCGCTGCTGCGCGAGCAGCGCTCCCCGATCTCGTGGAGATCACCTGTGGATAAGTATCGAACATGTCTTCGAATCTTGGTAGGATCGGAGCATGACCAGCACCCTCGATCCGCTTCTGGAGGCCACCCGGCTTCTGGTGCAGGCGTGGGGTGATGCGGCCTCCGGTGCGGAGTTGTCGCGGGATCGGCTGGTGGCGGTGAATGACGCGCTGGGTCGGTTGCGGCGGACCGCGGATGCGGTGCAGGTGGAGGTCGCGGCGTCGATCGCGTATGAGTCGCGGCGCGAGCTGGGACCGGAGTCTTTGGCGAGGCAGCAGGGGTTCCGGGGTGCGGCGCAGTTGATCGCGACGACCACCGGCGCCTCGACCGGGGATGCAGCCCGGTTGGTGAAGGTCGGGGAGGCGACTGCGCCCCGGTCGAACCTGGTCGGGGAGGTGTTGCCGGCGAAGTTCCCCGCCGTGCGGGAGGCGCTGACCGCGGGGCGGATCGGTGCCGCGACGGCGGGGACGATCGTCGGGTTCCTGGATCGGATGATCCCGAAGGTGGGGCGGGAGAAGGCGGCGAAGGCGGAGCAGGCGCTCGTCGGGCTCGCACCAGGGCTGTCCGGCGACGAGGTGCGTCGTGCGATCACCCGGATGGAAGCCCACCTGGATCCGGACGGCGTCGCCCCCCCCCCCCCCCCCCCCCCCCGCGCCGGGGCCGGGCGCGGGGGGGGGGGGCGCCGCGTGCGGGGGGGGGGGGGGGGGGCCCCCGCCGCGGGCCGGGCGCGCCCGGGGGGGGGGGGGGGGGGGGC
>Ga0153918_1000081_pt1 | contig 80639 bp, 78 predicted proteins | sample TSFL002MetaG_FD_104687 | JGI IMG/M metagenome (GOLD analysis project Ga0153918, IMG submission 104687) | Attine ant fungus gardens microbial communities from Florida, USA - TSFL002 MetaG | ecosystem: Host-associated > Fungi > Mycelium > Unclassified | place: USA: Florida, Paynes Creek Historic... | reverse complement strand
TTTTCCGCTACCGTTGGCACCAATCAGGCCGTAACGGTTGCCGCCGCCAAATTTGACGGAAATGTTTTCGAACAGCGGCTTACTGCCAAACTGCATAGTGACGTTGCTGGTAACTAACACGGGAGATTCCTGCGAAAAGTGTGATAAACACGGCATTATGCCACAATTCCGAATTGAGATCCCGTGTTGCAGCTTTCCACTAAACTTTAACAAAATCGAAAAAAGTGTGATTTCGTACACATCTGAATTCCCTGCGAGAGGGAATGCACATATAATGCGCTCCCATCACAGATTCAGACTTATCAACTAATCGCCAGAGTGGCTCAGATACCTCGCACAACATGAACATGAAATTAAAAACGCTTTTTGCGGCGGCGTTAGCCGTAGTAGGTTTTTGCAAAACCGCTTCTGCGGTGACTTATCCCCTGCCGACAGACGGTAGCCGTCTGGTGGGTCAAAACCAGGTTGTCACCGTTGAAGAGGGTAACTCTCAGCCACTGGAATATTTTGCTGCACAATACCAGCTCGGCCTGTCAAACATGCTGGAAGCCAACCCGGGTGTTGACCCGTACCTGCCAAAAGCCGGTACCGTGCTGAACATTCCGCAGCAGCTGATCCTGCCAGATACCGTGCATGAAGGTATCGTGATCAACAGCGCCGAAATGCGTCTGTACTACTACCCGAAAGGCACCAACACCGTGATCGTGCTGCCTATCGGTATCGGCCAGTTGGGTAAAGACACCCCAATGAACTGGACCACCAAAGTTGAGCGTAAGAAAGCAGGCCCAACCTGGACCCCAACGGCGAAAATGCACGCGGAATACATTGCCGCAGGCGAGCCACTGCCAGCCGTTGTACCGGCAGGCCCGGATAACCCAATGGGTCTGTATGCTCTGTACATCGGCCGTCTATATGCCATTCACGGGACCAATGCCAACTTCGGTATCGGCCTGCGTGTGAGCCACGGTTGTGTGCGTCTGCGTAACGACGACATCAAGTTCCTGTTCGAAAACGTACCGGTCGGGACTCGCGTGCAGTTCATTAACGAGCCGGTAAAAGCCACTTCCGAGCCGGACGGCAGCCGTTACATCGAAGTTCACAACCCGCTGTCTACCAGTGAAGACCAGATCAACAACAACGAAATCGTGCCAATTACGCTGAACAGCGCAGTGCAAGCTGTAACGTCTCAGGCTGACGTAGAATCCACGGTTGTTGACCAGGCGGTTCAGAACCGTTCCGGGATGCCAGTACGTTTAAACTAAATGCTCCCTCTATTTAGATAATCCGAAAAACCCCGCACTGTCGGGGTTTTTTATTTGCGCTATCCCACATTTCTGTCGCGGCTAAAAGACATTAATTGCTATTTCCCCCATTCCGCCATCTTCTGCTAAAGCTTCGGGGTTACTTCTTTTCATCTAAGTGCTATCATGCGCCAACTTATAAAATCAGTTTTTTCTGCATTTTGTAGGGTTGTGAATTCTTTCTGGAGCCTGCTTAGTCACGATGATCAGTATTAACTTAACAACAACAAAATCGCGCCTTTATCTCTGTTCGCAAACAGTGTGGTCACTTGCGAACCAGAGTACCAGGGTCGATCAAATTGTTGTGTGGGTTTCCAGCACCGCATATCTCAGTGACGATGGCATCACTGAAGAGCCTGAGTGGGCGGATAAAATCCGTCAAACAGGCACTAACCTCGTCTTTAAATGGGTAAAGAATACAGGACCTTATCGTAAATTATTCCCGGCACTGCAAGTTGCCACGGATGACGATATTCTGATCTATGCCGATGACGATGCCATTTATAACGAAATTTGGGCGCAAACTCTTCTTGATGACTTTTATCGTCATAATCAAAAATGTGTTGTCGCGGCCCGCGTGCGTAAAACGGTAAAGAAGAAGAAAGATATCCTCGATACCTATCGTAATTTCCCGTTAATTACGGTACCGAAAGTGATTGAGCAGGACTATATCATCACCGGTCTGGGTGGCGTTGTGCTCAAGAAAAGTATGATCCCGGAGTATTTTCACTACAATGAGGACTTCCTTAAAGTTTGTCCTCGTGCGGATGATATCTGGATCAGTAAACTTATCCAGTTAACCAAAACGCCTGTTTATGTTTCAGCACAGAGCATCCGTTTTGTTCATGAAATTATTCATGACTACGGTTTGTCCCGCGCAAATACCAGTAAAATTAAACGTTCACTTTTTCAAAAAATTCGATTTACGTTTAAGCCTGGTCAGATTCACTATTTGTGCCAGAACGATCTCTACATTAAAGACACCGACAGCTACTTTGAGACCTGTGCCTGAAAGCTGAATAGCGCGTTAGCCATTGTTGACGATCACGATCCCGCCGTGATCGTAACGATAGTGACAGTGGGCATACTCCAGCGGTGTGCCATCTTCCAGATAGATAACCTGCTCAACCTCCAGAACCGGAGCGGTTTGTTCACAAACCAGATGCTGCATATCCAGCGCATTGGGTTTTAGCGCCCGCACCACACGGTATGACCCCATAATTTTCAGCCCCAGCGTCTCCTGCACGTAGCGAAACACCGAGCTTTCAAGATGCGATTTATTCAGGCCGGGCACCAGATTGAGCGGCATCACGGTAGAATCCAGCGACATAGGCTCGCCATTGAGCAGCCTCAGGCGAACAAAGTCGTACACGGGCGCATCACCGTTAATCATCAGCGAAGCTTGCTCTTTTTCGTTGGGGAAACGCAGTTCGAAATGGACAACCTGACTGCTGACCGTACCCAGATGCTCCCAGGTTTTTGTCGCGCCAAAGTAGTCGCTTCCTGAAAGATCCCACTGCGAGAGTTGCAGGAAATTCTTGCGAATGAACGTCCCCTGCCCCTGTCGGGTGTACACCAGCCCTTCAACAATCAGCTGCCGCATGGCCTGCTGAATAGTCATACGACTGGTACTGAACTCCGCTGCCAGCGCAAACTGGTCCGGCAGCGGTTCATTGGCGGCATACTGTTGGCTGATAATACGTTTTTTGATTTCACGCGCTATAGTGATGTACTTCGCCGCCATCGTCCTTTCCTTCCGTTAGTTTTCTGTCCCGCTGTTTCTCAACGCCACTCTCTCGGCAATCTTGAGGAAAGGCAGGTAGAAGAATACACCAAATATAATGATTGCCAACTGCACAACCACGGCCCGCCAGTCCCCTGCCGTCGCCAGCCAGGCGCTCAGAATGGGCGGCGTTGTCCAGGGGATCATCACCACACAACGCGACATTAACCCGAGCGTCGTACAGAGCCAGGCAAAGTAAATGCCAATAGCAGGCAACAGGACAAACGGGATCATCAGCGGCAGGTTAAAGACAATCGGCAGACCAAAAATCACGGGTTCGTTGATATTGAATAAACCCGGCGCGAGAGACAGGCGTGCAACCTGTTTGGCAGACTTTTGCCGTGAGAAGACAAAAATAGCGATCAGCAGTGAGATGGTACTGCCGGTGCCGCCCACCATGCCAAAGGTCGGAACAAAGATATTGTTGATGATATGTGGGATCGGCTGGCCGTTGGCGAAAGCCAGCATGTTCTCATTGGTATTAATCAGCAGGAACGGCTCGAGCACCACGCTGTTAACCACCGACTGATGTATACCCAGCGTGAACAAGAAATTGCCGAAGCTATAGATAAAAATCGTGCCCGGCAGGCTGGTGTTAATCAGACGCAAAGGCTGCTGAATAAAGGTGGTAATCAGATGGATAAGATCCGTATGCATCACGGTTGCCAGCACTGCGGCCAGTACGGCAAATAACGAGAGCGTGAGGATCGTTGGGATCAGCGCGGTAAAGGATTTACTCACAGCCGGCGGCACATTTTCCCCAAGCGAGATGTGCAGTGCCTTCAGTCGGGAAATGGCGATAAACACTTCCGTCGAGAGTAAACCAATCAGTACGCCGGCAAATATCCCGGTGGAGCCGATGTTGGCAAACGTCAGTACCTGCGTGACGTTGACCGTGGTCTGACTGCCGACCGGGGTAAGTTGCAGATGCATTGGCATCATGATGATAAAACTGCTGACCGCGATAACCACTGCCGAGACCGGGTTGTCGAAATCTTTGTTGCGTGCCAGCGACCAGGCAATCATCGGTGCAAGCAAAAGCGCGGCGATATTCAGCGTACCGTTGATAATCGCCTCTCCCCACACTTTAAACTGCGTCAGCGTGTCGCCGTGAAATAACCACGGAAATACCACATTGTTCACCAGCACCGCTAAACCGGCGAGGATAAAAATGGGCATTACCGTGGCGAAGGCGTCGCGCAATGAACGCAGGTGCACCTGATTGGCCAGGCGCGCCGAAAACTCAACAAATCTGTCGACGAAGGACTGCATCGCAGGTGTAATTTTTGTTTCAGACATAGCGGATATTCCCATTCATCAGTCACAAAAACAGCCCGGCAGCGTACAACTTACATCTCGCGCCCGTTGGTATGGATAACCTTTTTCAACCACGCATAGCTCTTTTTCGGCACGCGCTTCATATCCCGCAGATCATGGTTCTCGCGGTTCACATACACCACGCCGTAACGTTTACGCATGTCGCCCTGCGAGCTCAGAATGTCGATAAGTCCCCAGCCGAGATAGCCAATAACCTGCGCTCCGTCTTCAAACATGGCCTCTTTCATGGCCTCGATGTGCGCGCGGTGGTAATCAATGCGGTAGGTATCGTTAATCGGGTTAACGCCATCCCAGGATTCAATTACCCCAATTCCGTTTTCAATCGGGAACACCGGCAGACGCCAGTCGTTGTAGTAGCGGGTGATAATGGTGCGGAAACCCAACGGATCAATCTGCCAGTTCCACTCGGTCGCTTTCAGGTACGGGTTGTTTTTGTCGCCATGCAGCAGGTAATAGTTAACCGGCGTCCCTTCCGGGATGGCATCGCTGTCGAGGGTTTTACTGGCATAATAGCTGAACGCCATGTAGTCGTTTTTGGTGCGCGCCAGCAGAGCCAGATCTTCAGGATGATAGATATCCTCAAAACCTTGTTGTTCGACAACAGCCATCACCGCCGGGCTATAGCCCTGGCCTGCGAAAACGCGCAACAGGTTTTGATTCAGGAACTCGTCATACTGCTGGGCACAGAAAATATCACGCGGTTTGCAGGTGGCCGGATAGATAAGCTGGTGCGCCAGCATCCCGCCCATCAGCTTGCCCGGTTTGGTCTGGTGCAGATATTCCGTCAGCGCCATATGCGCCACCATCGTATGATGCTGGAGTTCATACAGCTCGCGCAGGGTTTTCTCCCCTTTCATATAACCGGAAATTCTGAAGGCTTCCGGCATATGGAAAATGTTCTGCTCGTTAAATGTCAGCCAGTACTTCACGCGATCGCCGTAACAGTCGATCATTTTTTTACCGTAACGGATAAACGCGTCCATCACGCGGCGATCGTTAAAACCGTTGTACTCCTGCGCCAGCGCCAGCGGCATATCAAAGTGGTAGAGGCAAATCATCGGCTCGATGCCGCGGGCAATCAGGTCGTTGATAAAGCGGTCGTAAAAGGCGATACCTTCTTCGTTAAATTCGCCGTCACCCTGCGGGCACACGCGGCTCCAGGCTATCTGGAACCGATAGCAGTTCATGCCCAAATCCTGCATCAAATCAAAGTCTTCACGGTAACGATGGTAAGAATCGGTTGCCACTTTCCAGTCAGAGGCGTGTTCACTGGCTTCCCGAATGTCGTACACCGACATCCCTTTTCCGCCCTCATTCCATGCGCCTTCGGTCTGCATACTGGAAACCGAGTTTCCCCATAAAAAGTTGGCTGGCAGTAATTTCTTCATGGATTCTCCCTATATGACTAGTCATTTAAATTTCATGACTAGTCATATAGATGAGGATGAAAAATCAATCAAAGAGAAGGATCGTTTTTTGTGAGCAGTGCGGGAAAAATAGTGACCCCGGCAGGCGAATCGCTGCCGGGGAAAGCGGGGTTATTGCTGTGCTAATTGATTACGACGATATTCACCCTGGCGCTCGAGCATCCAGCCCGGATATTCACGCGGCAGCTCGCTGACGGCATCCAGCTGTTTTAGCTCATCGTCGCTTAAACGGATGTGGGTCGCCGCGATATTGTCATCAAGCTGGTCCACGCGTTTGGCGCCTATGATGACGCTGCTGACCGCCTTCTGATGCAGCAGCCACGCCAGCGCAATTTGTGCAACCGATACGCCTTTACTCCCGGCAATGGTGCGCATCACGTCCACACAGTCAAACGCGCGTTCTTTGTTAACCGGCGGGAAATCAAATTCCAGACGGCGACTGCCAGCCTCGCCCTGCCCGTCACGGCCATATTTCCCGCTCAGCAAACCGCCCGCCAACGGGCTCCAGACCATCAGCCCGACACCTTCACTTTGCATCATCGGTACCAGCTCACGCTCCAGATCGCGTCCGGCAATGGTGTAATAGGCCTGCAACGACGCAAAACGCGCCAGACCAAGCCGCTCGGAAATCCCAAGCGCCTTCATGATTTGCCAGGCTGCCCAGTTGGAAACGCCGATGTACCGCACGTGGCCTTGCTGCACCAGGTTATCGAGCGCGTAAAGCGTTTCTTCAACCGGCGTGGCCGGATCGAAGCCGTGTAATTGATAGAGATCGATATGATCAAGCTGAAGGCGGCGCAGGCTCTCTTTCACACTGCCAATGATATGGTAACGAGAGTTACCCCGGGAGTTCACCCCCGCCGTGCCCGTTTCACCGAACACTTTGGTGGCGACCACTACGTTTTCACGCGGGACTTTCAGGTTTTTCAGCGCCTGGCCAGTTATCTCTTCCGAACGCCCTTCTGAGTAGACGTTCGCGGTATCGATAAAGTTGATCCCGGCATCCAGTGCGCGCCCTACCAGCTGCTCTGACTCATTCTGTCGCAGCTGGCCAATCTTGCCCCACATGCCACCTTCACCACCGAATGTCATGGTGCCGAGGCACAGTTCAGAAACAAACAGACCGGTATTGCCCAGTTTTTGATAACGCATACATCGTTCCTCGCAATATTCGTTCAATGGGTACAAGAGAGTTATACCTTTCTGACCGGGATTGCGAATGTGGCGTTTCTGTTTATTTCTTGCCCATTTCTCTAAAGCAGCAGGAAGCCGACCAGCGCGGCCCAGGCCAGCATCGGCAACGACCATAAATGGAATCGCCACCAGATACGGCGGTCGTTAGCCATCCGCAGGGCAATCAGATTGGCAAGCGAACCGGGCAGCAGACCAAACCCGCCAACGTTTACCGCCCAGGCCAGTAGCACAGTCGAAGGCACATAATTGAGGAGCAAAATGGTTGAAGGAACATTGCTGATAAACTGCGACAAACCGATTGCTGTGAGCCACAAACCTGCCTGCGACAAACCACTGACACTGTGCAGGACATGCTGTAAAACCGGCAGTTGGATAAGCAGATGGACATCAATAAACATGGCCATAAATACCAGCAACAGCGTCCAGTCCACGCTAACCAGAACACGTCTGGCGAGAATTAAAAATCCGCATGCAACCAGCCCCACGCCGACCAGCTCTTGTTTCATCTCCAGCGCCGTAAGGAAGACGATATACAGCGCCAGGCAGCTCCAGACCAGCCGCGGCTTCCACTCCGGGCCTGTTGTTCCGCTGTGGTACTGCAATCTCTTATCCGGGAACGCAAACCAGCAGACCACCAGCAACGACACCATCATCACCAGTGCCAGCGGCGTCATCTGCCAGGTAAATGCAGCGAACGACAGCCCGGAACGCCCCCACAGCAGAATGTTTTGCGGGTTACCGATAGGCGTTAAAAGTGAACCGGCATTAACGGCCAGCGCTTCAAAAATGATAATCCGGGTTACCGGGATCTCACAGAGCTTACGTAACGTAAGGGTCAGTGGCACAACAATAAACAGCGCCACATCGTTGGTCAGGAAGGTCGACAGTACGGCAGCTGACAAGACCATAAATAGCGCCAGCTTGCGCTCGGTGGCAAAGCGGCGCACCATTTTGCGCCCCAGTACGTCAAAATAGCCGCTCAGCTCGACACCTTTGGTGAGCATCATTAAACCGCTGAGCGTGATGATCGTGCGCCAGTCGATAGCCGCAGGCCAGGTGTGCGGTGCAAAAGGGACAAAAAAGCTTAACCCTGCCCCGATAATCAATAAGAGATGAAAGAAACGATCGCGTTTCAGCGCCTGCAATCCCGGGAATGTCATTCCGCAGATGGCCCGTATTTCATGGTGAATTCGTGGAATTTCGCCAGCGTCTCTTCACTGACGTGGTGTTCCATGCCTTCGGCATCCCGGCGCGCAATATCCTGGCTTACGCCCAGTACCAGTAAAAAGTTCTCTACTATCTGGTGGCGCTCGCGGCTCGCATGGGCCAGCTTTTCGCCTTCAGGCGTCAGGAATACGCCGCGCCAGGGGATCATTTCAATTAAGCCCACCGAGGCCAGTCGTTTTAACATTTTAGCGACAGTTGGTTGTGAAACACCCAAACGCGCGGCCATATCTACCTGGCGCGCTTCCCCAACCTCACGAATCAAATCCGAGATCAGCTCAACGTAGTCATCAATTAACTCACGACGATGCGCTTCGCGCACCTGACGAAACCCTTCAACATGCTCTTCAACATTAACCAGTTGCGTCGTTTTTTTTATTGTTGGCTTACCTGCGCGACGGTTCATTGTGTGTCCTCAATGGGGGTGACGCTTCCAGCGCCGTGTAACGAGAGCGCCATTGTAAACCATAGCTGTACAAGCACAAAAAATTAACGAAATAGCCGTAGCTATACAATATAGCCTGTGCTATATCTGTATGTAATGCAGTCACCCTTCACGGATCGAAGGGATCTTAAATCAGGAGGTCTTATGAACGAATTCAAGAGGTGTATGAACGTGTTTACTCACTCTCCCTTTAAAGTACGGTTAATGCTGTTATCGATGCTGTGCGACATGTTTAACAACAAACCGCAGCAGGACGATAAACCTTCTCATTAAGCGGCGTCGCGGTACGCCGCTTCATTTTTTCGTCACAATCCCCGTGTAAACTGGCTTTCGGCCGCCTAATTCCCGTACTTTTTCGCGGATTTGCAATCCCCCTCGCAAAACATCTGCTTAGCAACTGTTGACCTTATTTACCGCTAGCACTATCTTCGTGCAGCCCTGCACTATTTGCGGCTCGCTGAAGCGGACCCACATTCCCTTTCCACGCACTGTCAGGCAGGCTTTGACCCTTGACGCCAGGGTGAGCACATGGCGTTTTCATGATAGTGACCTATGAATTTAACCCTGAAAGATACACTTGTTACCCGCAGCCGGGCCTTAAGCCCGTGGACGGGATTCTACTTTCTGCAATCGCTGCTGATAAACTTTGCGCTTGGCTATCCATTTAGCCTGCTTTATGCCGTGGCTTTTACCTGCATTCTCCACGTATTGTGGCGTACTGCTCCGCGCGCGCAAAAAACGTTAGTCGGGATCTGTTCTCTGGTCGCTGCGTTTTATTTTCCGTTTGGCCAGGCCTATGGCTCGCCAAACTTTAATACCCTGCTGGCCCTGCATTCCACCAATATGGAAGAGTCGACAGAAATACTGACGATTTTCCCGTGGTACAGCTACGTGGTCGGCCTCTTCATCTTTGCGCTGGGCGTCATCGCCATGCGCCGTAAACCCGAAGAGAAAAAAACCTGGGGTAAAATTGAACACCTGTGCCTGGTCATTGGCGTAGCGACCTTCTTTGTCGCCCCGATTCAAAACCTTGCCTGGGGCGGTGTGTTTAAGCTCAAAGATACCGGTTACCCGGTTTTCCGCTTCGTGAAAGATGTGGTGGTCAATAACCAGGAAGTTGTTGATGAGCAGGCACGCATGGCTGAGCTTTCAAATATGAAAGACACCTGGAACGTGCTGGCGGTTAAACCGAGGTATCACACCTATGTGGTGGTGATTGGCGAAAGCGCCCGTCGTGATGCGATGGGAGCGTTTGGCGGCCACTGGGATAACACGCCGTTTGCAAGTTCGGTTAATGGCACCTTATTTACCGATTACATCGCCGCCAGTGGCTCGACGCAAAAATCGCTCGGTCTGACGTTAAACCGCGTGGTTGACGGTAAACCGCAGTATCAGGATAACTTTGTCACTCTGGCTAACCGCGCCGGTTTCCAGACCTGGTGGTTCTCTAATCAGGGGCAGATTGGCGAGTACGATACGGCAATTGCCAGCATTGCAAAGCGTGCTGATGAAGTTCAGTTCCTGAAAAGCGGTGATTTTGAAGCCGATAAAAACACCAAAGATGAAGCGCTGCTGAAAATGACCGCTCAGGTCTTTGCCAACCAGCGCACGCAGCCACAGCTGATTGTCTTGCATCTGATGGGTTCACACCCGCAGGCTTGCGACCGTACCCAGGGGAAATACGCGGAATTCGTTCAGTCGAAGGAAACCTCTTGCTATCTCTATACCATGACGCAAACGGATGAGTTGCTGAGCAAGCTCTATGATCAGTTGCGTAATACCGGGGAAAGTTTCTCGATGGTCTATTTCTCAGACCACGGTTTAGCGTTCAAAGAACGTGGAAAAGAGGTGCAGTATCTGGCGCATGATGACAAGTACCAGCAGAACTTCCAGGTACCGTTTATGGTGCTGTCGAGCGATGATAAAACGCATCGGATCGTGAAAGCTCGTCGCTCGGCGAATGATTTCCTTGAGTTCTTCTCGCAGTGGACCGGGATTTCCGCAGAAGAGATAAAAAATGATTACCCGTTTGTTTCGGGTAAGAAGGCTCCCCCAGTGTACATTACCAACTTCAAGTTACAGAAAGTTGACTATAACCACCTGGGTACGGATATCTTCGATATCAAGAGTAAGTGACAATTCCAACAAGTCCAGGCTGCACGAACGCCTCCCTCTCCTCTTTGGGGAGAGGGCTGGGGTGAGGGGGAACATACGGCTTCGGTGGTCATTCCGTTAACTTTACGTTCCTTGCTACTCTGTCACCCCATAACACGTGAACGTGCCAGGGCTCCCGGCAAGAAAATGACTGGGGAAGCTGCATCCCTGTATTTTCCCCATAAAAAAATCCGCCACATTGGGCGGATTTTTTATTGGCTCACCGGAGTGATTAGAAGCGGTAACCTACGCCCGCGATCCAGGTGCCAACGTCAACGCTGCGAATACGGCTCTGCTCATAGGAGAAGTCCAGAGCAACGTTTTCGATTGGGTTGAACTGTAAGCCCGCGCCATAGGAGAAACCGTAGTCGCTGGTGCTTGCAGTGCGGTTAGCACCTTCGTTTTCAGTCTGCTGGAATTTACCGTAACCAACACCCACAACGCCGTAGATGCTTGCCCAGTCGTTCAGACGGTAAGCTGGACCAGCGGTGATACCGTAGTACTGGCTCTTGTTGTAAGCGCTGTTGTCGAAACGGTCTTTCTCAGTGTAGGTGAAGGAACCGATCACACCCAGTGGGTTGTTGTCCTGCTCGTAGCGGTATTTCAGGTTGAAACCGTTAGCTTTGTTCATCACGCCCTGCATATCGCTCTGAGCGTAACCACCAGTAACAGTAGAAGTAGCAGCTACAGCGGTACCTGCGGAAACAGCCAGAACAGCTGCCAGTGCTGAAAGACATGCAATTTTTTTCATAACCACCTCAAATGTGCTTCAAGTAAATCCGTAAGTTTTAAATATATCAAAAATTCTTGTGAAACTCTTTCTGATTCATGATGTCTAATGAAGCCTTTCCTGTAACAGAACATTTCCAGTATCAGCTATCTCTTTCAAATAACGCAGAATTTCCACATCAAAAATCTAATACTGCGCGTCCATGCCGCTGTATTCATCCAGATTATTCTTAATCTGACAGTCGATAAATCCATCAACGCTTAACCATTTTACGGATTTCACGCATTTTTTTTTCAACGGCGTCTCAACCGTTGCAGCATATTTCCATATACACTGCGGCTTTTACTTCACTTGACATAAATTGACAGGAGAAAGGATGCCAGGGTTATCCCGCAAAACGTCGGTCTGGATGCCGGTTGCAGTCATACTCATCGCCATGCTCTCCATTCAAAGTGGTGCGTCGCTGGCAAAATCGCTTTTTCCGCTGGTCGGTGCGCCTGGCGTAACCGCGCTGCGTATCGCACTGGGCACGGCGATACTGGTGGTCATTTTCAAACCCTGGCGGTTGCGCTTCAAAAAAGAACAACGCCTGCCCCTGCTGTTTTACGGGCTGTCGCTGGGGGCCATGAACTATATGTTCTACCTCTCTATTCAGACCATACCGCTTGGGATTGCCGTTGCTCTCGAATTCACCGGCCCACTGGCCGTGGCGCTTTTCTCCTCCCGCCGTCCGGTAGACTTTATCTGGGTGGTGTTAGCCGTACTGGGCTTATGGTTCCTGTTACCGCTCGGCCAGGATGTGTCGCAGATTGATTTAACGGGCGCTGCACTGGCGCTGGGCGCGGGAGCCTGCTGGGCGGTCTATATTCTTACGGGCCAGCGCGCGGGTGAAGAGCATGGCCCGGCAACGGTTGCTCTGGGCTCATTAATTGCCGCGATCGTCTTTGTCCCTGTTGGCATGGCGCAGGCAACGGAATCTATCTGGCAATGGTCAGTCATGCCGATAGGGCTTGCAGTTGCCATCCTCTCTACGGCACTACCCTACTCTCTGGAGATGATTGCACTTACGCGTCTGCCGACAAGGATCTTTGGAACGCTGATGAGTATGGAGCCCGCGCTGGCGGCGATCTCCGGGATGGTGTTCCTCGGTGAGACGCTGACTTTCACCCAGACACTTGCGCTCTGTTCTATTATTGCCGCGTCAATGGGATCCACGCTGACCCTGCGCCGCGAAAGCAAAGTCGAAAAAATCGATATTAATTGATGAGCTTGATTCTGCATGGCGAAATAGCCATGCAGAATATACGCCAGTATCTCTTCCTGTATTATTCACTCACAATTTTCGCATTATTCTGAAATATCATTACCGCGCTGCTCCGCACGATGGGAAATAGTAACATTTCTGCAACCAATACATCATCGCAATGATAATAAAGACATTTAATCCTCAAGGCACTCTACGCTATTAAACTGATAGGCAGGACCGAAGCCGCAATATCCTGAACGGGTGCTATACTCATTTTCGTTAATTACCTGGGACACAAACATCAAGAGGATATGAGATTATGAGTACCGCTAAACTGGTAAAAACGAAATCATCTAATCTGCTTTATACCCGCAACGATGTATCAGATAGCGATAAGAAAGCGACTGTTGAGTTGCTGAATCGCCAGGTGATCCAGTTCATTGATCTGTCGCTGATAACGAAACAGGCTCACTGGAACATGCGCGGCGCAAACTTTATTGCCGTACATGAAATGCTGGATGGATTCCGTACCGCCCTGACCGAGCACCTGGATACCATGGCCGAACGTGCTGTTCAGCTAGGGGGCGTAGCGCTAGGTACAACGCAGGTCATCAACAGTAAAACGCCGCTGAAAAGTTACCCGCTGGATATTCACACCGTTCAGGATCACCTGAAAGAGCTGGCGGACAGGTATGCGATTGTCGCTAACGATGTTCGTAAAGCGATTGGTGAAGCCAAAGACGAAGACACCGCGGACATCTTCACCGCCGCATCTCGCGATCTGGATAAATTCCTGTGGTTCATCGAGTCTAACATCGAGTAATCCATACGATTTTTCTATCAAGCCCTCGCTTTCAGCGGGGGCTTTGCACTTTTATGGTGCGCATTTTTTTGTTCACCCCCTGCAAAAGTGAACGAAATGTAATAATCACCTCACACAACCGTTAATAGAAGATTGTTTTTTCGTCAGAACCTGCGCTAAATATCACCCCGTCAGTTGACCAAAACGAAGCGCACCAAAAGGGTGCCTCATCTTGGTGCAATAAAACAGGATTGCCACGTTTATTGTGCAACCTGTGACATCATCCTCTTTGCAAAACAACAAGTTGTAAAGTTGGCACGATTTTTTCATGGTGCCTGTTGTTCTCGCAGGGGATCGCCCCGTGGATATAAAAGGAAATGCTATGAAGTCTGTATTAAAAGTTTCACTGGCTGCACTTACCCTGGCTTTTGCGGTGTCTTCTCAGGCCGCCGACAAACTGGTTGTGGCGACCGACACGGCGTTCGTTCCGTTTGAATTCAAACAGGGTGACAAATACGTTGGTTTCGATGTGGATCTGTGGGCCGCTATCGCAAAAGAACTCAAACTGGATTACACCCTGAAGCCAATGGATTTCAGCGGTATCATCCCGGCACTGCAAACCAAAAACGTTGACCTGGCGCTGGCAGGTATCACCATTACTGACGAACGTAAAAAAGCGATCGACTTCTCTGACGGCTACTACAAAAGCGGCCTGCTGGTGATGGTTAAAGCTGACAATAACGACATTAAAAGCGTTAAGGATCTCGACGGTAAAGTGGTTGCTGTAAAAGGCGGTACCGGTTCTGTTGACTACGCAAAAGCAAACATCAAAACCAAAGATCTGCGTCAGTTCCCGAACATCGACAACGCGTACATGGAACTGGGTACCAGCCGTGCTGACGCCGTTCTGCACGACACACCAAACATCCTCTACTTCATCAAAACTGCGGGCAACGGCAAGTTCAAAGCAGTGGGTGAATCTCTGGAAGCACAGCAATACGGTATTGCGTTCCCTAAAGGCAGCGATGACCTGCGCACTAAAGTGAACGGCGCGCTGAAAACCCTGAAAGAGAACGGCACGTACAACGAAATCTACAAAAAATGGTTCGGTACTGAACCTAAATAAATCAACCTGATCCATCAGGTACTGTAAAGCCCGGTAGCGCTTACGCTTACCGGGCCTACAATTTTAGTCATCCCTCTGGCTAAATTTTTTTTTCACCACGGTATACAGGAATACATCATGCAGTTTGACTGGAGCGCCATCTGGCCTGCCATTCCTCTCTTGCTTGAAGGCGCCAAAATGACCCTGTGGATTTCGGTCCTCGGTCTGGTTGGCGGGTTGATTATCGGTCTTGTCGCCGGTTTCGCCCGCACCTACGGTGGCTGGATTGCTAACCACATCGCACTGGTTTTCATCGAAGTGATCCGCGGTACGCCAATCGTCGTACAGGTCATGTTCATCTACTTCGCCCTGCCTATGGCATTCACCGACCTGCGCATCGATCCGTTCAGCGCGGCCGTTGTCACCATTATGATCAACTCCGGTGCGTACATCGCGGAAATCACCCGTGGTGCGGTACTGTCGATTCATAAAGGTTTCAGCGAAGCGGGCCTGGCTCTGGGTCTTTCACGTCGCGAAACGATCCGCCACGTTATCCTCCCGCTGGCGTTGCGCCGTATGCTGCCACCGCTGGGTAACCAGTGGATCATCAGTATTAAAGACACGTCGCTGTTTATCGTTATCGGCGTTGCTGAACTGACCCGTCAGGGCCAGGAGATTATTGCTGGCAACTTCCGTGCGCTGGAAATCTGGAGTGCGGTAGCCGTTGTCTATCTGATTATCACTCTGGTTCTGAGCTTTGTTCTGCGTCGTCTTGAAAGAAGGATGAAAATCCTGTGATTGAATTTAAAAACGTTTCCAAGCACTTTGGTCCAACCCAGGTGCTGCACAATATCGATTTAAACATTAAACAGGGCGAAGTGGTGGTCATTATCGGGCCATCTGGCTCCGGCAAATCTACCCTGCTGCGCTGCATCAACAAGCTGGAAGAGATAACCAGTGGCGACCTGATTGTCGACGGTCTGAAAGTCAATGACCCGAAAGTTGACGACCGTCTGATCCGTCAGGAAGCAGGAATGGTGTTCCAGCAGTTCTACCTGTTCCCACACCTGACGGCGCTGGAAAACGTGATGTTTGGCCCACTGCGCGTGCGCGGGGCAAACAAAGCGGCAGCAGAAGCGCTGGCGAAAGATCTGCTGGCGAAAGTTGGCCTGGCGGAGCGTGCGCACCACTACCCTTCTGAGCTGTCCGGCGGCCAGCAGCAGCGTGTGGCGATTGCCCGCGCGCTGGCAGTGAAACCGAAAATGATGCTGTTTGATGAGCCAACCTCTGCACTCGATCCTGAGCTGCGCCACGAGGTGCTGAAAGTCATGCAGGATCTGGCAGAAGAAGGGATGACGATGGTTATCGTCACCCACGAAATCGGCTTTGCCGAGAAAGTGGCTTCCCGCCTGATTTTCATTGATAAAGGCCGTATCGCTGAAGATGGCAACCCGCAAGAGCTTATTGCGAACCCGCCAAGCCAGCGTTTGCAGGAATTCCTGCAACACGTTTCCTGATACACCTTTCAGCCACAAGGCCGGGTCAGCGAAAGCTGCACCCGGCTTTTTTTTGCCAGATTGTTCCCAAAAATCCTCCACCGCCTCCTGCCTTCTATACTTATCATTTCATTCGACATTTTCACCGGAGGACGCCGTGCCGTGGATACTGTTGCTTGTACTTAGCCTGTTTTGCGCCCCTTCTCTTGCGGTCGCGATCCCGGGCGTTACCACCGGAACCTCGTCCACCGCGCAGAATACGCCCCCACCAGAACCTGATGCCGAACAGAAAAAAGCGGCCTATAGCGCGCTGGCCGATATCCTTGAGAACGATACTTCACGCCAGGCGCTCATCGGCCAGTTACGTAACGCCGCCGCCACGCCGTCTCAGGAGCCTGTCCCCGCTATTGCGCCGCCAGAGACAGCTGAACAAAAAACGGTGCTGGAAAATGTTACCGAGGTAAGCCGGCACTACAGTGAAGCCCTCTCGTCACGCTTTGCCCAGCTCTGGCGCAACTTAATTGGTTCTCCACATAAGCCTTTCAACCCGCAGACTTTTACCACTGCGGTGAGCCATTTCCTGATGCTGGCAGCCATTGTGTTTGCTTTTTACTGGCTGGCACGCCTGTGCGCCTGGCCGCTGTACCGCAAAATGGGTCAGTGGGGACGAAAAAAGAACCGCGACAAGGGCAGTTGGTTTCCGTTACCGCTAATGATTACCGGCGCATTTATCATTGATTTACTGCTGCTGGCCCTCACCCTGTTTGTCGGGCAGATATCGAGCGACGCGCTGAATGCCGGCAGTAAAACCATCGCCTTTCAGCAGGCGCTGTTCCTGAACGCGTTTGCCCTGATTGAGTTCTTTAAGGCGCTGCTACGCCTCATTTTTTGCCCGGGCGTGCCGGATCTTCGCCCTTTTGCCATTCAGGATAAGAGCGCTAAATACTGGGCTCTGCGGTTAAGTATTCTCAGCGGGTTGATTGGCTATGGGCTGCTGGTTGCCGTGCCGATCATTTCTAATCAGGTGAATGTCCAGTTCGGCGCACTGGCCAACGTGTTGATCATGCTCTGTATTACCGTCTGGGCGTTGTACCTGATCTTTCACAATAAAAAGCACATCACCGAAAGTCTGCTGCAACTGGCCGACCGTTCACTTTCGTTCTTCAGCCTGTTCATACGCGCCTTCGCGCTGGTGTGGCACTGGCTGGCAAGCGCTTACTTTATTGTGCTCTGTTTCTTCTCCCTGTTTGACCCGGGCAACAGCCTGAAATTTATGATGGGGGCAACGTTCAAAAGTCTGGCCATTATCGGCATTGCTGCCTTCGTTTCGGGCCTGCTTTCACGCTGGATTTCAAAAACTATCACCCTATCGCCACAGGTTCAGCGCAACTACCCGGAGCTGCAAAAGCGGGTGAATGGCTGGGCGTCGGTATCACTTAAAGTGGCGCGGACCCTTACCGTCTGCGTTGCCGTGATGCTGCTGCTGAATGCCTGGGGGCTGTTTGATTTCTGGAACTGGCTGCACAACGGCGCGGGCGAAAAAACTGTCGATATTCTGATTCGCATCGCGCTGATCCTGTTCTTCTCAGCCGTAGGCTGGACGCTGCTGGCGAGTCTGATAGAGAACCGTCTGGTTTCGGATATTCACGGCAGACCGCTGCCGAGCGCCCGTGCCCGCACGCTGTTAACCCTGTTTCGCAATGCACTGGCGGTTATTATCAGCACCATTACCATCATGATTGTATTGTCAGAAATAGGCGTGAATATCGCCCCGCTGTTGGCCGGTGCCGGCGCGCTGGGGTTGGCGATCTCCTTCGGGTCGCAAACGCTGGTGAAGGATATTATTACCGGTATCTTTATTCAGTTTGAGAACGGCATGAATACTGGGGATCTGGTGACTATCGGGCCATTAACCGGCACGGTCGAACGGATGTCCATCCGCTCCGTCGGCGTGCGCCAGGACACCGGCGCGTACCACATTATTCCGTGGTCATCGATTACCACCTTCGCTAACTTCGTGCGCGGTATTGGCTCCGTAGTGGCGAATTACGACGTCGATCGTCATGAAGATGCCGATAAAGCAAAGCAGGCGCTACAGGCCGCGGTGGAAGAGTTACTGGAGATGGACGGCATTCGCGGGCTTATCATTGGCGAGCCTTCTTTTGCCGGCATTGTCGGGCTTACCAATACGGCGTTCACGCTGCGTGTGTCGTTCACCACCCAGCCGCTTAAACAGTGGACCGTGCGATTTGCGCTCGACAGCATGGTGAAAAAACACTTTGATCTGGCGGATGTGCGAATGCCGGTGCAGACCTATCAGGTGTTGTCATCACCGGCATCAGCGCCACCGCCGCAGGAGCCGACGTTGTAGCATTATTGCCCGGTGGCGCTGCGCTTACCGGGCCTACGGGTTCAGGCCTGCTTTTTGCGTTTGTTATCGTCCATAAACGACCACGCGATAAAGCGGCTCTGCTTCTGGCCTTGCGCCATCTCTTTTTTCACCACTTTAACCGCACCCGCTTCCGTTAACGCACGATACAGCGGCGGCAGGTTGTCTCCGCGAGAAACAAGGGTTGTAAACCATTTCACCTGACGGCCAAATGCTTTGCTTTGGGCGATCATTTTGAGAATGAAGGCTACTTCGCCACCCTCACACCACAGCTCCTGCTGCTGGCCACCAAAATTCAGTGCGCCATCTTCAGCCTGCCCCAGATTACGGCGTTTACGCTCGCTGCCTGCACGCGCAGAAGCTGCTGAGTCATGGAATGGCGGGTTGCACAGGGTGGCATCGTAATGCTCATTTTTATGAATAATGCCGTTAAAAATATCTGCGGCATCTTTCTGCCGACGCAGTCGAATGGCACGGCTGAGTCCGGCATTGGCATTGATAATCGCCTGCGCACTGGCGAAAGCACTGGCGTCAATTTCCGTTCCGGTAAAACGCCAGCCGTATTCATGCGCGCCAATCAGCGGATAAATCAGGTTCGCGCCAGTGCCGATATCCAGGATCGTGGCCTGTTTCGGGATAACGCCTGCGCTATCTTCAGCCAGCAAGTCGGCAAGATGATGGATATAATCCGCACGCCCAGGCACGGGTGGGCAGAGAAAGCCTTCGGGAATATCCCAGTGCGCAACGCCGTAATAGTGGGCAAGCAACGCTTTATTGAGCATTTTGACAGCCTGCGGATCGGCAAAGTTAACCGACGGTTCACCCGCAGGCGTTTGCACAATAAAGTCCTGCAACGGTGGGCAGCTCAGGCACAGCGCCTGCATATCATAACGGCTGCGGTGACGGTTACGCGGGTGCAACCCCGGCTTTTGGGAAGTCATGGCATTCTCCTTTAAACAGCGGCGTAAGATACCCTTTGCCGACTCCAGGGTAAATATCTCTGTGCATGAGGCAAAATTGCGAAAAAAATCAGTGGCCTGTATGTCTATGATCTGTCAGTGATTTGTCAATTTATATCGTTCAAAAAATAAGCAGATCATCATCAAATATTTGCTCTAAATCACACTCTGCAAGCTTCTAAACTTACTGAGGATCACCCGTTGTCATTCAGAGGATGTGATTATGAAGAAATACCTGACACTCATCGTCATCGCAGGCGCACTGGCTGGAGCATCTTTCTCCGCCTGGTCTGTTGAAACGCTATCACATGGCGATACCGGGCAGTTGCGCCCTTCAGGCACCGTTTCCGTAACAGGTGCAGCCAATCTTGACGACCTGCAAGCGAAACTCGCCGAAAAAGCGCGTGAAGAAGGTGCTAAAGGCATTGTGGTTAATTCTGCTGGCGGTGAAAACCGTATGTACGGTACAGCCACTATCTACAAATAAGCTCCCTCCTGATAAAGAGCTGCATCTGCCCGGCAGATGCGGTTCTCTTTCCCCCCCACCTTGACTGTACGTTTTTTAACCCCATAGTAATCTTATGAGGTAAATCCCCTGTACAGGAGTAGGCAATGGCTTCCGGTTGGGCAAATGATGACGCGGTCAACGAACAGATCAACAGTACAATTGAAGATGCTGTCGCGCGCGCTCGCGGTGAGATACCGCAGGGTGAAAGTTTAGAAGAGTGCGCAGAGTGCGGCGCTCCGATCCCTGAGGCACGGCGTAAAGCCATTCCCGGCGTACGGTTATGCATCACCTGTCAGCAGGATAAAGATTCACAAAACTCATCTTATGCGGGATATAATCGCAGAGGATCGAAGGACAGCCAGTTACGTTGACTTTAATTTACGTAAGATAACCGCGCAAGCGGTTTCCTTTACGCTCACGAAATTTTCCGCCACGCGTAGCAAAATGTGCCCTTCATTCTGGCTCTGTAAAGCGCAGCGACAAGAAGTGTAAATCCCGCTTTTGAATTTATTAATATTCAATAACTTATTTGTCATTCAATTTTTTTGAGCAACGCCGTCAATTCTCTTCGATTTTATCCTCCGCAAAAAAACGTGATACTTATCACATCGACGGAACATCGTCCCCTTAACAGAATAACCTGCGAGAGATTAACTATGAAAACCATCAAATATGCTGTTGCTGCTGTTGCCCTGTCTGCTCTGTCCTTTGGCGCGTTCGCCGCAGAAGCCGTCTCCTCTGCCGAGGCACAGAATATGAATAAAATCGGTGTGGTCAGTGCTGAAGGTGCAACCACTCTGGACGGTCTGGAAGCCAAACTGGCTGCGAAAGCTGAAGCGGCGGGTGCAAGCGGTTATACCATTACTTCCGCAAACACCAACAACAAACTTAGCGGTACTGCGGTTATCTACAAATAACCGAACGGAATTATGCTCCACACTCGCTATACCCTCTGGCGAGTTGCTCCACCCTCATTGACCCTGTTGTTGTTACCCTTGCTTGCCCGTCCGCCACTGGACGGGCTTTTTTTTGCCTAAAATGACTGCTCAACGCGCTTAAGCCCGGCTTCCACCGTTTCAGCTTCACCCGTTGCATACAGGCAGCTGGCCATTTGCAGCTTAATGGAGTGCGGGACGGGGACATTCCCGGCAAGGCATTGTTCAATCCAGTGTGCGGTCGTATGCGGATCTTTCGCTGACGGTAACACGACATCTGAATTCTCTTCACCACGCTCCAGAACGGCACGCATGCCTGCTGAATCAATCAGCATAAGCTGCGGACAACGCTGCGGATTGGCGTAAACCTCGCCTTCGGTGCCGTGCATCAACAGCGCCCGTCCACCAATATCCTCAAAGAAGTTAGCGACACGCGTGACATATTCGGGATGCGATACGCTGGAAAGGCGCAGCGCTGCATCTTCCGCAAATGGCGTCGCCAGTTTCGCCAGCGTGTGCGCGCTGTTACGCACGCCCATACGCCAGCGCATATCCAACTGCTTTTCCAGTGGCGGACACAGCGCCCGAACCGGGATATACACCGGCTGATGCCCGTCCAGTTTCGCCTGTGCCTGGCCTGCGTGCAGGGTCGGTTCAATGCCCAGCATCTCGAAAATGGTTTCAGTCAGAACGCGGGTTGGATCTTCGCTTACACCATGAACCACCACCGGGAATCCCAGCTTGTGTAACAGAATGGCCAGAAGCGGTGTCAGGTTCGCCTGTTTACGCGCACCGTTATAACTCGGAATGACAATCGGCATAGGCTTTGCCACGGGCGGCGTCAGACGAAGCGTTTGCGCCTGCATCGCTTCATAAAAGCCACGCATTTCGGCCTCACCTTCGCCTTTAATGCGCAGCGCTATCAGGATGCCGCCCATTTCAAGCTCCGGCACATCGCCATTCAACATATGCGTATACAGCGCGTGAGCTGTTTCCTGATCCAGGTCGCGGGCATGATTTTTTCCACGCCCTACCTCTTTGATAATTTTGCGATAATCCACGACATTTCTCCTGACAACATCATCTTGTTAACAATATAGCCCTGAAGATGCGCTGGCCGATAGTTTTTTATCAACGCAATCAAGATCCTGATTTTATGGCAGATAATGAAACACAAGGTTTATTTCAATTATTTGTGATTTCTATAGAAGATTCTTAAGCATACCTTTTTTGATTAAATAGTCGCCGAAACGTTAAGAGGGGAACGGTAAAAACGTCCAGATAACGTATTTACCCGAAACACACCAGGATTGATTATGAACAAGGTTGCTTTAGTTTTTTGCATCGCTGCAACGGTGGGATGTTCTGCATCCGCATTTGCGGCAACAAACGGTGAAGGGCAGATTAACTTCACCGGTGAAATTATTGATTCTGCTTGTCAGGTGGTTAATGGATTAAGCGATCCATTAAACGTGCAGTTAGGCAAAGTCTCTAAAACGGTATTTACTGGTGCAGGCTCTACCAGTACACCGACGAAGTTTGACATCCAGTTAAAAGATTGCCCGGAGACAGTGACCACTGCCGCAATTAATTTCGGCGGTACACCAGACGCGAATAACAGCACCACGCTGGCATTGACAGCAGATGCTGATGCAGCAACCGGTGTCGCTATTCAGTTGCTTGATTCGTCAGAACAACCCGTCAGCTTATATACCCCTTCCCGCGAGTATCCACTGAATGCAGGAAGTACGGTCAACGATCTGGAATTTGCAGCGCGTTATATTCAGACTCAGGCTGCCGTTACGGCTGGCCCTGCTAATTCCGTATCAACTTTCACCGTTATTTATAACTGATATTATCAATCGAAAGATATTAGCTTTTTTACAGAGCTAATATCTTTTATTTATGTTGAGAAATATTCATGCGCCACGGCTATTTGCTAAGTACTCTTTTATTGGTAGCAGCAACAGCACATGCCGGTGTCATTATTAATGGCACCCGCCTGGTCTACCAGGGAGATAAAAAGGAATCTTCTCTTGGCCTTTCAAACCCAGATTCAACGGATTATCTGGTACAGTCATGGGTTGATTCTGGCAATAAAAATAATGCCGCTGCCCCATTTTTGATCACTCCTCCTCTGTTTCGCCTTAATGCGAAAGAGGATAACGTGCTACGCGTCGTTCGCACCGGCGGGAATTTACCCGAAGATCGTGAATCACTGTACTGGATGAATATTAAAGCGATTCCTTCATCGAAACACGTCGAGGGGGTGAACACGCTACAGCTCGCCATTAATACACGCATCAAATTAATTTACCGCCCTTCTTCCGTTAAGGGTAAACCCGAAGAGGTTGCGGATAAACTGGAATGGCACCGTGAAGGAAACGACCTGGTCGTCAATAACCCGACGCCCTTCTACATGAATTTCCAGAGCGTGGCGATTAACGGCCACAAAATTACTAAGGCTACCTGGGCTGTTCCTGAAACCGGGACGCACATTGCTCTACCCGCACATACCGGCGGCGATACCGTAACGTATTCCATTATTACCGATTACGGCAGCATCAGTAAAACCTGGACAAAGTCTGTTCACTAATCTCACGATAAAAAATCATTAAAATAATCATGTACAGCCATAAAAAGCCGTTTTCCTGCAAATTTTTCACGCTGCTGACCCTGCTATGTGGTCTGGCAGTGGTGTGCTTTGCACAGCACGCGCGGGCTGATGATTATTTTAACCCGGCACTGCTGGATGTTGATAACCCTCTACAGAGCAAAACCGATTTATCCTTATACGACAAAGGGCCAGGGCAGGCCCCTGGTAAATATCAGGTCGCGATCTACATTGATAATAATAAAATCGATACCCGTGAAGTGACGTTCAAATTACAGCAGGATAACCAGGGAAACAGTTCGCTTCAGCCGTGTTTTAGCCTCGAAGATTTAAAAAGCCTCGGCATAAAAACGAAAAAATACCCGGCGTTAATGGCAAAGGGCGAATGTGCGGATTTACGCGCGATCCCTTCAGCATCGGCATCGTTCCATGTGCGCAATCAACAGTTGATGCTGAGTATTCCACAAACGGCATTGGGCCAGGTGCCACGCGGCTACATTGACCCAAAAGAGTTCGACGAAGGGATCACCGCAGGCCTGCTCAACTACAGCGCAAACGCCAGCCAGAGCCACTCGCGCATACAAGGCGAGCAAGATAACAGTAACCAGTATATCAACCTGCGCCCCGGTTTTAACATCGGCGCCTGGCGCATTCGCAACTACTCTACCTGGAACCGCAGTACCACGGGCCACGAAGAGCAGCAGAAATTCTCCTCCGTCTATACCTACGCCCAGCGCGATATCGTGTCGATGAAAAGCGATCTCACCGTCGGGCAGAGCTCTTCGCCTGCCGATGTGTTCGACAGCGTGCCCTATACCGGGGTGCAAATTAACTCCGACAGTGACATGCTGCCGGACAGCGAAAAAGGCTATGCGCCGATTATTCGCGGTACTGCACACAGTAACGCGCTGGTGATGGTTCGCCAGAACGGCTACGTCATTTACCAGAACACCGTCGCACCTGGCGCGTTTGAAATTAACGACCTTTACCCTACCGGCAGCAGCGGCGATTTACAGGTTACGGTTAAAGAGACCGACGGGAGCGAAAGCCATTTTGTGGTGCCCTACGCGTCAGTCCCGGTATTGCAGCGTGAAAAAAACCTGCGCTATAGCGTCACCGCAGGCCGCTACCGCTCGTATGACGACAACGTCGAGAAAACACCGTTTGCCCAGGGCAGCGCAATTTACGGCTTACCTTACGGATTCACCGCTTACGGCGGTGTGCAGCAGAGCAGCCATTACCAGTCTCAGGCAGTGGGTATTGGTAAAAACATGGGTGATTTGGGTGCGTTCTCACTCGACGTCACCCGCGCAAAGGCATTGCTGAAAAAACAGCAGTCCAGCAAAGGGCAGTCTATGCGCGTCCGCTACAGCAAAGATTTTGCGACCTCAGGAACAAACTTCTCCGTAGCGGGCTATCGCTACAACAGCAAAGGGTTCTACACGCTGGAAGACACCATGGAGTCTTATACCCGTGCTGATGACTGGTCGGCACCGCAGCAGCGCCGCGATCGAGAAGAAGCCACAATCGACCAAACGTTGCCAGATGGTTGGGGCTCCATGACGTTGAGCCTGGTCAAAGAGACTTACTGGAGCCAGAGCCAGGACATGACCTCAATGAGCGTCAGCTACAACAACAGCTGGCACGGCGTGAGTTACAGCCTGAGCTACAGCATGAACAAAAATACCAATGACAGCGATGAAAACGGGGATTCCGTCACCAACGACAACCAGTTTTCCCTGAGCGTATCTGTTCCGCTCGACCACTGGATGCATAACACCTGGGCGACCTACAACCTGAACAATAGCAAAGACGGCACGACGCAGAACATTGGCCTTAACGGCACGGCGCTGGCCGAAGATAACCTGAACTGGAACATCCAGGAAGGGCTTAGCGACACAGGTAGCGGCAGCTCCACCAGCATGAACGCTGACTACAAAGGGACGTATGGCGAACTGAGTGGCGGTGTGAGCCAGGATAAATACCAGCAGACGGTGAACGTGGGTATGCAAGGTGGCGTCATTGCCCATGCCAATGGCATCACTCTGAGCCAGCCTCTCGGTGAAACCATTGCGCTGGTGAAAGCGCCGGGTACACACGGTACGCACATCACCAATCAGACGGGCGTTGAAACAGACTTCCGCGGCTATACCGTAGTGCCATTTGTGACAGCCTACCGCCACAACACCATTGCGCTGGATACCGAAACATTGCCAGACGACGCCGACGTTACCCACGCCGCACAAGTGGTTACCCCAACTCGCGGAGCAGTGGTTCGCGCCAGCTTTAACACGCGTGTGGGCAACAGAGTCTTAATGCTTCTCACACAAAACGGTAAACCGCTGCCCTTTGGCGCAACGGTGACCACACAAGACAAGGACAGCGAATTTATTGTTGGCAGCGGCGGCCAGACTTACCTCTCCGGTATGCCTCAGCGCGGAACTCTCTCGGTTTCCTGGGGTGAAAGCGCCAGTGAACACTGCGTCGCTGAATATGCACTGACGGATGAGAAAGATAAAAACAGCATCATTAACGCTGCCGCGCAGTGTCATTGATTTACCGTGAAGGCTTCACTATGCAGATAATTAAACAATGTTTTTTCTTACTGGTTCTGGGTACTGCGGCGTTGTTTATGCCTCATGCTAAGGCAAGCTGCTCATCACTGGATCTCCCCAAAACGATTAGCCTTGCTTCAATATCCGTCCCCACTACTCTGGCGGTGGGCTCAACCATTCCGGGGACCGAGCAAACCGTTCACGTTTCGGGTGGTTGCAACAACCCTTCTGATGCCAGTCGGGAAATTGTTGCCTGTTATTATGGTTCGGGAACCGAAATTCCGGGTGTCCCGGGCACGTATGAAAGTGGGGTTGCCGGTATAGGTATTACCCTGATGAATGATAAAGGACAGAGGATCTCCGGGGCGGGAGGCGTGCAATGCAATTCGACGGCCACCCCTCTGGGCTACACATCGTCACTGGCAAGCAACGGAACCAGCTCTTTTGACTTTAACGTGACGCTTGAGCTGGTGAAAACCAGTACCACGGTATCTTCGGGAACGCTTTCCGTCGATCAGAGTAAATTCGGTATTGGCGTTTATCAGCATGACGGTATTGGCAATCCTAATACGCTCTCCTACGCAGGTGACGTTATTATCAAGGATGTGACCTGCTCTGTTCTGCCAAAAAACCTTACCGTAGATTTAGGCGATTTTCCGGTCAGCGATTTTACTGCTGTGGGCACACTTTCTTCACCCGCTCAGACTTTTGATGTCACCGTCAACTGTGATGCCACCGTGCAGCCCGAAGTTAAAATCACCAGCGCCAACGGATATGAATCGGGGTTCGATGGTGTGATCAAATTAACTCAGCAAACAGGAATGGCGACCGGTGTCGGGGTCAGGATGCTTTTCGACGATAACATCGCGACGTTCGATCAGTATGTCACAACCAAAAGCGAAGCCGTGGCAAACCAAACGCTCGATATCCCATTCCAGGTTCGTTATCAGCAGACAAGCGACGAGGTCACCCCCGGGCCAGCCAACACCGTTGCCACAATCACTCTGGCTTATAAATAATCATTATGAAAAAAATCATACTGTTCGTTGCAATGGGCGTGATGGCACAGGCCAATGCGGATGATATCCAGGTTCAGATGGTCGGTAATATCTATGCGAACACGTGCGTTATCGACAGCGCCAGCAAAAACCTGACTGTCGATCTCGGCCAGACTGCATCCAGCAATTTCAAGGATGTGGGAGATACGGGTGAATGGAAAGACTTTTCGCTCAGTGTCTCGCATTGCCCAAAAACCCTGACCCTGGCAACAGCCTTTTTCTACGGCCAGGCGGACAGCGTACATCCAACAAAATTTGCCAATGTCGGCAGCGCCAAAGGGCTTGCGCTGGAGTTAGCCGATCGCCAGGACAAAATACTTATCGCGCCTCAAGCCAGTTTTAGTGCCCTGATTAACCCATCCGATCACACAGCCACTTTCCCGTTGGCTGCACGCTACTACGCCACCTCCATGCCGGTGAGCGCGGGTACGTTCAGCAGCCTCGTGCAGGTGACATTCACTTACCAGTAGGACCGCGCCCCTTAGCACGGATGCTTTTCCTGCGCCCGGCGGTCAGTTTAGCCGGGCGTTTTTTTACTTCGGGGACATCAGGCTGGTCGATGGGGAATATCGGCAGCGCGTTCAGCAAGCGTTGGCCGTAGTTCTTCGTTAATAAGCGCTTATCATAAATCACCACCTCGCCCCAGCATCCGTGGCTACGGATTAGACGCCCCACCTGCTGAATCAAATTAAACGACGCCGCAGGCAGGCTTTGCACTTCAAATGGATAACGATTAAGGCTTTTTAGCCATTCACCTTCAGTGATCACCACCGGGCTATCAATAGGCGGGAAGGCGATTTTATGGATGTGAACCTGCGTCAGGTAGTCACCTTTCAGATCCAGCCCTTCGGCAAAGGACTGCAATCCAACCAGCACGCTGCGCTCACCGTTGTCGATGCGTTTGCGGTGCAGTTCTACCAGCCGATAGCGCGGCTGATCGCCCTGAACCAGTAGCAGTAAACGCAGGTCTGTAACGTGTTCCAGAAAGCGCTGCATCGCGCGCCCACTGGCAAACAGCACCAGCATCCCGGGGTATTTTTTACTTTCTACCTGCTCACGGAAATAGGCGGCCATTTCGGCAATATGCTGCTCTTCGTTGTCGATAAGCGGTTCGTACTTCATGCGTGGGATCACCAGTTTTCCCTGCTCGCAGTGGTTAAACGGCGAGTCCAGTGCCACGAAGCGATCGCCCGCTTTCTCTTTTAAGCCGCTCATCTCCTGCAAGCGCGAAAAACTGTTCAGGGAACGCAGAGTGGCAGACGTCACCACCACATGCGGCACACTGCGCCAGATAAGCTTTTCCAGCTGATCGGCCACGCGGATACCCACGCAGTGGAAAAACAGATGTGCCTGGCCGTCTTTCACTTCACGGGTCGCCCATTTGGTGACCGGTGCGCCTGAGGCCTGCACCATCGAAGCCAGGCGCCACAACTTGCTTTGCGCTTCAAACATCCCCAGCGCGCGGTTCATCTGGAGAAGAATACGGTGTAATCGCACCACATCATGCGTGCCGGTTTTCTCACTGAGATCGTTTAAAAACATCTCCGCCAGCCCGCGTAATTTTTCAAGGTGCTTAGCCAGCTGCTGACAGATCTCCATCACTTCATCCGGGAGTTCGCCCATCGCAAAGCGGTGTTCAGCCTCCTGGGTTGCCGGAAGCCAGAGATTGAGGATGTTATTGAGTGAGGCTATAAGGCTGTAAACCTCTTCGCAGTGCTCGCTCAGACGCTCAGGCACTGCCAGCGGTGGCGTGGTTTTTGGACGGAACTGCTCCATGCAGGTCGCCACGAGTTTGCAGAACAGATCCAGCTGCAAGCGAAACCACGGTGCGGTAATTTCAGCACTCATTTCCAGCGCATCGCGCGCCACGTCAGGCAGGTGGTGGCCTTCATCCAGCACCAATAGCAGGTTTTTTGGCTCTGGCAATACTGCTTCGCTTTCAAGTGCGGCCATCACCAGCGCGTGATTAGCCACCACCACTTCTGCCTCCTGAATTTCACGGCGAGCGACAAAAAACGGACATTCGCGGTAGTAGTGGCAGTTACGGTTCAGGCAGCTGGCTTTATCGGTACTGAGCCGGCGCCACAGATCATCACCAATGGCCTGATCGGTGTGATCGCGCAGGCCATCCCACTTATAGCTATCCAGTTCGGTTTTTAGCTTCGCGCACTGATCCTGCTCGGCTTTGTTGTTTGGTGTCAGCTCGTCATCCAGAAATGCGAGCAGATCCTGCTGCGTGGGTTCGCTACTGGCGAGCGCCGCCAGGTTACGCGGGCAGACATAACGCCCGCGCCCAAATGCTGCCGTAAAGCGCAGATCGGGGATAATTTTGCGCAGCAGCGGTAAATCTTTGCTGTAGATCTGATCCTGCAACGCCACGTTGGCGGTACTGACCACCAGCGTTTTTTGTTCTTCACGGGCGATGGCAATACCGGGGATCAGGTACGACAGGGTTTTGCCGACTCCCGTGGGGGCTTCAATCGCCAGATGTCGCCCATCGTCCCCGGCGAGCGTTTTGGCCACGTCAGCAATCATCTGCCGCTGCGGCGCTCGGGGGATAAAGTCGGGGATCTGCTGTTGTAACGCCTTATACCAGGCGCCAATTTGCGCTTTTAGCGCAGCGGTTAAAGCCATCAGAAAACCTGAAATACTGTATAAACAGCCACTATTGTGGCACTTTCTTTTCGTTGTCGCAAAAAGAAAAGCCCGGCTTTACGGCCGGGCTTCCAGATTACTGCGGGTTAGCCGGTTTACGCGGGCGACGGCGACGTTGCCCTTCTCCTGCTGGTTTCCCTTCGCCGCTGCGCCACGGGTTTTCACCCGCCGGTTTCGCGTCGTTGTTACGGCGTGGAGGTTTACCTGATTTCGGTGCCCCGCCCTCAGAGCGACGCGGCTGCTGACCACGACCGCCGCCACCCTGACCACGACCGCCGCCCTGGCGACCGTTCTGAATCGGCTCGGCTTTAATGGACGGATCCACGTCGTAGCCCGGGGTTTCGATGCGTGGGATCTCTTTTTTCAGCAGACGTTCGATGTCGCGCAACAGTTTGTGCTCATCAACGCAGACCAGAGACAGCGCTTCACCGGTTGCCGCTGCACGACCGGTACGGCCGATACGGTGAACGTAATCTTCCGGCACGTTTGGCAGCTCGTAGTTCACCACGTGCGGCAGCTCTTCAATGTCCAGACCGCGTGCGGCAATGTCAGTTGCCACCAGCACACGAATATCACCAGATTTAAAATCTGCCAGCGCACGGGTACGCGCGCCCTGGCTCTTGTTACCGTGGATCGCGGCACTGCGAATGCCGTCTTTATTCAGCTGTTCCGCCAGGTGGTTGGCACCGTGTTTGGTACGGGTGAAGACCAACACCTGCTGCCAGTTGCCCTGGCCAATCATCTGGGAGAGCAGTTCCCGCTTACGTTTTTTATCAACGAAATGCACATGCTGGGTCACCTGCTCGGACGCCGTGTTACGGCGCGCCACTTCAACTTCCAGTGGGTTATGCAGCAGCTTCTCGGCAAGGGCTTTAATCTCGTCGGAGAAGGTCGCAGAGAACAGCAGGTTCTGGCGACGCGGCGGCAGCTTAGCCAGCACGCGACGAATATCATGAATGAAGCCCATGTCCAGCATACGGTCAGCTTCATCCAGCACCAGGATTTCAATGTTATCGAGCTTCACCGCGTTCTGGTGTTCCAGATCCAGCAGACGGCCCGGCGTTGCCACCAGCACGTCTACGCCGCCGCGCAGTTTCATCATCTGCGGGTTAATGCTGACCCCGCCAAAGACCACCAGCGAGCGGATGTTGAGATAGCGGCTGTACTCACGCACGTTCTCACCAATCTGAGCGGCCAGCTCACGGGTTGGCGTGAGGATCAGGGCGCGTACCGGGCGACGACCTTTTGCGTGCGGCTGGTTTTTTACCAGCAGCTCAAGGAGCGGCAGAGTAAAGCCTGCGGTTTTGCCAGTGCCGGTCTGGGCGCTGGCCATCAGGTCGCGGCCTTGCAGTACGGCAGGGATTGCCTGCGTCTGAATTGGGGTAGGCTCAACGTAGCCCTGTTCTGCAATCGCGCGCAGAATTTCCGGGTTCAGGCCAAGGGAATCAAAAGACATAAAAACTCCGAACCGCCCCGACCATCACAGGTGTAGTTTTCAGGGAGATATAACGAATATGAGAGGACAAAAACCACAATGTCGCGAAGCGCTCGAGTGTAGCAGCTTTTGTGACGTGGCGCATAAAATATCCCTCTGTGATTCATCGACGAAATATTTCCCGCACAAGGGGGCAACTGGACAAAATAGTGAACCAGGCATAATCTTAATCAATCGATTGATTAATTTTAAATGCCGCCATGAATACAACCCCGACAACAACCAAAGGCGAACAGGCCAAAAGCCAGCTTATCGCCGCCGCGCTGGCACAGTTTGGCGAGTATGGACTTCATGCCACCACGCGCGATATCGCCGCGCAGGCCGGACAAAACATAGCGGCTATTACCTACTATTTTGGCTCAAAAGAGGATTTGTACCTCGCCTGTGCGCAATGGATCGCTGATTTTATCGGCGCGAATTTTCGCCCACACGTTGATGAAGCCACGGCGCTGTTCAGCCAGTCGTCACCCGACCGTGCCGCCATCCGTCAGCTAATCCTTAACGCCTGCCATAATATGATCCGCCTGCTGACGCACGACGATACGTTGAACCTGAGTAAGTTTATCTCACGCGAGCAACTCTCGCCTTCCGCTGCCTACCAGTTGGTTCACGATCAGGTGATTTCCCCGATGCACACTCACCTGACCCGGCTTATTGCGGCCTATACCGGGCGCGATGCCAGTGATACTGAAACTATTTTGCATACCCATGCCCTGCTGGGTGAAGTGCTGGCTTTTCGCCTGGGCCGGGAAACCATTTTATTGCGCACCGGCTGGGCACAATTTGATGAGGATAAAGCTGCGCAGATTAGCCAGGTGATCACCTGTCACCTTGATCTGATCCTGCAAGGCTTAACGCTAAGGAGCCTGAAGTCATGAAAAAACCTGTCGCCATCATTCTGGTGGTCGTTATTCTGCTTGCTGCGGGGATCGGTGGCTGGCTGTGGTATCAGAGCCGACAAGACAACGGCCTGACGCTGTACGGCAACGTCGATATTCGAACGGTGAATATGAGTTTCCGTGTTGGCGGCCGCCTGGCTTCCCTCTCTGTTGACGAAGGTGACACCATTAAAACCGGGCAGACGTTAGGCATGCTGGATACCGCGCCTTACGAGAACGCGCTGATGCAGGCAAAAGCAGGCGTTTCCGTCGCCCAGGCACAGTATGACCTGATGCTGGCAGGCTATCGCGATGAAGAAATTGCCCAGGCCGCGGCAGCAGTTAAACAGGCGCAGGCGGCCTACGACTATGCGCAGAACTTCTACGCCCGTCAGCAGGGGCTGTGGAAAAGCCGCACCATTTCCGCCAACGACCTGGAAAATGCCCGTTCTTCCCGCGACCAGGCGCAGGCAACGCTTAAATCCGCACAGGATAAATTAAGCCAGTATCACACCGGTAATCGCCCGCAGGATATCGCCCAGGCGAAAGCCAGCCTTGAACAGGCGCAGGCGCAGCTGGCTCAGGCACAACTGGATCTGCATGACACCACGCTGGTTGCTCCATCCGACGGTACGCTAATGACCCGCGCCGTAGAACCCGGCAGCATGTTAAGCGCAGGCAGCACCGTCCTGACCCTGTCGCTGACGCGCCCAGTTTGGGTGCGCGCCTATATTGACGAACCTAACCTCAACAAGGTTCAGCCTGGGCGTGAACTTCTGCTTTATACCGATGGTCGCCCTGACAAGCCTTACCACGGCAAGGTGGGCTTTGTGTCGCCGACCGCCGAGTTCACGCCGAAAACCGTTGAAACGCCAGACCTGCGTACTGACCTGGTCTATCGCCTGCGCATCGTCGTGACTGACGCTGACGATTCCCTGCGTCAGGGGATGCCGGTTACCGTGAAATTCACCGACGGGGAACGACATGAATGATGCGGTTATCCAACTCGACAACCTGGTAAAACGCTTCGCGGGAATGGATAAACCCGCCGTTGCACCGCTGAACTGTACGCTGCAAAAAGGCTATGTTACGGGGCTGGTTGGCCCCGATGGCGCGGGCAAAACCACGCTGATGCGAATGCTTGCCGGGTTGCTCAAACCTGATGACGGACGTGCAAGCGTACTTGGGCTTGATCCCGTCCATGACGACAGCGCCCTGCACGCCATACTGGGCTATATGCCGCAGAAATTCGGTCTGTACGAAGATTTAACGGTGATGGAAAACCTGAATTTGTACGCCGATTTGCGCAGCGTCACCGGAGAGACGCGGCAAAAAACCTTCGCCCGTCTGCTGGAATTTACCTCGCTCGGGCCGTTTACGGAGCGCCTCGCGGGTAAGTTATCCGGCGGGATGAAGCAAAAACTCGGGCTGGCCTGCACGCTGGTGGGCGAGCCAAAAGTGCTGCTGCTTGATGAACCCGGCGTAGGCGTGGATCCCATCTCGCGCCGTGAATTGTGGCAAATGGTGCACGAGCTGGCGGGCGACGGGATGCTGATCCTCTGGAGCACCTCGTATCTCGACGAAGCGGAACAGTGCCGTGATGTGCTGTTGATGAACGAAGGAGAGCTTCTTTATCAGGGCGAGCCAACAACGCTCACGCAAAGCATGGCCGGACGCAGCTTCCTGCTGCACAGCCCACAGGAGTCTAACCGCAAGCTGCTCCAGCGGGTACTGAAACTGCCGCAGGTCAGTGACGGGATGATTCAGGGACGATCTGTGCGGGTCATTCTCAAAAAAGAATCTACACCGGACGATATTCGTCAGGCGCAGGGAATGCCGCAGGTTGAGATTGAAGAGACCGCCCCGCGTTTTGAAGATGCGTTTATCGACCTGCTGGGCGGCGCGGGGACATCAGAATCTCCACTGGGGGCGATTCTGCACACGGTTGAGGGCACACCAGGCGAAACGGTGATTGAAGCGAAATCCCTGACCAAAAAGTTTGGTGATTTTGCCGCCACCGACAACGTTAATTTCGCGGTAAAACGCGGCGAGATCTTTGGCCTGCTGGGGCCAAACGGCGCAGGGAAATCCACCACCTTTAAAATGATGTGCGGCCTGCTGGTGCCGACCTCTGGTAAAGCGCTGGTGCTGGATATGGATCTGAAAGTGAGCTCCGGGAAAGCGCGGCAACACCTCGGCTATATGGCGCAAAAATTCTCGTTGTACGGCAACCTGACCGTTGAACAGAACTTACGCTTTTTCTCCGGCGTTTACGGCCTGCGCGGGCGGGCGCAAAACGAAAAAATCAGCCGCATGAGCGACGCGTTCAGCCTGACGAATATTGCCTCTCACGCTACTGACGATCTGCCGCTCGGTTTTAAACAACGACTGGCGCTGGCCTGCTCGCTGATGCATGAGCCCGACATCCTGTTTCTTGATGAGCCAACGTCTGGGGTCGACCCCCTCACCCGCCGCGAGTTCTGGCTGCATATCAACAGCATGGTGGAAAAAGGCGTGACCGTCATGGTGACCACGCACTTTATGGATGAAGCGGAATATTGCGATCGCATCGGGCTGGTGTATCGCGGCAAATTGATCGCCCACGGCACGCCGGATGACCTGAAAAGCCAGGCCGCCGACGATAAGCAGCCGGACCCGACAATGGAGCAGGCGTTTATCACGCTCATTCACGACTGGGATAAGGAGCACGCCAATGCGTCATAACGCGATTTCATGGCGCCGGGTGCGGGCGTTATGCATCAAAGAAACCCGCCAGATCGTACGCGATCCCAGCAGCTGGCTGATTGCGGTGGTGATCCCACTGCTGCTGCTGTTTATATTTGGCTACGGGATAAACCTCGACTCCAGCAAGCTGCGGGTGGGGATTTTGCTGGAACAGCAGAGCGAAGAGGCGCTGGATTTCACCCACGCTATGACCGGCTCGCCTTACATTGACGCTACCATCAGCGACAATCGTCAGGCGTTGATCCAGAAAATGCAGGCCGGGAAAATTCGCGGCCTGGTGGTGATCCCGGTGGATTTCGCCGCCAACATGGCGCGTGCCAATACCGACGCGCCGATTCAGGTCATTACCGATGGTAGCGAGCCTAACACCGCTAACTTTGTGCAGGGCTATGTTGAAGGCATCTGGCAACTCTGGCAGAAGCAGCGGGCGGAAGACAGAGGGGAAACCTTCGAACCGCTGATCGACGTACAGACCCGCTACTGGTTTAACCCGGCTGCCATCAGCCAGCATTTTATCATTCCAGGTGCGGTGACCATCATCATGACGGTGATCGGGGCGATCCTTACGTCGCTGGTGATCGCCCGCGAGTGGGAGCGCGGCACGATGGAGGCGCTGCTCTCCACCGAAGTCACGCGAGTGGAGCTGCTGCTCTGTAAGCTTATCCCCTACTACTTCCTCGGAATGCTCGCCATGCTGCTCTGTATGCTGGTGTCGGTGTTCATTCTGGGAGTGCCTTATCGCGGCTCGCTGGTGTTGCTGTTCTTTATCACCAGTCTGTTTTTACTGAGCACCCTGGGTATGGGGCTGCTGATTTCAACCATCACCCGTAATCAGTTTAACGCCGCGCAAGTCGCGCTGAACGCTGCGTTTTTACCGTCGATCATGCTGTCGGGCTTTATCTTCCAGATAGACAGTATGCCCGCCGTGATCCGTGCGGTGACCTATATCATTCCGGCGCGTTACTTCGTCAGTACGCTGCAAAGCCTGTTCCTGGCCGGGAACATTCCGGTGGTGCTGATTATCAACATCCTGTTTTTGATGGCGTCAGCGGTAATGTTTATTGGACTGACGTGGATAAAAACCAAACGGCGATTAGATTAACGCTGAGCAGATATTTCGCCCGGTAGCGCTACGCTTACCGGGCCTACGATTTGTAGGTCGGGTAAGCGCAAGCGCCACCCGACAGGAGGACGATGCAATGTTTCACCGCTTATGGACGTTAATACGCAAAGAGCTGCAATCGCTGTTGCGCGAACCGCAAACCCGCGCCATTTTGATCCTGCCTGTGCTTATCCAGGTTTTTCTGTTTCCGTTTGCCGCAACGCTTGAGGTGACGAACGCCACCATTGCCATCTACAACGAAGACAGCGGCAAACACTCCGTGGAGCTGACCCAGCGTTTTGCCCGGGCGAAAGCCTTTACCCACATTCTGCTGCTGAAAAGCCCCCAGGAGATCCAGCCCACCATCGACACGCAAAAAGCGCTGCTGCTGGTGCGTTTCCCGGCCGATTTTTCCCGCAACCTGGATACCTGGCAGACTGCGCCGATGCAGCTGATTCTGGACGGACGTAACTCGAACAGCGCGCAAATTGCCGCCAATTACCTGCAACAGGTGGTAAAGGACTACCAGCAGGAGCTGATGGAGGGCAAAACCAAGCCCAACAACAGCCAGCTGGTAGTGCGCAACTGGTATAACCCGAATCTGGATTACAAATGGTTCGTGGTGCCGTCGCTTATCGCCATGATCACCACCATCGGCGTGATGATCGTGACTTCGTTGTCGGTCGCCCGTGAACGCGAGCAAGGCACGCTCGATCAGTTGCTGGTGTCCCCGCTGGCCACCTGGCAGATTTTTGTCGGTAAAGCCGTTCCGGCGCTGATTGTTGCTACCTTCCAGGCAACTATTGTGCTGGGCGTGGGGATCTGGGCGTATCAAATTCCCTTCGCCGGATCGCTGGCCCTGTTTTACTTCACTATGGTGATTTACGGCCTGTCGCTGGTGGGATTTGGTCTGTTGATTTCCGCACTGTGCTCCACGCAACAGCAGGCGTTTATCGGGGTATTCGTCTTTATGATGCCGGCGATTTTGCTTTCAGGGTATGTATCACCTGTCGAGAACATGCCGGTGTGGTTGCAGGATCTGACATGGATTAACCCTATCCGGCACTTTACGGATATCACCAAGCAAATTTATCTTAAGGATGCGAGTCTGGAGATTATCTGGGGAAGTTTGTGGCCGCTATTGGTTATAGCGGCCACGACGGGCTCAGTGGCGTACGCGATGTTTAGACGAAACATTGCGTAACTTTTTCTCTTTAGTCAGCAATGAGACAACCGCAGGCCCTGCAAGAATTGCCAGACCCGCCAGGGCCAGCAGCAGGTTGTTTTGCAGCACACGCGACAACAGCCAAAGCACAATCATTGCGGCACCGAAATACCAGGTGGTGGTGAGCTCTTCGAGCACATCACCCACCTCACGCCAGCGCGCTTCATGGTGGCGTTGCAAAAACAGCATCGACAGTACGGTGACACCGTAAAGAACACATAACCCCAAGCCGACACGCACCAGCGCGCCGCTCATCCAGCCCATCACCAGTACGGCCACGACCAGTAAATGCAACATTATCTGCCAGCAACTCAGGCCAGTTGCGACACGAACACGTTGTTGCCACTTCATGGCTTCTCTCCTGAAGAACATTTCTCTGCTAATTCAGACTACCGCACTTTACGGAAAATTCCGTAACACCGCATCTTTTTGTGACGCCTACTACACTTTATTTTCATCAGGATAGTCACCCTGGAAGGTGTTTATGACGCATAAAACGCAGCATTTATCGCTTAAAGTGCTGACAATTAACATTCACAAAGGCTTCACAGCATTTAACCGCCGCTTCATGTTACCGGAGCTGCGCGACGCTGTACGCACCGTCAGCGCGGACATCGTCTGCCTACAGGAGGTGATGGGCGCCCATGACGTGCACCCAATGCATGTCGAAAACTGGCCCGACACGCCGCACTACGAATTTCTGGCGGATACGATGTGGAGTGATTATGCCTACGGGCGTAACGCGGTTTACCCGGAAGGCCACCACGGCAACGCGGTGCTTTCGCGTTTCCCGATTGAATATTACGAAAACCGCGACGTTTCCGTGGGCGAAAGCGAAAAACGCGGTCTGCTTTATTGCCGCATAATCCCACCCAAACTGGACTTTCCCGTTCACGTTGGCTGCGTGCATCTCGGCTTGCGTGAAGTGCACCGTCAGGCGCAGCTAAAGATGCTGGCAGAATGGAGCAATGCCCTACCGGAAGGTGAGCCGGTGGTGGTGGCGGGTGATTTTAACGACTGGCGGCAGCGGGCCAACCACCCGTTGAAGGTGGATGCCGGGCTGGAAGAGATTTTTACCCGCGCCAATGGCCGCCCCGCGCGAACGTTCCCGGTGCGCTTTCCCCTGCTGCGACTTGACCGCATCTACGTGAAAAATGCCCACGCCAGTAGTCCGACCGCCCTGGCGTTACTCAACTGGCGCCATCTTTCCGATCACGCCCCGCTGAGCGCGGAGATCCACTTATGAGATGCTCATGGCAGGAAGGAAACCGCATCACGCTGCTGGAAAATGGCGATAACTATTATCCTGCGGTGTTCAAGGCCATCGACTGTGCACAGCAGAAAGTGATCCTCGAAACCTTTATCTGGTTCGAGGACGAAGTGGGGAAACAGTTACACGGCGTGCTGCTGCGCGCCGCCCTGCGCGGCATCAAAATCGAAGTGCTGCTCGACGGCTACGGCTCTCCGGATCTGAGCGACGAATTCGTCAATGAACTCACGTCGGCTGGCGTGATATTCCGCTACTACGATCCCGGCTCGCGTCTGTTTGGTATGCGCACCAATCTTTTCCGCCGTATGCACCGCAAAATTGTGGTGGTCGATGAAACGGTAGCCTTTGTCGGCGGCATTAATTATTCCGCCGAACATATGTCTGACTATGGCCCGGAAGCCAAGCAGGATTACGCGATCCGTATCGAAGGCCCGGTGGTTCAGGACATCTTACTGTTCGAACTGGAAAATCTGCCGGGTAAAGAGGCTGTGCGACGCTGGTGGAAGCGCCACCATCGCCCGGAAGAGAACCGCAAGCCCGGCGAAGCGCAGGCGCTGTTTGTCTGGCGGGATAACGGCGAACACCGGAACGATATTGAGCGTCATTATCTGAAGATGCTGGCGAACGCGAAGCGCGAGGTGATTATTGCCAACGCTTACTTCTTCCCGGGCTACCGCCTGTTGCACGCCATGCGCAATGCGGCGCGTCGCGGCGTGCGGGTGAAACTGATTGTACAGGGCGAGCCCGATATGCCGATTGTCAAAGTCGGCGCGCGTCTGCTGTATAACTACCTGGTGAAAGGCGGCGTGCAGATTTACGAATACCGCCGCCGACCACTGCATGGAAAGGTCGCACTGATGGACGATCACTGGGCGACCGTCGGCTCCAGTAATCTCGATCCGCTGAGCCTGTCGCTCAATCTGGAAGCCAATCTGATCATCCACGATCGCCAGTTCAACCAAACTCTTCGCGATAACCTTCAGGGGCTAATCGTTAACGACTGCGTGCAAGTGGATGAGTCTATGGTGCCGAAACGTACCTGGTGGAACCTCGGTATCAGTGTGGTGGTGTTCCACTTCCTGCGCCATTTCCCGGCCATGGCCGGCTGGTTGCCCGCACACACACCTAAACTTGCGCTGGTCAACCCGCCAGTGCAGCCTGAAATGGAAACACAGGATCGCGTTGAAGTGGAAGATGGAGGAAAAACCTGATGTCACACTCCCATCCTCGCTGGCGCCTGGCTAAGAAAATCCTCACCTGGCTTTTCTTTATCGCCGTCGTGGTGCTGTTGGTGGTGTACGCCCGGACAGTCGACTGGGAAGAGGTGTGGAAGGTTATCCGCAACTACAACCGCATGGTACTGCTGGGCGCGTTTGGACTGGTGATTGTCAGTTACCTGATTTACGGCTGTTACGACCTGCTGGGGCGAAAGTACTGCGGCCATAAACTGGCGAAACGGCAGGTGATGCTGGTGTCGTTTATTTGCTATGCCTTCAACCTGACGCTCAGCACCTGGGTCGGCGGCATCGGGATGCGTTACCGCCTCTATTCCCGGCTTGGGCTGCCTGGCAGTACCATCACGCGTATTTTTTCCCTGAGTATTACCACAAACTGGCTGGGCTATATTCTGCTGGGCGGCGTTATTTTCACCGCAGGCGTGGTGCAACTACCCACACACTGGTACATCGATGAAACGACGCTGCGCATTTTAGGCAGTGTGCTGTTGCTGATTATCGCGTTTTATCTATGGGCCTGTGCGTTTTCACGCCGCCGCCACATGACCATAAAAGGCCAAAAGCTGGTGCTGCCCTCCTGGCGATTTGCCGCCATACAGTTAGCGGTATCAGGTGCCAACTGGATGGTGATGGGGGTAATCATCTGGCTACTGATCGGCGAGAATGTGAACTATTTCTTCGTGCTGGGTGTGCTGCTGGTGAGCAGTATCGCGGGTGTAATTGTCCATATCCCGGCAGGAATTGGCGTGCTGGAAGCGGTGTTTATCGCCCTGCTTGCCGGGGAGCATGTCTCTCAGGGCACGATTATCGCCGCCCTGCTCGCGTACCGTATGCTCTATTACTTCCTGCCGCTGGCGCTGGCAACGGTCTGTTATTTGCTGCTGGAAAGCCGGGCGAAAAAGCTTAGAGCGAAGAATGAGAAGGCGATGGCGAAATAAAAGCAAAACGGCAACCTTGTTGCCGTTTTTTGTGTTTGTTCCCTCTCCCGTGGGAGAGGGTCAGGGTGAGGGCATCAGGCCGCACCAACCCTAGCGACGGTTACCCAAAATACGCAGCAACATCAAGAACAGGTTGATAAAGTCCAGATACAGCGTCAGCGCGCCAAGGATGGAGTATTTACGCAACGTTGAGCTATCGCGCACGTCAATCTGCTCGCCGATGTTTTTCAGTTTCTGCGTGTCATAGGCCGTCAGCCCGACAAAGACAATCACCCCAATGTAGGTCACCGCCCACATCAGCGCTTCGCTCTTGAGCCACAGGTTCACCAGCGATGCCAGCACGATCCCAATCAGCGCCATAAACAGCATACTGCCAAAACCGCTCAAATCGCGCTTTGTGGTGTAACCGTACAGGCTCATCGCACCGAACATCCCGCCGGTCACTACAAACGTACTGGCGATGGAGGAATAGGTGTAAACGATGAAAATACTCGAAAGCGTTAACCCGGTCAGCGCCGAGTACAGCATAAACAGCGTGGTCGCCATGCCAGCACTGAGCTTTTGCACCATGCCAGAAAGGACGAACACCAGCGCCAGTTGGGCAATAATCAAGCCAAAGAAGGTGATTTTGCTGGAAAAGATAAACATCATCAGATCAGGTGTATTTGCAGCGTACCACGCGATAAACGCGGTCAGTAGCAGGCCGACTGTCATCCAGCCGTACACCTGGGCCATATACGTTTGCAGCCCGGTTCGGGTCTGCTGCACTATCGAATCGGAACGCGGAAATCGGTCCATGATTCACTCCTGATTAAGATTAAGTAGACACACGTTTTAAGACTAACACATCTACGTCAACCGACTACCAACGACCAGCAGCTTGTTTATCGCTGTCACGCGATTCCACCCACCGCTCACCTTCTGGCGTTGCTTCACGCTTCCAGAATGGCGCCTTGGTTTTAAGGTAGTCCATAATAAATTCGCCCGCCGCAAACGCACTGCTGCGATGCGCACTGGTGACGCCTACGAACACGATCTCTTCACCCGGCCACATTTCGCCGATGCGGTGGATAACCGTGACGCGCCCGAGCGGCCAGCGCCCGCGCGCTTCGTCCACGATCTCCGCCAACGATTTTTCGGTCATGCCCGGATAGTGTTCCAGCGTAAGCGCTTTTACGCTGTCGCCAAGATTGTGGTTACGCACTTTGCCGGTGAAGGTGACCACCGCGCCATCTTCGTCGCGCTCCGCCAGCCAGCTGTATTCTGTACCGACACTGAAGCGGTCGTGACCTACCAGAATTCGGGTTTCAGCCATTTCAGCCTCCTGTTACCGGCGGGAAGAACGCCACTTCGTCACCGGACTTCAGCGGATGGTTAAAATCCACCAGAGTCTGATTAACAGCCGCCAGCAATTTGCCTTCATCCAGCGCCAGCGCCCAGCGGTCGCTTTGTTCTGCCAGATGCGCGCGCAGTGCGGCAACGTTATCGAATGAAGTATCCAGGGTCAGGCTATCGGTGTTGACCAGCTCGCGAACCTGAGCAAAAAAGAGCACTTTAATCATGGCTGTCCACCTTAAAATCGCCAGATTTGCCACCGCTTTTTGCCAGCAGACGAACCGGGCCAATCACCATATCTTTTTGCACGGCTTTGCACATATCGTAGATAGTCAACGCGGCGACAGAGGCCGCCGTCAGCGCTTCCATCTCGACGCCGGTTTTGCCGGTTAAACGACACAGCGATTCGATTCGTACGCGGTTATGTTCCGGCTGTGCCAGCAGGTTTACCTCAACTTTGCTGAGCATCAACGGGTGGCACAGTGGGATCAAGTCCCAGGTCCGTTTCGCGGCCTGGATACCGGCAATGCGCGCGGTAGCAAACACATCGCCCTTGTGGTGGCTGCCATCGATAATCATCGCCAGGGTTTCAGGCAACATGGTCACGAAAGCTTCAGCACGCGCTTCACGCACCGTTTCGGCTTTGGCAGACACATCCACCATATGCGCTTCGCCAGCGGCGTTAATGTGGGTCAATTGCGACATAACTTATTTCTTTAAATGGGGATGGAAATTACACGGACGGGTACGGGCATCGAGCTGTGGCGCGATGATGTTCTCCCACGCGGTACGACACGCTTTGGTGGAGCCTGGCATGGCAAAGATCAGCGTTTTGTTCGCCACCCCCGCCACCGCGCGGGACTGCAAGGTTGAGGTGCCAATCTCTTCAAATGAGAGCATCCGAAACACTTCGCCAAAACCTTCCACTTCGCGATCGAACAGGGGAATCAACGCTTCGGGAGCCTGATCCCCTGCGGTAAAACCGGTCCCGCCAGTAATCAGCACCACCTGCACGTCATCGCCAGCGATCCACTGGGAAACCTGGGCGCGGATGGCGTAGCGGTTCTCTTTAACAATCGCTTTATCCACAATATGGTGCCCGGCTTCGTGTGCCGCATCGCGCAGCCAGTGGCCAGAGGTATCATCCTCTTCACCACGGCGTTCAGAAACGGTAAGAATAGCGATACGTGTCGGGATAAATTCTGCGCTTACCTGACTCATCTTCTGGTTCCTTCTTAAGACTGATTACCCGCCAATGTATGACAGGTTCTGAGTAATTCCGGTGTTGCCCTGATGCAGGAAATGGGTCTGTTTTTTATGCGTCAGTGCTTCGGAAATGCGCGCTTCAAGCGCGTCCTGTTGAGCATCGTTTTCCAGCAGATCGCGAAGGTCTACGCCGCCATCCCCAAACAGGCATAAGTGCAGCTTACCCACGGACGAGACGCGCAGGCGATTGCAGCTGGCGCAGAAGTCTTTCTCGTACGGCATGATAAGCCCGATTTCCCCTTCGTAATCAGGGTGACAAAAGACCTGCGCCGGGCCGTCGCTGCGCTGGCGGATCTGGTGGATCCAGCCGCGTTTCAGCAGCTCGTCGCGCAGCACCATGCCGGAGATGTGATGACGACGGAACAGCTCGCTGCCCTCGCCGGTTTCCATCAGCTCAATAAAACGCAATTGAATGCGGCGTGATTTGATCCACGCCAGGAAGGTGTCCAGTTGATGATGGTTAACATCGCGCATCAGTACCGTATTGACTTTCACCTTCTCGAAACCGGCAGCAAACGCCGCATCAATGCCGTCCATCACCTGCCGGAACTTATCCTGGCCGGTAATGGCGTGGAACTGGCGGGCATCAAGGCTATCGACGCTGACGTTAATCGCCGTCAGGCCAGCGTCACGCCAGTTCGCCACGTCCCGTGCCATACGATACCCATTGGTGGTGACCGCAATTTGACGGATACGGTCGTTTTCGCGCACAGCAGCGATAATGTCGGGAAAGTCGCGACGCAGAGAAGGTTCTCCCCCGGTCAGGCGCACTTTTTCGGTGCCGAGTTCAGAGAATGCACGCGTGACGCGGCGCACTTCATCCACGGAAAGGAAGCCGTTATTGGTGGTACTGCCAGGCTTGTAACCGTCAGGCAGGCAGTAGGTGCAACGGAAATTGCACACATCGGTAATCGACAGACGTAAGTAGAAGAACTTACGCGCGAAAGCATCAGTAAGTTGTGAAGCCATGTACACCTTTCCAGATACGGGAGGCACAGTCATTTCTTTCTGTACCCTGGTGGCAAATCCGCCACGGCCAGAGCGCCATATCTTTCGACACAGGCACAAAGGCTAGAGTGTATGTTTTCAAATTCGAAAACGTGGTTAAGGCGATAGTAGCGCGGAAATCATCTCTTCGCCATTATCGCTTTTCGCTATATAATTATATATATAGCGACCTGATCGTGCATTTTCGTAACAGAATACGCAAAAACAGGACTTTCGCATTGATATACGTCATTTTGCATCGGGTGAAGCATCGTCTTTTAGGGGTAGTTAGGTTACTGTTACGCTGTTCGAACGTGATAAGGAATGGGTATGCGCAATCGCACTTTTGCGGATCTTGATCGGGTAGTCGCTCTTGGCGGAGGCCACGGTCTGGGGCGAGTGATGTCTTCACTTTCCTCTCTTGGATCCAGGCTCACAGGGATAGTCACCACCACTGATAATGGCGGTTCTACAGGGCGCATTCGTCGTTCGGAAGGTGGTATCGCATGGGGCGATATGCGTAACTGTTTAAATCAGTTAATTACCGAACCGAGCGTAGCATCTGCGATGTTTGAGTACCGTTTTGCCGGTAATGGCGAACTTTCTGGCCATAACCTCGGAAACCTGATGTTAAAGGCGCTGGATCACCTGAGCGTGCGCCCTCTGGAGGCCATCAATTTAATACGTAATCTGCTTAAAGTAGATGCGTTCCTGATCCCGATGTCTGAACATCCGGTCGACTTGATGGCAATTGATGTGGAAGGCCATGAAGTTTACGGCGAAGTGAATATTGACCAGCTTACCCTGCCGCCAAAAGAGCTTATGACATATCCGGCCGTGCCCGCGACGCGCGAAGCCGTTGATGCTATCGGCGAGGCGGATTTGATCCTGATTGGGCCGGGCAGTTTTTATACCAGTCTGATGCCCATTCTGCTGGTCAAAGAGCTGGCCCAGGCGCTGCGCAGAACCCCTGCGCCGGTCGTCTATATCGGTAATTTAGGGCGTGAACTGAGTCCGGCAGCAGCAAGCCTGACGCTTGCGGATAAGCTCGGCATCATGGAGCAGTACGTCGGGAAAAAAATCATCGATGCGGTGGTGGTCGGGCCGAAAGCGGATGTGTCAGGAATTAGTGCCCGCGTGGTAGTGCAGGAGCCGCTGGAAGCCAGTGATATTCAGTATCGCCACGATCGCCATCTGCTGCGCGAAGCGCTGGAAAAGGCGATTCAGGCGCTGGGCTGACAAAAAACCCCGGTGGCGCTGCGCTTACCGGGGCTACAAAAGACGCTAATCCCGTAGGCCCGGTAAGCGCAGCGCCACCGGGCAAAAACGGCTCAGGACGCAGCAATAAACAGATCCCGCAACTGATGCAGCTGGTCGCGGATTTGCGCAGCTTCTTCAAACTCCAGGTTCTGCGCGTGCTGCATCATCTGTGCTTCCAGCTCGTGGATTTTCTGCTGGAGCGCTTTCGGCGTCAGCACGACGGTATCTTCTTCCACCACTGAACGTGCCTTGCCACGCCCTTTCGCTTTGGTTTTGGCGATGTTCTGACCCAGCGCCAGGATATCCACCACCTTCTTGTTCAGCCCTTGTGGCGTAATACCGTTTTCTTCGTTATAACGCTGCTGTTTCTCGCGTCGACGTTCCGTTTCACCAATCGCTTTCGCCATCGATGGGGTTATCTTATCGCCGTAGAGGATTGCCTTGCCGTTCACGTTACGCGCGGCACGGCCGATGGTCTGGATCAGGGAACGTTCAGAACGCAGGAAGCCCTCTTTGTCGGCATCCAGAATCGCGACCAGCGACACTTCTGGCATATCCAGACCTTCTCGCAGCAGGTTGATCCCCACCAGGACGTCGAACTCGCCCAGGCGCAGGTCACGGATGATTTCCATACGCTCCACGGTATCGATATCCGAGTGCAGATACCGCACGCGCTCACCGTGTTCTTCAAGATATTCAGTCAGGTCTTCCGCCATGCGCTTGGTCAGGGTCGTCACCAGCACGCGTTCATTGATGGCAGCGCGGGTGCGGATCTCAGACAGAAGATCGTCAACCTGGGTGGCAACAGGACGCACTTCGATAATCGGATCCAGCAGACCGGTCGGACGCACCACCTGGTCAACGACCTCATCGCCGGATTTTTCCAGCTCGTAGCTACCTGGCGTTGCCGACACGTAGATAGTTTGCGGGGCAAGCGCTTCAAACTCTTCAAACTTCATCGGGCGGTTATCCAGCGCTGATGGCAGGCGGAAGCCGTACTCCACCAGCGTCTCTTTACGAGCCCGGTCACCGCGATACATGCCGCCAATCTGCGGGATCGTCACGTGGGATTCATCCACCACCAGCAGGCCGTCCGCCGGGAGATAGTCAAACAGGGTTGGCGGTGGCTCGCCCGGCCCACGGCCAGAGAGGAAGCGTGAGTAGTTTTCGATACCGGAGCAGTACCCCAGCTCGTTCATCATCTCCAGGTCAAACTGGGTGCGCTGGCTTAAGCGCTGCTCCTCGAGCAGCTTGTTATTCGCCAGCAGCACCTTACGGCGGTCTGCCAGCTCGACTTTAATCTCTTCCATCGCCTGCACAATACGTTCGCGCGGAGTTACGTAGTGCGTTTTAGGGTAAACCGTGAAACGCTGAATGATCGATTCCACATGCCCGGTCAGCGGGTCAAACAACGACAGCCGCTCAACCTCTTCGTCGAACAGTTCAACACGCAGTGCAATATCGTCCGACTCTGCCGGGAAGATATCGATAACTTCACCGCGCACGCGGAACGTACCGCGCTGGAAGGCCTGGTCGTTACGGGTGTATTGCAGCTCCGCCAGGCGGCGCAATATCGCACGCTGATCGATGATCATCCCCTGAGTGAGGTGCAGCATCATCTTCAGGTACAAATCCGGGTCGCCCAGACCGTAGATAGCGGACACCGACGCCACCACAATGACATCGCGGCGTTCCAGCAGCGCTTTGGTTGCCGACAGACGCATTTGTTCGATGTGTTCGTTTACCGACGCATCTTTTTCGATAAAGGTATCGGAGCTTGGGACATACGCTTCAGGCTGGTAGTAATCGTAGTAAGAGACGAAGTACTCCACCGCATTCTCCGGGAAGAATTCCTTCATTTCGCCATAGAGCTGAGCCGCCAGCGTTTTATTCGGGGCAAGCACCATTGTGGGGCGCTGGAGATCCGCAATGACGTTGGCAACGGTAAACGTTTTACCCGAGCCGGTAACGCCCAGCAGCGTCTGATGTGCCAGACCGTCTTCCAGACCCTCTTCCAGGCGACGGATCGCCTCAGGCTGGTCGCCTGAAGGACTGAAAACAGAATTCAATTTGAACGGTTTACTCATGGGCGATGACCTGATGACGTAATTAGCGGCAGGTGAGTAATTTTACTCGCAGCTGCCAGGATTGCCAGTAAAAAATACTGGATGAAAAACCAGTGGCGTGGCAGGATATTTAGAGTAGCGTTCGGGTGATTAGCGCAATCCCGGTCAAAATTTAGACTGAGACAAAATAAAACACCAGCGAACCCGGGTTATCCCCAGAACTTTTTCTTTTTTAACATTTGTCAAGCTGTGTAATGAAAGTTTTGTGGCAACCAGTGACAGTTTCATTACGCTAATTGCTTTTATATAACAAATTGATTTTTAACCGATATTTTATAAAGCCGCGTTTCGCACCAATTCAGGCGTAAGCCGCGTATTCTCTCGCTTATCGCGTGTTTTCTAACTCTAATACACATGGTTATCCACAGGAATAGTGGATAACTGCTTCCAGCCCGTATAGACCGCCACTCAGCTAATTCCCGGTTTTTCCCATCGGTGGGGTGACAAAAAATTTTTATAGCTCTTTTTTGATGGTAATCAGTTGCGCCAGACATAACGGATTGGTGAGATCTTAATCACAATTCAGTGATTATGCCGCTGCACCACAACTCAACACCACCAGCACTGCTACTGTGCAATTCCCTGTCGCATCCCTCCCTTGCCCCAGGCTCATTCCTAAAAAAGTCTCTTTTTTAATCAACTTAACCGTTCTGGCAGGAGTTTTGCACAATTCGTACGAGCCATACCCACATCGATGTTTAAGGAGAGAAACATGTTGAGTCTGCGTGCAGTGAATCAGTTTTACGGAAGCCAACATACGCTATGGAATGTTGATTTAGATTTACCGCCAGGTCTGTGTACGGGGGTCGTTGGCCTGCCGGGTATGGGGAAATCCACGCTGATGAACTGCATCGCGGGCAATTTACCTGTTGAGAGCGGAACCATCATCTGGCATGAAGCAGGCGCACCTCCGCGCGACCTGCTCAGCCAGCCACCTGAACAGCGAAACCGGCCTGGCATTGGCTACGTCCCGCAGGACAGGCGGATATTCTCGCAGCTGACCATTGAAGAGAATCTGCATATCGCGATGCGGGCCACCGGGAAGCCGGATGCCACCGCCAAAAGCGAGGTTTACGCCCTGTTCCCGCAGCTCTATACGCTGCGCCAGACCCGCGCCAACGGGTTATCACCGGATATTCAGTATCAACTGGCGATAGCCAACGCCCTGGTGAACCGACCTCGGGTATTGATTCTGGATGAGCCGATGCACGGCGCGGGGCCGAGCTTTGCCCAGAAGCTTGCGCAACTGCTGATACGGCTGAACCGGGAGTTGGGTATGACAGTACTGTTAGCGGAGCAGCAGCTGTCGTTTATCCGCCGGGTTGCGGACCGCTTCTGCATGTTGTATCGCGGGCGTAACGTGGCGCAGGGCCACGTTAACGAGCTGAATGATGAGCTTATTGCCCACTGGATGACGCTGGAGGCAAGACGCTAAGATCCAGATAGTGACCGGTTTCAGCACTGTCGGCACCCTCAGCAAGCCAGGGGATCTCACCCAGACATGGCGCAGGCAGCACGCGTTTTAGCGTTGCCAGATACTCCTGATGACGCCTGCCCGGTACAACCACGTCGTTGGCTATCCAGCCCGCCAGGCGCAACCCCGCCTGCTGGATAGCCTGCGCTGTCAGCATGGCGTGGTTGATGCAGCCAAGCTTCACCCCCACCACCAGAATGACCGGAAGCTGCTCAGCCTGAACCCAGTCGGCAAAGGTGTGTTCCTCCGAAAGCGGAGTAAACCAGCCGCCAGCCCCTTCCACCAGTACCCACTCTGCCTGCTGTTCCAGAGCACGTAATCCCCCCGACAGCACCGCGAAATCAATCGCCCTGCCTTCGTCTGCACTGACGATGTGCGGCGAGGTGGGTTCCGCGAACGTGTATGGATTCACCTGCGGGTAGCTCAGCGCAAGGCTGCTGTTACGTTGCAACGCCAGCGCGTCGGTGTTACGTAACCCCTCTGCCGTCATCTCACTGCCGGAGGCCACAGGTTTGTAGCCAGCGGTGACAAACCCTTGTAGATTCGCCGCCTGCAATAGCGCCGAGCTGGCAACCGTCTTACCGACTTCCGTATCGGTGCCGGTGACAAAATAACGTTCAGTCACGTTCGATAATCCCATGAAAAAGTTGATAAGAGAGCGGAAACTCACCCTGTTGCTGCGGCCAGGCCATCTCTAAACGGTGCAACTGGCCACGGGTAAGCGGTTTTGTGTCCCGCCCTGAATGCAGATGCGTCGCCCCAATGCCTTTCAGCGAGCGCATGGCACTGAGGGCATCGCTAAAACTGAGCGTAATGGTCTGCACCACACTGCGATAACGCCAGCCTTTCAGCGCCTCAAGCACTGCTTCCTGCGATAAAAAGCGGTTCGCGTGCGCCCCGCTATCCACCGCGTGCCAGGCCTGATTTAGCTCCGGCAACGAGCTTTCAAGCAGCGTGGTAAAGGCGATTTTTCCGCCCGGTCGTGCCACGCGATACAGCTCATGCAACGCCTGAGGCAGGCTGCTGCACCACTGCACCGCAAGGTGGCTCCACACCAGGTCAAACTGCTCATCTGGCAGGGGAATAGCTTCAATATCCGCCACCAGATAGCGGTCGGCCGCCTGTTGCTGGCGTGCTTCGTCCAGCATTTGCGAGGAGAGATCAATAGCCGTCACACAGCTTCCCGCCGCACGCCAGTAGCGGCTGTTTGCGCCCGGGCCACACCCGGCATCCAGCACCTGCGGGAAATCGCTCTCCCCCAGCGTGCTGAGCAACCCACGCGCGCTCTGACGTTGCAGTTCATCGTGTTGTGAATAGCTCTGCGCCGCGCGGCCAAACGCGGCTGCAATGGCCTCTTTATTGACGGGCGACATGCAGCGCCTCCAGCAGCGTATCGATATCCTGCGTTTCGTGCGCCGCCGTGAGCGTAAGGCGTAACCGCGCCGTGCCAGGAGGTACGGTCGGTGGGCGGATCGCTGTCACCCACATGCCCTGTTCACGGAGTTGCTGCGCCAGCTCCAGCGCCTGGCCGTTATCCCCCACGATCACCGGCTGAATGGCACTCAGTGAGTCAGTGCTCTGGAACGGCAGCGTGCTTAAGCCCTGGCGGAAATGGCGAATGTGCTGCGCTAAGCGCTGCCGACGAGCTTCCCCGTCATCCCCGCGAATGACCTGCATAGCCGCAGATAACGCCACGGCCTGCGCAGGCGGCATACTGGTGCTGTAAATCAGGTGCCGTGCGAATTGCAGCAGATAATCGGCCACCGTTTCACTGCACAGCACCGCCGCGCCGCTGACGCCGAATCCTTTACCGAACGTCACCACCAGCAATTCGGGTTTCACGCCCTGGTGATAGGTGCTTCCGCGCCCTTCATCACCCACCACACCGATGCCATGGGCATCATCCACCAGCAGCCAGGCATTGTGCTGCTGCGCTGTGTCATGCAGGGCGTTCAGCGGTGCGCTGTCGCCGTCCATGCTAAACACCCCTTCCGTCACCACCAGCTGCTGGCCGTCACAGGGTTTGCCCAGCAGAGCGTGAAGCGGGGTGGCGTCATTATGGGCAAAGCGGCGAAGCTGCGCCGGACTCAGGTTTGCCGCCTCCAGTAGTGAGGCATGGCTTAAGCGGTCGGCCACAATTCTGTCGTCTTTCCCCATCAGGGCAGTAATCACCGCCTGATTGGCCGCAAAGCCCGAGATAAACAGCAACGCACGGGGATACCCCAGCCAGTCGGCAAGCTCTTCTTCCAGCGCCTGATGGACTGTGGTGTAGCCGCTGACGTGGCCCGATCCGCCACTGCCCACGCCGTAACGTTCGGCACCCTGCTGCCAGGCGCGCACAACCTGCGGGTGCTGACTTAGGGCCAGATAATCGTTACTGGAGAAATTGCAAAAACGCTGATTGTCGCGGGTGAGAAAACGGCCTGCACCGTTTTCCACCACCCTGCGTACGCGAAAAGCCTCCGCCGCCCGGCGTTCTTCCAGGGCGGTGTTTATGCGTTGTTGCCAGGTCATACGGTCGCCGCGTTGTAAAACTGGTCAGTATCGGCGTTGAAAATTTGCTGCTCCAGTTGCTGCTGTTGCTCGTTATCCCCCGTCAGCACCTCGGTCTGATGCGGATTCAGCCCCAATTTACGGAACAGCTGGACGTCTTTGTCCTCTTCCGGGTTTGGCGTGGTCAGCAGCTTGCAGCCGTAGAAGATAGAATTCGCACCGGCCATAAAGCACATGGCCTGGGTCTGTTCGCTCATCTGCTCGCGTCCGGCAGACAGACGCACAAAGGAGGTCGGCATCATGATGCGCGCCACCGCAATGGTACGGATAAAATCAAACGCATCGACATCGTCGTTATCCGCCAGCGGCGTACCTTTCACCTTCACCAGCATGTTGATTGGTACGCTTTCCGGTGGGGTTGGCAGGTTGGCCAGTTGCAGCAGCAAGCCAGCGCGATCTTTCACCGTTTCACCCAGACCAACGATCCCGCCGGAACACACTTTGATGCCTGCATCGCGGACTTTATCCAGCGTGTCCAGACGCTCCTGGTAGGTACGCGTGGTGATGATGTTGCCGTAAAACTCCGGAGAGGTGTCGAGGTTATGGTTGTAGTAATCCAGCCCCGCCGCGGACAGACGTTGCGCCTGATCGTCATTCAGCGTTCCCAGAGTCATACAGGCTTCCAGCCCCATCTCCTTCACGCCTTTCACCATCTGTTCCAGGTATGGCATGTCGCGATCGTGCGGGTTTTTCCACGCCGCCCCCATGCAAAAACGGGTCGATCCCGCGTTTTTCGCTTTACGCGCAGAATCCAGGACCTGCTCGACTTCCATCAGGCGTTCGGATTCAAGACCGGTTTTATAGCGGGCACTTTGTGGGCAATATTTGCAATCTTCCGGGCACGCGCCCGTCTTAATCGACAGCAGCGTACTGACCTGCACATGACGCGGGTCAAAGTGCTGACGGTGTACCGTTTGCGCTTCAAACAATAGCTCAAGGAAAGGTTTATTGAATAATTCAGTAACTTGCGACATTGTCCAGCGTGCGTGGTGAGCCATCGGGCTTCTCCAAAGGGTTTTGTTAATTTCCGGTTCGGTTTATACTCGTAAACCTAAAACTTTTCAAAATGGTTTACAAGTCGATTATGACCCAGGACGATCTCGCCTTCGATAAGCTGCATATCTGGCACCCTTACACTTCCACGACGAACCCGCTGCCCGTTTATCCGGTGGCCTCTGCCCATGGCTGCGAACTGCATCTCGCCAGCGGAGAGCGGCTTGTTGACGGGATGTCTTCCTGGTGGGCTGCCATTCACGGTTACAACAATCCGCGTCTGAACGTGGCGATGAAAGCGCAGATTGACCAGATGTCGCACGTGATGTTCGGCGGTATCACCCATCAGCCTGCGGTTGATCTTTGCCGCCGTCTGGTGGCGATGACGCCGGACTCGCTGGAGTGCGTTTTCCTCGCTGACTCAGGTTCCGTGGCCGTTGAGGTGGCAATGAAAATGGCGTTGCAGTACTGGCACGCCAAAGGCGAGTCTCGTCAGCGGTTCCTCACCTTCCGCAACGGTTATCACGGGGATACCTTCGGCGCCATGTCGGTCTGTGACCCGGATAACTCGATGCACAGCCTGTGGAAAGGCTACCTGCCGGAAAACCTGTTTGCCCCGGCGCCGCAGAGCCGCTTTGATGGCGAATGGAACGAAGCCGATATGGTGGGCTTCGCACGCCTGATGGCCGCGCACCGCCACGAGATAGCCGCGGTGATCCTGGAGCCTGTTGTGCAGGGTGCGGGCGGGATGCGCATGTACCACCCGGAGTGGTTAAAACGTATTCGTAAGATGTGCGATCGCGAAGGCATTCTGCTGATTGCCGATGAGATAGCCACCGGCTTTGGCCGCACCGGTAAACTGTTTGCCTGTGAACATGCCGGTATTGCGCCGGATATCCTGTGCCTGGGTAAAGCACTGACCGGCGGCACGATGACGCTTTCCGCCACGCTCACCACCCGCCACGTTGCCGATACCATCAGCGACGGCGAAGCGGGCTGCTTTATGCATGGCCCGACATTTATGGGAAATCCACTGGCCTGTGCGGTGGCAAGCGAAAGCCTGGCCATTCTGGAAAGCGGTGAATGGCAAACCCAGGTTGCCGCAATTGAAGCGCAGCTTCAGCAGGAGCTCAGCGCGGCATCAGATTCTGAGTTTGTGGCAGATGTGCGCGTGCTTGGCGCTATTGGCGTGATTGAGACAACGCATCCGGTAAATATGGCCGCGCTACAACGCTTCTTCGTCGAGCGTGGCGTCTGGGTTCGTCCTTTCGGTAAGCTCATTTATCTGATGCCGCCGTACCTAATTACCGGGGAGCAGCTGGGCAAGCTGACCGCCGCGGTTGTCGAGGCGGTTAAGGTTCCCGCACATTTTGCGATTTAATCCAGGGCGTTAGCTTCGGTACTCTGTTTATGCATTACACTTTTTGCACGGCTCAGTACGGAGAAAACGAATGAAACTCATCAGTCAGGATCTGCGCGACGGCGAGAAATTGCCTGAGCGCCATGTATTTAACGGAATGGGATATCAGGGGGATAATTTATCCCCGCATCTGGCCTGGGATGACGTTCCTGCGGGAACCAAAAGCTTTGTCGTCACCTGCTACGACCCGGATGCGCCAACCGGCTCCGGCTGGTGGCACTGGATTGTCGCCAACCTGCCTGCCAACACGCGCGTCCTGCCACAGGGTGCGGGTTCTGGGGTTGCCGCCCTGCCAGAAGGCGCGATCCAGACGCGTACCGACTTTGGTAAAGCAGGCTACGGCGGCGCGGCGCCACCAAAAGGGGAAACCCACCGCTATATCTTCACGGTTCATGCACTGGATGTGGATAAGATTGAGGTGGACGAAGGTGCCAGCGGCGCGATGGTGGGCTTTAACGTGCACTTCCAAACGCTGGGAAGCGCGTCGATTACAGCGATGTACTCCTGAAAAAAGCCGGGTGGCGGCTTCGCCTTACCCGGCCTACATTTTGCACTCGTAGGCCCGGTAAGCGCAGCGCCACTGGGCAAACAATCACAGCACCGAAGGTAATAATCCCACCAGTCGCCCTTCTTCAAGAAGCTGCATCGCTTTATCAATATCCGGGGCAAAGAAACGGTCATCGTCGTAATGCGTGACATGCTCGCGCAGAACATGGCGTGCCTGTTCCAGCAATGCACTGGATTTCAGCCCATCACGCAGATCGATCCCCTGGCAGGCTGCCAGCCACTCAACCGCCAGCACGCCACGGGTGTTAGAAGCCATCTCCCACAGACGACGTCCGGCTGCGGGAGCCATCGAAACGTGATCTTCCTGGTTGGCCGATGTCGGCAGGCTGTCCACGCTGTGTGGATGCGACAGCGCTTTGTTCTCACTTGCCAGCGCCGCGGCCGTCACCTGGGCAATCATAAAGCCCGAGTTCACCCCACCGTTACGCACCAGGAACGGTGGCAGCTGAGACATGTGTTTGTCCATCATTAGTGCGATACGGCGTTCAGATAATGCACCCACTTCGGCAATGGCCAGCGCGATGTTATCTGCCGCCATCGCCACAGGCTCGGCGTGGAAGTTACCGCCGGACACCACCTCGTTTTCCTGGGCAAACACCAGCGGGTTATCCGACACCGCGTTAGCTTCCACCAGCAATACCTCTGCCGCCTGACGCAACTGCGTCAGACACGCCCCCATCACCTGCGGCTGGCAACGCAGGGAATACGGGTCCTGCACCTTGTCGCAGTTATGGTGAGACTCGGCAATGTCGCTGGTATCGGTCAGAAGATGGCGATACAGGGCGGCCGCGTCAATCTGCCCGCGCTGACCGCGCACCTCGTGAATACGCGCATCAAACGGACGACGGGAGCCGAGCACCGCTTCGGTGGTCAGTGCACCGCACACTACCGCCGAGGCAAACAGATCTTCGGCTTCAAACAGGCCGCGCAGGGCAAACGCAGTGGATGCCTGCGTCCCATTGAGCAGCGCCAGCCCCTCTTTCGCCGCCAGCGTAATCGGCACCAGACCGGCTTTTTTCAACGCTTCTGTTGCAGGTAACCACTCTCCCTGCCAGCGCGCCTTGCCTTCACCCAGCAGCAGCAAAGACATATGTGCCAGCGGCGCCAGGTCGCCGGAAGCGCCCACAGAACCTTTCGCCGGGATCCACGGATAAACTCCGGCATTCACCAGCGCCATCAGCGCCTGGATAACACTCAGTCGGATGCCGGAAAAACCACGCGCCAGGCTGTTGATTTTGAGCACCATCATCAGACGGACAATCTCATCATCCAGCGGCTGCCCCACACCCGCTGCATGTGAAAGCACCAGCGAGCGTTGCAGGTTTTCCAGATCGTGAGTCGCAATTCGCGTCTGGGCTAACAGGCCAAATCCGGTGTTGATACCGTAGGCGGTGCGCCCTTCGGCCACAATGGCCTCGACGCAGGCAACGCTGTCGTTAATTGCGCGATGGGCGCTTTCATCCAGCGCCAGTGTCACCGGGTGACGCCAGACGTTACGCAGCTGTTTTAACGTCAGTGAGCCGGGAGTGAGTGTAAGAGCGTTCATTAAAGCTTTCCTTGTGTGGCAGGGATCATCGGCAGGTTTAGCCCCTGCTCTTTGGCACATTCAACCGCTATCTCGTAACCCGCATCCGCGTGACGCATCACGCCGGTTGCCGGGTCGTTATGCAGCACGCGAGCGATACGCGCGGCCGCTTCGTCAGTACCGTCGCAGACAATGACCATCCCCGAATGCTGGGAGAAGCCCATTCCTACGCCGCCGCCGTGGTGCAGTGATACCCAGGTTGCGCCGCTGGCGGTGTTCAGTAACGCATTCAGCAATGGCCAGTCGGATACCGCATCCGATCCGTCGCGCATGGCTTCAGTTTCACGGTTCGGGCTGGCGACCGAACCAGAATCGAGGTGATCACGCCCGATAACAATCGGCGCGGAGACTTCACCACTGCGCACCATTTCGTTAAACGCCAGGCCCAGCTTCTGACGCCATTCCAGCCCTACCCAGCAGATGCGCGCCGGTAAGCCCTGGAAGTTAATGCGTTCACGGGCCATATCCAGCCAGTGATGCAGGTGTTCGTCGTCTGCGACAATCTCTTTCACCTTCGCATCCGTTTTGTAGATATCTTCCGGATCGCCGGACAGGGCAACCCAGCGGAACGGGCCAATACCGCGACAGAACAGCGGGCGGATATAAGCCGGTACGAAGCCCGGGAAATCAAAGGCGTTGGCAACGCCCATCTCTTTGGCCATCTGGCGGATGTTGTTGCCATAATCGAAGGTTGGGATGCCCATTTTGCTGAACGCCAGCATGGCGTTCACATGCTCTGCCATGGATTGTTTTGCCGCGAGCACCGTGCCTTCCGGGTCGGTTTCGGCTTTTTGCTGGTAGGCTTCCCACGTCCAGCCTTTTGGCAGATAACCGTGCAGCGGGTCGTGGGCGCTGGTCTGGTCGGTGACTAAATCCGGGCGAACACCACGAGCCACCAGTTCCGGGACGATATCCGCCGCGTTACCGCACAGGGCAATCGACATAGCTTTGCCTTCCGCGGTGTATTTTTTAATGCGCGCCAGCGCGTCATCAAGGTTTTCGGCCTGCTCGTCGACATAGCGGGTACGCAGACGGAAATCGATGCGGCTCTGCTGGCATTCAATGTTCAGGGAACAGGCACCGGCAAGCGTTGCGGCCAGCGGTTGTGCGCCGCCCATTCCGCCTAAACCCGCGGTCAGCACCCAGCGGCCTTTCAGCGAGCCGTTATAGTGCTGGCGACCGGCTTCAACGAAGGTTTCATAGGTTCCCTGCACAATCCCCTGGCTGCCAATGTAGATCCAGCTACCCGCCGTCATCTGGCCGTACATCGCCAGCCCTTTCGCATCCAGCTCGTTGAAGTGTTCCCAGGTCGCCCAGTGTGGCACCAGGTTTGAGTTTGCAATGAGCACGCGCGGTGCGTTTTTGTGAGTTTTGAATACGCCGACCGGCTTGCCGGATTGCACCAGCAGGGTTTCGTCGTTTTCCAGTTGAGTCAGGGCTTCTACAATGGCGTCGTAGCACTCCCAGTTGCGCGCGGCGCGGCCAATGCCGCCGTAGACCACTAACTCATGGGGATTTTCTGCGACCTCAGGATCAAGGTTGTTCATCAACATGCGCAGTGGTGCTTCGGTGAGCCAGCTTTTTGCGGTGAGCGTGGTGCCACGCGCGGCGTGGACATCCTGCTGGCGGTATTTACCTGACGACATTGTGTGCTCCTCATACGGGACAGATGATACAAATAGATATACTTGTATAGACAAGCACACACAAGATTGGTTTTAACAAAAAAGATACAATTTTGTTATATTGAGTTAGCTATCACGCTTTTACTTCTTATGACCCTCAGGACATAAAATGGCCCTGCAAACGGTAACGATCCCCGGGGAAGAGCAGCCTGGCGTGCGACACAATCTGTGACGATGACCAGGTGCGGCGGCGGATAAGCAGGCAGGGATCGTGCTCTTTCATCCGCAGCAGTTCACACTCCTGCTGTGTAGCGCGTACCGCTTCTACGATATGCTCCCCTTCCGTGAGCGGGGCCACCAGCGACAAATACGCATGCGGCGTGGTACGGGTGTAGTCCTGCTCAAGATATTCCGGCACGCTCAGCGCGTTGACGCAGCGATCTTCAATCTGCACCGGAACCTCATTTTCAAAGTGGACCATTATCGAATGGAACACCCGCGTTCCCTCTTTGACGTTCAGCTCCAGAGCCTGTTCGGCGCTGGCATGGGTCTCTTCAAGCACCAGCACTTCGCAACGGTGCTGGTGGTTACGCGCAGCAATCTCATCCGCGATGCTGCGGATCTCAAACAGGGCCGATTGCCCTTTTGGTTCCGCCACAAAGGTCCCCACCCCTTGCAGGCGCACCAGCAAACCTTCATCGGTTAGCTCGCGCAGCGCACGGTTGATGGTCATGCGGCTAAAGCCAAACTGCGCCACCAGCTCAGCCTCTGACGGAATGCGGTCGTGCGGGCGCCAGACGCCGGTGGCGATTTTTTCGCTGATTGCCTGCTTCACCTTTTCATAAAAAGGCGCAGGCGGGCTCGGGTGGGTCTGCGGTGAGCGTGAAAACATGGTGACTCCTTAACCTGTGTTATGCCCACCAGTGAGCAATTTGCCAGGCCAGACGGGCGGCGAGTTTTGCCCCCTGACCGTCCCGGTCGTAATGTGGATTAAATTCAACTAAATCCGCCGCCCGCAACTTTCCGCTGCGGCAGATGCGCTCGATAACTGGCAACAAATCCAGCGCAGGAATACCTAACGCCGCAGGGGCTGATACGGCGGGCATCTCACCGGCGGGCAACACATCAAGATCGATGGTCAGATAAACGCTGTCTGCCCCGGCCAGTACTTCCTCAAGCGCGGATAACGCATCGCGGCGGAAATGGAGATCTTCAACCAGCGTCACGTTCAGGCGTTCGGCCTCATCCCACAACGCCTGAGTATTTGCCGCCCGGCTCACGCCAAAGCAGGCATACTGAAACGCGCGGGACTGCTCAGCGCAGTAGTGCGCAAGCTGACGAAACGGCGTGCCGGAGGTGGCACGTTCGGCCTTGCGCAGATCGAGATGGGCATCGAGGTTAATAATGGCCACACGCTCAAGCGGGAAGGCATCCAGTACGCCGCGCCCGTGCGCCCAGGCCGTTTCATGTCCGCCGCCAAAGACAAGCGTATGCATCCCGGAACGCTGGCAGGCCGTAACCGCATCGCTTAACGCCCGCTGTGCAGCCTCAAGCCCATCGCCCTCGACCTCAATCGTGCCCAGATCCGCAAGCTGCTCATGCCCCTGATGGCTGGCCATATTGGCCAGCGCCTTGCGCAGGACATCGGGAGCCTGCGCGGCTCCCGGCCTGCCGTGGTTGCGTTTTACGCCTTCATCACATGCGAAACCCAGCAGCGCAATACCTGAGGGGGCAGGTGCAAACTGCGCCTGCTGCCGGATGGTCTGAAAAATGCGTTTGGCATTGCTGGCCTCTGCGCTGTCATCGCGCCCCTGCCAGACCTGCTCAGAAACGGGCCGCCATAACGTCATACTGCCTCCCCACGAAAGATTCGCTGATACAGCGGGTTACGCCCGGGTTCATACACCATTTCCACCGGGTGCTTCGCATCCCAGACGATAAAATCAGCCACAAAGCCTGCCTTTAACTGCCCGTGTGTTGCACCGCGTCCGAGCGCGCGGGCGGCATGTCGCGTCACGCCAGCCCAGGCTTCTTCCGGTGTCAGACCAAACTGGACGCAGGCCATGTTCATCGCCAGATGCAGACTGGCAAACGGGCTGGTCCCGGGGTTGTAGTCGGTGGCGACCGCCATCGCAACGCCCTGCTTTCTGAGCTGTTCAACCGGCGGACGCTGGCGCTCCTGGAGGAAATAGAAAGCACCGGGCAGCAGAACCGCAACCGTGCCGTTTTCTGCCATCGCCTGAACCCCGGCCTCATCAAGATATTCAATATGATCGGCGGACAGCCCCTTGTAACGGCTGACCAACGCCGCGCCGCCCAGATTAGACAGCTGCTCGACATGCCCTTTTACCGGAATGCCCAGCGCGAGTGCGGCCTGGAATACCCGCTCGGTTTGCGCCGGGGTGAATCCGACGTTTTCGCAAAAGACGTCGACAGATTCGAACAACCCTTTTTGCCACAGGGCAGGCATTATCTGTTCGCACACCAGCGTGAGATAGGCATCCGGGTCTTGACGGTATTCCGCGGGAACCGCATGAGCCGCAAGCAGCGTCGGGCTAATTTCTACCGGGTAATCCTCGCCAAGCTGACGCGCCACCTGCAACATTTTCTCTTCGGCTTCGGCGTTCAGACCGTATCCTGACTTGATTTCAAGGGTTGTCACGCCTTCATTCATCAGCCGTTGCAGGCGCTGCTGCGCAAGCGTCAGTAATGCTTCGTGAGTGCTGTTGCGGGTTGCAGTCACGGTGGCGTTAATCCCGCCGCCCTGGGCGCTGATGGTCTGATAAGAGACCCCGTTTAACCGCTGCTCCCATTCCGCCGCGCGATCGCCGCCAAAGACCAGATGGGTATGGCAGTCGATAAGCCCCGGCGTAACCAGCCTTCCCGCTAAATCAATGCTATTAGCGTGCCCGTGAGGGATTTCTGCTTCGGGGATAACGGCCAGAATAGTTTGGTCGCGGACCACCAGCGCACAGTGTTCGCTCAGTCCATAAGGGGCAGAATGGTCGGGATCCATTGTCGCCAGTCGCGCATTACGCCAGATAACATCGTCGGGATGAAGCTGCTGCATGGGGCTTCCACTTGTCATGGGTTGTATAGACATTTATTTTCATCTGTTTGCCGCTGTCAACCGCCTTTACGGAAAATGTTATTTATTTGTGATTACTTTCCCGCATCCGCCGGGCGAAAAATGCAACTTTTTACCATTTAAACTTCCCGTTTCGCTCAACTTAGTATAAAAAAGCAGGCTATTTCGTCTATCCCGTTAAGACTTGCATACCCAGGAGCTTTACCTTGAACATTTCCAGGATTTCCCGTCTGGCGTTAGCACTCGCCTTTGGCGTGACATTATCCGCATGTAGCTCAACGCCACCGGACCAGCAGCCTTCTGAGCAGGTTGCACCGGGCACCGCATCTCGTCCGATTCTGTCTGCTGATGAAGCGAAAAACTTCAGCCAGGCACGTTACTTCACGGCAATGGACCCCAATGGGGCACCGTGGAGCCCGTCTGCAATCAACCTGCCTAAGCAGCCTGATTTCGTCGTCGGCCCGGCCGGTACGCAGGGTGTCACGCACACCTCTATTCAGGCAGCGGTTGACGCAGCAATCACTAAACACAGCGCATCTCGTCAGTACATCGCGATCCTGCCAGGCGAATACGAAGGCACCGTATACGTGCCTGCCGCGCCGGGCAGCATTACCCTGTACGGTACGGGTGAAAAAGCCATCGACGTGAAAATTGGTCTGGCGATTGACTCCGAAATCGACAGCAACACCTGGCGTCGCCTGGTGAACCCGGCCGGGAAATATATGCCGGGCAAACCTGCGTGGTATATGTTCGATAACTGCCAGAGCAAACGTACCGCAACCGTGGGTGTGATGTGCTCTGCGGTATTCTGGTCTCAGAATAACGGCCTCCAGTTGCAGAACCTGACCATTCAAAACACCCTGGGTGATAGCGTGGATGCCGGTACTCATCAGGCGGTTGCACTGCGCAGCGATGGCGATCAGGTTCAGATTAATAACGTGAACATTCTGGGTCGTCAGAACACCTTCTTCGTGACCAACAGCGGTGTGCAGAACGCACTGGTGAACAACCGTCTGACCCGTACTCTGGTCACCAACAGCTACGTTGAAGGCGATGTGGACCTCGTTTCCGGCCGTGGCGCGGTAGTGTTTGATAATACGGATTTCCGCGTAGTTAACTCCCGTACACAGCAGGAAGGTTATGTGTTCGCACCAGCAACACAGTCCAACCTGTTCTACGGCTTCCTGGCAGTGAACAGCCGCTTCACCGCGTCCGGTAATGGCGTGGCGCAGCTGGGCCGCTCTCTGGATGTAGATTCTGTCACCAACGGCCAGGTTGTTATCCGCGACAGCGTGATCAACGAAGGTTTCAACACGGCAAAACCGTGGGCAGACGCCGCAGTGTCTAAACGTCCATTCTCCGGCAACACCGGTGCCGTGGATGATAAAGGCAACGTGCAGCGCAACCTGAACGACGCTAACTTCAACCGCATGTGGGAGTACAACAACCGCGGTCTGGGTAGCAAAGTGGTTGCTGAGCCGAAACAGTAATCTGTTTTGCCGGGTGACGGCTTCGCCTTACCCGGCCTACAAAACCTGTTCACCGGGCATAAAAAAACCTCGCATCTGCGAGGTTTTTTGTTTTACACCGCTTAGTGTGCGTTAACGACAACCCACATTGGCCCCTGGCCTACGGCATAACGTCCCTTCTCTTCCAGCAAGCCCTGCTCGCCTTTGATTTCGTACAGCGCAATGTGATGGGATTTTTGTCCCGCCGCAATCAGGTATTTCCCGCTGTGGTCGATATTAAAGCCACGTGGCTGGGTTTCCGTTGGCTGGAAGCCTTCAATCGCCAGCACGCTGCCGTCTTCAGACACGCTGAACACGGTAATCAGGCTGGAGGTGCGGTCACAGGCGTAAAGATGACGACCATCTGGTGTAATGTGAATATCCGCAGCCCAGCGGGTGTCGGAGAAGTCAGACGGCATCATATCCAGCGTCTGTACGCACTCAATCTCGCCGTTTGGATCTTTCAGTTCCCACACATCGACAGAGCTGTTCAGTTCGTTCACCACATAGGCGTACTGCTGATTTGGATGGAACACCATGTGACGTGGGCCTGCGCCCTCAACGGTCGTCACTTCAGCCGGGTTTTGCGCAACCAGGTGACCATCGTCACTCAGGGTAAACAGGCAGATGCGATCCTGCTTCAGTGCAGGAACCCACAGCGTGCGGTTGTCCGGGGTGATATTGGCAGAGTGGCACCCTTCCAGCCCTTCAACCACATCGACCGTTGCAACCGGGATGCCATCTTCCAGACGCGTCACGCTGACGCAGCCAGAGTTATAGGAGCCGCTGAACACGAAATTGCCTTTGTGATCGGTCGAGATATGGGTCGGGCTTCCCGGCAGCGGAGCTTCGGCGGTGAAGGTCAGTGCGCCATCATCCGGGGAGATACGGTAAGCCAACACGCGAAACTCAGGACGCACGCCAACATAGAGAAAACGTTTATCCGGGCTGACGACCATCGGCTGAACTTGTCCGGGAACATCAACAACCTGAACCAGCGTGAGTGAACCTTCTGCATTCAAACGCCAGACATGGATCTGCTGACTTTCAGGACTGGCGGTATAAACGGTTTGTTTCATGAATACTCCTTTCCTCACTGCGCGTGAAAGTGATTATTTTTAACGGTGAATGCTGAATTTTAGCCAGGAATTTTGCAGCGATCTTCACTCGGTGTACCATCCCCTAAGACCTTAAATTCAATATTAACCCGGAAGAACAAATGACCTCGCGTGTGATTGCACTGGATTTAGACGGTACACTGCTTACCCCTCAAAAAACCCTGCTTCCCTCTTCTCTCGAAGCGCTGAAGCGCGCAAAAGAAGCGGGATATCAACTCCTGATCGTAACGGGTCGACATCACGTTGCCATTCATCCTTTTTATCAGGCACTGGCGTTAGATACACCTGCAATTTGTTGTAATGGCACTTATTTGTATGATTATCAGGCAAAAAAGGTTCTGGAGTCCGATCCGCTGCCGGTTCCGCAGGCACTGCAATTGATTGATCTGCTGGATGAACACAACATTCATGGCCTGATGTATGTGGATAACGCCATGGTGTATGAACGCCCTACCGGCCACGTTATCCGTACCAGCAACTGGGCGCTGTCGTTGCCTGAAGCACAGCGTCCGGTCTTTACTCAGGTTGCCTCTTTGCGCCAGGCGGCTGCGGATGTCGACGCTATCTGGAAATTCGCCCTGACGGACGAAGACACCACCAAACTGAATGTCTTCGCAAAACACGTCGAGCAGACGCTCGGTCTGGAATGCGAATGGTCATGGCACGATCAGGTGGATATTGCCCGCAAAGGCAACAGCAAAGGCAAACGCCTGACGCAGTATGTGGAGTCTCAGGGCTGGTCAATGCAGGACGTGATTGCCTTTGGCGACAACTATAACGACATCAGTATGCTGGAAGCCGCAGGCACCGGCGTGGCGATGGGCAATGCTGATGACGCCATTAAAGCACGCGCCAACGTGGTGATTGGCGACAACACCACCGACAGCATTGCGCAGTACATTTATACCCACCTGCTGTGATTAGGTGGTGATCGAGACGCTCTTGATCTGCGCGTAAAGCCACAGGCCAGGTTTGATCCCTAACTCATCTCTGGCCCACGGGCTGATACGCGCCCACAGCGTCTTGCTGCCAACTTCGAGCTGCACTTCCACCTGGCCGTTGTCATCAAAACACTGAGCCACTTTGGCGCGCAGAATATTACGAATACTGGTTTGCAGAGGCGGTTGCAGCACCAGAGAGACATCCGAGGCCTGAATGCGAATACGCAACGCAGACTGAAGCGGTTTATCAATCTTATTGACCCACAAATGCTGATCGCCGAGCGCCAGCGCGGTCATGGCGTAGTGTGGATGATGCTCCAGCACGCTGACCTTCAGGATACTGCTCTGCTGCTCTTTTGGCAGCCACGGATGCATGACGCTGCTGCCCCACACTTCCTCCAGATTACCAAACGCTTTCACACTGCCGTTTTCCAGCACCAGCACTTTGTCTGCCAGATGCAGAATTTCATCAAGCGAATGGCTGACATAGAGCATCGGGATATTAATTTCGCGGGCCAGGCGTTGCAGGTACGGCAGCAGTTCGCGTTTGCGAGGGATATCCAGCGATGCCAGCGGCTCATCCAGCAACAGCAGTTCCGGTGCGGTCAACAATGCACGGCCAATGGCCACACGCTGCTTCTCACCGCCAGAGAGCGAAGACGGAAGACGGTCGAGCAACTGTTCAATGCCCAACAGCGCAACAAGCTTATCAAACTGCCCGGCCATGCTTTTTGCCATGCCGTAACGCAGATTGCCGCGTACGCTATAGTGCGGGAATAACCTTGCATCCTGGAAAACGTAACCGATGCGCCGTTTATCCGGCGACAGGTAAACCTTGTTTTCCACGTCATTTAAGACGCGCTTATTCAGTACGATGCGGCCTGACTGAGGGCGCGTCAGGCCGCTAATGGCGTTAATCAGCGAGGTTTTCCCCGCGCCAGAGACGCCAAAAATAGCCGTAATACCGCTTGCCGGCAGGGTTTCGTTCAGCGTCAGACAATGGTCGCCAAGCGTCTGGGTGAAATTCAGCTCCAGCATGGTTATTTCCCCATCCGTTCGCGGCTGATGCGCGCCAACCATTCTGATACCAGCAGTGATACCAGCGCCAGAACAATAGAGATAATACAAAGCCTTGCCGCCGCGCTTTCACCGCCAGGCGTCTGAATCAGGGTATACATCGCTGATGGAATAGTGCGCGTTTCGCCCGGGATGTTTGACACAAAGGTAATGGTCGCCCCGAATTCACCCAGTGAACGAGCAAAGGCCAGCACGGTACCGACGATAATGCCCGGCAGCGTGAGCGGTAAGGTAATGGTCAGAAACACGCGCCAGCGCCCTGCACCTAACGTACGTGCCGCCTGTTCAAGTTTGAGGTCAACACCTTCCAGCGCCAGGCGAATTGCCCGCACCATCAGCGGGAAGGACATCACTGCCGCCGCCAGTACCGCACCGCGCCAGCTAAACGCAAACGTCAGGCCAAACCAGTCATAGAGCCGTTCGCCGATAAAACCGCGACGCCCCATCGCAATCAGCAACAGGTAACCCACCACAACCGGGGGTAAAACGAGAGGGAGATGAAGAATACTGTCGAGCAAAGCTTTGCCTGGAAACTTACAGCGAACCAGTAACCAGGCAAAGAAGATCCCAAAAGGCAAACTCAGCACAACGGCCAGGGAAGAGACGTTAAGGCTCAGCAGCACGGCCTGCCATTCAGGATCGGTCAATATCATTAGTGAGTCGTAAATCCGTAACGTTTAAAGATTGCAGACGCCTGCGGGCCCTTCAGGTAGTCGTAGAAGGCGCTGACTGTCGCATTTTTATGTCCATCAACCACAGCAACAGGATATTCCACTTTCTTGTGGGAATCTTCCGGGAACGTACCAACCACTTTTACACCTTTGCTGGCAACAGCATCAGAGCCGTAAACGATACCCAGTGGTGCTTCGTTGCGTTCAACCAGCGCCAGTGCGCCGCGCACGTCTTCCGCCGGTGCCAGTTTAGGGGATAACGTCTCCCACGCGCCCAGTTTTTGCAGGGCTTCTTTGGCATAAATACCCGCAGGTACGTGCTCAGGATCGCCCACCGCCAGACGGCCACCGTTCAGAAGCTGAGTCCAGTTTGTCTCTTTGTTGATAGCGATATCCGCCTGCGTGCTGGCTTTTGGTGCCACAACGACCAGGCTGTTACCCAGCAAAGTGGCGCGGGTTGCCGTATCAATAGATTTTTTCTCTACCGCGTAGTCCATCCATTTCTGGTCAGCAGAAATGAACAGGTCGGCAGGCGCACCGGCTTCAATCTGGCGTGCCAGCGTAGAAGAAGATGCAAAAGAAGAGACAACCTCAACGTTCTTCTCTTTTTTGTATTCCGCTGCAATATCCTGCATCGCGTTAGTCAGCGACGCCGCTGCAAAGACCGTGATTTTACCTTCTTCAGCCAGTGCGTGACCTGCCAGAGAAAGTGTCAGTGTTGCCCCTGCGAAAAGGCGTAACCATGTACGTGCCATCTGTAGCTCCTGTGAGTGTCGTTATATACATCCAAATATAACGACAACTGTAGGGATATCCTAGCGTTAAATCGTACCGATTAATGAGTAAACTCACCCGATGTTGTGAATAATATCGGCGGGAAAGGAAGAAACTTGAGAGCAAAACGCCCGGGCAGGCCGGGCGTTTTGTAGGGAATCAATGCTGCTTTTTAGGCTGGTCTTTGTGACCGATGTTCGAAAACACGTTGAACACTTCACCCAGGCCGTAGATAGCACCGAGGATGAGAGCCATCACTACTGGTACCATGATCACGGCGAATACCAGACTTTTCAACAACTCTAACATGGTTTTCTCCAGACATTGTGAACGGCTTATTCTACCCTTTCAAGTGAGAAAAACATCCCCTTTTGTGCGGTACACTTTGCCCGCAGGGGCATTTGGGTCACAATACACTTTTTGCCAGGACATTGTTATGCAGGCCGAAATTCTCCTCACCTTACGACTTCAGCAGAAGCTTTTCGCCGATCCACGACGTATCGCCCTGCTTAAACAAATAGAGCAAACGGGCTCAATTAGCCAGGGGGCAAAAAACGCCGGCATCAGCTACAAAAGCGCCTGGGATGCCATCAATGAGATGAACACCCTGAGCGAGCAGGCGCTGGTCGACAGAGCAACTGGCGGTAAGGGCGGCGGCGGTGCGGTATTGACACGCTACGGTCAGCGTCTGATTCAGCTTTACGATCTGCTGGCACAGATTCAGCAAAAAGCCTTTGATGTCTTAAGCGATGACGACAACGTTCCCCTGGACAGCCTGCTGGCCGCGATTTCCCGTTTCTCGCTCCAGACCAGTGCCCGCAACCAGTGGTTTGGTACCGTGACGGCCAGGGACAACTCGCATGTACAACAACATATCGAGATCCTGCTGGCGGACGGCGCGACGCGTCTGAAAGCCGCGATCACCGCGCAAAGCGGAGAGCGCCTTGGGCTGGACGAAGGCAAAGAAGTTCTGGTGTTACTGAAAGCCCCCTGGGTCAGCATCACGCGCGACCCTGAGCTGGCAAAACACGCCGATAACCAACTGCACGGCGCAATCAGCCACATTGAACGCGGCGAGGAGCAGTGTGAAGTGCTCATGACGTTACCGGATGGGCAAATTCTGTGTGCCACCGTGCCACTCGCCGATGCCGCTGAGTTAGAAGAAGGTGCTGTCGTCACCGCATATTTCAACGCAGACCGGGTGATTATCGCCACATTATGCTAAGCGCATTGACAAGCGTGCCGACTGTGAGTATCCCTGACGCTTATTGCTGCAAAAAATGGGATAAATCATGTCATCATTGCATATTTCGCAAGGTACGTTTCGTCTTAGCGATACCCGAACGCTGGCGCTTCCTGATTTAACGTTACGCGCAGGTGAAAGTTGGGCCTTTGTCGGCACAAACGGTAGCGGTAAATCTGCTCTGGCGCGCGCACTGGCAGGTGAGCTCACGCAGCTTAAAGGTGAACGTCAGTGCGACTTTACGCGCCTGACTCGCCTCTCGTTTGAGCAACTGCAAAAGCTGGTCAGCGATGAATGGCAGCGTAACAACACCGATTTGCTGAGCCCCGGTGAAGAAGACACCGGCCGCACTACGGCCGAGATAATCCAGGATGAGATAAAAGACAGCGCACGCTGCCACTATCTGGCCGAACAATTCGGCATTACCGCCCTTCTGGACAGACGCTTTAAATATCTTTCAACTGGCGAGACGCGAAAAACACTGCTGTGTCAGGCGCTGATGAGCGAGCCGGAACTGCTGATTCTGGATGAGCCCTTCGACGGGCTGGACGTGCAATCCCGCGCCCAGCTGGCAACCCTGCTGGAAAAGCTTAATCAGCAAGGTTACACCCTGGTTCTGGTGCTTAACCGCTTTGATGAAATCCCGGATTTTGTGCAACACGCCGGAGTATTAGCAGACTGTAGCCTGACCGAAACCGGTGAAAAAGCCGCATTACTGAAGCAGGCCCTGATTGCGCAGCTGGCGCACAGTGAAAAGCTGGATGGTATTTCGCTTCCGGAGCCCGACGCTCCTTCTGCCCGCCACGGCTTAGATCCCCACCAGCCGCGCATTGTGCTGCATAACGGCGTGGTTTCTTATAACGATCGCCCTATCCTTAACCAGCTGAGCTGGACGGTAAACCCCGGCGATCACTGGCAGATTACTGGCCCTAACGGGGCGGGAAAATCGACGCTGCTGAGCCTGATAACCGGCGATCATCCGCAGGGTTACAGTAACGATCTCACCCTGTTTGGCCGCCGTCGCGGAAGCGGCGAAACCATCTGGGACATCAAAAAACATATTGGCTACGTCAGCAGCAGTTTGCATCTGGACTATCGCGTTAGCACCACGGTGCGCAACGTTATTTTGTCGGGGTTTTTCGATTCCATCGGCATTTATCAGGCGGTTTCGGACAAACAGCACAAGCTGGCGCAGCAGTGGCTGGATATTCTGGGCATGGATAACCGGGTCGCTGACGCGCCGTTTCATAGCCTGTCGTGGGGACAGCAGCGGCTGGCGCTTATCGTCCGTGCGCTGGTGAAACATCCTACCTTGTTGATCCTCGACGAACCGCTCCAGGGGCTGGATCCGCTCAATCGCCAGTTGATTAGACGTTTTGTAGATGTGCTGATCGGAGAAGGTGAAACCCAGCTGTTGTTTGTGTCACATCACGCTGAAGATGCCCCTTCCTGCATTACCCACCGCCTGGAATTCATCCCGGATGGTGAGAGTTATCGCTACCTTCTGAGCAAAATCGATTAACCAGGCGGGGGCCTAGCCCCCGCTTTTCAGATTACCTGCAACATTACAACGTTATCTCTTTGATCTAGAATGCTACCGTCCATTCAAAATTAAGGTGCGATGATTAGTGTAAACGATTCCACTATTTTATCCCATGTCACACTTTTCGCGTCTCTGTTATGCTATGGTTAATTCATACCATAAGCCCAATGGAGCGAAATATGCGAGTTCTGGTAACAGGTGGTAGCGGTTACATCGGTAGTCATACCTGCGTGCAGCTGCTGCAAAACGGACATGATGTCATCATCCTCGACAACCTGTGCAATAGTAAGCGCAGCGTGCTGCCTGTGATTGAACGTCTCGGCGGCAAACAACCTACCTTCGTCGAAGGCGATATTCGCAACGAAGCGTTGATGACCGAGATCCTTCACGACCACGCCATTGAAACTGTGATCCACTTTGCCGGTCTGAAAGCCGTTGGCGAATCGGTCGCAAAACCGCTTGAGTATTACGACAACAACGTCAACGGTACGCTGTGCTTAATTTCAGCCATGCGCGCAGCAAACGTGAAAAACTTTATCTTCAGCTCGTCTGCCACCGTGTATGGCGATCAGCCAAAAATCCCTTATGTCGAAAGCTTCCCGACCGGTACGCCACAAAGTCCGTATGGTAAAAGCAAGCTGATGGTGGAACAGATCCTGACCGACCTGCAAAAAGCACAGCCTGACTGGAGCATCGCCCTGCTGCGTTACTTCAACCCGGTTGGTGCACATCCATCAGGCGATATGGGTGAAGATCCGCAGGGCATTCCAAACAACCTGATGCCGTATATCGCGCAGGTGGCTGTTGGCCGTCGCGATTCACTGGCGATTTTTGGTAACGATTATCCAACCGAAGATGGCACCGGCGTGCGTGACTATATTCATGTCATGGACCTGGCCGATGGTCACGTTGCAGCGATGCAGCAACTGGCAGACAAACCGGGCGTGCATATTTACAACCTCGGCGCGGGTGTCGGGAGCAGCGTGCTGGATGTGGTAAATGCCTTCAGCAAAGCGTGTGGCAAGCCGGTGAATTATCACTTCGCCCCCCGCCGCGATGGCGACCTTCCGGCTTATTGGGCTGACGCAACCAAAGCCGATAAAGAGCTTAACTGGCGTGTAACGCGCACGCTTGATGAAATGGCACAGGATACCTGGCACTGGCAGTCACGCCACCCACAGGGCTATCCGAATTAAGGATTTGTCATGACGCAATTCAATCCCGTCGATCATCCGCATCGTCGTTTTAACCCGCTCAGCGGGCAATGGATTTTGGTTTCACCACATCGCGCCAAGCGCCCCTGGCAGGGGGCGCAAGAAACGCCTGCAAAACAGACGCTGCCTCAGCATGATCCAGACTGTTTCCTGTGTCCGGGCAACACGCGCGTCACTGGCGATACCAACCCTGACTACAAGGGAACATACGTTTTCACCAACGATTTTGCAGCCCTGATGACCGACACCCCGGATGCACCGGAAAGCGAAGATCCGCTGATGCGTTGTGAAAGCGCACGTGGCACCAGCCGCGTGATCTGCTTCTCGCCCGATCACAGCAAAACGTTGCCGGAACTGAGCGTCGAGGCCCTGAAAGAGGTGGTAACTACCTGGCAGGCACAGACCGCAGAGTTAGGTCAAACCTATCCCTGGGTGCAGGTGTTCGAAAACAAAGGGGCGGCGATGGGTTGCTCTAACCCGCACCCGCACGGCCAGATTTGGGCAAACAGCTTCCTGCCAAACGAAGCCGAGCGCGAAGACCGTCTGCAAAAAGAGTATTACGCGCAGAATGGCTCGCCGATGCTGGTGGATTACACCCAACGCGAGCTGGCTGATGGCAGCCGTACCGTGGTCGAAACCGAACACTGGCTGGCCGTTGTGCCGTATTGGGCTGCCTGGCCATTTGAAACGTTGCTGCTGCCAAAAGCACATGTGCAACGCATCACCGACCTCAGCGATGCACAGCGCGATGACCTGGCACTGGCGCTGAAAAAACTGACCAGCCGCTACGACAACCTGTTCCAGTGTTCCTTCCCGTATTCGATGGGCTGGCACGGCGCACCGTTTAACGGTGAAGAAAACCAACACTGGCAGTTACATGCCCATTTCTATCCGCCGCTGCTGCGTTCCGCGACGGTACGTAAATTTATGGTGGGCTACGAAATGCTGGCCGAAACCCAGCGTGATCTGACGGCAGAACAGGCGGCAGAACGTCTGCGCGCCGTTAGCGATGTCCACTATCGCGAATCAGGAGTCTAAAAAAATGAGTCTGAAAGATAAAACACAATCCCTGTTTGCTGAAACATTTGGCTACCCTGCCACCCACGTTATTCAGGCGCCTGGCCGCGTTAACCTGATTGGCGAACACACAGATTATAACGACGGCTTCGTGCTGCCCTGCGCCATTGATTACCAGACAGTGATCAGCTGCGCTAAACGTGATGACCGCAAGGTTCGCGTAGTGGCTGCGGATTATGACAACCAGACTGACGAATTCTCTCTGGATGCCCCGATTATTGCCCACGATACCCAGCAATGGTCGAACTACGTGCGCGGCGTGGTTAAGCATCTGCAAAAGCGCAATAAAAACTTCGGTGGTGCCGATCTGGTGATCAGCGGTAACGTCCCGCAGGGGGCCGGGCTGAGCTCATCGGCTTCGCTGGAAGTGGCGGTAGGTACGGTATTCCAGCAGCTTTACCATCTGCCGCTGGACGGCGCGCAAATCGCGCTGAATGGCCAGGAAGCAGAAAACCAGTTCGTTGGCTGTAACTGCGGCATTATGGATCAGCTGATTTCGGCCCTCGGCAAGAAAGAGCACGCGCTGCTGATTGACTGCCGCTCGCTGGGAAGCAAGGCGGTTCCGCTGCCAAAAGGCGCGGCGGTCGTTATCATCAACAGTAACTTCAAGCGTACCCTGGTGGGCAGCGAGTACAACACTCGTCGTGAACAGTGCGAAACCGGCGCGCGTTTCTTCCAGCAGACTGCCCTGCGCGACGTTTCTATCGATGAATTCAACAAAGTTGCCCATGAGCTTGATCCGATCGTTGCCAAACGCGTTCGCCATGTTCTGACGGAAAACGCCCGTACGGTGGAAGCTGCTTCAGCGTTGGCAAAAGGTGATTTGAAACGCATGGGTGAACTGATGGCTGAATCTCATGCCTCCATGCGCGATGATTTCGAAATCACCGTGCCGCAAATCGACACCCTGGTTGAGATTGTTAAAACCACCATCGGCGATAAAGGCGGTGTGCGCATGACTGGCGGCGGTTTCGGCGGCTGCGTCGTGGCGCTGGTGCCTGAAGAGCTGGTTCCGGCCGTTCAGGATGCCGTAGCGAAACAATACGAAGCGAAAACTGGCATCAAAGAAACCTTCTATGTGTGTAAAGCAACACAAGGAGCGGGACAGTGCTAAACGAAACGCCAACCCTCGCACCAGATGGTCTGCCGTATCGCCTGTTAACCCTGCGCAACAGCGCAGGGATGGTGGTTACGCTGATGGACTGGGGCGCAACATTACTCTCGGCACGTGTGCCTATGCCTGATGGCAGCGTGCGTGAAACTCTACTCGGCTGCGCGTCGCCGGAACAATACATTACTCAGGCGGCCTATCTCGGCGCATCCGTGGGGCGTTACGCCAACCGCATCGCCAAAAGCCGTTTTGTACTGGATGGCGTGAGCTATCCGCTGCTGTCCAGCCAAGGCGAAAACCAGCTGCACGGCGGACCGGAAGGATTTGATAAACGCCGCTGGCAGATTGTTCAGCAGAATGATGGCGAAGTGCTGTTCTCGCTGGACTCTCCTGATGGCGATCAAGGCTTCCCGGGTAATCTCGTCGCCACGGCGCGTTTTAGCCTGACGGAAGATAACCGCATTGCGATTGAGTACCGCGCAACGACAGATAAAGCCTGTCCGGTCAATATGACGAATCACGCGTATTTCAATCTCGACGGTAACCAGTGCGATGTTCGCCAGCATAAGCTTCAGCTGCTGGCAGATGACTATCTGCCGGTCGATGAGATGGGGATTCCGTATCAGGGCCTGAAATCGGTGAGGGGCACCAGCTTTGATTTCCGCGCGGCAAAACCTGTCGCCCAGGATTTCCTGAGCGATGACGATCAGCGCAAAGTGAAAGGTTACGACCACGCTTTCCTGTTACAGGCACAAGGCGATGTTCAGCAACCTGCAGCCCACGTCTGGTCGGCGGATGAAAAGTTGCAGATGACGGTCTACACCACGGCCCCTGCCCTGCAATTTTATTCGGGTAACTACCTCGGCGGCACGCCAGCCCGCGCGCATAACGAGTACAGCGACTGGCAGGGCCTGGCGCTGGAAAGCGAGTTCCTCCCGGACAGCCCTAACCACACGGAATGGCCGCAGCCAGACTGCGTGCTGCGCCCGGGTGAAGAGTACGTTAGCGTGACGGAATATCATTTTATTCCTCACGCATAACGCCAGGCGCAATCCTGGGAAATGTAGAGCCCTCGCCATGAGGGCTTTTTTTTGTCCATCTTGCTGAAAATAGCGCCACTCATAGACAAAATCATAACCCTGGATTCACAAGCAGCTTACACTGAGAGACTATTTTCGCTATGGTTATGGTTAAGCGTTGCCGCTGGCACTGACACGGCAATATAATGAGAATTGTTATCATTCAAAATGCTTGAGGAGTAAGAGATGGCTATTACTAAGCTGGTTCTGGTGCGCCACGGCGAAAGCCAGTGGAACAACGAAAACCGCTTTACCGGTTGGTACGATGTTGACCTGTCCGAGAAAGGCGTAAGCGAAGCAAAAGCAGCAGGTAAACTGCTGAAGGAAGAAGGCTTCAGCTTTGATTTTGCTTACACCTCTGTGCTGAAACGTGCCATCCACACTCTGTGGAACGTTCTGGACGAGCTGGATCAGGCATGGCTGCCAGTTGAGAAATCCTGGAAACTGAACGAGCGTCACTACGGTGCTCTGCAAGGCCTGAACAAAGCTGAAACCGCTGAGAAATACGGTGACGAGCAAGTTAAACAATGGCGTCGTGGCTTCGCTGTGACTCCACCAGAGCTGACCAAAGATGACGAGCGTTACCCGGGCCACGATCCGCGCTATGCGAAACTGACCGATGCTGAACTGCCACAGACCGAAAGCCTGGCGCTGACCATCGACCGCGTTGTGCCTTACTGGAACGAAACCATTCTGCCACGCCTGAAAAGCGGTGAGCGCGTTATCATCGCAGCTCACGGTAACTCCCTGCGCGCGCTGGTGAAATTCCTGGATAACATGGGTGAAGACGAGATCCTCGAACTGAACATCCCAACTGGCGTGCCGCTGGTATACGAGTTCGACGAAAACTTCAAACCAATCAAACACTACTATCTGGGTAACGCTGATGAAATCGCTGCAAAAGCGGCAGCCGTAGCGAACCAGGGTAAAGCGAAGTAATTTTCGCCAGACATAAAAAAAGCGTGGAGCAATCCACGCTTTTTTATTGCCAGAATCCGTATCAGCCGCGACGTGCTTTTACCGCTTCCGCCAACTGACGCAGAATCGTGTCAGTATCTTCCCAGCCAATGCAGGCATCCGTCACGCTCTTGCCATAAACCAGCGGCTCGCTGCCTTCCAGATTCTGGTTGCCTTCAACCAGGTGGCTTTCGATCATCACACCGATGACTGCCGTTTCGCCGCCCGCAATCTGCTGACAAACGTCCGTACCCACTTCCATCTGCTTTTTGAATTGCTTGCTGGAGTTAGCGTGGCTGAAGTCGATCATCACCTGCGGTGACAGCCCTGCTTTCTCAAGACCGGTTTTCACTTCTGCCACATGTTTTGCGCTGTAGTTCGGCTCTTTACCGCCGCGTAGGATGATGTGGCAGTCGCCGTTACCGCTGGTGTTCACGATGGCAGAGTGACCCCATTTGGTCACTGACAGGAAGCAGTGCGGCGCACCTGCGGCATTGATTGCGTCAATGGCCACTTTGATAGTGCCGTCGGTCCCGTTTTTAAAACCAACCGGGCAAGAAAGGCCGGATGCCAGTTCGCGGTGCACCTGAGATTCTGTGGTACGTGCGCCGATAGCGCCCCAGCTCATGAGGTCGGCAAGATACTGCGGGGTGATCATGTCCAGGAATTCACCGGCAGCTGGCAGACCGCTGTCGTTGATTTCCAGCAGCAACTTACGCGCAATGCGCAGACCGTCGTTGATCTGGAAGCTGTTATCCATATGAGGATCGTTAATCAGCCCTTTCCAGCCCACGGTGGTACGCGGCTTTTCAAAATAAACGCGCATCACGATTTCCAGCTCGCCTTTCAGCTCATCACGCAGTTTAATCAGGCGGGAAGCGTACTCTTTAGCCGCCGCAGGATCGTGAATGGAGCAAGGGCCAATCACCACCAGAAGACGATCGTCATTGCCTTTCAGGATCTTATGGATCGCTTTGCGGGCATGGGAAACCGTGTTTGCTGCGTTTTCTGTGGCGGGGAATTTTTCAAGGAGTGCTACTGGAGGTAATAACTCATTGATCTCTTTAATGCGTAAATCGTCATTCTGATAATTCATTTTCTGTTCAGCTCTGCCATATCTTTAGTAATGATTGCAATCCTTTCAATCTATCTCGTCGGCCAGGAAGTGTAAACGGGCTTTTACACTTCACGCAGATAATTCCTGGAATTAGCCTAAAAATCGCCACAAAATAGCGAAAAGTGAGTTCTGACCTAATCTTTTTAACTGTAACAACTATTTTTGAGTAATTAAACGCGATTCGATACTGACGTAAGTCTGTATACCAGAATCTTTCGCCTGTGAACGAGATGCACTGTTGGAAATGTTATCCAGCGTAACGACAAAAACAGGAGCAGCATGATGAAAATGACGAAACTGGCAACCCTCTTCCTGACCGCCACCCTCACCCTGGCAAGCGGTAGCGTGCTCGCCGCAGAAACGAGCGCATCTGAAGGCAACGGTGACGCCAATGCAGCAGCATCAGCAGGCCAGGTCGCCCCTGATGCCAAACAGAACATCGCCCCTAATAATGTCGATAACAGCCATATCAACAACGGCAGCACCAATACGGGTGGGACAATGCTCCATCCGAACGGTACCGGTTCGGGCACAATGAATCATGACGGTATGACCACGGATGAGATGCATAAAAATTCGATGTGTAAAGACGGTAAATGCCCGGACCCGAATGACAAAGTGGGGAACGATGCTGATACCAAAACGGATGGCACCACGCAGTAACATTGAATATTCTGACCAAAGGAGAGCCTGAGCTCTCCTTTTTTATTTAACCTCTTAAAAACGCTACACTAAAAATAATAACAAATCAGGAAAGAAGACATGGCGCACACCCACTCCCATTCACACACTTCAGGTGACGACAACGCTAAGCGGCTGGCACTGGCTTTTGGGGTTACTGCAACCTTTATGATCATAGAGGTCATCGGCGGGCTGGTTTCAGGCTCTCTGGCGCTGCTGGCTGACGCCGGGCATATGCTTACCGACGCCGCTGCCTTGCTGTTTGCACTGCTGGCGGTACAGTTTGCACGTCGGCCACCAAACGCCCGTCATACGTTTGGCTGGCTCAGGCTGACGACCCTTGCGGCCTTTGTTAACGCCATTGCGCTGGTTGTTATTACCATTCTTATCGTCTGGGAGGCATTTCAGCGTTTCAGGCATCCGCAGCCAGTTGCCGGTGCAACCATGATGGTTATTGCCGTTGCCGGGCTACTTGCCAATATCCTGGCATTCTGGATTTTGCATCGCGGCAGTGGCGAAAAGAATCTGAACGTGCGGGCCGCGGCGCTTCACGTGCTGGGGGATTTGATGGGTTCGGTAGGGGCTATCGCGGCTGCGCTGGTTATCCTCTACACAGGCTGGACACCTATCGACCCGATCCTGTCGGTGCTGGTTTCATGCCTTGTGCTGCGCAGTGCCTGGCGGCTTTTGAAAGAGAGCGTTAATGAGTTACTGGAGGGAGCGCCCACTTCGCTGGATATCCCGGCGCTCAAGCGCAACCTGTGCCGCTCGATCCCGGAAGTGCGAAACGTGCACCATGTTCATGTCTGGCTGGTGGGTGAAAAACCGATTATGACGCTGCATGTCCAGGTGATCCCACCTCACGATCATGATGCGCTACTTGAACGCATTCAGCATTTCCTGGAACATCACTACGAGATTGCTCACGCAACCATCCAGATGGAATATCAGCCCTGTAACGGCCCGGACTGCCATCTTAACGAGATGCAGTCCGGCCATTCACATCATCACCATCATTAACTGGATAGCGCGTGTGAGCCACGCTCACGCGCGCTGTTTATCCACATACGACTACCGTTGAGCGCAATGAAGGTCAGCAGCAGATATTCCAGCGACATGGCGTAAACGCCTTGCAGGGCGAAAATCACCACGCTGATGACGTTAATGATGACCCACAGCAACCAGTTTTCGACATACTTGCGGGTCATCAGGATCATCGCCGCAATCGAAAGCACCATCATGCAGGAATCCCAGAACGGGAAGGCATCAGGCTGGAGCTCGGGCATAGCGACATTCAGCCCAAGCGTTGACATCACTGACACCGCAATGCGTGTCAGGAAGGCGAACACCGGGTTGATAAACACGGTCATTAAGCCGATAGCGACTACGCAGGCCACAAACCAGGCGATTGCTTTAGGTAGCGGTAACCAGCGGATCTGGAGTTCTGCTTCCTGCTGGCTGTTCTGGCGCGACCAGGCATACCAGCCATAAATATTGGCGGCAAAGAAGAACAGCTGTAACAGTAGGCTGGCGTAGAGCTGGATCTGGAAGAAAATAATCGCAAACAGCGTGACGTTGATAAGCCCAAACGCGTAGTTGCTGATCTTCTCCAGGCTGGCCAGCCAGATACAAAGCAGGCCAGCCAGTGTACCTATCGCTTCAATCCATGACAGGTCGTAGCCACCCGCACCAATCGGTATATGAACCAGAATGTTTTGCGTGCTAAAAAAATCCATCTTTTCCCCTGGGCGTGTTGAATTAAGTACGTAGTGTAGCCGCAAAATCCAGCATTCGGTTAAGCGGAATTAACGCGCCTTCACGCAATGCGGCATCCACATGTACTTCATGGGCTGCACCACCCGCTTCTAACCCTTCAGCAATGGCTTTCAGGCCGTTCATGGCCATCCACGGACAATGGGCGCAGCTACGGCAGGTTGCGCCCTCTCCTGCGGTTGGCGCTTCGAGCAGCTCTTTTTCCGGCACGGCCTGTTGCATCTTATAGAAGATGCCGCGATCGGTGGCCACAATAAGTTGCTTATGCGGTAGCGTCTTCGCAGCATTAATCAGCTGACTGGTTGACCCAACGGCATCGGCCATATCAACAATCGACTGCGGTGATTCCGGGTGAACGAGAATGGCCGCCTGCGGGTATAACCCCTTCATGCGTGCCAGCGCTTGCGTTTTGAATTCATCATGCACAATACATGCGCCCTGCCAGCAGAGGACATCGGCACCGGTTTGCTTTTGAACATAGTTCCCAAGATGGCGATCGGGTGCCCAGATGATTTTCTCGCCCTGGCTATCCAAGTGTTCAATCAGCTCTACCGCAATGCTGGAGGTCACTACCCAGTCTGCACGTGCTTTGACCGCGGCAGAGGTATTAGCGTAGACCACGACAGTACGGTCAGGATGCGCATCGCAGAACGCGGAAAACTCCTCGATTGGGCAACCGAGATCGAGCGAGCATTCGGCGTTTAACGTCGGCATCAGGATGGTTTTTTCCGGGCTTAAGATCTTTGCCGTTTCACCCATAAAACGCACGCCCGCCACCAGTAGCGTGGAAGCGGGATGTTTTGCGCCAAAGCGCGCCATCTCCAGGGAATCGGAGATACACCCACCTGTCTCTTCCGCCAGTTGCTGAATTTCCGGGTCGGTGTAGTAATGCGCCACCATCACCGCATCACGCTCTTTGAGAAGTCGTTTGATCTTCTCACGGTAGAACTGTTTTTCATCCAGGGTTAGCGGGACGGGCTTTGGCGGGAAGGGATAGATCGCGGCTTCTGGATCGAACATCACACTCATTATGGCTTCTCGTTTTACTGGCTTAACAATATTGCCTTTCTTTTGCATGACATAGCAAAACGGGTGGCAATTGTGTTTTGTATACTAAACAAGATAGCGAATTTGAGGTGAAAAGTCACCGGAAATAGGTGCGCGCAGCATTTGTCGGGTGGCGGCTCTGCCTTACCCGACATGACAGAGCCTGAGTTTTGTTTTTCATAGGCCTGATAAGCGCAGCGCCATCAGGCAATGTGCTTTAGACTCTGGAGTCGCAGATAGCAAAAAGGCGCCTTTAGGGCGCCTTTTTACATTGGTGGGTCGTGCAGGATTCGAACCTGCGACCAATTGATTAAAAGTCAACTGCTCTACCAACTGAGCTAACGACCCCTTGCGGGATTTATTGCTTTGTCTTCGAAGTGGTGGGTCGTGCAGGATTCGAACCTGCGACCAATTGATTAAAAGTCAACTGCTCTACCAACTGAGCTAACGACCCATTCGGGTGCTGACTTCGAAGATTTTTACTCGGGACCACCGTAAAGTGGTGGGTCGTGCAGGATTCGAACCTGCGACCAATTGATTAAAAGTCAACTGCTCTACCAACTGAGCTAACGACCCGAGTGGTGGGTGATGACGGGCTCGAACCGCCGACCCCCTCCGTGTAA